>Ga0272448_1000817_pt1 | contig 44796 bp, 25 predicted proteins | sample YNPCB0191_FD_202220 | JGI IMG/M metagenome (GOLD analysis project Ga0272448, IMG submission 202220) | Hot spring sediment microbial communities from Yellowstone National Park, WY, United States - YNP-CB-019-1 | ecosystem: Environmental > Aquatic > Thermal springs > Hot (42-90C) > Sediment... | reverse complement strand
AATGATTATTATGAGGCAGATTAATGATCAGTTGATTAAATTATTAAGAAGTTGATTAATAATATTTAGATGAATGACATTAGATTAATCATTCATCTAATGATTAATAAAAGGTTAATTAATGATTAATAAGGGGTTTATCCTTCTGTCAGGTAGTAGGCACAAATCATGAACCTAAAAGGAATGATTATTAATATAACGAATAATAATCAGTAATCTTATGATTATTAAGAGGTAGATTAATAATCGATATATTATTAATATAACGAATAATAATCAGTAATCTTATGATTATTAAGAGGTAGATTAATAATTATTGGATTAATAATGATTATATTAATAATTGATATATTATTAATATAATGATTATATTAATAATCGATATATTATTAATATAATTGACAATAAAGTTCGACTTAAAATGAATAATGATGATTAATACAACATCATCATCAACTTAAGATAAATAATAGTTCAATCAAGATAAACACTAATTCAATAATAATTAACAAGTTAATTTATAATACTCTTGAGAATTATTCCTCAGTTAAAATAAATATTATCTTTTGCCACTATCATTTTAAATAATTTAATGGTTAAGGTAGATATTACCTTTGAGAATAATTTACTAGATTATTAATATATATTATCCTTGAGAATAATTAAAAGGTAAAAATATATATTATCCTTAAGAATAATTAAAAGGTAAAAATATATATTATCCTTAAGAATAATATAAATATTATTCTTGATATTATTCTGGATAATAATTAATGGGTTAATATAAACATTATCCTTAAGAATAATATAAATAGTCTTCTTGATAATAATATAAATATTAAGGTATATATATTATCTTGAGAATAATTAACAGATTAAGGCGGATATATATATTATCCTTGAGAATAATTAACAGGTAAAGACCAATATAATTGACACTAATACTGAATATTATCTGTGATCATAATTAACAAATAACCCAAATATACCTTAAAAATGATAACTAGCGGAAATAAAATGTCAAGAATATTATTAACCAAGTCAAATAATATTTTTAACTAATTTATATTTATGGGCAATATAAGTTATATATTATTTGGAAAGAAGTAATATATAAGAACAATGAATATAAATTATTAATTAAGACCTATAATAGTAATATTAATTATAACACTTTAATTTGAAGATAAATAATTATAGGTCATGAGATGGTAATTCCTCAATTTCTTGTGATATAAATGATGAGTCAATATTTATTTCTTGACTTCCAATTTGTTTCAACTTGATAGCTCTAATAATAGTTAGATTATATAATATTAGAAAAGATATAATCCTATAACTATTTAATATTACTAGTTTCAGTAGCACCATTAAAATCTTATTCATGTTAATTAGAAAAATGTATTAAGATTTAAATCTATTTGGTAGAAGATAATTAGTATTATGAAAAAGATATACTTATATTGAATAAAAAACTTAAGATGATCTATTGAGTATTATTAATATCTATAATAGATATTAATAACCATTGAAATAAATTCAACAAATTGAAAAATCAAAATTATCAATTATACTTAAATAAATGTCAATTAAAGCTGTTCTAGGAGGAAAAAAATATTATAAATTTAACAGAGATCCGTGGACAGGAGAATTAATAGCTTTATACACATGTCCCAAATGTGATAAAATAATAGATTATGGATTAACAAATGTATCTGCTAATTTTTCCAATTATTGTAAATATTATTACAAATATTGGACCGGAAGAATAAAAATGCCTTCCATTGGAACAGAATGTGGTAAACATTCTTATGATATAGAGACCAAGACCTATTAAAATTGATAAAATATAATTCATAATTATTATATAATAATGAATTCAGATATTATTTACGAGATATTAAGTTTATTACCCTATGATGATATTATCGCAGTATTATCGATTGATAAACTTTATCATAGCTATAGAAGTAAAAAAATATATCAACAATTAATACAATCTAAGTTAACTGATCAATATTTGATGTTAAATGTAGGTAATCATAAATCTACCTTAATTAATGCCTGTGAAAGAGGGATAGTGATGATCGTTGATGAATTAATTAATAGAGGTATTGATCCTAGTATTAATAATAACAGAGCAATAACAACAGCCAGTCAATACAATCAAAAATATGTTATCACTAGGTTATTACAAGACAAACGTGTTAATCCAAGTATTAATAATAATGAAATTGCCATATGGGCTACTGAAGATAAACAGAATGATTTATTAGATATAATCTTTTTAGATCCTAGGTTTGATCCAAATGATAATTATCGTTTATTGTATTATTTGGCAGTGGAATATGAAAATTATGAATATGCTATTAAATTAGTAGACCATCCAAGAATCGATTTAAATCTTAATACTGATACATTAATAAGAGTAATCTTACAATCACATAATGATACCCTAATCGATAAAATTTTAAATCAAATTAATATTTATGACACTAAATATAATACGATAATAACGGCATGTGATTATGGTCATTATCAGATAGTAGTTAAATTATTACAAAATAAATTAATTGATCCAAGTATTGATCATAATAGTGCATTAATAGGGGCTTGTCAAGATGGCTACTTGGAAATAGTTAAATTATTATTACAAGATGACCGAGTTAATCCAAGTGATCAAAACAATTATGCATTGATACAGATTATTAATAATCAACATAATGATCTATTGAATCTTTTATTAAATGATCATCGAATAAACATTACAGAAGAAGATAATGACTTACTTATAGAAGCAGTAACTTGTAATAATTTATATGCGGTTAAGAGATTATTAAATTATCCATCGATTAGTGTAAGTTATCAGTATAATAAGAGTTTAATAGTAGCCTGTAAAGAAAATAATCTAGAAATATTGAATATATTATTAACAGATGAACGAGTAAATTTGAGTGAAGATGATAATGGAGTATTAAGGTTAGCTAGTTTGGTTAGTAATTGGTCGATAATTGATAGATTATTAAAAGATCCAAGAGTATATCCAAACACTGAAATGGTAAAAAATTTACTTGATCGTAATATGTTAATGGAAGCTAGGACTATATTAGATATGTTGATTACAAAATGTGACAACATTTATTAAGTCGTTCGGAACTTTCTATAAAACGTTTAGTTTGAAAACTTAAATCATTAGATTTATCAACCAGAATTTGTAATTTTTCATCTCTAATTAATAGATCATCCAAACTTTTCAGGAGCACTAATTTAATTTCAGCTAAATCCTTTTCTATTTTACTAATTTTGTCATCACCTTTACCATCTTGATATTTTTCAATTAAATGTGTTAACATTGGAACCTCAAGATGACAATCCTTTTCAACTGTTACCCAATTATTGGCATATAATTTAATAAATTCATCACGACATGTATAAATTAATGAATAAACTATGGTTATGGGATATTCTTCATCAGTAATAATAGCTAAAGCTAAATTAGTATGATCGACAAAAGTATGACAAACATATTCTTTATAAGAAATAGATTGTTTTTCACCAGGATACAAACTTTTAATAACTTCACGTGAAATGAATAAAGTTACTTCTTTAATAGTATTCTTCTTAAAATAACCATAAGTTGATAATTCATGTACCATTGATAATAAGATAGGATCATTAACAGAACACCATTTCATTAAGATAATACTAAATAATTTCATTTTACTATCTTGGAGATAATAAAATGTAAAAATCAATTATTAACCTTTTTGGAATAATAATTATATAAGATTCTTTTAGAATAAAAACTTAAATCTTTAGATCGATCTACAATCATCTCCAAATTTTCATTTATTTTTAAAATCCAATGTATTGACATCAGAGGAATATTATCTTCTAAGTGATTAGCTTTACCAGGTGTTGATGGATTTTGATGTTGTTTTATTAATTGAGACAAAATTGGCACCTTCAAATTACTATCGATATTAATATTATACCAATTACTATGATGTACATTTTTGAATTCAGCTAAACATGTCAATATTAAAGAATAAGCATCATTTTTAGGATAATTTAAATCAGTAATCAAAGTACAAGCCAAATTATCATTATCAACATAACAATGACAAACATATCTAGAATGAATAATTGATTGTTTTTCATTTTTGGGTGTTCTCTGTATGGCTTCACGAGACACAAATAATGTTATTTCTTTAATAGTTCCTCTTTGCCAAAAGTTAAAAGATGATAACTCATCAATCTGAGTCAATACTATTGGATCATTTTCACTATTGTATTTCATTATTAAAATGTTAAAGATCGGCATTTGTAAATTGTCTATTATAATTTTTTAAGCTATCAATTTCTAACAAAAATGATTTATAATTTCTGTTTATTTTATATTTATAAAATGGAAGTCCCTCTCCTAGAATGGATTGATCAAAAATCAGTTATCTTAATGGTTTATCCTCAAACTTTAGATGTTAGCAATGTAATAGCATCATTAATAACAATACGTCAATTGGCAGGTAAATTAGTATTATTATTGGTGCAAGATCCTAAATCGGTTTCTGATGCAGTTGGTACACAATTACCTGATAGTTTATTTTCTCCTTATGAAGATAATACCTCTATTCAATCTGCATTAAATACTAATAGTTATATTTTTATCGATAATCCTTCTCTTTTTAGAGAAGCCAGATTAGATCAAATTTTTATCAACAAAAGTCCACAATGTAAATTAATATTTTTCGCAACTATTGGTATTACTGATACTGATGTTACTATGTTAAATGTCACCTTTAATGATATTGGTTATCTTAGGTTCTCTTTAGCCTCTGAAGGTCCTGAAATTGATTATATGCTTGAATCTACTTTGATGACTCAAAAACAAACAGATCGATACAATGCTAGACGACAAACTGAATTAGAATTACAAGGTTCTAGTGATCCTATCCAATTTTATCAAGCTCAAAATTATATTTATTCTATGCAAATTGGTAATTTTCTGTATCCTCCCGATATTCAACAATTACTTGATACTTCCCGTCTTAAAAATACTAATATTCCCTCTGACACTGATCAATCTCAAGGTGGTTGGCTTACTGAACAAGTACTTGATACCTTAAATACTCACAGTCCCAAATTAGCCCAATTATTAACTTCTATTTTAACCCATTATAATACTAAACACATTATTTATAGCCGTTATCTTAATCATTTTGGTGTTATCTTAATTAGTACCTTACTTTATTATTTAGGTGTTCCTCATTTAACTCTTGTTGATAGTGATAATTTTACTGTTAGGGCTGATAAAGTTAATTCTTATAATTCTAGTACTACTGACAATTTAAGAGTATTGGTTACTAATATCATTCCAACTTATGATTTATTAAATATTGGTCATCTACATTTTGTTGAAGGTATTGAACATCGTGTTTATAAAGCTTTTATTGATCGTGTTTATAAGAAACGACTTACTCAAGTTAGAGTTTTCTCTATTCATATTTATGTAACTCAAAAAGCTGATGGTACTGATGCAGCTGATGCTGTTTATTATCGACCATTCACTGATCAAATTATGAATTTAACATCTATTTATGACACTTTATATAGTCAGGCTTCTCCTATTATTGCTATACAAGGAACTGGTTTAGCTGTTGCTAAACCTTCTAGTTAACCACATATTAACTTTATTATTTCTTTTGTTATTAATCATAATGTATTGATTAATAATTTTATTATTCTTAGGATAATTTATCTCTTACAATAATTATTAATGATTATTACAAAATTATAGTTAATAATTTTATTAATTAGTAATTATGTAAATGATCCTTGATAATCAATAAGTGATATAATGTTACTTTATTTTTTAATAAATTGAATAAATGTAATGTATAGTAAGAGTTAATTAGATTTTAGTAAAATAACATTTTAAACGATAGTAATTAAATTACTATTGATTCAGTATTATTTTAAGTATACTGAATTTATTTTTAATTTACAATAAAAATAAATTCAGTATTATTTTAAGTAAATTGAATTTATTTTTTAATTTACAATAAAAATAAATGTCATTAATAGTGTCAAACATTCCTGAGGAAATCGATATAGAAGAGATTAGAGATATATTTAACAGATATGGTAGAATTACATCATTTAAAAAAATTGGTAATAATTTTTTAATAAATTATCAAGATGCTCGTGATGCTCAAGATGCATTGAATGAATTAAATGATCAAGTACTTTTTGATGATCAGACAATTAATATTAAATATGTTGCCCCCGGACAACAGGTACCTATTAATAATTTAAGTGTTAATCTATCGACTATTAACAATGTTTATGAAAATTGGATGAGAATGGGTCAAAAGATTAAACTTTTGAATTATTTATTAGGTAAAACTTATAATTCGTGTTTACCTATAACTAATTATTTAAAAGGATATGAATCTACTTTTGTAAATGATATTGCTAATTTAACCAGTTTTCTTAAATATTTAAATGGTATCGCGTTAACTCCCTTAGAATTAACTAATTTATCTCTCTCTTCATTATCTGGTATTTTTAGTCCACAACAATTATTATTTGATCAAATTATTGATGGATTTATTGATTGGTTACAAAAAACCTTAGTTATTTGTATACAAAGTCATAAGGGAATAAGTATCTTACAGCAAAATTATTTACAACGTAGATATTTGCCAGAATCTGCACTTTATAAACAAGCAGCAGAACGTTTTTATACTTATAAATAATATTTTAACAAAGAAATATTCCCTTCAGTTTCATGTGTTAGGTCATGAAGACTAATCATTAAAATGATATTATTATTGATCAAACAAATATAAATTCCTCAAAGTCTATTTATATCTTCATCATATTGAAATATTAATTAATTTAGATTTCTCATGATCTAAATTAACCTATAATAAACACGCTTTATTTAACAAATTAGATTTGTCGCCAAATTTTGATTTGATTGCCAAAATTAGCAACAAGTGTACCAGTTTGTTGATCTATTAAAATATTAGTTATTTGTTGTTCATCATAAATATTAAGAATACAATTTCCATATTCATCAATAAATTGAATAAAAGGTTTAGGACCACTAAATAAATCTACATAGATTATATAATTATATTTGAGATAAACTATAGGTGAAAATACAACATAATTATTAAGTTTTAAATGTCTAATAAATGAACCCTTACTTGAATACATATCAATACCATATTCACCAACAATAATATTATTAAATCTATCAAGATTTAATCCACTAGCGGGATACATTTTATTGGTGTTAATTTTAGTATGAACACCATTCATATTAGCAATATAAATAAAAGCTCTAGGATAATTCCATATATAATTATCAAAAATAATATTGCCATTATTTTTATTAATTATAGTATCCCAAATAATGCAATCTACAGTATAATTAGATAATATAATTCCATTAAAATCATAATAAATTATTGATGAGGAATTATCATTAATAAATTTAAAAGTAATTATGACATTATGAATATCATCGATAATAATATCATCATTAATATTGGAAACATTAAAGCTATTGAATAACGTAGTATTTTCTTCATAAATACGTATGTGATCAATACAATTAACTACTAATTTTCTAGTTTGTTCACTGATTGCAATACCACCAATATCAGCATTTTTTATTAATATATGATTAACAAGAGTGCCGTTTTGATCCCAATACATAACTTTATTATTAGATCCAGTTATAATATTCCCTGTAAATGTGTCTAACAAAATACTACTAATTTTATTTACAACTGTATTTATAATAATAGGATTACCATATTTTATCCCAAATGATAAATTTACAAGGCAAGACAATATAAATATTATATATTTATATTTATACATATTTTAATTAAAATTTAGGTAAAATATACTTATTTTATACAATCAATTTGTAAATAAAAGTATTAATTAAATCAATATTCAATTTGTTTAAATAAATATTTTAGATTGAAATCTCAATTTAAAAACGACACCATATTTTATTAAGATGTTAATTTCTTTCATGTCAATTAACATTCATGATGATTAATAATATCAAAGTATGATGATTTATAACATCAAAGTATGACGACTAATAATATCAAAGTATGATGATTAATAATATCAAAGTATGATGATTAATAATATCAAAGTATGATGATTTAACATCTTTATTGCAATGTTTGTTATAATAAATTATTAAAAGTAGTATACATACACTTGACTTGATAACTACTTTTAATGAATTATTAAGATTATCATCATTTTAATAAATTATTAAGATTATCATCATTTTAATAATAGTTGATATTTTAAATGAACCTCCTACTATTGTTTAAACAATATTATTAATATGTCTATCAACAATTATCAAGATGCTTAGTAACATATTTAAACATTAATAAGTAACAATATTAAAATATCTATTAATTGAGTTTTTATTGAATGTCAAGATCAATATGAGTGAGTACAATATTCATTTTATACTAGATAACTTTGGTATATTAAGATGATATTTATTGTACTAAATCATCTTAGAAATATTCATTATGAAGATCAAATTAATATCCCATAACAACATCATTTTTATCTCTCTACCGTTACTTTATCACTACCAATATTATTAGATCCATTTAATATCAATGATGATACTATAACATCTAATAAGTTATTCCGTGTCTTATTATTCTTATCCTGTTGATATTTAGTAAACGTGTCATGACTATTATAATAAATATTAAATAGTTCATCTAAAGTAAATAATTGTGGATCAATATTAAATTCTTCAAGTAAAATCTTTGATAGTATATCCATTTTAGGGAAAAATAAAAATTTTAAATTTATTCACTTTTGATAGTAGATGGTGATTATTCTATTGAATAATAGAATAATCATATTTAATTAAGATAGATCTAATTATAACAAGATAATGAATAAAAATTCAGTTTGTGAGAGTTGACTTGACTTTAATTATTAAATGTATTGGGAATAATAATTAATAAGATCTATTGATGTTGAATAAAAAACTCAATTTGTCAATCAAACTGAAAACAACATAGATAATAAATTCTAATCAATTAATAGTTTATTAATGTAATAATAAATGTATATTAGGTAAACAATAGATGAATAGATAAGTGAAATTATATATCTATCAATTAAGTGGAAGGTTGTTTAATTGATTTAATATATTTGACGATATTAAAATGATGATGTTGAATTGCCATATTAGTTATAGATTGGAAATCATTAACACCTCGGGTTAATAATAATTTGATAACATCAAGATTACCTTGAGTAGCCATTATCTTCGAACATTTATTTAAAGTAGACAAATTAAAATGATAGGTGTTAATTAGATAAGTAATAAATTCCAATTTAATGGGTTTAGATTTAAAGATTTTTATTAATATATCGTCGGTAATTAAAAATCCTTTAGCATTTAAAAGATTGATCATATCTATGTTTTTGTGTTGACAGGCTAATTTGAATAAATTTTCATCATCAAGATATTCGATAGTTTCATAGAGAAATAACATTGAATTATTTTTATTAGTTTTAACGGTGTATTCCAGAGCAACCATTAATTTATCTTTAGATGGTCTGATTATATTAATATATCTGATAATTTTTCTAAGATTATCAGAATCGATCACGAATAATAAAAAGGACTTACTTTTATGTAAATATATATTATCTAAATATAACCTTTTAATCTTAATCTTCCAAAAATAATAATCATCCAAAATATTTAATGTCTCTCTACAAGATAGACAATAATTAAATATGTCTTGATAATCTAAATCAAACAAAATAGGATAAATAACTTCTATTGGTAAATCCATATACAATATATAAACAATAAAGTAATTATAATTCAATTTTGTTAACTATTTAAATCTAAATAATTATTTTCACTATTAAGTAATCTACATATTATTAAATAATAATACTTTTTACATTCTATTAATGAACAAATATGTTATATCTATAGTGACTGTCTGTCAAAAAATTCAGATACTCCTTTATCAAGTAATGATAAAGGAGTAAAAAATATCAAATTTAGGTTGATATAATCAATTATATTATCGAGTGAAATTATTTTTGACTGTATTATCAGTATTTTGACTATCTATTTGAATAGAAGTACCGTTATTATTTAATATGATATTATTACTAATAGTGTTATTATAAGAACCTAAATTGCTTACTGGATTATAATATAACCAAACACCATATCCAGTATTATTAATGATAATATTATTGTCAATAAGATTATTATTACAGGTACCACAATTGTTTTGTGTTTTTATTCCTGATAAAGAACTTTGTGTCAATGATATAATATTACTTGATATCACATTATAAGAGGCATTATCCATACCAATACCACCTACACCCCCTACTAGACAATTATTGATAATTTGATTATCAGTTATTTTAGTATAATTAGAATTAACATCTACAGTAATACCTTCTAATGAATTATTAAACACTGTATTATTGATTATTAGATTGTTATTAATATTATATTGTGAGATGCCTACACCTCCATTATTTGAAATATTGCAATATTGAACTAAATTAAATCTACAGGTAGAAACTGGTGCAAAACTACAAGCATTATTTGTATCCAAATGTCCTCCATCTAATCCTATACCTTGTGCACCACTTAATATACTAGTAACATATAATATTTTATTATAAGAACCGGTAACAAAAATATTAGCATATCCTTGTTTATTACCATCTATAACTAAATTACTAAGAGTACAATAATTACTACTAATTAAAATAGAAGATTGAGTACCCTTCTTAATGATAGAACCTTGTTCACCTTTGAAGGTGATATATGGTTTATTAATAGTTACAGTACCATTAATTATATAAACACCTTTTGAGAAAAATAAAGTTAACCGGTTATTAGTTTGAGATATTATGTTATTTAATTTAGTCGACCAATCGGTTTTACCATCTCCTATTATACCATATTTAACAACAGATACTTCAGTAGTTGAAGCTAACCGGCTTAACCAGTAAATTATTAACGGGATAGCTATTAATATTATTATTACTATTATTATTATCAGTAAGATCATTATTTTAATAGACAATAATTTTATTTAAATGTTTATTAGTTTTCATGATATTTTCAATAATTGTAAGTTAGTATACTATTAATCTGGCATTTATGATAATAAAGAGTAAATTCTACCATTTCACCTAGCAGACTATAAAAAATCATATCTTTATAGTCAAATAATTGACTTAATTTTTCATAAATATTTGGTGTCTTTCTTTTGCCCTTACTTATCAACTTCTATTTTCTAGTTATATTTTTTATTATTTATAATGTTTTGTCATTCATTACATCTCACATTTTTTAAGAATAATATACACCCTAATATCATTATTATTTTATGTAATTAGAAATAAGTATTTATTTTATTATACTTGTTCCTCTATACTATTATCTTAATAGTTACAAAATGTAATGGTTTTTAATATTAAAATTAAATACTTACAATTTAATATTGTATTTTATGTATACTTTAATAGTAGAATTTAAATTATATTAACTAAAATAGTTATTTACATCTTTTCTTATTGTCATTAATTAAACTTTTATAATTAAATTCTAACTTCTTAATAATATCTTGATATTATTTATTAACAATGTTATCAAAAGTTCATTATGAGAGGTGCTTTTTTATTAATAATATAGTATGTGTTAATTATTTAAATTGTTTATTACTTTTAATCATTGCGGGTGATTATTAATATAATATCTAGTAAAATTATTCTTACTCAATAATAATTAATTATCACAATCGTCACTTTTATTGTCATTTTCTTAATGATCATGATACATAATTACTATAACAAATAATAGATTTATTAAATTATTGATGATCATCAGTCTAATTATGCCGATTTTAATAAACATCTTGATTTTTTATAAATCTCTTGATGTTTATTAAAAGTCCTTCCCTAAGAGGGTCTCTCGGTAATTTCTTTGAACCGCAAGTTTCTACCTCTTAATAATCATTAATCTAATGATTATTATAAACATCAAGATAATAATTAACGATTATTATAAACATCAAGATAATAATTAACAATTATTATAAACCTCAAGATAATAATTAACAATTATATGTTTATTATTGATAAACATAAGAAGGGTTATTACTAATCCTCAGATTAATGATAATTAAGAGGAAAATATATGTTTGTGAATAATAATCATTAGATTATTGAGAGGGTTATTAAATATTAAGATGATTATTAATATTTATTAAGGAGATCATAAAATATCAAAAAACTTATTCTCAATCATTAGATTAAGAAGTTAATAAACATTGATAATTATTAGATTATTGAGAGGGTTATTAAATATTAAGATGATTATTAATATTTATTAAGGAGATCATAAAATATCAAAAAACTTATTCTCAATCATTAGATTAAGAAGTTAATAAACATTGATAATTATTAGATTAATAATGGATAAACTAATATTTATTATTAGATTAATAATGGATAAACTAATATTTATTAAGAGATTAATAATGGATAAACTAATATTTATTAAGAGATTAATAAATATTATCAATTATACATATGTTTATTAATAGATTAATAATGGATAAACTAATATTTATTAAGAGATTAATAAATATTATCAATTATACATATGTTTATTAATAGATTAATAATGATTTTTGAGAGATTAATGGAAATCAAGAGAATTATTAAAAAGAAGACACTTGAGGTCTCTCTTAGGAAAATGGGATGATACTAATAGTAGAAATATATCAACTTAATTATTAATTATTAATAATCATCCTAAATCTGATTAATCCTATAAAGATCAATTATTCATCTAAATAATAATTATTCTCAAACAAACTATTAATCATCAAAAGAATAATTAACCCTCAAAAATAAAAATTAATTACCAAAAGAACGATTAATCATCAAAACTTGATTAATCATCAAAAGAACGCTTAATCATCAAAAGAACAATTAATCATCAAAAGAACGATTAAACATCGAAACTTGATTAATCATCAAGAACTTGATAAATCGTCAAAAGAAAACTTAATCATCAAAAGAACGTGATAAATCATCAAAAGAACACTTAATCATCAAAACTTGATTACTCATCAAGAATGTGATAAATCATCAAGAACTTGATTAATCATCAAAAGAACTCTTACTCATCGAAACTTGATTAATCATCAAGAACTCGGTAAATCATTAAGAACGTGATAAATCATCAAAAGAACGCTTAATCATCAAAAGAACTATAAATCATCAAGAACTTGATAAATCATCAAAATAACTATAAATCATTTTAAAAACGATTAACCATCAAAATGTTGATTAATTATCAAGAGCTTGATAAACCATCTGAAGAACAATTAATCATCGAGAGATTGATTAATTACCAAGAGCTTGATAAACCATCTGAAGAACAATTAATCATCGAGAGATTGATTAATTACCAAGAGCTTGATAAATCATTTAAATCCCCAATTAATGTATTATCAAAAAATTACCATTAAAAGAATAATTAATTATTAAGTTGTAGATTAAACATTAAGAAGTTGATAAATTATCAGGATGAAAATTAAGATTAAACATTGAGAAGTTGATTAATTATCAAGATGTAGATTAAACATCAAGTGATAATTATTTATAAAGAGATCAATAATTAAACATCAAGTGATAATTATTTATAAAGAGATCAATAATTAAACATCAAGTGGATAATTATTTATAAAGAGATCAAGTGATAATTATTTATAAAGAGATCAATAATTAAACATCAAGTGATAATTATTTATAAAGAGATCAATAATTAAACATCAAGTGGATAATTATTTATAAAGAGATCAAGTGATAATTATTTATTAATGTATCAAGTGATAGTTATTTATAAAGAGATCAAGTGATAATTATTTATAAAGAGATCAAGTGGATAATTATTTATTAATGTATCTTTTAATAAATGATTATCCACTTGATGTTTAAAGCGACCAAAACCCCTTTGGTATCCTTATTATTTTAATTAACTTAAAATAGACATCCTAAATATCTTAATAATTAATACTATTCAAAATTTTATTAAGATATTTAGGATGTATACTGTTAATTATAGTAATAATAACAATAATTAAGTTATTATCTAAGTCAATTAGACTCCTTAATAAACATTATAACTACCGTTTTATTAAGTTTATTATTAGACGTATAAACTATTATAAATTTTAAAATATAAAGATTTATAATGTATAACTTAAAGTTATAGTATCATCAAGGGAAATAATATGATTGATATTTACCTTGATGATATTTATTAACTAGTAACATTGTTAACAATTATAGTATATATAGTTATGTCAAGATAGATGGATAAATCAATATGACAATTGATATTTAATAATCAAGTTTATTATACATCTCGGAAACTTTAAATATTACTTTTTCTTCTTGATTATTAAGAAGTATATCAAGTTATATATAATAATAATTCATCTAAAAGATAGATGAATTATTATTATATGAAAGGTAAAATTATCATCCAGACTCAATGAAGATAATTATCTATACTATTTTTGATTTATATAATATTAAATTATTAATTTAACACAACTTTAAAGTAGACTTCGGATAAATTGAGCCAAGACTTAATTTGTCAAATAAAACTAGTTGTTTACTTGAAACTTAATATACAGGTTATAACAACTAATATCCTGATGAGTTTCAATATAACTCATTTAAGTATACACTCTTATTAAGATGATAATTATCATCTACATGATTTAAATCTGATATATTAAATTAACTAATAATTTAATATATTTTGTTTTATCTTTACCCTGTCTAGATATATAATTACTTTGTCAAATTAAGACATCAAGAGAATATATTTCAATATTTTCTTGATATTTGTTTTGTCTTGACGGTAAAACTCAGGACTACCTTTTTCTAATACGAAAGTTAAATACTCACCCTTCTTCATAAGTAAGTTTCAAACAATTGACTTGCAACCTAATATTTATTAATGAATAATTAATATCCTCTAATTTTTCTTAATGAATAGTTGATAATGTCAAATATTCCTTGATGAATAATCTGCATATTATAATATATCATCGATGAATAATTCCTTGATTATTAATTAACAATCTCTAATATTTACTTACTGATGATATTCTTTTTAACAATTACCTTGGGACTCATCTGTTAGACATTCAATCTCACTTTGTGAGTCCCTCTATTTTAGATGAAAAGGGAGACAACAGAAAGAAACAATCTATCTGTAATATTTCCTTGTTGGTTAATTAACCTCTATAATTCTTCGGTTTATTAATTGATTTCTAATATTCTTTGGTTGATGAATTAATCAACCTTCAGATTAATTAATCACCTCTAATATTTTTTTGGTTGATTAGACATCCTCTAGTATTCTATTATTCTCTTGTTGATTAATTAACCTTTGATGTCCTCTGATTGATTAATTAACTTCTATTATTCTCTTGTTGATTAATTAACCACTATTATTCTATTGTTAACTAATCAACCTTTAATATCATCTGATTGAGTAATTAACCTCTAAATTAATTAATCACCTCTAATATTCTATTGTTAACTAATCAACCTTTAATATCATCTGATTGAGTAATTAACCTCTAAATTAATTAATCACCTCTAATATTCTTTAGTTGTTTAATTAATGACCTCTAACATTCTTTGGGTGATTAATTAACCTCTAGATTAATTAATCACCTCGAATATTCTTTGATTGATTAATTAACCTCTAAATTAATTAATCACCCTTAATATTCTATTGTTAATTAATATTCTATCATTGATTAATTAATCGACCTCTAATATTCTATCATTAATTAATATTCTTTGGTTAATTAATCAACCTCGAATATTCTTTGGTTAATTAATCAACCTCGAATATTCTTTGGTTAATTAATCAACCTCTATTATTCTATTGTTGATTAATCAATCAACCTCTATTATTCCACTGTTAATTAATCAACCTTTAATATCCTCTCATTGATTAATTAACCTTTAATATTCTCTCATTGATTAATTAACCCTATTATTCTTTGATCGATTAATTAACCAAAGAATATTAATCAATGATAGAATATTAATCAACAATAGAATAATAGAGGTTGATTAATTAATCAACCAAAGAATATTCGAGGTGATTAATTAATTTAGAGGTTAATTAATCAATGAGAAAATATTAAGGTTGATTAATCACCAAAGAATATTAGAGGTTAATTAATCAATGAGAAAATATTAAGGTTGATTAATCACCAAAGAATATTAGAGGTTAATTAATCAACCTTTAATATTCTCTGGTTAATTAATTAACCAGAGAATAATAGAGGTTAATTAATCAAATAAAGAATATTAGAGGTTAATTAATCAATCAAAGAATATTAGAGTTAGATTAATTAACCAGAGAATATTAAAGGTTGATTAATTAACCAAAGAATATTAGAGGTTATTAATTAATTTAGAGGTTAATTAATCAATGATAGAATAATAGAGGTTAATTAATCTAGAGGTTAATTAATCTAACTCTAATATTCTTTGATTGATTAATTAACCTCTAATATTATTTGGGAGATTAATTAATCTCTATCTGATAGATTAATTAATCTCTATCTGATAGATTAATTAATCTCTATCTGATAGATTAATTAATCTCTATCTGATAGATTAATTAATCTCTATCTGATAGATTAATTAATCTCTATCTGATTGATTAATTAATCTCTATCTGATTGATTAATTAATCTCTATCTGATTGATTAATAAACCTTTAATATCCTCTGATTGATTAATCAACCCCTATTATTCTTTGGGGTTTAATTAACCTCTAAATTAATTAATGACCTCGAATATTCGAGGTTAATAAACAAGAGAATAATAGAAGTTAATTAATCAATCTGAGAATAATAGAAGTTAATTAATCAATCAAAGAATATTCGAGGTTAATAAACAAGAGAATAATAGAAGTTGATTAATCAACCTGAGAATAATAGAAGTTGATTAATCAACCTAAGAATAATAGAAGTTGATTAATCAACCTGAGAATAATAGAAGTTAATTAATCAACAAGAGAATAATAGAAGTTAATTAATCAACAAGAGAATATTAAAAGTTAATTAACCAACAAGAGAATATTAAAAGTTAATTAACCAACAAGAGAATAATAGAAGTTAATTAACCAACAAGAGAACAATAGAGGTTAATTAATTGACAAGAGAATAATAGATGTTAATTAATCGACAAGAGAATAGATGTTAATTAATCGACAAGAGAATAATAGATGTTGATTAATCGACAAGAGAATAATAGATGTTGATTAATCGACAAGAGAATAATAGTGTTTAATTATCTCCTTCTGTTAGACCAGAGAATAATAGATGTTAATTAATCGACAAGAGAATAATAATGTTTAATTATCTCCTTCTGTTAGACCAGAGAATAATAAAGGTTGATTAATCAACAAGATAATAATAAAGGTTAATTAATCAACAAGGGAATAATAGAAGTTAATTAATCAACAAGAGTATAATAAAGGTTGATTAATCAATAACAAAATGATAGAGGTTAATTAATCAACAAGAGAAGACTTACGGTTAATTATCTTCTTATATTAGACTAAAGACTTAACTGAGGAGTTAATAATGGAATCAACTATAGAATAATAGAAGTTAATTTTCTTCTGATTAATAGAGGGAAAATTCATTAGTCTGAAAGAAATCAACCAGTGAATAATATAGATTAATTAATCAACGAGAGATATTTATTCAACAGGATAATATTAATTAAGTAACTAAAATTAATAGGGATTATATATATTTTGGTCGATAAGTGAAGGATCTCTATAATATCTTGATTAAGATATTATAGCTTCCAATATTACATTAATGATTAAAAAATAGCTTATAATATTTTCCTAATCATTTACCGAGATGTTTAATTAATGATTAAAAGATAACTTATAATATTTTCTTAATCATTTACCAAGATGTTTAAATAATTTATTGATTAGTAAATTATCTCTAAAATCCCACGGTACAGTTCGTAATTAAGTTATTTAATTAATTGATAATTTAAATGTTATTGTTTATATTATTTAACGTCTATTAATATTTAATACTTATTAAATATTAGTATCTCAACTCAATACTGACTAACTAGATATTCAAGAGTATATTTTTGAGTAATCATTTAAACCAATTACTTCATTAATTGGTTGCCTATCTAAATAATTATTATATTTGATAAAATAAATATCAACAGGGGGAATTATGAATTAATAATATTATTAATTCATATCACTTGTTAATAATAATTCATTATTAATTTAGATTAACTTTAAAGTATACATTCAAATTATCTGAATAATTTAACAATTTGGGTTTTAAAAAAGATTAGATTTGAAAAAGGATCATAATTAACTTTTTTCACCTGTCAGCTCTTAAATTAATTTAAAACCTAGATTAAGGTTATCAACAGTTATACTATATAGATATGGACCGATAATAAAATTAAAGTTCTTAATATTGTTATTTAACCAAATTAATTAAAAATCTTTTAAATATCAACTTTAATATCTAATTAAGAAATAATTGAGAACTTAATATATTATTTGGATATAATAAAGGGTTTACATTTTATCTAACCAGATAAATTATCACACATAACAAAATATTTAAAGATCAGTTTGCTTAATCCTAATGATAATTAGGGTAGAGTTTATATTAAATTTATATATAATAGATCAAATATTATTGTGGATAATAATCATTATGTAGATTTTTAATAATTTAGAATATTATTAAAATAGAGTTCTTAATAATTTAGAATATTATTGAGGTTGATGATCATTTATTATAATTTATAATGTTATATAAGATGATTATAATCATCTATATAATTTTATTATATAGATGATTATAAATCTTAATCACCTCTCAATAACTTTTACCGGAAATTTAAATAAGCATGTTCGATTAATAACTGTTATTACTAATCACCATTGATAAATACCCATACCTTTTAAAATTAAATTTTGATCAATTTAATTATTGAAAGTAAAATATAATATTAACCATATCTAACATTGATATATAATTATTGATTTTGTAAATCAATAAAATTATTAATATGTTATCAGCTTAAAAAGAGTACAAAATAATAAAATGGATCAATTACCTCTTTTAGATATATTTGAACATTTATCTATTATTGATTTAATTAACTTTAGTAGAACTAACAAGAATTTATACAATTATACTAAATTAAAATATACCTGGAATATGTTATTGTTTAGAGATTATTCATTAAGTTCTGATAATACTGAAGAAGTATATAAAGAAAAATATAAAGATTATTTAAATAGAAAAAGATTACTATCACAAATTGATGATAAATCAGTCAGTGTCAACCAACTAACTAAATGGCAAGATGATATTGAAATCATAGACAAATTTGATAATCCAATATTATTTAATAACACTTTATTGATAAAAAGTTAATATCTCATCATGAATTAGATTGGTTCTTAACTCAACCTAATTATTTGAAAATTTATATTAATAATAAATATCAAAATATTAAAAAGACAATTATAAACAATTTACAACTAATTGAGCCTACTTTATCTGATACACAAGCCAATAACTTATGTTTGCAAATCTTAACTAATAAAAGGTTTCAATTATTATCTTTTTTTAAGGAAAATAATAGCAATTTTATTGGGTTTAATAGACTATTAAACCCAATAACTACTAAACCAGATCCACTAATTCAACCAATTTTAAATATATACCTATCAATGTTATCGTTACTTAATGATATTAATAATAATAAACAAATAACTGATGTAACAAGTATTAATTCAAGTGTAATTCCTTTATTATTTAATGAATTATTACTATTAAAAGATAAAACAATAACTGACATCAACTTAGATTAATATATTTTTTGGGGTTAAGATATCACCAAAATAATTTATTTTTAATATAAGTTAACTATGTAACAATAAAATTCTTGTTACATATAGATACACATGTTAACCATTAATATAAATAATAATCTTAGTTTTAATTATAGGTTTAGATATAAAAATAATTGAAGTATGATAAGTTATAAATAGTGTTAAACATTTAAGGGTGGTGGTAGCAATATATTATCAAATGATATTTTACGAGTTCTGGTATCCAGCACTTCAGATACAACACGTGTTTCACCAGTCATAAATTTAAGAATCACAACGTCTATACCTTGATTCTTAGCCGTATTACATAATAATTGATCAAATACATCTTCAGCGGAATATAAGTCAGGATAATGTTGTAATGGATTTGCTTTTTTTTCTTGATATTATTTAATGACATTTAACCATTGTTCTTCTTTAGAATTACCAACAACATTAAATCCAATCAAACTAGGATAGATTTCAAGTTCATTATCATTTTTATCAAAGGTAACACGCTTATTCATCACATTATATAACAAATCATAAACAATATCTATAGGTATACCAATATATAAGTAGGCAGTTATTTTATTCCAAGTAATTAATGTTTTAGGGGTTTTGAGTAAATATTCTGAATCTGGTTCAAAATAATAAAAAGTTCCACACCATTCTTTATCATTTTTCCTTGTTGTTAAATACCCATGCATACCCTTTTGATATCTTATAATAGGTATTAATGTATTATCATAATGAGAAAGAGTCAAATTTAAATAATAAAGTGGATAAAATTTGGGGACTATTGAAAAATAATCTAAATATTTCCTCATATCTACTTTAGGTCTTCCTGGACGATATAACAGTATATTATCTATAAATTCAGGAGATATTCATATACTCTTATAATTTTTAATTATTTGATCCTTAAAGATGGATCATCAATAAAAAAAATGTTCAATATGTAATACCATGAAGGAGTTAATGTGTATTTTTGTAATTCTTGTATACATTTAATAAAGTCGTGATTATTAATTAATTGTGTAATAGGTAATAATGCATTCATCACCCGTGAATCAATATCAGTTATATAATATACATCTTTCACATGTTCTACTAAAGCAATTATATCATATTTTCTTGATAGGTTATCCTTAACATTATTAAATAGGGTTAATTGACCTAAACAATTCATACCTTTTATGATTGTAAATTTAAATTTAATATTTTACACATTATAAATTAAATTCTCTATGTAACTATGATCATAAATATTATTGTTTGTACTATAACAATCTATTTACAATAAATATTAAATATTAGTTTCTTATTGATTTAAATCTAAGAAGAAATATACTTTTACATCCTATTTTATTACCGGTAATATCTAATAAAGTATTTTTATAACTTAATATCTAATAATTAATTAGTGCGAGAACCACATTATAAAAATAACAAATCTGAGCCAACAAAAATTCACATTAATGTCTGTTTAAAAGATATCATTTAATAATAAAGTATAATCTAAATAGAATTCCTTTATTATCTAATTATTTCATAATGATCAAAAGATTAATTAATGATCTCTATTTATGACAATATATTTTTTGGGGTTAAGTTAATCTTTGAAAATTGATAATTTTAAATTAATCTATTGTTAATAAAAGTTATATGTAACTTAATGATTAATCCTTCTATATTAAAATGGCTACTACCCCAAGTTTAATTACCTACAAAAATTTAAGATTTTTGATCACAGATGGACCTTGTGAAGCCAATCTTCCATCATATATTGAAATGTTAAAAACGTATAATGTAAAAAAAGTCGTTAGAGTTTGTTCCATCACTTATTCTTCACAATTAATGAAAGATCATGATATCAAAGTTATTGATTTAATTTACCCTGATGGTCACATACCATCATTAAATATTATTAAAAATTGGTTAACATTAATCAATGATAGTTTCAAAGATAGTAATGAAACTATCGCTGTCCATTGTATAGCTGGCCTGGGTAGAGCACCCACCTTGGTGGCTATAGCTTTAATTGAAAATGGTATGGATCCTAATGAGGTTGTTAAATTAATTAGAGAAAAACGCAAAGGTTCTTTCAATTATAATCAGCTACAATATATCACTCATTACAAAAAGTATTCTAAAAAATGTTTTATCTTATAAAATCATCATTATCTCTATTAATCTAATATGTTTTATTAAATTAATTTATAGTTTTAAATCATAATCTAATAATTATCAGGTTAACAATTTATTTATAAAAAGGAATATTATCAAGATAAATTAATTATTTAATTGACTATTAATCTATTCTCCTTTATTAAAGTGAACAAAAGATACACTTTAATAATAATCATATTGAATATTCACCAACTCTTCTTTATTAATAATCATGTTGAATATTCACCAACTCTTCTTTATTAATAATCATGTTGAATATTCACCAACTCTTCTTTATTAATAATCATCTTATATATTCACCAACTCTTCTTTATTAATAATCATCTTGTATATTAACCCCATATCCTTTTAATAAAAGGCTTCGTTGTGTGATAATAATTTTAATGAATAATCTTTTTGAATATTAATTATCTTTCTTTATTATTAAATGAGATGATCAATATCTAAAGGTGATTATTAATCTATAATAGTAGACGAATTATCTAAATCATCTATAATATTAGATGATAGAAATTATCTATTACGAAGATCATTTATCGACCAGCAGATAATTATCTAGTAATATTAAGAAGGACGATTAGATAATTATTAATAAAGAAGAAAATTTGATGTCTATGAGTTAAACTATTATTTATCCTAAGAATAATCTTAATTTAATAAATTGCTGGGGGACTTTAATAATATCTAGATTATTCATCTAAGTTACTCTGTTAACAACCTTATTAATAAATAATCATATTGATTATTATTAATCATCTAAATAAATAATCATATTGATTATTATTAATCATCTAAATAAATAATCATATTGATTATTATTAATCGTCTAAATGGATAATCATGTTGGTTGTTATTAATCATCTAAATAAATAATCATATTGATTATTATTAATCATCTAAATAAATAATCATTCTGATGATTACTTAATATTATTCTTAATTAGTAATGAGTATTATTACCAATAAATAATCATTCTGATGATTACTTAATATTATTCTGAATTAGTAATGAGTATTATTATTAATAACTAATCATTCTGATAGTTCATTTAATATTATTCTTCATTAGTTATCATCTTAATAATTAATTTACTTTCTTTTTATTATTATCCGAGATAATCATCTTTATTAATAATTATATGAATGTTATTCATCCCAATTAACTCCTAATTTATAATTATCTTAAATAATTGCCTTGATTATTATTAATGTTATTTACATATTATTTGTGGTGAATAATCATCTAGCTATCTTGATTTATAATAATATAACCTTACTATGATTAATTATATTAATTAATTATTTAATATTAGGTGAACAATCGCTAAGATAATTATTTATAAAGGGGAATAATCATTTTCAAAATAATTATTAACATAGAATATAATATGAATAATTGAGAATATATTATCAACATTAAATATATAATTTATCAAAATAAACACTTAAATGTAATAAATAATCATCAACACCATCATTTATAAAGAAGATGAAATAATTGATCAGAAGAAGAATTTTATATCAATCATAATTTGTTGTTGATACTCAATATTAACGTCTTTTTTATTAATATTTAATTATAATATTAAGTTCTCATTTTTAATTAATTTTAAAGTATACATCAGAATATCTGAACTTTTTGAACAGTTTTATTAAGATGTATACCTTGAAGTTAAATAAAAGTAATAATAAAATATTATTGTTCTTTATATTTAAATTCTAAATTATATTAAATAAGAGAGTAATAATGTTTGTAAGAATATTAATTAAATAATTAATATTCTAGTTAGAATGATTATAAATAATGCTATGAATATTATCAATCTTGATATCGAGATAATTTTAATACATAAAATAATAAAAGGAATTATAGGTTATAACAATTATAATCAACAACCACTACTTGATGAATCAATTAATGCTCTAATTTTATCTTGAATATCCCAAGCTGGTTGTAATTCTATTAAAGTAAATTCATCTTTGGTAAATGGATTTTGCCGTTTACCGTTATTAAGAGGTAATTTTAGTATAGAATTAAGATCATAGACTTTCCCATCTAATCTAACGGGTATATCCATAACTTCGAATAAAAGGGGATCATAGAATTCATCACTCTCAATACCTAGTTCAACAAACCATTCAGAATTCTTTTTCTTATCTTTAAAGGTATCAATATATCTTTTCATAGCTTTCGTATAATCATCATTGTTATTATTAGCTAAACTGTTAGAAGTGGATACATTTGATACACTATTAGAAGTGGATACATTTGATACACTATTCGAAATAATTCCATTGGGTCTAGATTGACTACTTTGATTAATAGTATTAGTAGTTACAGCAGGTAAATTAAAATTAGTTTTAAGGCTACTTAACATGTCAGTAGAAAAAGAATTAAAGATATTATTAAAATTGGACATGTCAGTAGAAAAAGAATTAAAGATATTGTTGATATTAGAGGTGTCAGTATAAAAAGAATTATCTTGTCTATCATTGTTAATGATAGAGTTTATTGCACCTTGATAAATACCATTCGAGGTATTTAATTTGTTACCCTTTTTTATGGTAACATTGTTATTTTTGAACTGCGTTTTAATCGAACCATTATAGGTTTCTAGTTTACTATTATCATCTGCGTAATTAACTTTAACATCTCCATTATAACTATGTAAAATACATGATGTACCTGTGTTATTATATTTAATATCACCATTATAAGATTTAAGTTTACAATTATTACCTATATCATTACATTTAATATCACCATTATGTGTCTCCAAAACTGAATTTATATCAATGTTATCAACTTTAATATCGCCATTATGAGACTTTAATAGACAATTACACCCAATATTTCTAGCCTTTATTGAAGATGACGGACTAAAAATAGTTACATTATGTCCAATTCTACCATCCACACTTACATTATTATTATTATTATTAGATGAATTAAAATTTTGAATATAAACCCCATTTGACATATTAAATTTGTTATTACTGTTAGTTGACGTTTTAATATCAATACTAACATTATCATCTATGTTACCTTTTACATGTAAAGAACCATTTTTTATACTTATTCTACAATTTTTACCTACATTGCCATTAACAACGACTGATTCGTCTTTATTTAGTACTTGGTTATTTTCAATTTGATCTACTACAAAGACCATTTAATTTTTTGTTGCTTAAATTTTAAAATATCAATTTTAATTATTAATATCAACTGATAATGTAGGGATACCTCCAGTAAATCCAATAAATTCATATTTATTTATACACCGTTCTTCATCACTAGCAAAAGCACGTGTTTGATAAAAAATAGAAGCTGGAGTAAATTTATATGTCTCCCAATTGGGAAATATTACCAAATCTTCTTTTACGGGTAAAGTAAACTTGACTTCATCCTTATCTTTATATTCCTAACTATTATGTTGTGTTATTACTAAATAGGGACTTGTAATTAATGGTGTTTCCATCATTTTAATTATTTGGTTACCAATAATATCACTATTGGTCGATTTGATTAAATTTTGATAATAATTTGGATTACCTGCTAAATTATTTTCAATTGGTTCATATATTAAATCATCATCTAACCAACTATCACTATCCATACCAAAACTAAAATTCCAATGTGAGGCTAAAAAGTTAAGTCTATCAATCTGTTTGATAATAGGCGGCGTTATTAATTTACTATTTTCATTAACTAAAGTTAAATACCGTTTATGTGGTGGTTCAACAACTGGCAAACTATTACCAAAATCAAATTTAGCTTTGGCTTCCCAAAATTTAGTATCATTTAGCAAGTATAAATATTTAGGGGAAGTTTGAGACAATTTCATTATCTCATCATAACTTAGTTTAAGGCTAATCTCAATTAACATTTCATAAGGTAAATCATCCATTTTATTTAGATATACATTATTAGTTAATAATTCAATTTCGTTTTTATAAAGTATGTGTGAATTATCTTTACCTATTAGTCAATTTTAAAGATCTTTTTTAATTGCTTACTTAGTTTACTATTATTATTTTCTTCTGCTAGAGTTAAAGCTGAACTAACATCCAAATTAAATTCTTGAATTAAGTATATTATTTGATCAAGATCATTTCTAGATATATAATATCTTAATAATTCATTTACTATATTAATAGGTATGTATTGTAATAATTCATTACTTATAAGATAGTTTTTAGCAGTTAATGCTTTAGTAAATACATCAATCGCGGCATTAACATCTTCTAATTTTCTCTCAAAATTCATCAATAATGTAGTCATATCATATAGGCCTGCAGATTCGGCTGTATAGATAGCAGTAATAATATCAAGTTCTGGATTATAACTAGCTAGAATTATCAATACTGCACCAATATTATTATTTAATACATACTTTATTAAAAATCTATTTAGATTATAACTAGACACTTTATGTTCTAAATCTATTGCAATATCATATGAATGTTTTTCTAAAGCGTAATCGTAAAAAAAAGTAGCATCTGATGGATCTAAGGGTATTCCGGAAGTCAAAGATTCAAAAAATGATACATTATTAGTATTAATTGATTCGGTGATTAAGGTATATAAAAGATCGATGTCAATTGTCTCAAATTGTTGTATGAAATAATCAGCAACATTATTTTTATGATTTTTAACAGCTTCTACAATGATAGTTTCTCTATTTGGTTTTGATATGTTTAAGATCATTTGGATTAACGGTTGATAATTATATTCAAATGCTATATCAAGAGCATTTAATAACCCATTATGTATTATTAAATATTGAGCATACAGTTTAAGTAATCCTGAAAATCCATGGCGTTTACATAAAACATTAATCTTTTTATTAGTTCAACATAGGGTGGGTATGGTTCGGGGATCAGAACGGAATATAATTTCTAAAATCATTTCATTAGGAAGATTCATTTCCATTACTAGTTAAAATAATTTGATTAAGAATATTCATTTTCCATTACTAGTTAAAATAATCTGATTTAATTGTCGTATCAAGAATAAGTTAAAAAATTTCGTTATTATTATTCATAGTATTTAAAATAAATATTTTATATAAAGCTAAATTATAAAAAATAAACGTTAATGGACAATTTGCCTTTAATCAACATATTAGAATCTATGTCCTTAATAGATATTATTGCCGTTGGATTAACTAATATCGCTAACTAGAATCTAGTAAATTCCCAATATGTTTGGACTATATTGTTATGGAGAGATTTTTCTCTTCGTAGTAATAATCCACAAGAGGATTATAAAAAGAATTATCGATTATATCTGGAACGCTCTAAAATAAGTTATTCTGTTAAAGAAGTAAAAAAATGGAAACATGATATTGAAATCATGGATAATTTTATTAAGAAAGACATTATTAATTTCCAAATTATTCACTATCGGTTTAAATTAAAAACTAAGTTTGATCACCTGATTGTCTATCATTATTTACAATGGTTTTTATCATTACCTAATTATCTAAAAATTTATGTGGTTAACAAATATGAGACTTTACTTCAGACGATTAAGAATAATCTTATAATCCTTGATAATACCCTGTCACAAGAACAGGGTATTAATTTAGCTATACATTTATTAACCAATAAAAATTTTAATCCTCTCCATTTTTTAAAAATGTCTTATAATCATTCATTATTAAATGAACTTGTAACCTTTAAAGATCGCCCTATTAAAGCTCTCAATTTACGACAATATACCTTTTATCCTATCTAAATTAATAACTGAATTTTTAAAAACTGATATTTATAAATTTATTTTTCTTTTCCATATTAAATGGAGACTACTTTACTACAAATTTTAAACGAAATTCACCACCTTCGTAATGAGGTTGCCGAACTCAAAGCAGAGTTAAAAACTAATAAATCCCCCAAATCATCCATTAAATATAAAGTTTCTGACATATTACAACAATATCAAACTGATCCTAATTTTAATGATACTCTAAAAACTAATAAGACCATTAAGAAAAAACTTGTTGAAGGGTTAATCACGGAAGTCTTAACTAGTTCAGTTGATGAGGTTGCCAAAAAATATAATAAAACACCTCTTGAGATTTCTCTTTTATTAAATATTACACCACCTGAAGATGTTGAATTACCCTCTAATAGTCGCAAAGGACAACGTTGGACTCCTGTAGAAGATCAACAACTTTTAGATTTACTTAAAGCTGGTCAAGATTTTGATTCAATTGCTAAGAAACATGGTAGGTCCGTTATTTCTATCAAATTAAGACTTCAATCACATTTTAACAAATTATTTGAAGATAAAACGACCACTGAAATTGCCGATTATTATAATATTGCTGAAGAGCTGGTTGATGAAATCATGAATATGAAATTTGAAAGAAGGTAATTATTTTAATTTATATCATAGTATTATAATATATTTTTCCCTTTAGTTCTTCTAAGCATAATATTTTACTTAATACAAATTAACAGATAATATAGATATTCTTGCTTCTTATAAATGTTAACATTATCTTAATATAAATATTTAGTTTATCTACAAATATCAATAGTTAATATAACATCTTTAAAGTTATTAATATTTTATTAAATATTAATAATAGTTGATGATATTATATTTATCATAATATAGTTTAATAAGATCGATTAAAGACTGCCGATAAATATCTTAATCATTAATGCATTGTATTATGTTATCAATTTGTATTTCTTGTTAATAACAAGAAATATATGATCAAGATAACTAATTATTATTTATTGATTTAAAATTATATAAAAGAGACAATATTAAAAAGGTATATTTAAAGATTATTTCTTATTATAATTCATTTTTATATTAAAGAGTGTAACTTTATCTATCATTTAATGTTAAATTATGTTGTATCAATATATCCTTAGTAAGTAAAATAAATTAATCAATAAATACATCATCCTCGTCATCATCATATTGTTGTTGTATTTCAAATCGTAAAATCGCCCCTATACCACCGAATCCCATAAAAAATTGAGTACCAATAGAAGTATTACTAGAAATTAATTTAAATTGTGAGTTAAAATTATGACATTCATTAATTAACCAATCTATAATAGATATTTTATCGATGTCTGACTCGATAATGTAATCTTCATTATTCTGATAAAAATCTATAATTTTAGTTCTAAGTTCTTTATTTTTGATCATCTCAATGGTAAAAGCAACATCAGTACTTAATAATAAGGTTTCAACAGCATTAGCAAATAAACACTCTATAGTCGCATCTAACCCATAACAATAACATGGTTTATCTTGTTGCATTAAAGTAAATAATTTAGTCACTATATTAATTTCATCTATATATTTAGCACAGCCAAGAATAGATGAACCTTTTATGATAGCCTCTTCTAAACCTCTTTTACCTCCATAAGAAACATCTACTCTATTAGCAAAGACTAATGGTAATAATTTTTTATCCATATAATTATTTAATCTATCAACTAAGTAACCATTACCAGCTACTAGAATATTCTTAACGTTAGGCGAATTATTATTAATATAATATTGTGTAGTATATTCACCAATTTTCTTAAGATAATTATGACGTGCTTCTTCAGCTAATCTTTCAAATCGTAGTTTTGATTGTCCACCTCTACCATGTTTTTTAGGTAAATTAACTTTTAATTCATAATGAACAGTATGAGTTGATCCTTGAATTGATGCAAATAAACATTCTTCGCCAACTAAAACAATAACTCCAATAATAGGTGCATCTTCTTCATTACATAAAGTTATTAAATCCTCTAAATGAAAGGAACTATCACAACGGTAAATAAATTGTCTAACAGTTTTAGGTGGTTCAAATGAAATGGTGATTTGTTTTTCTTTATCGCCAATAGCTACTTCACCTGATAAGATCACTAATCCATTAACTGGGATTTTATTATATAATTTTAATTTCTGTTGAATTGAAGTTAATGATGATAAAACTCCTAAACGATTAACTCTATTTCTGATATTACTGGCTGTAGAGTATTCATTTGTTAACATATTATTAATTTTACTAATTTGTTCATTAGGTGGTATCAATAATGTGATAACACTAGTCTTAGAGACTGATTTTAATTTCATTAATTTATCTAATAGTTTCTTAAATTTAAAAGTATTAACCTCAACATCTTGATCTGTTAATTCCATTTTTATTATATTGAATATAAAATCTTAGATTTAATATTCATTTTTAAATAATCATATTTAAAAGATTAATATTTCTATTTAAAATGGGTAATAATCCTACTAAACCCGAAAAAGTAACCAATCAACTTTATTTACCTAAAGATGTAATTGATTATATTGTTAAATTATGTAAATGGTCAGATGGTCAAAGTTCTCAGAATCCAGGTACTATTGAAAAACATGTTTCATTAACTTTAGCTCAATTATATGGTGGTAAACAAGAAATTAAATGTCGTCAAAGTGGTGGTAAAATCGATATTTTAACCGATTCATATATCATTGAAGTCAAAAAGGTTTCTGATTGGAAACACGCTTTAGGTCAATTAAAAACTTATTTGGATGATTTCCCTAACCGGAAATTAGCTTTTTGTTATTTTGGTAAAAAACCGACTAATATTAATTACATTGTTAACAAATTTAATCGTGAAAACATCGTTATTATCTGTTTTGAAGATGAAATTAAAGATGTTGAACTCCGTTCTCTTAATTCTAAACCTAAAGTATCACCTCCTTCTTCTGATTATTATCAATGTATTATTTTGTAAATATAAGTTTATTGTTAATTTATAATAACATTGTATGGTTAGTTTTTGGCTCTCTTTAAGGTATACATCTGAATAATTTTAATCTTCTTGAAAAAGACTTTTATTATTATTAATTTAGAATAACATTTTAGGTAATACTTTTATTACCTCTTTAAGGTATGCATCTTTATATCTGAAGAATTTTAACCTTCTTTAAAAATCTGATAGACTAAAATTCTTCAGATATTCAGATGTATACCTTAAAGAGAGATAAAACTATCCATATAATGTTAGTAGATATTATAGTCCACCATATTAATAATATCATTAATAAGTGAGAGTTATATATTTTAATTTAAAATTAATAATAAATATCTAACTGTTAATGTAAGTGGTTAACATTATAATTTAACCTTAGTCAAGGTTACCCACTTAATACTAATTTTAAATTAAAATGTAGATACCCAATCACTAATAATATTATATGGTTAGTCTTCATTACTTTTAAAGGTATACATCTGAATATCTGAAAAATTTTAGTCTATTTGATTTTTAAGTGTCTTTATTTTCGAAAAGGATTGAAATTCTTCAGATATTCAGATGTATACCTTAAAAAGGATTAAAAATTAACCATAACAAAATAATAAATAGACTTATATTGTAATTATTTTGATAATATAATCTGAAGAAGGAGATAATACTTTAGGTTTAGAATTAAAAGAACGTAATTTAACATCTTTGTTATCATTCAAAACCAAATAATCTGAGTATTAAGTTTCTTTTTAACCATGTAGTCTACCGTTAATATTACATTTAAAATTTTCTAGTATTAAATTTGAAATATCCAACCTCATTAATGATACAGCATTAATCATCAAATCTTTCATCCTCATTATTAAGATGATATTTAAATTTTATCCATATTATTTAAGTCTATTGTAGACTTAAATAGTAATACATTATGATTAATAAATTTTAAATACTCGATTAATAATAAACCTCTGACAATTACTAATCCACATCATAATATCTTGTTTAATTAACATGTATCATCTTAATAATTTATTTTAGTAAATTATTAATATCTTGATGAGAATTAATCAACAAAAGGAAGCGACTTGTGCGCGAATAATTAATCATCAAAAGGAGGCTTAATCTGCAAAAAGATAATTAACTGTCAAGAGGAAAATTAATCGACAAATGGTAGCGACTTGCGCGCGAATAATTACTATTAATTATTTAATATTATTTAACCTTAATTAATCATTAAATATTATTTAATCTTAATTAATAGTCAAAAGAATAATTAATTATTAAGTGGTTAACAATCATCAAATATTAATTAACAAGATGATAATTAATCATCAAGAAGATATTAAGTATCAAGAGAATAATTAATTATCATGAGGTAGCGACTTGCGCGCGAATAATAATTATCAAGATATTAACTATAATAATTAATTAACAAGATGATAATTAATCATCAAGAAGATATTAAGTATCAAGAGAATAATTAATTATCAAGATATTAACTATAATAATTAATTAACAAGATGATAATTAATCATCAAGAAGATATTAAGTATCAATAGAATAATTAATTATCATGAGGTAGCGACTTGCGCGCGAATAATAATTATCAAGATATTACTATAATAATTAATTAACAAGATGATAATTAATCATCAAGAAGATATTAAGTATCAAGAGAATAATTAATTATCATGAGGTTAATAATTATCAAGATATTAACTATAATAATTAATCATTAAGAAGATTATTAATCATCAAAAGGTTAATTAATTAGCAAGAAGTTAATACTGATCAAGAGAATAATTAATTAGCAAGATAATAATTAAGAGGTCAATTAATTATAAATCTTAATTAATTAGCAAGAGGATAATTAATCTTAATTAATTATTAAGATGTTAATAATAATTAAGAGGTTAATTAATTATAAATGTTAATTAATTAGCAAGAGGATAATTAATCTTAATTAATTATTAAGATGTTAATAATAATCAAAAAATATTAATTAATCATCAAAAGGATAATTAATTATCAAAAGGTTAATAATCATCAAAAGATTAATAATTATTAAGAGGAAGAGACTTGTGCTCCAATAATAATTATTAAGATGAAGCGGCATGTGCGCCAATAATAATTGTCAAAATGAAGCAACTTGTGGTGTTCGCTCGTTTGCTCGTTTGCTCGTTTGCTCGTTTGCTCGTTTGCTCGTTTGCTCGTTTGCTCTAAAGAGCAAGCGAGCAAGCGAACAAGCGAGCAAGCGAGCGATCGGAACTTATGCGCGGGCTTCAGAGGCTCCAATGGAGCCTCTGAAACTTTTACTTCTAACGAAGTAAGCGCCCCTCGCTTGTAAACAAAGGAAGCGCGAATAATAATCATCAAAATGATAATTAATTATCAAAAGGTTTATTAAACTTAATTAATTATTAAGTTGATAATTATTAATCTTAATTATCAAGAGGATTATTAATTAATTAACAAGAGGAAGCGACTTGTGTATGAATAATTAATTAATTAACAAGAGGAAGCGACTTGTGTATGAATAATTAATTAGCAAGACAATTATTAATATTAATTAACCAGCAAGAGAATAATTAATAATGACATATTATTTAATCTTAATTAATAGATCATCATTCACCAAAACGTCAATTAATCTCCAAGACATCAATTACTTATCAAGAAGTGAATTAATCATCAATATTAATCTTTTAACGATTAATTAAGATTAATAATCCTCTTGTTAACCTTTTAATAATTAATTAATATTAATCATTTTCTTGTTAATTATTATTCGCGCTTCCTTTGTTTCAAATGAAACTTTTACTTCTAACGAAGTAAGCGCATAAGTTACGATCGCTCGCTTGTGTGAAGCGCAAACGAGCGAACACCGTAAGTCGCTTCCTCTAGTTGATCAATATTATTAATTACTTCCTCTTGATAATCAATAATTATCCTTTTGACAGTTAATTATTCGCGAGCGAGTAGCTACCACTTGTTGATTAATCCTCCTCTTGATGTTAATTATCTTTTTGCCGATTAATCCTCCTCTTGATGTTAATTATCTTTTTGCCAATTAATCCTCCTTTTGATGTTAATTATCCTTTTGCCGATTAATTATCGTCAAGATATTGATAATTTACCAAAATAAATCAGTATATTATCATTACATGTTGATTAAACAAGAATATAGTTTTCATAAGATATCATGTTGTGGATTAATAATTGTCGTAAGAGGTTATTTAAAATTATATAAATCAGAATGTATCGCTATTTAAGTCTACAATAATATGGATGGGGATTATTAATAAAATTAAAATATCATGAATTCAATCTTAATACTAGAAAATTTTAAATGTAATATTAACGGAAGACTACATGGTTAAAAAGAAACTTAATACTCAGATTATTTGATTTTAGATAACAAATATCTTAATTAAATGATATCAAAGATGTCGAATTACGTTCGTTTAATTCTAAACCTAAAGTATTAGCTCCTTCTTCTGATTATATTGTAAATCTATTAACAAAATAATTACAATATAAGTCTATCTATTATTTTGTTAATTTAGAAATAATATTATTAGTAATTGGGGTATATACATTTTAATTTAAAATTAGTATTAAGTGGTTAACATTCGCTAAAATTAAATTATATTATTAACAACTACAATTAAAGCGAGTGGAGGAGTTCTATGATTTATAGAACTAACCAATAAGTTTTCTATGTCTCTAGATAAAGTTTATATTATTGATTAATCATTTTAAAGGTGTTAACAAGATCGATTGATCAATCGTGACGGCAGTGCTAACAAAAATTACTTAAATATATTTAAATGATTAATCATGAAGATGGTTAATCATAACTATTTTTAATTATACGCATTTGAGGGGTGGTTTTCCTCTCAAGAATAAACAATTTATGTATGTATTATTAAGGGTCATATTAATCATCAAGAAATTATAACTTAAGTGTAGAGAATTATTAATTAATAATTAAGGGACTTCTTGGAGATCAAAGTTGAAGACTTTTAAAGTGATGAAAACAAGCAAAGTTCCTTTCTATTAATAATATATGTTTATCTCAGAAAGGTTATAATTATATGAACTATAAGTACTTTATATTGATTATCTATTAATATAAATATCTTATCTTAATTAATTTTCCTTTTTAATACTAATCATCACTCCATTATTATTAAACTAATGACTAATGTGCTTTCTGAAGATTACTGAACAAAAAGTTTATTAATAATCTAGTTTTATTAGATATATCATAGGAAGATGATTAATTGCAATTAATCAGTAAGAGATTTATTGGTCATCATATGAAGATTAAAATTAATTATCTTAATTAATCAATAAGAGCAAGCGACTTGTGACCTAATAATTAAACATCAACAAGAGAAAGTAACTTGTGCACGAATAATTAATAATTATCATGGGATTAGTTAATAATTAATTAACCATTAAGACGAAGCGACTTATGCGCGAATAATAATCATCCTTTTGATAATTAATTATCAAAAGGAAGCGACTTATGAGCGAACAATAATTATCAAGAGGAAGTCATTTGTGCACGAATAATAATCATCTAGAGATCAATTAATCATCAAAAAGATAATTAATTATCATCAAAAGGATGATTAATTATCAAGAGGAAGCCATTTATGCGCTAATATTAATTATCATCAAAAGGATAATTAATTATCAAGAGGAAGCCATTTATGCGCTAATATTAATTATCAAGAGGAAAGCGACTTGTGCGCGAATAATAATTAATCATCAAGAGGATAATTAATCATCAAAAGGATGATTAATTATTATCAAAAGGAAGATTAATTATTATCAAAAGGAAGCAATTTGTGAGCGAATAATTAATTATCAAGAGGTGATTAATTATTGAGAGGTTGATAATTAATCAGAGGAATATTAATCTTAATTAATTAATGAGAGGAATATTAATCTTAATTAATTAATGAGAGGAATATTAATTATTAAGAAGGTTGATAATTATTAATCTTAATTAATCATCAATAGGAAGCGACTTATGTGCGAATAATAATTATTAATATAATAATTAATTATTAGTGTACAAGTTGTTTCCTTTTGATGATTATTAATTAAGTTCAATCATTCGCGCACAAGTCGCTTAATTAACGTTAATTGTCCCTTAATAATTAATTAATGTTACTTATCCTCATCATGATTAATTTACCTCTTAATAATTAATTATAATTTTGATGATTAATTATTTGCTCATAAGTCGTTTCCTTTTGATAATTAATTATCAACATCTTAATAATTAATCCATATTATTCGCGCACAAGTCGTTTCTTTTTAATGATTTATTATTCTCTTAATGATTAATTAACATTAAATAATATTTGATAATTAATTATACTTTTGACGAGTATTTAAGATTAAATAATGTTAAATACTATTTGATAATTAGTTAACATATTGACAGTAAAATAATCATTAATCATGATATTGACGATTACTCCTCCTTTTGATGATTAATACTTCTTTTGTCAATTAATCCTCAAGATGAGGATTAATCCTTCTCTTATCAATTAATCCTCATCTTGAGGATTAATCCTTCTTTTGTCAATTAATCCTCCTTTTGTCAATTAATCCTCCTTTTGTCAATTAATCCTCCTTTTGTCAATTAATCCTTCTCTTGTCGATTAATTATCCTCTTGATGATTAATTAATCTCTTGTTGAGATAAGTAATTAAACTCTTAATAACAATAAATATACATTCTTCTTTAAGGGATAATTGGTTAGGTGAACCCAAGTCTATTGTTACAAGTTTTGTGGACGATAATTCATCTATTATCGTTAATGCAATTATTTACCAAAATAATTGTCATAAGATAAATCGGAGTGCGTTGCTATTTAAGTCTACAATAATATTAATAGAAATCATTAATAAAATTTAAATATCATTGATGAGGATGAAAGATTTGATGATTAATGAGGTTGAGAGATTTCAATCTAATACTAGAATACTACATAATAATCAGATTATTTTATTTTAGTTAACACATGATATTCTGTATCTAATATCTAATATTTCATTAATTATATTTACACAACATTATATGGTTATTTTCCTCTTTTTCTTTAAGGTATACATCTGAATAACTGAAGAAATTTAATCTATTAGCTTTTTAATAACCTTTATTTTTCAAGAAGACTCAATTTCTTCAGTTATTCAGATGTATAGTATGTATACCTTATGAAAAAATAAATTTAGTATGTATTATGTGATTGAAACAATATTATTAATTATTTAACAATATTATGGATAATTAATATTATTATAAATTCAAGTAATCTCTTAATGGTTAAAAATATTTTAATTGATAAAATTCTTAATAATTAGTATATCTCTCAATAATGATCTAACTAAGATTGACCTATAATAAAAATTATTATAATTATCTTGACCATTAAAAGGATCATTAACAATTAAGAACTTAATTGATCTTTAACACATTCATTAATTACCTCAATCAAAAATAACATTCATATTTAAGAAAGGTAATTATTAATGTTTGATTAAAATTTATATTATCTTGATAATTAATATATATAAACGTTTCTTTGGTTGATAAATGGCCAACTTATCCTCTTGATTAATTAATAGAATAATGTATTAGATATATCATCAACAGATTATTAATCGCTCTTGATCAATGGTAAGATAATCAATAGCAATTAACAAGCGATAAAATTAGAATTTAAATTAATTATTAAGATAATAATTAAAATTTAAATTAATCACCAAGATAATAACCAAAATTTAAATTAATTATTAAGATAATAATTAAAATCAAGGAGTTATAAGTAATAATCAATATTGATAAACATTTTGATGTTTGATTATTATCTTAATAATTAATCGAAATAAATTACTTATTTCTTGATACTTCAAGATTAACCATCAAGAAACTAATCAATTAAGATTAATTATCCAGAGATCAATTAATCTTTAAGAAACTAATCAATTAAAATTAATCTTGAGTAATTGCTTCTTTATTAATTATTACCCGAGATTAATTGTTTATTTATCACCATTTTTATAATTTATCAGGTTTGATGATTAATTGATCTCTTGACTATTAATAAATAAAATAATTATTCTTTTGATAATCAATCAATGATCAAGGGATTAACTTTTTATTATTTCATTTGTTTAAACAAATATAAAATATGTCTATCTGATAGATAGACATATTTTAGAATTAATATTTAATATTATTGTTAATACATTTTTGATGATTAAAATTATTTAACTACCAAAAGAATATTGATTAATCTTAATAAATCATCAAGAGACTAATTAATTAAGATCAATTAGCAAGAGACTAATTAATTAAGATCAATCATCAAAAGGATAATTAATCTTGATTAATCATTAAGATGTTAATTAAATATAAAAAGGTGATAGGTAATTATTGGAATAATGGTTGAGAATTAGGAGGGTATTAATTATCAATATGAAGATTAATCCTCAAGAAGGTGGGTAATTATTACGATGCCGATTAATCCTCAAGAAGATGAATAATCAATCAGTATTTTGCTGATTACACATCAAGAGATTAATTAATCAACAAGAGGATAATTAATCATCAAAATGTAGATTAATCGTCAAGAGGATATTTGTTAATTATTCTTTTGTTGATTAATTAATGTTGATCAATAAATACGATGATAAAAAAGTTGATTAATCTTAATTAATCAACAAAAGGCTGGTTGGTCGTCAAGATACTAATTAATCATCAAAAGGATAATTAATGTTGATCAATCAATATTAATCAACAAGAGAATAATTATCAAGAGAACTTAGAAATCAATATGCCACCAAAAGAAAATTAAGTGGGGTAATTGAATATATAATTTAAGTTTGTATTATTTATTCTCTAAAGCAAATGGCATATTTAAGATATTTATTATTAATCAACCACTCTAAACTTATATAGTTTCCATCAATAATAATTAACTGAAAGTATTAATGGTTGGACAAGTGAAGACAACAATGTAAATAATTAATCATTTAAAATTCTATTTAAGTCTAAAATAAACTTAAATATCATCAATTCAATAATATTCAAGGTGATCTTAATTAAAAGATTTTAACGTCATTAATATCACAATCATGGAGTTAAATCTAAATAAGTGATAATAATAACATAGATGATATTTACTATATTATTTGATATTAGATAAAAAATATTTTAATTGAATATTTCCAGATATACGATTAATATTACAAGTTAATGAGATCAAAGAATCACTATTATCTGTTTTGAAGATGAAATTAAAGATGTTTAATTACGTTCTCTTAATTCTAAACCTAAAGTCTCATCTCCTTCTTCTGATTATTATCAATGTACTATTTTGTAAATCTTATATTACAATATAAGTTTATCTATTATTTTAGTATTTTTAATTTAGAATAATATTTCATGTAATAAGTCTATCTATTATTTTGTTTATTTTAACATTTTTAATTTAGAATAACATTTTAGCTACTGATTTTATTTATCTTTAAGGTATACATGGTAGCGTACATGCGCGACTATACATCTGAATAACTGAAGAAATTTTAAAGACTCTTATTTTCAAGAAGACTCAATTTCTTCAGTTATTCAGATGTATAGTCGCGCCTGTACGCTACCTTGTATACCTTAAAGATAAATAAAACTAACAATATAATATTATTAGTAACTAAGTATATACATTTTAAATTAAAAATTAGTAGTATTATTAACTAAGTATATACATTTTAAATTAAAATTAGTAGTATTATTAAACAAACCTCTTGATTATTGATAAACTTCCTGAAGATTAATCTAGGATGTTATTACATATAACATAGAAAGATGATTAATTGATATTAATCAGTAAGAGGTTTATTAGCCATCAATTAATTATCCTTTTGATAATTAAAATTAATCAACAAGAGGAAGACACATGTGCTCGAATATTAATTATCAAGAAAGTAATAATTAATCATCAAAAGGATAATTAAGATTAATTAATCATCAAAAGGATAATTAAGATTAATTAATCATCAAAAGGATAATTAAGATTAATTAATCATCAAAAGGATAATTAAGATTAATTAATCATCAAAAGGATAATTAAGATTAATTTATCATCAAGAGATTAATTAATCCTCAAGAGATTAGTTAATCATCAAAAGAATAATTGTTATCAAAAGGTTAATTAATTATCAAAAGAATAATTAATTATCAAAAGGTTAATTAATCATCAAAAGGTTAATTAATCATCAAAAGGTTAATTAATTATTAAGGTGATTATTAATCTTTATTAATTATTAAGAGATAGATAATTATTAAGAGGATTATTAATTATTAAGAGATAGATAATTATTAAGAGGATTATTAATTATTAAGAGGTAGATAATTATTAAGAGGATTATTAATTATTAAGATGACTAATAATTCTAATTAATCATCAAGAGGATAATTAATTATTAAGAGAATAATTATTAATAGGGATAATTATCAAGAGGGTGATTAATTATTAAGAGGTTGATTAATTAACATTTGATGATTAATAATTATATCAATGATGAATTTATTTATTATTCACTTGATGATTAATCATCATCTTGATAATTAATCAACCTTTTAATAATTAATTGACTTTTGTCGATTAATTGTAGTTTTGGTGGTTGGTGGTCTCTTGATGATTAACTGGTTTATTGATAATTAATTGACTTATTGATAATTAATTAACATCTTAAGGATTAATTAAGATTAATAGTCCTCTTGATAATTAATTATCCTTTTGATGATTAATTAAGATTAATAGTCCTCTTGATAATTAATTATCCTTTTGATGATTAATTAAGATTAATAGTCCTCTTGATAATTAATTATCCTTTTGATGATTAATTAAGATTAAATAATATTTGATACTTAATTAACCTCTTGAGGATTAATAATCATCTTGATAATTAATTAACCTCTTGATAATTAATTAAGATTAATAACATTATTGACAATTAATTAACCTCTTGATAATTAATTAAGACTAATAATCCTCTTATTAATTATTTAAGATTAATAATCCTCTTATTAATTATTTAAGATTAATAATCCTCTTATTAATTATTTAAGACTAATAATCCTCTTATTAATTATTTAAGACTAATAATCCTCTTATTAATTATTTAAGACTAATAATCCTCTTGTTAATTAATTAACATCTTAAGGATTATTTAAGATTAATCCTCCTCTTGATAATTAATTATTAACCTCTTGATAATTGGTCTACACCTTATTAATTAATGTTAATCATCCCTTAATAATTAATTAAGCTTACTTATCCTCATGATAATTAATTAACATTTTAATTATTAATTAATCTTTTGACAATTAATGAATTATTATCTTGATGATTAACTAACCTTTTGATGTTTAATTATCATCATGGTAATTAATTAACCTCTTAATAATTAATCAATAGAATTATTATTAGAACTTACTCTTGATGATTAATTAAGGTCAAATAATATTTAATAATTAAGATCAACCATTATCTTAATGATTAATTACTCTCTTGATAATTAATCGTTCTCTTAACGATTAATTACTCTCTTGATAATTAATCGTTCTCTTGACGATTAATTAAGATTATCATTTTGGTGATTAATTATCCTTTTGACTATCATAGAGATGACTAATTAATATTAATTACCTACTTTTCAATTAATCATTCTCTTGAGGATTAATTAATCCTCATCTTAATGATCTTGTTGAGATAAGTAACTAATCTCCTAATATTAATAAATATACATTCTCCCTTAAGGGGTACATGAAGATTAATTGGTTAAACTACCCCAAGCCTATTGTTATATTTTCTCTGAACGATAAGACATCTATTATCTTTAATACACTGTTTGAATGTTAATCCCAATTATTTACCAAAATAAATTATTAAAATGTACCAGCCAGAGGATGATACTTAAAGTATTATATGTAACTTAGGGTTATTATAGAATAAAAGAAGCTAACAATAAACATTATATATTTTTCTCAAGATATCATGATGAGAATTAATAATTATTAATTAAAGTGATGTTTAAGATTATATATTATCTTAATAATTATAGTGAGGAATAATACTATATTATTAATGACATTGGGAGATTCCGATCTTGATAATAGAAGACTTTAAATGTAATATTAACAGAAGACTTGATGATTAATATTAGAAGTCTATGAGATCAAAGAACCACTATTATCTGTTTTGAAGATGTTCGCTTAATCCTAAACCCAAAGTATTATCTCCTTATTCAGATCAATATGATATACTGTACATACCATCTGATATTTCACTAATTAAATTTATTCAACATAATATGGTTATTTCATCTTTTTCTTTAAGGTATACATCCTAATAACTGAAGAATTTTAGTCTATTAGATTTTTAAGAGACCTTTTTTCAAAGAGGGTTAAAATTCTTCAGTTATTCAGATGTATACCTTAAAGAAAAAGTAAACTGGTATGTATTATATGATTGGAACAATATTATTAATTATTTAACAATATAACTGTTAAATTAAAATTATTAATGATACTTATTAATAATTGCTGACGATTGTTATAAGATAAATTAATCTCTTAATGATTAATGAACCTTTTAATGATCAAGAAATGTCTAGGTTGGTAAAATTATTAATAACTAATAATAATAAACTTCATTTGTAATTAACAGAATTCTTGGTAAACTTAAAACGTCTATAAGAAAAAGATTTTGACCATTAACAATTAATTTTTAACATGTTCATTAATTACCTCAATCAAAAATAATAGAAATCTTGATATTTAATTAAAATTTCTATCATCTTGAATATTAATATTGACATTATGATAGTTAATAATATTTATGAATTTTTTCCTACTAATCATTAATAATATATATTTTACTCAGTGAGGTTACGATTCTCTAAACTATAAGTTATTTTATCTTAGTAATACGAAATGTAAACATTGCATCTTAATTAATAATTAATTTAAATGTCTAAACTTTTCCAACTTATCCTCTTGATTAATCAAGAGAATAATTCAACAGATGATTGTCGAGAAGAGAATCAATGTCGATTAATCACTAAGGAAATTAGAATTTAACTTAATTAATTTCGATTAATTATCAAGGGAATACTCAAACATCAAAATGTTTATCAATATTGATTATTACTTATAACTCCTTAGTAATTAATCAAGATTAATTACTTATTTCTTGATACTTAATCAAGATTAATTACTTATTTCTTGATCAAGATTAATTGCTTCTTTTATTGATACTTAATCAAGATTATTTAATTTTTCGATAATTGATATTAAGTATCAAGATGTTGATTAATCGTCAAGAAGATAAGTAATTATCAAAAGGATTAATTATTATCATCTTAGTAATTAATCAACAAAAGGATTATTAATGATCAAGAGGTTAATTAATTATTAAGAGATTGATTAATCATCAAGAGGTTAATTAATTATTAAGAGATTGATTAATCATCAAGAGGTTAATTATTCATCAAGAGGCTGATTAATCATCAAAACGATGATTAATTATTAAGATGATAATTAATCATCAAAAAGTTGATTAATTATCAAGAAGATAATAAGTCATCACGGGATTAATTAATCAACAAGAGGATAATTAATCACCAAAAGGTAGGTTAACCATTAAGAAGATGAATAATTAACAAGATTAATAATTAAGAGGTTAACCATTAAGATTAATTATCAAAAGGTAAAATTATCAAGATTAATTATCAAAAGGTGGATTTATTAAGATTAATTAACAAGAGAATAATTAAACAACATCTTGATAATTAACATAGATTAATTATAAAAATGATAGTAAATGATCAAGAGAATAATTATCAAAATGATAGCAAATTAACAAGAGACTAATTAAGTAATGATAGTAAATTAACAAGAGACTAATTAATAATTAATGATCAAAATATTAATTATCAAAATATTAATTAATTATCAAGAGAATAATTAATTATCAAAAGGTTAATTATTAAGAGAATAATTAATTAACAAGAGGTTAATAAACATCAAGTGGATAATTAATTAATAATAAGTCAATTAATTATCAAGGAATAGTAATCATCAATAGATTAATTATCAAAAGGATAATTAATCTTAATTATTCATCAAAAGGTTAATTAATCTTAATTATTCGTCGGGAGGGTGGTTGGTCGTCGAGAGGATAATTAATCTTAATTATTCATCAAAAGGTTAATTATTCAACAAGAGGTTTATTAATCATCTCTTAATGATTAATAAACATTTGATAATTAATTAACCACTGATAACTAATTAATCATCAAGAGTATTAATTAGCCTTTTGATAATTATTAACCTGCTGATGATTTATTATTCTTTTGATAATTGATTATCCTTTTGATTAGTAATTAGTATCTTGATAATTAATTAACCTTTTGATTATTAATTAGCAACAAGATGATAATTAATTATTCTCTTGTTGATTAATTATCATCTTGTTGATTAATTAATTATTCTCTTGATGATTAATTAACCTCTTGTTGATTAATTAACCTTTTGATGATTAATTAACCTTTTAATGATTAATTAATTATTCTTAATTATTTATCCTCTTGATGATTAATTATCCTCTTGATGATTAATTATTCTTAATTAATTATCCTCTTGATGATTAATTATTCTTAATTAATTATCCTCTTGATGATTAATTATTCTTA
>Ga0272448_1000816_pt1 | contig 44806 bp, 50 predicted proteins | sample YNPCB0191_FD_202220 | JGI IMG/M metagenome (GOLD analysis project Ga0272448, IMG submission 202220) | Hot spring sediment microbial communities from Yellowstone National Park, WY, United States - YNP-CB-019-1 | ecosystem: Environmental > Aquatic > Thermal springs > Hot (42-90C) > Sediment... | reverse complement strand
AATAAAACTTTTGGAACCCTCCAAATCTCTGGTTTATTATTCTTTATTTTTCCTGTAAAAAAATCTGTTGGCCGAGTATATTGAGGATACTCAACAAAACCTTTACTCTTGGTAATTCTTTCCTTTAATAATTGAGGCTTACCCAAAACACCCGGAATCAATCTTGCCACTGCCTCAATTAAAACCATTGCCGGCAATTCCCCGCCCATTAAATCATAATCACCTATTGAGATTTCAAAATCAGCAATGTATTTTGAAACCCTTTCATCAACTCCCTCATACCTTCCACAAATAAGAATTAATTGATCTAGTTTGGAAAATCTGTATGCCATTTTTTGATCAAATTTTTCCCCGCGGGGACTAAAAACAACAACTTTAGATTTTTGATTTTTGAATCCCAATCTTTTACTTTTTAACTTTAAACTATTCACTGCTTTATATATAGGTTCCACTTTTAATACCATTCCCAATCCCCCTCCATAAGGCCTATCGTCAACAATTTTATGTTTACCTTTTGCCCACTTTCTTAGGTTATGAATATTTATTTTAATCAACTTATTTTTTTGGGCTTTATGAATTAAACTTTCGGAAAGGTAAGAACGAAAAATTTCTGGAAAAATTGTAATAATATCAAATTCCATAATATTAAAATAATATTAAAATGAAAACAGCGCTATTATAGCTTTACTAAATAATAGCACTGTTTTCTAAAACTACAAAATCTTAAAGGATTTATAAATTTTTTAACTTTAAATATTTAAATCCTCTAGATTTTCTTCGTTTTTCTTTCTTGGAGTGCTCCGGTTGGTCCTATCACCGCCTTCTGGTTCTTCGATTTTTAAGTTAACCCTGGCTTGGTTTTTTAAGCCAACAATTCTTACCAAGGTTCGAATAGCCCGAGCAGTAGAACCTTCTTTTCCAATGATTTGGCCCATGTCGGAAGGGTTTACTTTTAATGAAAGCAAAACCCCCATTTCATCAACTTTTCTTTCAATTTTAACATCATTTGGATTGTCAACAAGGGCCTTTACCAGATACTCAAGAAATTCTCTATCTTTTTCTGATTTTACCATAAAATCAATCAGTAAATCTTTTAATACATTTTTTATACAAGTAGCCCGACCTTTTCTCTCCTTTTCAGAAAACGGAGATTGTTTACAGCTACTATATTCGTATACCTATATTATAATATTTACAAAAAAGATGTCAAGAAAAAATTTCTCTATCAATTTTTATTTTGAGTCTACTTTAGCGGAAGGACTTGAGGTTTCTTCTTTAGAAATATCCTTTTTTTCTTTCCTTTTTTTCTGTAAGGGAATCTTTTTACCCTCTAAAACCTTCTCTTTTACTAATAAATTATAAACACTAGCCGAAGGACAAGCACCTTTTGAAATCCAATACTTAATTCGATCAGCATTTAAGGTTTTCTGTTTTGTTAAAGGATTCCAAAAACCAAGCCTTTCCACAAAACGACCACTTTTTGTTGCCCTGCTCTTTTCGGTAACTACAATTCTAAAAGAAGGTTGATTCTTTTTTCCTGTGCGAAGAAATCTTATTACCAACATATTTTAATTGTTTTACTTATAACTTAATAATTTAATAATTTATTATAATTTATTTTTGCAATAATTTTTATTTATTATAATATTACCACCCCTTTGTTTTAAGGGCCTTCTCAGCCGCTTTTTCTTCTGCTTCTTGTTTTGAAAAACCATCACCCTCTCCGGCTAAATCTTCACCCAAAAAAACACCTATAATAAAGTGCTTCGCATGATCAGGACCTTCTTCTTTTAAAACCCTATAAACCGGCGTTATTCCCACCTTCTCTTGTGCCTTTTCTTGAAATTGGGATTTAGCGTCCTTATAAAGACCTTCTCTAATAATCTTTTTTAATCTCTTTAATAAATTTTTAGTGATAAATTTTTTACACACCCCTATTCCTTGATCAAGATATAAGGCTCCAATAAAAGCTTCAAATGTATTGGCCAGTATATACTGACGCGCCTTTCCTTTTTCTTTAGCCTCTCCTTGCGAAAGCAAAAGAAAGTCATTAAATTTTAAATTATCAGCCACCTCGCTTAACATTCTTGCGTTCACCAAAGCGGCGCGCCAACTCGTTAACTCACCCTCTGACTTTTGTGGATATTTTTTAAATAAATATTCTGTAACTACCTGTTCTAAAATGGCATCTCCTAAAAATTCTAATCGCTCGTTATGAGAAAGTTTAAAATTTGGATGTTCATTTAAATAAGAACGATGGGTAAATGATTGAACTAATAATTCTTTGTTTTTGAAATTCACGTTTAAACTATTTTCAAGAATAGAAAAATTTTTTGTCTCTTCTAAATGCATCTCCTTTCTCTTTTTTTTGCTCATAGTTAATACACGGTAATAAAATAAATAATACTTTTATTTACTTTGATTTTGGTTATTATTTTTATTTTGATTATTCTGGTTATTTTGATTATTGCTTTCTTTTTTTTCTTTTTCTTCTCTTTTTGATAACTCGGAATAAACAGTTCCCAATACACCATTAATAAACCTTCCGGAATTTTCACCTCCAAAAGTCTTTGCTAGTTCAATTGCCTCATTTATTGCTACCTTTGATGGAACTTCTTCTTTTTTGGCATATAAAAGTTCGTAAAGACCTATTCTTAATACATTTCTATCAACAACAGTTATTTGATTAATGGGCCATTCAGGAGCAGCTTTTTCAATAATTTTATCAATAGTTGAAATATGAGAAACAACCCCATTTACTATTTGCCAAACAAAACTCGGATCATCAAGACCCGGCCCAAATTCTTTAATATTTCTTTCTACAATCTTTTCTAATGTTCCGGGGGTTTTTTGTCTAAAATCCCATTCATACAAACTTTGCATTGCAATAGAACGCAATAAGTGCCGTCGTGAAGCCATATAAAATGAAATTGTATTTTAATTAAATAATTTTACAAAAAATAAAAAACTATTTCTGGGAAAGCCCCTCCATACTTAATGGTTTGCTTTTTTCTTCTTTTTCTTTTAATGCTATTTCTTTTTCTTTTTTCTTTTTTTCTTTTTTGGTAAGTTTCTTCATTACATCAATTATTTCTTCTCCTTTATAATACCCGCAATTCTGACAAACAGTATGAGGCAAAACCGGTTTACCACATTTCGAACAACGAATTAATTTGGGTTCCTTTAAATAAATATGGCTCCTTCTCTGATTTCTTCTACCTTTTGTTTTTCGCTGTTTTGGAACTCCCATATTTTTATTAAACTAAATAAAAATCCTTATTAATTTTAATAATAATTTTTAATTTAATTAATAATAACAAACTTTTTTATTTTTTACAAGGTGCAAAGGTTTTTCTGTGAATTCTGCAAAATCCGTACTTTTCTAACAATTGGAGATGAAAAGCAGTAGGATAACCCTTATGTTTATTAAATTTATACTGAGGATAATCTTTATGGTATTTTTCCATTTTTTTATCGCGAAAAACCTTAGCAATTATAGAAGCAGCGGCAACAGAAAAAACTTTTTCGTCTGCTTTTATAATTGATTTTTGGGGGGTATCTATTTTTATTTTAAAATTACCATCTAAAATTAAAAAAGACCTCTGTCCCAAATTTTCACGATCGTGAAAATTTGGGACAGAGGAATTTCCCAAAGGTTGCTTTAAGGTTTCTTCCCAATTTTGTTTCCAAATTTCTTTTGAATTTTTTTGGGAGATTCTTCTTAAATTTTCTTTTAAAATTTTTTCCAAATTAAAATTTTTTAATTCTTTTTTCCTTTTGCTTTTCCTCCCTTTTTCTTCTTGATTTATTTTAATTTTTAATTTCTCCACTGCTTTTTTCATCGCTAATTTTGTTGCTTCAAAAATGTTTATCTTATCAATAATTTTTTCTGAAACGCTGGCTACTTCCCATTTGACTTTTGGATGGTTAACCAAAATATTAAAAAGTTCTTCTCTTTTTTTAGGACTCAATTTTTTTGAATCTTTTATCTGTTCCAATTTTGAACCTTCAATTTTAAAATTTGAATCAAAACTAACAGCGGCGGCAAAAACCGGACCCGCCAAAGAACCACGACCCGCCTAATCTAAACCAATAACTCTCTGATATCCCTTTTTTAATATTTTTCTTTCTTCTTTTAAATTGGGATATTTATTTTTAATTACTTTTTTTCTCCACATAATAAGTAAACGAAAAAAATAATAAAATTATCTATCCTTACGAATCTTAAAAGTCTACTGCTAAAACAAATTTTACCAAGAATTATTAAAAATTAAAATAAAATCAAAGTACTTAAAAATAACAACCTCTTGCCCTCTTAACTTTTACAAGGTAAAATGGAAAAACAATAAATTTTTAATTATCAATCTAATTAATTTTTTTATTATTCATTTCAAATCGCTTTAAGAAAGTTTAAAAAAATATGAAATTTACCCACCTTCATGTTCATAGCCACTACTCTTTGCTTGATGGTTTACCTAAAATAGATGAACTTTTAGATTATACCAAAGAACTAAAAATGGATTCGGTCGCCCTCACCGATCATGGCGTGCTTTATGGCGCAGTAGAGTTTTATAAAAAAGCAAAGGAAAAGAAAATTAAGCCAATTATCGGTTGTGAAATGTATATCGCTTACGGAAAAATGCAAGAAAAAAGAACAAATATAGATGATAAAAGATATCATTTGGTTTTACTTGTAAAAAATGAAACGGGTTATAAAAACCTTGTCTATCTTATTACTAAAGCTCATCTAGAAGGTTTTTATTATAAACCCCGCATTGACGAAGAGCTTTTGGAAAAACATGCCGACGGCCTTATTGCATTAACCGCATGTCTTGTTGGAAAAATACCTTTTTTAATCCGTTCAAAAAAAATAGAGGAAGCGGAAAAATTAGCGTTAAAATATCAAGAAATTTTTGGCAAAGACAATTTTTATTTAGAACTTCAACATCATCCCAATATTTTAGAGCAAAAAATTACCAATGAGGGGCTTATTAATATTTCTAAAAAATATAAAATACCATTAATTGCCACTAATGATGTTCATTATTTAAGGCCCGAAGATAAAGAAGCTCAAGATATTTTAATGCTAATTAACACTAATGCCGATAGAAACGATCCGGAAAGGCTAACCCTAAAAACAGATGATTTTTCTTTAAAATCACCCAAAGAAATGATTGAAGCTTTTAAAGATATTCCCGAAGCAATTGAAAATACTCAAAAAGTTAAAGATCTTTGTAATTTTGATTTTAATTTAGGAAAAGTCAATCTCCCCTACTTTGAGGTACCTACCGGCAAAACGCCCAATGAATATTTAGAAGAACTTTGTAAACAGGGACTAAAAAAAAGATTCGGTGAAAATCCTGATTCAAAAGTAAAAGAAAGACTTAACTATGAACTATCTGTTATTAAACAAACAGGATTTGCTTCTTATTTTTTAATAGTTCAGGATTTTGTGAATTGGGCAAAAAACCAAAGAATTGTGGTTGGTCCGGGTAGAGGATCTGCCGGCAGTTCATTGGTTTCCTATTTATTAAATATTACAAACATTGACCCCATAAAATACGATCTTATTTTTGAACGTTTCCTTAATCCCGAAAGAATTTCTTTCCCTGATATTGACCTTGATTTTACTGATAGAAGAAGAAATGAAGTAATTAATTATGTGGCTCAAAAATACGGAGAAAATAGAGTCGCTCAAATTATTACCTTTGGAACAATGGCAGCCCGAGCAGTGATAAGAGATGTGGGCAGAGCCCTCAACTATCCATATAGTTATTGTGACCAAATCGCAAAAATGATTCCTTTTGGGTTTAGTTTAAACGAAACGCTTAAAAGGGTTAATGAGTTTAAAAACCTTTATCAAACTGATGAACGAGCAAAAACCCTTATTGATTTGGCAAAAAAATTAGAAGGTGTTGCCCGCCATGCTTCAACCCATGCCTGTGGTGTAGTAATATCAAATAAACCCCTTGTTGAACTAATTCCCCTTCAACATCCTAGTCAAGACGACGAAAGTATTGTAACCCAATATGAAATGCATTCAATTGAAGATTTGGGATTGTTAAAGATGGATTTTCTTGGTTTAAAAAACCTAACAATTATCGAAGACACCCTGTCTAGAATTTATGTAATTCATAATAAGAAAATTGATATTGAAAATGTCCCGCTAGACGATAAAGAAACATATAAGCTTTTACAAGAAGCCAACACAACAGGGGTTTTCCAATTGGAAAGCGACGGAATGAAAAAATATTTAAAACAATTAAGACCAACCGAATTTGAAGATATTGTGGCAATGGTGGCGCTTTATCGACCAGGACCTATTCAATTTATTCCAGATTATATTGCTAGAAAACATAAAAGAAAAAAAATTGAATATCTTCACCCAAAGCTCAAACCCATATTAGAAAAAACCCAGGGTATTTGCATTTATCAGGAACAATTAATGCAAATAGCCAGAGATTTGGCTGGTTTTAGCCTAAAAGAGGCTGATGTTTTAAGAAAAGCAGTAGGAAAAAAAATAAAGGCTCTTCTTGATAGCCAAGAAGAAAAATTTATTCAGGGAATGATAAAAAATAATATTAAAAAAGAGATTGCCCAAAAAATTTGGCAATGGATTCTACCCTTTGCCGAATACGGCTTTAACCGCAGCCATAGTTGTTCTTATGCAACCATTAGTTATCAAACCGCTTATTTAAAAGCTCACTATCCGGTGGAATTTATGGCTTCAGTCCTTACTTCCGAAAAAGCAGATATTGAAAGAATAGCTGTTTTAATTGAGGAGTGCAAAAAAATGGGCATTAAGGTTTTACCGCCAAATATCAATGAAAGTTTAAAAAACTTTACAGTTGTGCCAAATGAAAACAAAATTCGTTTTGGTTTATTGGCTATAAAAAATGTTGGCGAAAATATAATTGACGCAATTGTAAAAGAAAGAAAAGAAAATGGTGCCTATAAAAGCATAGAAGATTTTATAAGACGCGTAAATTCAAAAGATTTAAATAAAAAGTCGTTAGAAAGCTTAATTAAGGTAGGGGTTTTTGACGAATTTGCCGAAAGAAATCAATTACTTTACAACTTGGAAAGATTATTGGAATGGGCAAGAGAAAACCAAAAAAACAAAAGAAATGGCCAACAAGGATTATTTGATGGCGTAAAAAACAGTAATTTTTATAATAACATTTACTTAGAAAAAACCCCAGTTGCCCCCACCTTTGAAAAACTAAAATGGGAAAAGGAGTTATTGGGACTTTATGTAAGTTCCCACCCATTAGAAAGTTATAAAACCATCCTTGAAAAAAAAACCGTATCGCTTGCTAGCCTTAAAAACCATAATAACAACTTTAATAATAACTATAACAATAACTATTATAACAACAACTATTATAATAATTACACAAACAACTACGCAACCCGGTCGCCAAAAATTAGGGTAGGAGGAATAATTTCTGGAATAAAAAAAATTGTTACAAAAACAGGAAAACCAATGCTCTTTGTCAAATTAGAGGACTTAACAGATAAAACCGAGGTAATTGTTTTCCCTTCTGTTATTGAAAAAAATCCAATAGTTTTTCAGGAAAATAAAATTGTCTTTGTTTCCGGCCGTTTAGACAAAAAAGATAATACGGTAAAAGTCATTGCCGAAGATGTTGAAGAAATAGTACAAGGTTAATTAAAATTAAATAAAGATAACAAAAAAAATAAGTAAATATATGATAAACAATAAAAAAAATAACAATAAAGAAAGTAATAAAGAAAATATCAACATTGTCCGCCATTCCTTGGCTCACATTTTAGCCCTGGCAGTAAAAGAACTATTTAAAACAAACATAAAATTTGGTATTGGACCAGTAATTGAAGATGGTTTTTATTATGATTTCGATAATCTTAAAATTTCCGATAATGATTTGGAAAAAATAGAAGAAAAAATGCGTGATTTAATAAAGAAAAATATAGTTTTTAAAAAAAGGTTAGTTGCAAAAAATCAAGCAAAAAAAATTTTTAAGGACCAACCGTATAAATTAGAAATTCTTTCCGAATTAAAAAAAGAAAAAAAGATTAATCTTTATGAAAGCGACAATTTTATTGATTTGTGCAGAGGTCCTCATATAAAATCAACAAAAGAAATTCCAATAGACGCGTTTAAACTAATAAAAACTGCCGGCGCTTATTGGAAAGGAGAAGAAAAAAATCCGATGCTAACAAGAGTTTATGGTGTAGCATTTGAGAGTAAAGAAAAGCTTGAAGAGTATTTAAAAATTCAAAAAGAAGCAGAAAAAAGAGATCACAGGTTATTGGGACAAAAATTAGAATTATTTATTTTTGATCAAGAGGTGGGTGTTGGACTTCCTTTATGGCTACCCAAGGGCGCAACTCTAAGAAAGCAAATTCAAGATTATTTAATAGAAGAACTCTCTAAAGAAAACTACCAATGGATTTCTACTCCTCATATTGGAAATTTAAAACTATGGAAAACTTCGGGTCATTGGGAATTATACAGAGAAAATATCTACTCCCCTATTAAAATTGACGAAGAAGAATACTTGTTAAAACCAATGAACTGTCCTTTCCATGTAAAAATTTTTAAATCAAAAATCCGTTCTTATAAAGAATTACCGCTAAAATTCGCTGAGTTTGGTACAGTATATAGATACGAAAAATCGGGAGTATTGCATGGTTTAACCAGAGTCCGAGGATTTACCCAAGATGACGCTCATGTTTTTTGTATTCCAGATAAAATAAGCGATGAAACGGAAAAATTATTACAGCATGGCTTAAAAATTTTAAGAAGTTTTGGCTTTAAAAAATTTGACATTTACCTTTCTACCAGACCCCAAAAATACGCCGGCACAGAAAAAATGTGGCAAAAAGCAACAAATTGTTTAAAATATGTACTAAAAAAACTAAATTTAAATTATGAAATTGACCCGGAAGGCGGAGTTTTTTATGGCCCCAAAATTGACATCAAAATAAAAGATGCTCTAAATAGATCTTGGCAATGCACCACCATTCAGGTTGATTTTAATTTGCCGGAAAAATTTGATGTTAATTTTATTAATGAAAAAGGGGGGAAAGAAAAAGTAGTAATAATACATCGAGCTCTAATTGGCTCACTGGAAAGATTTATCGGTGTTTTAATAGAACATTATGCCGGCGCTCTACCTTTTTGGCTTTCCCCTGTTCAAATTTGGATTATACCACTAGGCAGCCGTCATAAAGATTATGCCCAAAAAGTTAAAAATGAGTTGGATTTATTTAGAGTAGAAATAAAAGACGAAAATGAAACGGTTTCAAAAAAAATTTGGGAAGCCGAAGTTTTAAAAATTCCTTATGTTTTAGTTATTGGAGACAAAGAAATAAACTCAAAATCTGTTAGAATAAGAAAAAGAGGTAAAGGAGATATAGGAATGGAAAAAATAGATAAATTTAAAGAAATGATTAAAAAAGAGTTAGAAGAAAAAACCAACGAATAATATAGCAAAAAATTTACTATTTAAAAAACGAATTTACTTTTTTAAAAATTATGCCCGAACTTTCTTTGCCTACTCAAAAGTTAATCTCCCAGTATAAAATATGGTATCAATCTTTACAAGAAAAAAATAAAGAATCAACTATTCATGTAGATGAAGTGGCTTCAAAAGTGGCTGAATTTTACGAAAAAATAAGAACAATAGTAGATTGGAAAGAAGAACATTTAATGCGTCGGGCGGCAATTATCAGAAAAATAAAAAGAAGGTTTTTGGGTTGGGACTTTAATAAGTTCCCCACCAAAGAAGAATTTGCCGAACCACTTGTTTTGGAATTAATTCGGGGTGGACACTTCCCCAACGACAAAATTCCTGAAAAAAAAATTACAGAAGTTTCTGAAATAATTAATAAATATGTTTTTATACTAAGGTTCACTTCTAAAGAAAAACAATTAAATAGAAAGAAACTACAATTTATCAATTGGCTTTTTGAAATCGCTGCCTGTGAAATAGAGGAAGCCCTTGAACCTTTTAGAAAAGAAACAGCATTAATAGAGTATATGTTTGAATTAATGAGGGAAAGAATTAAGGTTAATAAAAGTGTTTTTTCTGTTGGAGATTTAACGGAAGAAGAAAAAAATATTCAAATTTATATTGCGGTCCAACAAGCGCTCTTTAAATTAGATAGCCCAATAATTTCTTATAATCTTTTAAAATATAAATATGTCGAATGGAAAGAAAATAATAACTATGAAAAGATTTCTCGCTTGGCTAAAAATATTTACAAAATATGGGATGAAATTGAAAAATATTTATCTTGCCCTCTTGGCAAAAAATTTTATACTATCTGTGAAAAATATGATACCCCTTATTTACTTTTAGGCGACGTATTGTCTCAAGAAAATCCTGAAGAATTAAGTAAAAAATTAACATCCCCGGAAAAACTTGAATCGCTTATTAAAAACGCATATTACAAAAGATTAAAAACTCTTAAAAAAAGATTGTCCCGAGCAGCCCTTTATTCCACCATCTCCATTTTCTTAACAAAAATATTATCCCTTATTCTTTTAGAGATAGCGCTTTTTAAAATAACAGTAGGTAATTTTAACCCCTTTGTAATGGTAATTAATATCTTGTGCCCTACCCTGTTAATGTTTTTACTGGTAATAACAATAAAATCTCCCTCTAAAAAAAATGTTGACTTGGTGGTGATGGAAACAGTAAAAATTGTATATAAAAATAAAAAAATTGATACTTATGAAATAAAAATTAGTAAAAAACGCGGTTTAATAATGAGGCTTTTAATCCAATTAATATATCTTATCGGCGCCACCTGCGTATTCGGACTCATAATTTATTTGGGAAAATTAATAAAAATTCCATTAATCTCAAACATAGTAAACATTATCTTTTTTGCCTTAATTATGGCAACCGGTTTAGCGCTCAGAAAAAGAGCCCAAGAATTAACAATAGAAGAAAAATCTACAGGATTTTTTGGGTTCTTGTTTGATATATTTTTTCTACCAGTTGCTGCCACTGGCCAATGGTTGGCCAATAAATGGAAAAAATACAACGCCATTGCTGCTTTTTTCAATGCTTTAATTGACATGCCGTTTTCTATTTTTGTTGAGTTTTTAGAGCAATGGCGAAACTTTCTCAAAGAAAAGAAAGAAGAAATACACTAATGAATTACTATATTATTACCTATGGTTGCCAACTAAATAGAGCTGACTCTGAACGAATTAAAACCGTTTTAGAATCAATGGGATATCAATCTGCCCCAAAGATTGAAAGGGCGGGTTTAATTGTTGTTAATATGTGTTCAATAAGACAATCTGCCGTAAACAGAGTTTACGGTTTGGTTTTAAAATTTAAAAAAATTAAAACGCAAAATTTAAAATTAAAAACTATACTAACAGGGTGTGTGTTAAAAAAAGACAAAGTAAAACTTTCTAAACATTTTGACTATGTTTTGGATATTAAAATGTTGCCTCAATGGCCCATTTTTTTTCAACCCCACAAAGAAAACCGTATAATCAAAAAAGAAAATTGTAAAATTAAAGAAAATTATTTGGAAATAAAACCAAAGTATGAAAATAATTTTTCTGCTTTTGTGCCCATAATGACGGGTTGCAATAATTTTTGCAGTTTTTGCGTTGTCCCCTACACCCGTAACAGAGAGATATCAAGACCAGTAAAAAAAATTATTCTTGAAATAAAAAATCTTGTTAAAAAGGGTTATAAAGAAATTTGGCTTTTAGGTCAAAATGTAAATAGTTATAGAGGGAAAATTACTATTAAAAAGAAAAATGCAAAAAATCAAACAGAATGTATTGGTTTCTCAAAACTTTTAAAAATGGTAAACGAAATTGAAGGGAACTTTTGGATTAGATTTACTTCACCCCATCCAAAAGATTTTTCTAAAGATTTAATAAAGGTAATGAAAAATTGCGAAAAATATGGCCATTACCTTAATTTACCCGTCCAATCCGGAGACAATACAATATTAAAAAAAATGAATCGCAAATATACTATTAAAGACTATAAAAACTTAATTAAAGAAATTAGAAAAGAAATTCCCGATATTACTCTTTCTACTGATGTTATTGTAGGTTTTCCGGGTGAAACCAAAAAACAATTTGAAAATACAGTAAAACTTTTCAATAAAATTAAATACGATATGGCTTATATTGCCGAATATTCTCCCCGTCCCCAAACCTTGGCGGCAATAAAACTTAAAGACAATGTTTCTTTAGAAGAAAAAACTAAACGAAGAAAAATTTTAACGGAAATTTTAAGAAAAACCGCTTTAGAAAATAATCAAAAGTATCTTAAAAAAATCGTTGAGGTTTTAATAGAAAAAAGAAAGAAAAAAAATGTTTGGCTGGGTAAAACAAAAGAGTATAAGACCATAGAAATAAATTCCAATAAAAATCTATTGGGAAAATTTGTTAAGGTAAAAGTTATTAAATTTTCTTGTTGGGGATTAAAAGGAAAATTATGTCAAAAAAACTTGTCGTAATTTTAGGACCTACCGCTTCCGGGAAAACAAAAATTTCCTTAAAACTCGCAAAAAAATTTAATGGCGAGATTGTTTCGGCTGACTCAAGACAGGTTTACAAAGGTTTGGATATCGGTAGTGGAAAAATTACAAAAAAAGAAATGAAGGGAATCCCTCATTACCTTTTAAGTATTGCTTCGCCCAAAAGAATATTTACCGTGGCTCAATTTCAAAGATTGGCTTTAAAAGCAATAAATAAAATATTTAAAAGGAAAAAAATTCCATTTTTGGTTGGGGGAACTGCTTTTTATATCCAATCGGTTGTTGATGGAATTGTTATTCCCAAGGTGAAACCAGACTGGAAACTAAGAAAAAAACTTGCCCAAAAAACCAATAAAGAACTTTTTTCAATCTTAAAAAAACTTGATCCTCAAAGAGCAAGAGTTATTGACAAAAATAATCCACGAAGGTTAATTCGGGCTTTAGAAATTGCCATAAAGTTAAAAAAGCCGATCCCGCCGCTTAAAAAAATTAAGCCTACTTTTGAGTTTTTAATGTTGGGATTAAAAGGAAAAAATTTAAAAGAAAATATTAAAAAAAGATTACTTAAAAGATTGCCCGGTAAAGGTAGTAAAAAAAGTATAATAAGCGAAACAAGAAAGTTAAAAAAGGAGGGGCTTTCTTGGAAACGATTAGAAGGTTTCGGTTTGGAATATAAATATGCCGCTCAGTATCTCCAAAAAAAAATAACTTATAAAGAAATGATAGAAAAAATTCAAAAAGAATCAGAGCGTTTTGCTAAGCGCCAAATGACCTGGTTTAAAAAAGATAAGCGAATAAGGTGGATAAAAAAATATAAAGAGGCAGAAATATTATTGAAGAAGTTTCTTAAGTAATTGTTGAACAATGTTGGGTTCGGCCCGACCTCTGGTTTTAGCCATTATCTGACCAACTAAAAATTGAAGGGCGCTTTTTTTGCCTTTTTTGTAGTCGTTAACCGCCTGAGGATTTTTTAAGATAACTTCTTTTACAATTTTTTCAATTTCACCCTCGTCTTTCAACTGATCCAATCCTCTTTCTTTGATAATATGAAGAGGATCGGCGCCGCTAATAAACATTTCTTCAAGGACCATTTTGGCAATTTTGCTTGAAATTTTTCCCTCATAAATAAGACTAATAAATCCAGCAAAATTTTCCGGCGTAATTTTAAATTCCTTTTCTATAAAATAACTTCCTTTTAATAATCCCAAAACATCGCTAATTAAATAATTTGTTGTTAGTTTTATTAAAGATCTCAATTTTTCTACCGGTAAACGGGGGGCAAGTTCGCTTATTACCTTTTCAAAATATTCGCCCAAATCTTTATTTATGGTAAAAATTTCCGCTTCTTTATCATTTAATTTATATTCATCAATTAATCTTTTTTTTCTAAAAGCGGGCAGCTCCGGAATTTCGGCTTTTATTTTTTCAATAAAACCCTTATCTAAGTATAACGTTGGCAAATCTGGTTCGGGAAAGTATCTATAATCATTTGCCTCTTCTTTTTTCCTCTGTCTTACGGTTATTTCTTTTTGATCGTCCCAACCCCTTGTTTCTTGCTCAACTTTTTTATTTTTATCTAAAATTTCTGATTGCCTTTTAATTTCATAATTAATTGACCTTTCTACTGCTCTAAAAGAATTCAAATTCTTAATTTCTACCTTTGTCCCTAATTTTTCGTCTTTAGTTAAACTGATATTTACCTCTACCCTCATCTGTCCTTTTTCCATATCAGCTTCGGAAACATCAAGATATTTCAAAATTAACTGAAGCGTTTCTGCAAATTCTCTTGCCTCTTTTTCTGAGGATAAATCAGGTTCGGTTACTAGTTCCATTAGCGGAACTCCCGCCCTGTTAAAATCAACCAATGAATAGTTTTTCCCCGCCGGGTGAATTAATCTACCCGTATCTTCTTCCAAGTGAATCCTTTTAATCCTAATCTTTTTTCCTTTTATTTCTAAATAGCCGTCTATACAAAAAGGTTTATCGTATTGAGAAATTTGATAACCCTTGGGTAAATCGGGATAAAAATAGTTTTTCCTATCAAATTTAGAAATTTCTGAAATTTTGCAATTTAACGCTAAACCGGTTTTTATTGTTTTTTTTACCGCCTCTCTATTAATAACCGGCAAGGTTCCTGGTTGGCCGGTGCAAATCGGACAAATATTTATATTGGGATTTTTTTCCTCAGGGTCATTTTTACAAGAACAAAATATTTTTGTTTTTGTTTTTAATTCACTATGTATTTCCAAACCAATATAAGGAGTATATTTCATATTTTTAAAATGTTTTATTTAAAAATAAATGCTTTTAAGATCTTGAAAATGGCTTTTTTCTTTTGTTAAAAAAAATGCTTTTCTTTTTATCTCTTTGAAAACCTCTTTAATACTTTTTTCGCCATTAATAATTATAATATTTTTAAATGTTTTGGGAAAAACTTTATAAAATTTAAAAACCCGGGTTAATTTTTCTTTCGCTTCAAAAATGGTCTTTAAACTTTTTCTTTTTTCTATTCTTTTAATGCAAGTTGCCGGTTCTACTTTAAGAAAAAAAATTAAGTCGGGGTATAAAAAATCCTTATTTAAATCAATTAATTCTTGTAATTTTAAACCTTCAGCCGCACCATAGGCAAAAGAAGAAAAAAAATACCTGTCTGAAATCACTATTTTGTCTTTTTCTAAAGCGGGAATAATCACTTCTTTTAAATGCTTTTCTCTGTCTTTGCTAAAAAGTTTTTGTAATTCTAAGGGATCTACTTTAATTTTTTCTGTAAGAATTTTTTTTATTTTTATACCCGCTTTAGAATTTTGAGTAGGTTCTTTTGTTAAGATTACCTTCTTTCCTTTTTTGACAAAAAAATCTCTTAAAAGAGATGCTTGAGTAGTCTGACCAGAACCATCAAGACCTTCAAAAACAATAAATTTTCCAGAACAAATATTTAGCATTTAATTTATAAAAATTTATTGTCGGTCGTATTTTTCAACCTCGTCTTCTATTACCACAAATTCAACCCCAGCGCTTTTAAACAAATCTATTGATAACTTATCAGCGTGATATCTTTTTTGAGCAACAACTCTTTTTATTCCCACTCGAACTATTCGCATGGCGCAATTATAACATGGAAACATTTTAGTATAAATTGTTGCTCCTTCCAGTTTAATACCGTCTTTTGCGCATTGCAAAATAGCGTTTTCTTCTGCATGAAGAGTTCTTACGCAATGTTGAGACCTGTTTCCATTTTCATCAATAATAGTTCTCATAAGATGCCCCACCTCATCACAATGCGGTTGCCCCGGCGGCGCACCCGCATATCCTGTTGCCAAAATGGTATTATTTTTACTTACTATCACTGCGGAATTATATCCCCGATCACAAGTACCTCTTCTTGATAAAGGTTCTAATAAAGCCAAAAAATATTCATCCCAACTGGGACGAATTTTTTTTATTTTTTGATTATTCTTTTTTATGTTCATTTTTAAATTAAAAGATTACTTCTCAACTTCTATTCCCATATTTTTCGCTGTGCCTTCTATGATTTTCATTGCTTTCTCAATATCTGAAGTGTTTAAATCGGGTAATTTTTTCTGGGCAATTTCTTTAAGTTGAGCCCTTGTAATTTTTCCAACTTTTGTTTTATTTGGTGTACCTGATCCTTTTTCAACTCCTGCCGCCTTCTTTAAAAGTTCGGAAGTAAGGGGCTGTTTAACTTTAAGGGTGTATGTCCTGTCTTCATAAATAGTAACCTTGGCAGGAATAGTAGAACCTGCGTCTTTTTTCGTTATATCGTTAAATTTCTGACAAAACTCTGCAATATTAATGCCATGCGGAGCTAAAGCAGGGCCCACTGGAGGAGCGGGCGTCGCCTGACCTGCTGGAATTTCAAGTTTAACGACTGCTTTTATTTTTTTCATATTTTATAATTTTTTTATTTGTAAAGAATCCAGTTCAACAGGGGTGTCTCTACCAAACATATTAACCAAAACCTTAATTTTACCCCTCTCTTCATCAATCTCTGAAACATTGCCATCAAAATCTTTAAACGGACCATCTACAATTTTTACTGGATCGCCGACCTTTACCTCAATTTTGTAATGGGGTGTCTCTATGCCCATTCTTTTCATTAAATTTTCAATTTCTTTAGACGAAACTGGCACAGGAGTGGTTCCTACGCCCACAAAACCCGTCACGTCGGGCGTATTTCTAACAACATACCACGAATCATCTGTTACAATCATTTCTACTAAAACATAACCTGGATAAATTTTTTCTTCCACCACTTTCCTTTTTCCGTTTTTAATTTTAATTTTTTTCTCCTTTGGAACTATTACATTAAAAATTTTATCTTCCATCCCCAAAGATTCTATTCTTTGTTTTAAATTTTTGGCTACTGCCTCTTCATAACCCGAATAAGTATGAATTACATACCAATTTTTTTGTTGGGGTAATTTTTGTTTGGGCATAATAAAATGTAAAAATATAAAAAATTAATCAAAATTAACGCAATAAGAATTTGCTAAGAAGTGTAGAAAAGATAAAATCCCACCCACCTAAAAAAATAGCTAAAACCGCCGACACTCCAATAACAAGAAGAGTGTACTTAATTGTCTCTTTCCTTGTTGGCCAATTAACTTTTTTCATTTCTAATCTTACCTCTTTTAAAAAGATTACGATTTTTTGAAAAAAATTACTAATTTTCATAATTTATTATTTTATCTTAAAAAAGTTATATGTCAAGATTTTTTACTTCTTTGGCATAAGTTTGAATAAATTTCTTCCGAGGCAAAACCTCTTCTCCCATCAATTTATCAAATATCCTATCTGCCTCTTTTGAATCTTCTAATGTTACTTTTAATAAAATGCGCTTTTTGGGATCCATTGTTGTCTCCCATAACTGTTCAGGATTCATTTCTCCCAAACCCTTATAACGTTGAACAGAAATAGAAGACAAGGCTTTTTCTTTTTTTAACATATCTAAAATTTTTTCTTTCCCGCTCTCAGTATAAGCATACTCTACTCTTTTTCCTGCCTGAATTTTATAAAGCGGAGGTTGGGCAATATAAAGATAACCCCTTTCAATTATTGGTTTAAAGTAACGATAAAATAATGTTAAAAGCAATGTTCTTATATGGTTGCCGTCACTATCAGCATCGCACATAATTATTATTCTATGGTACCGGGCCTTATCAAGATTAAAATCTTCTCCAATGGCTGTGCCCAGAGCAATAATTAAAGCCCTAATTTCTTTTGAAGCCAAAATTTTGTCAATTCTTGCTTTTTCAACGTTTAAAATTTTTCCCCTCAACGGCAAAATAGCTTGAAAATGCCTGTCCCTTGCTTGTCTAGAGCTACCGCCGGCTGATTCGCCCTCTACTATAAATAATTCAGATTCCTCAGGTTTTCTGGAAGCGCAATCAGCCAATTTGCCGGGTAAAGCAAACCCTTCTAATGTTCCTTTTCTTAAAACTGTTTCCCTTGCCGCTCTTGCCGCTTTTCGCGCCCGGGACGATAAAATCGCTTTTTCAATAATTGCTCTGGCGTCCTGAGGATTCCTTTCTAAAAAATCTTCTAATTTTTCTGAAACAATCTGATCTACTATTGGCTTTACCTCAAGATTACCTAATCGCGCCTTGGTTTGGCCCTCAAATTGAGGCTCTTTTATTTTTACCGATACCACGCCGGTCAAACCTTCTCTAATATCTTCGCCAGATAAATTCTCGTCCTTTTCTTTTAAAAATTCGTTCTTTCTTGCGTAATCATTAAATGTTCGCGTTAAAGCAGAACGAAAACCAGTTAAGTGGGTCCCGCCTTCGCCAGTAAAAATGTTATTAACAAAACTTTCTTCCCAACATTCATATTCCTCAGTATATTGAAAAGCTGCCTCAACAATTACTTCGTTTTTTTCACCATAACAATAAAATATGTTTTGATGTCTAGGAGTAGAATCACTAATTAAATACTTAATATAAGAAGCCAAACCACCTTCAAAGTAAAAACCATAACTCATTTTCTCAGGTCCTCGTTCATCATAAAAACTTATTCTTACTCCCTTTGATAAATAAGCCTGTTGTCTCAAGTGATCCAAAACCCTTTTGGCATCAAACTTAATATCTCTAAAAATCTCAATATCCGGCTCAAATAAAACAGCTGTGCCAGTCTGTCGGCAGGAACCTACTTTTTTAACCTTGGTAATTGGTTTACCTTTGGAATATTCCTGAACATATTTACCCCCGTCGCGACACACCTCAGCCCGCATATATTTTGATAAAGCACAAACAACAGAAACTCCAACGCCATGCAAACCTCCCGCTACTTGATAGGCCTTTCCTCCAAATTTTGCGCCGGCGTGTAGGGTGGTCATTACTGTTTCTAATGCGGACTTTTTTGTTTGGGGATGCTTTTCTACGGGAATTCCCCTTCCATTATCAATACATTCAATTTTATTACCCGGCAAAATTTTTAGCACAATTCTATTTGCAAAACCAGCCAAACACTCATCTAAACTATTATCAAGCACTTCCCATATTAGGTGATGTAAACCGTCAGGACCCGTGGAACCAATATACATTGCCGGCCTTTTTCTCACTGGATCCAAACCCTCTAGTACATAAATATCTTTAGCAGTATAACTAACATTATTTTTAACTATTTCTTTTTCTTTTTCTTTATTTTTGGTATCTTTGGTTTTTGGTGAATTTTTTTTAGAAACCATAATAAACCCTTTCTTTATTTTTTCTTTATTTTATTTATTATCTAATCCTTTCTTTTTATTTTATTCTAAATTTAGCCCAAAATCAAGCGTTTACTGTGAATAAAAAAGCTGTAAAGTAATTTAACTTTAACAGCTTATTTTTAAGCGGGGACGACCGGACTTGAACCGGCAACCTCATCCGTGACAGGGATGCGATCTAACCAGTTGATCTACGTCCCCAAGTGCCGGCGGCAGGGATTGAACCTGCGACCTTGGCCTTATGAAGACCCTGCTCTGCCACTGAGCTACACCGGCAAATCCCTGTTGCGGGGCTAGGAATTGCACCTAGGATCTCGTGGTTATGAGCCACGCGAGATACTACTTCTCCACCCCGCGATATATTAATATATTTATATATTATTATATTTTATAAAAAAATCAACCCAACCTTTAAAAATCTTTAATTAACAAACTAAAAATAAAGATTTAAAACACTTCTAGATCGCGAAGGGCTTGTTCATAAATTCTTATAACATTTCTTGCTTCTTCTAAAGATAAATTGTAATCAGGATCAAAAACAATACTATTACGAACCTTGTGGGCTTTTAAAACTTCTTCTAAATTGGGTATAATTTCAGGGTCTAACTTATTAAGCCTTTCCCGTAAACCTTCTCCTTCATAACCAATTTTTTTTAATGTTTCATCAAGAAAGTTATCTGCTTCCAATATAGCAAGTTTAAAATCTGCCGCTTTGTCGCTTTCCAATTTTTTCTTTATTTTTTGCCAATCTTTAAAAGTTTTCTTTACTCCAAAGGGCCGATAAATCAAAAACTCAACAAGATTTTCAAGTAAACGAAACTTTAACCAACTGGCTCTTAACAAAAGAAAAATAATGCCGATTAAAAAAAATAAACTTATACCTATAAAGGTAAATTTTATAACCAGAAAAGTAATTTTTGCAATTCCCGAAGAAAAAATTAAAGAAAAAGAAGAAATTATTTTATTCATAAAATCTGCCAATTTTTAAAATTTTCTTTTCCTCAAATGGTTTGCCAATAATCTGTAAGCCCACTGGCAAATTATTATCATTATAACCTACCGGAACAGAAAGGGCTGGAAGTCCTGCTAAATTAACCGAGGCAGTAAAAATATCGGCTAAATACATTGATAGAGGATCTTTGGTTTTCTCGCCAATTTTAAAAGCAGCAGTTGGAGAAACGGGCGAAAAAATGACGTCAACTTTTTTAAAAGCCTTTTCAAAGTCGTTTTTAATCAATATTCTCATTTTCTGGGCTTTTAAATAATAAGCATCATAATAACCACTAGATAAAGCATAGGTGCCCAGCATAATTCTTCTTTTTACCTCCCTGCCAAATCCCCTACCCCTTGTTTTTAAATAAACATCCATTAGGTTATCACTTTTTTGTTCACTTAATCCATATTTTATTCCATCGTATCTGGCTAAATTAGCCGAAGCTTCAGAGGTTGCGATAAGATAATAAGTGGGTATAACATACTTTGTGTGATAAAGGCTAATTTCTTCAATTTTTGCCCCCGCCGCTTCTATCTTTTTTATTGCTTTTCTGATAATTTCTTCAACATCTTTGTCTATTCCTTTAACAAAATATTCTTTTGGCACACCAATGTGTAAATCTTTAAGGTCAAAATTAAGATCAAAATTGGAATTCTGGGATTTAAAATCAACAGAGGTTGAATCTAGAGGGTCTTTTCCTGAAATTGCTTCAAAAATAATTTCCGCGTCTTCAATTGTTTTTGTTATTGGTCCAATTTGATCCAAAGAAGAAGCAAAAGCCACTAATCCATAACGAGAAACAGCACCATAGGTAGGCTTTAACCCCACTACGCCACAAAAAGAAGCAGGTTGTCGAATTGAACCTCCGGTGTCTGAACCAAGGGAAGCAAGGCATAAATTAGCGCTCACTGCGGCCGCTGATCCACCAGAACTTCCTCCTGGAACCCTTTTTAAATCGTGGGGATTTTTGGTTGGAAAAAACGCCGAATATTCTGTTGAAGCACCCATTGCAAACTCGTCTAAATTTGTTTTTCCCAAAATTATGCTACCCAATTTCCTTAATTTTTTAACGCAAGTGGCCTCATAACAAGATTTATAATCTTTTAAAATATAAGAGCCGCATGTTGTTTTTATCCCTTCTACCATAATATTGTCTTTTATGGCTAGGGGAATTCCGGCTAAAATAGGAACTTTTTCACTGTTTTTGGCAATTAAATCGTCCACTTTTTTGGCTTCTTTAATTGCTGTTTTTTCTTCAAATGTTAAAAAGGCCGATATTTTACTATCGTCTTTTTTAATTTTTTCTAAATAATTATTAACAAGTTCTAGGGTAGAAAATTCTTTTTTTAATAAAGCATTATGGACCTTATTAATTGTAAGATTATTTAAATCCATTTTAAAAAAATCCAAAAGGTAAAATTTTAAATAATGGTTTTTCTAATTTTTAAAGTATTAAAATACGGCTTTAATTTTAATATAATTTCCTTCTTTTTGGGGCGCTAATTCCATTAATTTTTTGGCTATTTCTTGGCTTTTGGGCTCAAAAATATCTTCTCGCATTAACTCTACGCTTTTTAAAAAATAATCTTTTAATAAATGAAAATCGTAATCAACCTTAGAGGTATCTACTTCTTTTAATGTTTCAAAAAAATCCAAAATAGCAGAAAGTTCCTTCTGAAATTTTATAACCTCTTCCCCTTTCAATTCAACCCTTGCCAAAAGAGCAATATGTTTAACTTCTTTTTCTGAAATCATAATGAATTTACTTCATCTATAGAAATTAGTACTTTTTCCAGCTCGTCTATCTTTTCTAGTACCATGCCTGCTCCCCGCACCACTGCTGTCATTGGATCTTCAATTATCCTTGTTGGAATTTTTACTTCTTCTTGAATTAAAACATCAAGTCCTCTTAAAAGACTGCCTCCGCCAGACATAAAAATTCCTTTTGTCATAATGTCGCTTAAAAGTTCCGGCGGGGTTTCTTCTACTGTACTTTTTACCGCTCCCACGATTTGTTTTATAGATTTTTCCATTGCCTTTCTAATATCTTCATTTGTAACTAAAATTTCTTCTGGTAATCCAGTAATTAAATTTCTTCCTCTTAGGGGCATTTCTTTTTTTTCTTTTAAGGGATAAGCAGAACCGATGCCAATCTTAATCTCTTCTGCTCCCCGCTCGCCAATTAAAAGTTTGTACTCTTCTTGAACAAATTGAATTATATCTTCGTTAAGTTTATCGCCCGCAATTCTTAAACTTTTGGCAACAACAACTCCGCCCAAAGAAATTACCGCCACCTCGGTTGTTCCTCCGCCAATATCAATAATAAAATTTCCACCAGCTTCTTCTATATTTAATCTTGCTCCAATGGCTGCTGCTATTGGTTCTTCAATTAAAAATACCTCGCCAGCACCAGCATTTAAGGTAGCATCTTTTACTGCTTTTTTTTCAACCTCTGTTACTCCATAAGGAATGCCCACAATAACTTTGGGCCGAGGACCAATAATGAATTTTCTTTTATGAACTTTTTCAATAAAGTATTTAAGCATTTGTTCGGTCACCTCAAAATCTGAAATTACCCCTTTTCTTAGGGGTCTTGTGGCAACAATATGACTAGGGGTACGACCCACCATTTTTTTGGCTTCCTCTCCAATTGCTAAAATCTGGCCTGTTTTTTGATTTACCGCCACCACCGAAGGTTCGTTTATTACTATACCCTTGCCTTGAATATAAACTAGAGAAGTTGCTGTACCTAAATCAATTGCTATATTACTTGAAAAATATGAGAAAATTTTATCAAGCATACTTTTTCTTCGTTTCTCTTTTTAACTTCCAAAGAATTATTTTTTAATGTTTTATCGCTAATAATAACCCTTAAGGGAATACCAATTAAATCTGCTTCAATAAGCTTTTCGCCGGCGCTAACATCATCTCTGTCATCGTATAATACCTCTATTTTTTCTTTTTGTAAATTGTTATATACCTTTTCCGCCATCTTTTTAACCTTTGGGCTTTGGGATTTAATTTCTATTAAATGAATTTGAAATGGAGATAATTCTCTTGGCCAAATAATTCCTTTCTTGTCGTGGTTAATTTCTACCACCGTTGCCATTAAACGACCCAAACCAATTCCATAACAACCCATTTCTACCGGTTTTTGATTCCCTTTTTTATCTTTAAAATAAAGACCTAAAGCCTCAGAGTATTTTGTTCCTAATTTAAAAATATGTCCCACCTCAATACAGTTTCTTTTTATCAATTTGTTATTGCAATTTAAACACCTATCTTGAGAATTGGTATTAAGTGCTTCTAAATTAACTGCCCATTGACAATGCGGACAAAAAAGTATCTTATCTTCTCCCACTTCTGTTAAAACCTGAAATTCATAATTTTTTTCTTTTGTGAAAACGCCGCCAGAGGCCTCGCTTTTTATTGCTTTTAAACCGCATCTTTTAAAAATTTTCTTATACGCCATAGCCACTTTCTCAAAAAACCTGTCCAAATCTTTTTTATCAGAATGAAAACTATAAAGATCTTTCATTACAAATTCTTTTGTCCTTAAAAGTCCACCAGTAAAACGCATTTCGTTCCTAAACTTATTTTGAATTTGGTAAAGATAAAATGGCAAATCTTGATATGACTCAATTTTACTTTTTGCCAAAAGGGTTATTGCCTCTTCGTGGGTTGAACCCAAAGCAAATTCTTTTTTATGCCTATCTTTAAGTTTAAAAAGTGGAGGATCCATATCTTCCCATCGTCCTGTCTTCTGCCAAAATTCTTTTGGTAAAAGGGCTGACAAAAAAACCTCTTGAGCATTAACGGCGTCCATTTCTTCCCTTATAATTTTTTCTATTTTTTTATGAACCTTATAGCCCAATGGTAAAAAATTATAAATACCCGAAGCAACCTGAAAAATAAAACCAGCCCTTGTTAACAGTTTATGGGAAACCGCTTCCACTTCTTTTGGAGTCTCTTTTAATGTTTTGTAAAAAAGTTCTGATTGGCGCATAAAATTTTTAATTAAAATTTAAAATATTTCTATAATGTCTCTTATTGTTACCCAAATCATTAAACCAATCAAAAAGAAGAAAAAAGCGGTACTTAATTTCTGAATTGTTTCTGGTTTTATCGGTTTTTTCCTTAATTTATCAATAGTCATAAACATTAACCAACCGCCATCAAGAGCCGGGAAAGGAAGAATATTAATTAAAGCAAGTTGAATTGTAATAATAGCCACAAATTGAATAAAATAATTAACACCCAACTCTCCCGCTTGGGTAAATAAACTAAAAATTTTTATTGGTCCTCCCACCTCCACCCCTACTGGTAAACCTTGTTTTAAAATTAAATTTTCAATTACAACTATCCAAGTTTTAATCATAACCCATGTTAATTTTCCTGTGGTTATAATCCCATTTACAAAAGCCTGAAACAATGGATAACTTTTTAATGTCGTTCTCGCCAAAGCCACACCCATTGGTCCTTCACTATCTGGTGGTAAGACGCGGGGAGTTAAAGAAATATCAAAAACTTCCTTTCCTCTTTGAATTGTTAAAACAACTTCTTTCCCTTTATTTATCTCAGTAAACCCTTGAACATCTTTCACCTTAGTAAAATTTTTTATTACATCGCCAATCTTTAAACCAGCCATTTCTGCTGGCGAATCTTTGGCAATTCCCACAATTTGAACCTTTGGCTCTGTTAAACCTTGAATTTCTTCGCTATCGTCTATTACTGTCGGAATACCAATTGTCATTAAAATAGTAAAAAGAATAATAGCAATAAGCCAAAATGAAATCACGCCGCCAGCAATAATTAAAGCTCTCTGCCAAAATGGCTTGCTGCTAAAACTTTTAGGATCTTTTATTGGCTCTTCCTGACCATAAATTTTAACAAAACCGCCAAATGGTAAAAGATTTAACGAATAAATTGTTTCTCCAATTTTTTTTCCGAAAATTCTAGGAGGATAACCAAGACCAAACTCTTCCACCTTTACACCAAAAATTTTCGCTAAAATAAAATGACCAAATTCATGTAAAATTATCAAAACAATAAGAGTAAAAAATGTAATAATAATTGTTAAAATCATAAAAATAAAATAAATAAATTATATAAAAAACTAAAACGACAAATCAAAATTCAAAAATAACTAAATAATTTTGAATTTTAAATTTCATTTTGCGTTTTGATATTTAATTTTTGATTTATTCTAGTATTTCTTTTCTCTTTCTCTCGCCCATCTCTTCAATTTTTTTATTGTATTCGTCCACTAATTTCTGAAGTTCATTCTTTGCTTTAAATTTGTCATCCTCTCTTATTTCTCCTTTTTTTGTTTTATCTTGAATTTCGTCCCAGGCTTTTTGCCTCCATTTTCTAATACTTCTACGACATTCCTCTTCTTTTTCCGATAACGCTCTTAACAGGTTCTGCCTGTATTCGTCGCTCAAAGCGGGTAAAAAAATACGAATTACATCCTTGTCAACAACAGGCGAAATTTGAAGATTTGATTGAAAAAGCGCCTTTTCAATTGGCTCAAAATAAGACTTATCCCAAGGCTGAATAACAATTTGTTTTGGTTCGGGAGAAGAAATAGCTGCCAGTTGTTTTAAGGGAAATTTTTGACCAAAACACTCCACAACAATGTCTTCAACCAAAAAAGGAGAAGCGCGGCCGGTCCTAATTTTTATTAGCTCTCTAGATAAAAAGTCAATTGCTCTTTCCATTTCCGGTTTAATTTTTTTAATAATTTCTTTGTAGTCGCTCATATCTTTATTTTTTTTATTTAATTTTTATTTTATTAATTTTAATTTTAATCTTATAATTCCATTAAAAGTAATTCTAACGCTAAACGACGGTTAACATTAGTGGTAAAAATTAAATACCTGATAGTTTGAATCTGTTTAATAATGTTTTCTATTTTTGATAAAGAATAACCCATAAAAGGTTTGCTATTTTTTTCTTTTTTAACAGATTCCAAAAAAACCTCTCTCAAATACATCAACCAATTATCCAAAATCTCTTCCAAATTTTCCGGGGAAACATTTTTAGCGTATTGAAACCGATTAGCCAAATCTGAACTAATAATTGTTGTTAATTCTGATGGTTTTTCTTTATTGGTTTTCTTTGGTAAATAAAATCTAATTTTTTCAACTCGTGAAAGAATAGTGGGTAAAAGCATTGCCGGATATTCAGTTATCAAAATTAAAAACGTCTTTTCATTGGGTTCTTCCAAAAATTTCAAAAAACAATTTTGGGCTTCGTGAGTCATTAAATGGGCGTTATTTATAATAGCAAATTTTATTTTAGCCAAATAGGGTTTAAAAGAAAGTTTTTCAATAAGGCTCCTTATTTGAGAAATATGAATTTCCTTTTTTCTTTCTTCGGGATCAACAATAATCAAATCGGGATAACCAACCCCACCAGTTAAAAAATTGGCGAATTGAACGGCAAAATCTTTCTTTCCTATTCCCTTTTCGCCAAAAAATAAAAGAGCGTGAGGCAACTTTCCCAATTCATTTGATTTTACTAAAAAATGCCATTGTTTTTGATAAGTAATATTATTCATTTATTTAAATAATTCAAAATTAATTTAAATAAAATAAATTATCTTTTGCTCATTATGCTTTTTTTATAAAGCTCCAAATTTTCTAACACTACCCCTGTACCTTTGGCCACGCATAATAAAGGGTCTTCAGCAATAAAACAAGGAACACCAGTAGCTTGAGAAATAAATTTATCAATGTTTCCTAACAACGCGCCGCCGCCAGATATAATTATTCCCTTATCTATAATATCAGCTGAAAGCTCTGGCGGCGTATCTCTTAAAACATTTTTTACTGCCTGAATAATCTCGGTTAATCGTTCAGAAATAGCTTCGGATATTTCTCTGGAATTTATTTTAATGTTTTGAGGTAGTCCTAAAATAAGATCCCGACCACGAATTTCCATTTCTTTTTCGTCTTTTTCCGGTGTGGCGGTACCAATTTTCATTTTTATTTCTTCGGCTGTTTGTTCTCCAATTGATAAATTATATTTCTTTCTTATGTAATTTGAAATTGCCTCGTCTAATTTATCTCCTGCCACCCTAATAGAATACGAAGTCACGATACCGCCCAAAGAAATTACCGCCACCTCGGTTGTTCCTCCGCCAATATCTATAATCATATGCCCAGAACAAGAATTTATTGGTATTCCTGCGCCAATAGCAGCCAAAATCGGTTCTTTGGCAACATAAACTCCTTTGGCGCCAGCCGTTAGCCCTGCTTCAATGACCGCTCTTTTTTCAGTGGAAGTAATTCCTGCTGGCACGCCAATTAAAAGATCTGGTTTAAAAAATCTAAATGTTTTCGCTGTTTTTTTTATAAAATACCTCAACATTGCCTCAGTCACACGGTAATCAGCAATTACTCCTTCTCTTAAAGGACGATAAATCTTAATAGTATCTGGAGTTCGACCAATCATTTCTTTTGCTTCTTGCCCAATAGCTAAAATCTTGTTCTCTAATAAACTAATTGCCACCACTGAAGGTTCTTGTAAAACCACCCCCTTTTGGGGTGCAAAAACAACCGAATTGCAGGTTCCCAAATCAATTCCAATTTTTTTAATAAACATAATAAAAAAATTAAAAATTAATTTTAAATTATTAAAATTAACTATTCTTCTTTATCTTCTACTCTTTCTATATCCGCTCCCAATTTTTTTAAACGTTCTTCTATTTTTTCATATCCCCTATCAATCTGATAGATATTTTTTATAACTGTCTTTCCCTTCGCAATGAGACCAGCAATCACCAAGGCAGCTCCTCCTCTTAAATCGGGACTCGGAATAGTAATTCCTTTTAAAGAAGTAGGTCCATAAATAATCGCCCGATGAGGATCGCAAAAAATAATGTTTGCTCCCATTTTATTTAACTCTTCAAGATATTTTAATCTACCCTCAAATAAAGGGTCGTGGATTAAAACAATTCCCTTTGTCTGCGTTGCCAATACTCCCAACTCTGGCTGTAAATCTGAGTGAAGTCCGGGATAAGGCAAACTTTGAATTTTTTCTATTTTAAGATCTTGAGAAGGAAAAATTTTAATCGTCTGAGAATCTAAAATCTTAAATTTTGCCCCGGCATCTTTTAGCTTTTTTAAAAAAAGAGTAAGGAAAGATAATTCGGCTTTTTTAAGTAAAACCTCTCCTTTTGTCGCTAAGGCAATTATTATAAATGTGCCCGTTTCAATAGGATCGGAAATTATAGTATGCTGAAAACCATTAAGAAAACCTTTTTTCCCTTTAATTTCTAAAACATGACCTGCTTTTTCCTTAATCATTACCCCCATTTTTTTTAATACCTTTATTAATTCCTGTACCTGATAATCTTGGTCAGCAATTTTTAAAATTGTCTTTTTTGGATTTAATGCGGAATATAAAAGAACGTTTTCTGTAGCAGTGACGCTAAATTCATTTAAAATTACTTCCTCTAAATTTTTATTTTTTCTTTTTTTTTCAAAGTAATAAAAATTACCCTTTTTAAAACAATTAAATCCCAACTGAGAAAAAGCGTCTAGGTGAGTATTAATATCCCGTACACCAATCAAACAACCGCCGGGCGAAGAAATTTTTAATCGGCCAAATCTTGCCAGTAAAGGACCTATGATTAGAACCGATCCCCGAAAATAATTTATTAACTCAAAAGGAATGCGATCTAAATCAACATTCTCACAATTTATTCGTATTTTTCTTTCTCCTTCCCAATCGATTTTTGCTCCCATTCCTTTTAAAATATTAAGCATCTTTAAAGCGTCTTCTATTATTGGCAGATTATCAATAAGGCAGGTTTCTTTTGTTAAAAGAGTTGCTGCCAAAACTGGGAAGGTGGCATTTTTTGCGCCCTTTATTTCAACTTCTCCCTTTAAACGTTTTCCTCCATAAATAATAAAATTTTCCATAATTTTTATATTTCATTTTATTTTACCTTAAAATTTTAGACTTGGCAATCCTTTATAAAATAATTAAAATGAATTAAAATATAAACAAAATAACTATTATGATTTATAAAAAAAGAATTGCCTTGTTTTTAATCTTAATTTTTTTATTTTTACTTATTACACCGCTTGTTGTTTTTTATTCTTTTGGTTGGCGTTTTGATTGGAAAACAAAAAAAATAGTTGAGCCGGGTATTTTTTATTTTAAGGTATGGCCCAAAAGCGCTAATCTTTACCTAAATGGAAAGCTTGAAAAGAAAACTGACTATTTTTTTGGCTCTGCTTTAATTGAAAATTTAAAACCGGCAAAATATAATGTTGAAATTAAAAAAGAAGGTTTTCATAGTTGGCAAAAAAATCTTGAAATTAAAAAAAGAAAAGTAACAGAGGTTAAAAATATTTTTTTAGTTCCTGAAAATCCAAAATTTACCTTAATAGCAAATAACATTGAACGTTTTTTCATTTCACCGGATAAAAAAAACATAATCTTAAAAGAAGAAACCAGTGAGGGATGGAATCTAAATCTTTTTCAAATAGAAAACAAAATCAAAAAATATTTGGTTTCAGAAAAAGATATAATAAATAGAGAAAAAAGTAAAGAAAAAAAAGTAGAACTTGTTGATTTAAAATTCTCTTTGGATTTTAAAAAAATTCTACTAGAATTAAAATTAAACGAAAAAACACAATACTATCTTTTAGAAATAGAAAAAACACCTCCTATTTTAACCCCTCTTGGCTCTTTGAAAAATCCTGAAAGTTTTTTCCTCCCTCCCTCTATTTCAGATATAAATAAAGAAAATAGTATAATTGACTTTACTGTTTTTAATAAAGATGTTTATTACCTTGAAAAACAAGGTTTTCTTTTTAAGGATAACGAAAGATTAAATATTTTGCCTTTTGAAATTAAACCAGAAAAAAAATATAAAATTACTGTTTCAAATTCAAACATCGCTTTAATGGAAGATAACACTTTGTACCTTTTTGACAAAGAAAACCAATCCTTTATAAAGATTTTTCAACCCGTTAAAAGTTTTGAATTTTCGTTAGATAAAAAAAAGTTGGTTTTTTATAATGATCATGAAATTTGGGTTTTATTCTTAGAGAAAAATTATGATGAACCGCAAAAGGAAAAAAACGAAAAGGTTTTTATTAATCGCTTCTCAGAAAAGGTTAATAACGTTTTTTGGTATACAAATCACTATCTGATTTTTAATACAGAAGATAAAGTTAAAATCGCTGAAATTGATGATCGCGACAAGATAAATATTGTTGATTTGGCTGAATTCAAAAGCCCAGAAATACTCTGGGCTTTAAAAAAAGTTTATGTTTTCTCAGAAAACAATCTTTACGCCTCTGAAGAATTGATACCTTGAATCTTTATTTTAAACTCTTCCCAGTCCATCTCGCCCGAATCTCCCATATCGCAAATTTCCCTAAATTGGCAATAATCGCACTGCCAGTTATTGGGATAATCCAACAAACGACCAGGCACAGTATTAGATTCAATCTGATTTTTAAGGACTGTTAATTGTCTTAAAAGATTCTCAGCCTGAGTTTTATTGTAATTTACCAAAAACTCTTTTAATTCTAATCTGTCCTTATCAACATATAGTAAAATCCCCTTGGGTATTTTAAAGTAATGCAAATATAATTGAAGCTGATCAACGTTTTCTGATTTGGGTTGGTTTAAATTCTTAAAGATCATACTATTAATACTTTTAATATCTAATACATAAAGCTGTTTTCCATCACTAATAATAGCGTCGGCTCTACCCCGAACCAATTGTTGGTTTGGAATGTCTATTTCAGAACAAACCACATGAATATCTCTTATTAAAAATAATGGTTTCATTATTAACTGATGCATATGGTCACCATGATCAAAGAGTCTTAAAACGCTTGCTTCCATTTCTTTCCTTGGAGCATTTTTAAATTTAAAAAAAATACTTCGGGGGCATTTTCCTGCTTCGGAAATATAAAAGCTCGTTTGAGGTTTATCTTTTTGTTTGTCCAAATAATATTTATCAATGAGTTCTTTAAGCATAAAAAATTTATCAAATCTAAAAAAGAAAGGAAGCGAGAAATTACTGTGTTCTTGATTTATCTGTTATCTATTAATTAGCTATTTTTCTTGCTCTTTAAAAAATACAAATAGAAGGAAAAAACGGTTGAGTAAATAAACTGCCGTGTTGGCGTATAGAAAATGGGTAGATTGTAAAAATTCTAAGGGGACGACCATTAACGGGATATCATCTCTTTGATCCTTAAAAGATCTCTAAGCATGTCTTAAAACTGCTTTTTTTACAAAAATTACCTACCGCTTCTGCCATTGTGGAGCACGTCGAGCGCGCTTTAGACCAAATTTTTTCCTTTCTCTCATTCGTGGATCTCTTGTTAAAAAACCTGCTTTTTTCAATCTCTTTTTAAAATCAGGGTTAAATTTTAACAGGGCTCGTGAAATGCCATGTCTTACTGCTTCTGCTTGCGAATGAATTCCTCCCCCTTTTACTTTAACAAAAACTCCGAATTTATCCAAAACTTTCATTTTTTCAAGTGGAGAAAGAACAATTTGTTGAACTTCTAAAAATGGAAAATATTCTTTATAGGGCTTTTCATTAACCACAATTACTTTTTCACCGCTTACTAAAAGCCGCACCCTTGCTACAGATGTTTTTCTTCTTCCTACTGCCTCAAAATATTGCTTAACTTTTGCCTTAACTTTTTCGGGGTTAATTTCTTTTGTTGTTTTTTTTATAATTCTTTTTTTTGTTTTCTTTTTTGTGTTTATCATTTTACTTTGTTCCTTTATAAAATAAAATTTAATAAAATATTAAATAAAATAAACTTATCAATATAATCACGCTTTCTCTATAGGGGCTATTTTTAAACGTTTAATCTGTCTGGCTCTTAATTTATTTTTGGGCAACATTCCCAATACTGCTTTCCTTAAAACTTCTCCCGGGTTTTTAAAAAAAAGTTCCTTTAGGGTCATCGATTTCAATCCTCCCAAATAACTGGAGTGGCGATAGTACTTTTTATTTTCCATTTTTCTACCAGTAAACCTCATTTTGTCAATATTTTTAACAACCACAAAATCCCCCATATCTTTATTGGGACAAAAACCGGGCTTATGTTTCCCCCGCAATAAAATCGCAACTTCCGTTGATAGTCTGCCCAAAACTTTATTCGTTGCATCAATTATATGTGTATTTCTTTGCATAACTCAACTTAATTTTTGATATTTGATATTTTATTTGATATTTGATTTTTGATTTTAAGAACTTAAGAACTACTTTATTAGTTCTATGATTACCATTTTTGCTCCATCAAACCTTTTTGGACCTAATTTTATAATCTTTGTATATCCCCCTTTTCTCTCTTTATATCGCGGCCCAATTTGGGTAACTAATTTTTTAACCACTTCTTTGGAAAAATATCTCCTCAAAATTCTAACAGAACTTAAATCACCCTTTTTGGCGCGACTTACCATCTTTTCAGCAAAAGAACGAAGTTCTTTTGCTTTTGCCTCTGTTGTTTTTATTTTTTCATTTAAAAAAAGTGCTCTTGCTAAACTCTTTAAAAGAGCCTTCCTTTGATCTCTCTTTCTTGATAATTTCCTTCCTTTTTTAAGTTTGCGCATATCTTGTTTTACTTTTTCTTTTTATTAACTTTATTAACCTTTTTCTTCTTTTGCTCTTTTTTAACTTTTTTAATTTCTTTTTCTTTTAAATTTTCGCTTTCTTTTTCTTCTTTTTTAACCTTCTCTTCTTTAGAAATAAAAGCAGTACTAAGTAAAGAAAAATGTTCTGCTAAAATTTCAGACGCTTTAGAAAACGCTTCCTCTGGGGTAATGGTTCCATCTGTTTTTATATCTAAAAATAACCTATCAAAATCTGTTCTTTCCCCCACTCGCATATTTTCTACTTTATAACCCACCCTTTCAATAGGGCTAAAAATAGCATCAATCGGAATTGTTCCTATCTCTAATTTCCCCTTTCTCTTTCTTTCTTCCACCGGTTCATAACCCATACCTTTTTCAATTTGAATTTCCATTTCTAACTCTGTTTTATTGTTAGTAATAGTAGCAATATAACTAGATGGATTTGCCAATTCTACCTGACTAGGAAGTTCAAGATCAGATCCTTTTACCTCTTTTTCTCCTTTTATTTTTAGAAACGCTTTCTGAGGTTCATCAGTATACATTTTAAATCTTAACTTTTTTAGATTCATGGCGATAGTAAGCACGTCTTCTAAAACGCCTGAAATAGTTGAAAACTCGTGTTGAACGCCTTTAATTTTCATTTGGGTTACAGCCGCACCCGCTAAAGAAGACAGCAAAGCTCTCCTTAAAGAATTTCCTATTGTTATTCCATATCCCGGATATAAAGATTCAATCTCAAACTGAGCCCAATTATCTTTTTTATTTACTATTTTTGGTGTTTTAGGAAGTAAAATCGTATTCATAATATAAATATTAAAATTTTTTATTTTATAAGTAGTTTAATAAATTATTATTAGCGTGAATAATACTCAAAAACAGCAGATATTTCAATTGGTAGTCCCGCCTCCTTAAAAGTAGGAAAGCCAATAATTTCTCCCTCTAACTTATTAATATCAACCTTAAGCCATAAAGGAAAACGCATTTTCTTTAAGATGGTGGGAAGATCTCGGAATATCGCCTTATTATGAGAACTCAAACGAAGAGAAATAACATCGCCTTTTTTTACTTGATAAGAAGGGATATTAACCTTTTTCCCATTTACCAAAAAGTGGCCGTGCGAAACTAATTGTCTTGCAGATTTTCGAGAACGAGCAAATCCCATCCGAAAAACCACACTGTCTAATCTGCTTTCTAATTTCCTAATTAATAAATCCGCCAATTCATCATGTGTTTTTGTTTTCTTTGCTAAAATTTCTTTAATGTAATTTTTAAACTGACGCTCTCTTAAATTATAGTAATCCCTTAGTTTTTGTTTTTCTTTTAATTGCTTCGCGTATTCAGAAGGAGCGGCCTTTCTTCTCTTTCCTTCTTTTCCCGGCGGATAAGGCCTTTTTACCATTGCGCATTTTGGAGAAAAACAACGTTCACCCTTTAAAAAAAGTTTGGCGCCCAACCTTCTACAAATTTTACATTCCGTGGTTTTCATACTAAATGATGAAAATAATTTATTTTTTACTTACTAATTGTTTTATTTATTAGTTATTAGTTTATACTCTTCTTACTTTTTTTGGTCGACAACCATTATGGGGAATTGGAGTAATATCAGTAACAGAAACTATATCTAAACCATGAGTCACCAAAGAACGAATAGCCGAATCTCTTCCTGCGCCAATACCCTTTACAAAAACATTCAGATTCCCCATTCCCAACTTTTTAACTACCATACATATTGCCTCTGCTACCTTCGAGGCAGCAAATGAGGTAGATTTTTTTGTTCCCTTAAAACCAATTGAACCCGCGCTTTTTGAAGCCAAAACATTGCCTTGCGAATCCGTTAGGCTAATAATAGTGTTATTATAAGAAGAAAAAATATAAATTCTACCCTCCTTTACTTTAACGGTAGTTTTTACATCTGCTTCTTTCGCTTTTTCTTCTACTTTTTCCCTTTCTTTTATTAATTCATCTTCGCTTTGTTTAATAATACGTTTTTTCCCCATAAAAAATAATAAAAATACTAAAAAGAATAAGTTAAAAGATTACAATTTATTAATTTTATTATTCTAATATTCTAATGATAAAATCAAAATAAAACCAATTAAAAACTAAGTTGGCTCTGGAGGTGGTCTTCTACCTGAACCCATTGTCTTTCTTACATTTCCTCTTATTGTCCGCGTATTGGTTCTAGTTCTTTGTCCTCTTGCCGGCAATTTTTTAATATGGCGAAGCCCTCTCCAACAACCAATTTCTTTCAATCTCTTAATATTATTTGTTATTTCTCTTTTTAATTCTCCTTCAATTTTATAACTTTTTTCAATTATTTCCTTTAGTTTATTTATTTCTTCGGGTTTTAATTCAGAGGCTCTTCGTGAAAAATCAATTTGCGCTTGGGTTAAAATTTTTCTACTTAAAGAAAGTCCTATACCATAAATGTAGGTTAAAGCCACTTCTATTCTTTTGTTTTCCGGAATATTTATACCTGCAATTCTTGGCATATCTTTTTCGCCCTTACTTATTTTTTTGTTCGGGCTTATTTAAATTAAAATAAAGATTGAAAAAATGAAAATAAAGAATATAATATTTTTTATAATTTTAATAAGATTAATTCTTGAATTATCATTTTAAAATTTAAATTCTGAATTCTTTATTTAGCAACAAAAACTATCCTTGACGTTGTTTATGCTTAGGGTTTTTCTTACAAATCACATAAAGTCGTCCTTTTCGCCGGACGATCTTACAATCTTTACAAATTTTTTTAACAGACGACCTTATTTTCATAATAATATATTTTATTTTTCACGATATACTATCCTTCCTCTTCTTTCATCATAAGGACTTAGCTCCACAATAACCTTATCCCCCGGTAAAATTTTTATTTTATACATTTTTAACTTGCCTGCCAGATAAGCAATTATCTTTTTTCCATCCTCCAATTCTACATTGAAAGAGAGGCTGGGAAGAGCCTCCAATACAACACCTTTTTTTCTGTTAGTCTTTTTGTTTAACTGACTCATCTAAATATCTAATCACCTAACAATAACGTATAAGGTAATGTAAAATAATGTATAAATATAAGATAGCAAAATTATTTTTATTAGTCAACCCTAAACTCAATATTTAGCTTATTTACATTATCTGGAACTCTTTTTCTTAAAAATGGCCACGATTTAATTTCAATTTTTTCTACTCCTTCTAAATTAGACAAAAATATTTTTAATTCGTTCATTGATTTTCCCAATAAGTTTTTCTTTAATTCTTTATCGTTAATTTTAAAATAGGTTTTACAATTAATCTCTACTATTAAAACAACCTTTTTTGATTTTTCATCAAAAGATTTTAGATTATAAATTGTTTCTAAACTTTTTTCTTGAAGGTTTTTCTCTTTTTCTATGTTTAAGTCAAGAGTACTTTTAACAAACTCGTCAAGATCTGATTTTTTAAACCCCACCACCTGTAGTTTTATTCCCAACTCTTTATCAAAAGAATCTGCTTCACTCCCCGCTTCTTTTGAATTTATATTTTTAACAATTTCTTGCGATATGGTATCCTTTATTAAAATAAAATCTTTTGAAACAGAATTTACTAAAGAGTCTTCTGTTTCATTTCTTAATTCTTGGGTTAAAATAGCTTCTGCTTTATTTAGATCGTCTTTGGTTACCTGAGAAACCTCGCCAATAAAACCTCCTGTCATCGGAGAAAAAGATTTAGCATAAATAGCAGTATATAAAGGAGAACCAGCTAAAGCGGGAAGGGCAAAACTTGAGGGCCCAATATTATATTCTTTGCCCGCTTCAACCGCTTCAACCTCAACGTCAACCTTACCCGGAATAATTTTACTTTTTTCATATTTTAATCCGGGAATGGTTATGGTTTTTGTTGACCAAAATAATTTTCCATCAGCAGAAATAAAACGAGAAGGAATTAAAATGCGAGAAGAAGTAGAATATTCATTATAAATAGTTAAAACGCCTCTCGCCTTCTGTTTTTTTAAAAATTTTCCTGTTGCAGGAAATTCTTTTGTTTTTTCTTTTTCGGCCTCAAAAACCTGACCCTTAAAAATTCCGTTTTTTAAATCGCTCTCTTTTACGTTTGGGTCTATTGTAATTTCCTTTTTTATACTAAATGGTTCTGTTTTTAGCCAAATCTTAACTTCTACTTCATCAAAAAGTAAAAAGCCAATAATTCCCAAAAGAGCAAAAAAAGAAAAAATAATAATTATTTTTTTAAAGAGATAATTTTTCTTTTTTCCAACCTTAAAATCGCCTTGTTTTGGCGGCGTTAAATAAGACCCTTCTTTTATTTCCTCTTTGGTTAATAATTCTGGTTCTTTTTCCTTTTTTGTTTTTTCTTTTAACTCTTCTTTTTCTCTTGTTATTGTATTTTCAACCGAAGGAGGAATAATATCGTAAATTTTTTTAAGCGCCATAAATTTGACTTATAAATAAAGGGGGGCTAAATTGAGGTTTATTATATTTTTTTTCCGAAATTTCAACATTTTTAAAATCTTTTGGACAAAAAATTTTAACTCTTTCAAAACTCTCCCTAATTTCTGGCAGTAAACTAGCGCCTCCGAATAAAAATGCTTGTGAAAATAAATGCTTATTAAAAATTACTTCTTTGGCTTCTTTTTCTAAACCTTTAAACCAATTATCTTTTACCTTTAAAAATATCTCTTTAATTTTGTTTTTACTCTCCGGGTTTAATTTACCCATAGAATACTCCTCTTGAATTTTTCTTGCAAATTCCTGGCCAATCGCAAATGTCTGAAATAACTCCCTTATAAAATCTTGACCTCCAGTCCTCCACTCTTTAACATTTACTAACCTTCCTTCCTTTATCATAAAAATCTGACTTATTTCACCGCCAACATCAATAAAAACGCCATTTAATTTTTCTTCTTTAAAAAAAGAAACAAAAGAATCGGCCAAATGAAAAATACCCAAAACTTTTAAATCCAAACTTTGTAAAATTTTCTTTATTATTTGAAAATATCGTTTAGGTAAAAAATTAACCAACACTTCAATGCTTAACTCTTTTCCTTTATACCCCTCAAACTTATTTACCGGATAACCATCAATTTTCTTTTCTAAAATTTTTAATGAAACCCAAGAAATATCGTCTGGTAAAATTCCAATATCTCTAAAAAATAGCCAAGAAGTTTTATTTAAACATTGCCTTATAATCTTTTCCAAAATAACCTTTTCTTCTTTTTTTGAGATTTTACTATCTGAATCTGGTTTCTCCAAAAAACCTTCTATTATCCTTGCTTTTAAGATGTTGGGGGGTAAGGTTACCAAACAGGGTTTTTCTTTCCACTTGTTATAATTTATTGTTTTGTTTCCTTTTTTTTGTGAATCTAAAAATATTTCTTCTTCACTTTCTTTAAACGTTCTTAAAATAGTTTCTTTTACAATCTCGCAAAAAAAATCGTTTTCCAACCCTTCTTCAAAAATGTTCTCTTTATTAAAATATTGAACACCAGAACCCAACACTACTGTTTTTTTTTCTTTTTTCTTGTTAATTAAAACCTTTACGGAAGATGTTCCAATGTCTAAAACCGAAAAAATTTCTTCTTTTTTTTGCCATAAAAAATTAAGGCTCATCTTTTAATTATATCAAATTATAAAAATTTTCAAAAATCTAAAACCGCGCGGATACGACGAACGCCGGCGCCGGAAGATTCTTCTTTAATAACTTTAAACCTTTTAAGTTCAGAAGTTCTTTTTACATGAGGACCCGCGCAAATCTCCTTTGAAAAATCTCCTACAGAATACACAGAAACCCTTTCCGGATATTTTTCTTTAAAAAATGCCAAAGCACCGGTTAATATTGCCTCTTTATAACTCATTTCTTCTCTTTTTACCTCTAAATCTTCTTTAATTTTTTCGTTAACAATTTCTTCTACTTTCTTTATTTCTTCTAAGGTCATTTTTTGGGGATGAGAAAAGTCAAAACGGAGCCGTTGAGAAGTAATATCAGAGCCCATTTGTTTAACATGAGAACCCAAAACACTTCGTAATGCCTGATGTAATAAATGAGTGGCTGTATGTAACCTTGTTATTTGATAATTAACTTCTTTTCCTACACCCCCAAATTTTTTCTCTTTTCCTGCCCGAGAAATCTCTTGATGTTTTTTTATCGCTTCATCAAAACTATCTCTTTCTATTTTTAAACCTTTTTCCTTTAATAATTCTTCTGTCAGTTCTAAAGGAAAACCATAATTCTGGTAAAGATCAAACGCTTCTTTCCCTGTTATTTTTCTGTTTTTATTAATCAATCTTTCAAATTCTTTTAGTCCTCTTTTTAAGGTTTTTTCAAAAGTTTCTTCTTCTTTTTGAATTACCGTTAAAATATCTGTTTCTTTAGATTTAAGTTCAGGATAAACATTGCGATATAGTTCAATAACTTTTTGAGCCAAAGGAATTAAAAAATTATTTGGCATTTTTAAAAGTTTTCCATAACGAATTGCTCGCCTCAAGATTCTTCTTAATACATATCCCCTTTCCACATTAGAAGGAATAATGCTTTCCGAAATCAAAAAAACTGCTGATCTAATATGATCGGCTATAATTCTTTCTGCTCGGCTATTAAGGGAAGAAAAAAAAGAAAATAAGTCCGTTTCAAAAACTGACGATTTATTTTGTGAAATCATAGCTAACCTTTCAAGTCCCATACCCGTATCCACGCCATTTTGTTTTAAGGGAAATAATTTTTTATTGCTATCTTGATAATATTCATTAAAAACCAAATTCCAAATCTCAATACCTCTAATATGAATTTCAGTTGTCGGTCCACAAGGCCCTTCATTTCCAGTAGGTCCCCAAAAATTATCTTTTCTTCCACACCTTTTTATCTTTTCTTCTGAAACTCCCAATTTTTTCCAAATTGTAAACGATTCTTTGTCCTCCGGCACTTCTTTGTCTCCCTCAAAAACCGTAAAAATCGCCTCTTTAAGGGGCAATTTCAATTCATTAAAAATGAACTCGTAGGCCCAGTTAATCGCTTCTTTTTTAAAGTAACTTCCAAAACTAAAATTTCCCAACATTTCTAAAAAAGTCAAATGGCTTGTATCCCCCACTTCTTCAATATCGGAAGTTCTAAAACATTTTTGACAAGAAGTTACTTTTTTTCCGTAAGGACATTCTTTTCCTAAAAAATATTCTTTAAATTGTTGCATTCCGGCAGTTGTAAACAAAACACTTGGATCAGAAGGTAAAAGAGAAGAAGAAGGCACAATTTTATGTCCTCTTTTATTAAAAAAATCCAAAAATTTTTTCCGCAACTCAAAAGATTTCATTATCATCATTTTACTTTATAGAAAAATAAAATCAACTCTCTGTTCTTATTATCCTTTCAATCAATCTTAAAAATCTTTTTTCTTTTATCTTTTCAAGGGGGGTTTAAGGTAAATATAGTTATATGAGTTGATGTGATCGTTGATTACCTTTTTAAAATATTAAAGAAGGAAAAGGTAAACCTACAATAATGTAATATATGTAATTAGAAACAAAAGGCAAAAACATTATAGCCAAAACAAGAGCTAAAAAAATGCCAATAAAAGAAGTGGTTAAAAAATTAGCTATTTTAAAATTAGGAAAAATGTCTGTTAAAAGCTTTGAACCATCAAGTGGAGGAATAGGTATTAAATTAAAAAGCCCTAAAACAATATTTACATAAACTATCCAACTAAGACTAATGTAAAAAAAACTTACTGGATTTAATATTCCTATCGTTGGTCCAAAACGAATAATTAATCCTATTAGTAAAGCAATTAAAAAATTGGCTGCCGGCCCGGAAATCGCCACTTTAACACCTCCCCACTTCTGGTCGCGAAGATTATAGGGATTATAAGGCACTGGCTTTGCCCAACCAATAAATCCACCCCAAAAAAATAAGAGAAAAAGAGGTAAAAAAACCGTACCCACAGGATCTAAATGTCTCAACGGATTAAGAGTAAGACGACCGCTGTATTTTGCTGTTGGATCACCAAGCGTATTGGCAGCCCAAGCGTGGCAATATTCGTGAAAAATTGCTGAAAAAACCACCACTAAATATAAAAAAAGTTTAAATGAAATTGTTGCTTCCATAACTTTATTATATCAAAATGTTGAAAAAAAACAAAATTTTTGATAATATAATTTTAGAGTTAAAATTTTTTTATTACTTTTTTCTATTTTTTTAAAAAATAAAGGGCGATAAAAATTAATTTAAATATTAAAAAAATTCTTAACCTAAATAAATATGACCAAACAATGCGCAATCTGTGGCAAAAAATCAATGCTTGCGTGGCAGATTAAAAAGCTAAGGGGGAAGTATAATCCTACAACCAAAAGAAGAAAATATCCAAACCTCCAAAAAGTGAAATTGCCTTCAGGTAAAAGAGTTTTGGCTTGCGCCAAATGTATTAAGGCAATGGGGAAAAGAAATAAATAAAATAAAAAGTAAAAAAACGGGGTATAGGATAACGGTAGTCCGCATCCTTGGGGTGGATGTAGCGGCGGTTCAATTCCGCCTACCCCGACCAGATGCAAATTAAGTTCACTAGGGGGTATAAATTTTCAACAGGTTATTACTTCCTTTTAGTAGTATTAATTGTCATGGGACTAGCTGGCTTATATTTTACTTTAAAAACTTTTCAGACATATACTGTTTATACCCTTAATTTGGAAAATAAAGACGCAAATTTATTTGAAGGTAGCTTCAATTCTCCTAAAGATTTTGCCCTTGATAATAGCAAGTATACTTTTTACATAGAAGTAGAATATAGCTTTTCAATGAGGACCATTACTAGTGAGTGGTTGAATGTTGATTTTACTAGTCCGGAAGGTTCCTATCGGGGTTCAATAAGTTTTAGTCCCAAAGAAAAAGGTAACACTGGTTTTTCTAGTTTAAGGCACTATTCTCAATATAATTTTCAGGGTGTTCCCGGGCGATTATATTTTCAAAGTTTATCCTAAAGAAAAATCAGGTAATCACTTAATAGTAAGATCCGTTAAAATTCTCATTAGGAAATTCAGATAAAAGTTAGTAATGAAAAAAACTTAATTCTTCGGAAATATTTTTGATTTTAGCCAATTGTGTACCATTGGCAGGAGTAATATTTTTTGATTGGGTATTCATTCCTTTATAATTTTAAAATAACAATTTATTGACAAAAGTTAATTAGTTAACTTTACCCCTTCTGCCACGCCCGAGCTTTCCACCGAGCGGAACGTAGGCGGGTTAGTTTTGTTCAAAGAAATTTAGCACAAAGTTTAGGATTTCCCACTAATCGCAATTTTGCATTTTTAGGAAAGAATTATCTTACTTCGCTCTGCACGGAGTTGCCCTTGGCGCAATTTATTGTTGTATGGATTCTCTGTTTACGCTGCCGAATTTCGTATCTCGCTTTGCGAAATGCGCCGCTAAAGAAAAATTTTCATTTTGATAAATCGTTTTAATTACCTCAAAACCAAACTAAAAAGGTACCCTGTAAAGATAATTCCTGTCCCAACAATCCCAGAAAAAATCAAAATTATTTCATTACTTTTTTCAAAATCATAAATTCGGGAGGCGAAAGATCAATAATAACCATCATATTATTCAATACAACAATCAATCGCTTTTTTAACCAATTCGCCGAGCTTCCCCATAAATCCTTTTTTCTCTTTGTCGTGTTTATCTATCGCTTTATCGTCAATCTTTTTAATATCACCAACATTTAACAATTTCATATTAAGACCCCAAAACAAGGAATAGAGATTATAAGCTTTGCCAAAAAGATCGTATGCTTCCTCTTTTTTATTCATCCCTAATTGCTTTGTGCCAACTTCCATAAGTCGCATAGAAGCGGCCAGCAAATGTTTGGAAATGCACCAAATTTCGCCTTCATATTCCTTGATGATTTTTTTTAGCAGGGTTTTTCTCATTTCCCGGACATCTTTGATTAAATCATAGTATTCGGGTTTGTTTAGTTTGGCACCGGAAAAAAAGAAATGCTCTTCAATGCTGACAAGGTTCATTATGGCAATACTTAAATCTTGATCGGATGACAAGTCCATTTTATCCTGTTTTTTCATCTCGTCCACTTTTTTAATAAATTCATTAAGATTTTTAATTGGGTTTTGATGGTTATTCATATGGTTTTGTTTAGCCCGTTAAATTTTTTATTTTCAGTCAAAGAAAATCCCGGTTATTTAACGAGGTGAAGTTAAAAAATAATAAATTAAGCTCAAAATGATTAAAGGAGCAACAGGCATGACCACTTTTTGAAAAGGGAAATGGGCATGGCCATGGTTTTTTTCTTTTAAATAATAATACCAACTAGCGCCAAACCAGAAGGCAATACTGCCAGTGATAATACCAAAAAGCAGTTTATCAATATTCAGGCCGCAAAAACAAAAAAGTTTATTTTGCGGATGGCCAATCAGGCCAGCATAATAAAGCGGGATAACAATTAGAGCGTAATAGGCAAAAATGTTAACAAAAATTCTGCCTTTAAAACGGATACTTTTCTTTTCTAACCAGCTTTCTGTCCAAGTAATCATTGAAACAATCAGTCCTCCAACCCATAGTCCGGTTATCGTGTCATCAATGCCCAGCCAACGGGAAAATCCGACACCGACGCCGACAGCAATGGTACAAATCGGACAAACCGCTAAGGCTTGTTTAGTTAACAATAAACTTAATCCTAGTATTGACAATAAAAATATAATAATTTTTCTCATATTATTTTTGGCCTAACTTTAATTTGAAAAAATCAATTATCGGTTGATCGCCAATAATACATTTTGAGCCATCCCACAAAAACGGCACGCCGATTGAATTGGCTGGCAGGCCGCAAATTTGGGCTTTGGTTTGCAATTCTTCAGCATTGTTTTGATTATAATAAACTTCTTTTTGGGTAAAAGAAATCTTGTTTTTAATATTATTTTCTTCAATATATTTTTCAACAATCGCGCAATGCGGACAGCCGTCGCCGTAAAAAAGGATAATCTGGCTTGATTGTTGGTTTTCCTGACTTGTTGGTTCATTTGCTTGCGGTTGACTTTTATCTTTTTCTTGCGAAAGCGCAAAAAATGAAAAAAGCAAAACAGCGATAAATAAAATTGTGGGGATTAAAATTTTATTTTTCATAATGATTATTTTTTATAATTTTAATTGCCCTACCATAAATCAACGCATCAGCGATTTTTTTATACGCTGAATATAAAATTCGCTGATACGTGCTTTGAGAAGTCTTCATTTTTTTAGCTGCTTCTTTTTGTTCCAAATCATTAATATGGCGCAAATGATAAGCCTCCATTTCTTCGGTAGTAAGTTCAACAATTTCCAATTCTCTCATCGGCACACCTTGAGGTTTGAAAAAAGTAATATTGGGATTGAAATTTATTTTTCTACAAAGTCTTGGTCTTGGCATATTATTTTCTTTCTAAATTAATCTTACAATTTGGACATTGTAAACTGGAACAAGGCACGCCTTTTTGATGCGGAATGTTATAACCGCATTTGGGACAAACACAATATCCTCCCGGACCCTGACCAGCAGCTTGTTCTATTTTATCTTTAAATTTACCTTTTCTTTGCCAGCCAAATCCTTTTCCTAAACCAAAGCCACGAGAAATAAATCCGCTAACAGGTTTATAAAATCCAGTTTCCACTTCATGGCTTTTAATTTGAATAGATATATAAGAAAGATTTTCAATTTCTTTCATTAACTTTTCTCTTAAATTTTCAGAAATTTTAGTTGCCTCTTCTACGCTTAAATTGCTTGGAAGTTTTATTTCTAAATTGGCTGTTACAACCGAACCCTTTTTTTGAGTTTTTAAAGAATTAATTTCAATGTTTTCTTTTTTAGCAATTGATTTTATTTTTTCTTCAATTTCGGGACCAGCTGAAACATCAAGCAATGAATCTATTGCTTCTTTTCCAAGAGGAAAAGCTTCTTTAATAATATAAAGACCGATCAAAAAAGC
>Ga0272448_1000815_pt1 | contig 44811 bp, 34 predicted proteins | sample YNPCB0191_FD_202220 | JGI IMG/M metagenome (GOLD analysis project Ga0272448, IMG submission 202220) | Hot spring sediment microbial communities from Yellowstone National Park, WY, United States - YNP-CB-019-1 | ecosystem: Environmental > Aquatic > Thermal springs > Hot (42-90C) > Sediment... | reverse complement strand
GTCGTCTTCTACAGCAATGTCGGCACCGGCATCGGCGGGGCATTTGTAGTTGACGGACGGGTATATGTCGGCGGCCAAGGTGTGGCTTCCGAGCTAGGACATTTGCGGCCGGGCGTCCGCGCCGCCAGACCAGAAAACACCGTCGAAGCCGCCGCCGGCGGTTGGGCAATCGCCGCCGCAGCACGCGCAAACCTCTCTCTTGCGGCAAAACTCGCGCAAAAGTTCACCCTCCCTCCTGAAGAGATTACCGCTAAAATGCTGGCGGAAGTTGCTGCCTCAGGCGATCCTGCGGCACGACGGATTTTCCGCCGCGCCGTGCGATTCTATGCCTGGGCGATTGCCCAGATGATTACCCTGCTTGCACCTGAGCGGGTGGTAATCGGCGGCGGGGTGCCGCTGGCTGGGGAAAAGCTTTTCTTCGCTCCCCTGCGACGCGATATTCAACGCTATGTCTTCCCGCCGCTGAAAGACGCTTTCGACCTCGTGCCGGCGGAATTGGGCGAAGAGGTGGTCCTCCACGGCGCCTTGGCACTAGCGCACACACTTTTTGCGGGGGGACGGCTCGCCGACCTCTTCTTTCCTCGCTAAAATATCTTTGGCTTTGAGCTTGAAAGGGCGCCTTGCTTATGGAAAAGTACACCGCTCAAATTCGGGACTATCTGGCTAAACTGCAAGACGTATTGTCGCGGGTGGAGGTAGGCGAAATCGCCGCCCTCGCCGCCGTCTTACATACCGCTTATGAACAGCAGCGGAACATCTTCGTGATGGGCAACGGCGGCAGCGGCGCCACGGCCTCGCACCTGCTTTGCGATTTGAACAAAGGGGCCTGCTTTCACGCCGAGAAAAAGTTCCGCGTCATCTCGCTCACTGACAATATGCCGATCATACTCGCCCTGGGGAATGACGTCGGCTTCGAGTCGATCTTCGTCGAACAACTAAGGTGTCTCGCACGACCCGGCGACGTGGTCATCGGAATCTCCGGCAGCGGGAACTCGCGGAACGTTCTTCTGGCTATGGAATATGCCAAACGGCTCGGCTGCGTTACCGTCGGCGTTTGCGGCTACGACGGCGGCAAGCTCAAGGCGTTGGTCAACCACTGTTTCCATGTGCGGGTAAACGACATGCAGATCGTTGAGGATGTCCACATGATCCTCGCCCATGTGTTGATGCGAGTGCTGGCCGAACATACGCACACCAAGACTCACAAGTAGCGGTCCAGTATCCGCCGGCTGACGGTATCCAGACGGCGCACATCGGGAATGAGATAGCGCGTGCCCTGGCTGTCGATAAGGAGGATGCTGTTCGTTCCTAAACGGCGCACGTCGTTATCGCTGTCTTCCATAAAGAACTCGGTCGGGCCGCGATCGGTAATCACGCGCCAGTGCGCAGGGTCGGTATCCGCCTGGACCCTCACAATCCGCAAAACGATGGGCAGGAATTCACGGCGCGCAAGCTCCTCCTCGATTAAGCTGCGCGCCTGGGGGGCGAGTTCGTCGAGGCTTTCAAAAAACAGTAATTCATGTCCGTCGCCGTCGCAAAGCGAAAGGAAGCCGTCCGGGGCGGAGATGGGAAACGCCCGAATCGGAACCACGCCTTCCACGCTACGGCCGTCCGGCCAGGTGAGCACCAGGCGTCCCCAGCCGTTTCTGGATAAAAAGAAAGCAGACTTTTCGGAGATGGTATTCATACCAGAACTTTTTTCTTTTGTTGAGCGGTTTCCAACTGGGCGTGATAAAGTCTGGCGTAAGCTCCCCCGCGCCGCAACAACTCTTCATGCGGCCCGATTTCCACGATTCGGCCCTGGTCGAGAACCACCAACCGATCAGCACGACGCAGAGTGCTCAAGCGGTGGGCGATGGCGATCGTGGTCCGCCCTTGCACCAGGTTTTCGACGGCCAACTGAATTTCCCGCTCGGTTTCCGTATCCACCGAAGACATAGCTTCATCGAGAATCAGGATGCGCGGATCGATGAGCAGCGCGCGGGCGATGCTGATTCTTTGCCGCTCGCCGCCGGAAAGAAGCTGGCCGCGCTCGCCGACCAGCGAATCGTAAGCGTCGGGAAGTTGCAGGATGAACTCATGCGCCCGCGCCGCTCGCGCGGCGGCAATGATTTCGCTCCTTGAGGCGTCCGGTCGGCCGTAAGCGATGTTTTCGGCGATGGTGCCGTAGAATAAAAACGGGTCTTGCAAGACGATGCCGATGTTCCGGCGGTACTCAGCGATGGAATAAGAGCGAATATCGACGCCGTCAACGAGAATCGCGCCTTCGCTTACGTCGTAGAAACGGCACACAAGATTGACGAGCGTAGTCTTGCCGGCGCCGCTGGGTCCGACCAAACCGATCATTTCACCGGGACGCACGTGAAGGTTGATGTCATGAAGGACAAGCCGATTACCGTAATGAAAGCCGACATTGCGAAACTCGACCTCCCCTTTCACTCTAACAAGTGGTACTGGTTTGTGAGGCTCCACCACACTCGGCACGCGGTCGAGAATGGCGAAAATGCGCTGCGCGCTGGCTCCAGCACGCTGCATAGCCGCCACCATTCGGCTCATTGAATCCAAGCGGCCGTAGAAACGGCTGATGTAGGTGGTAAAGAGATACAGCCCACCCACTGTAATATCCAAGTGAAAAACTCTCCAGGCGCCGAAGGCCCAGACTACTAACACGCCTGCTTCGGTAAGCACGACCACAGTAGCCTCGAAAAACGCCCACCAGGCGTTCACCCGGCAATTGGCCTGAAATACGCGTTGATTTGCAGCCCGAAAGCGTTCGATTTCCCGGCGTTCCTGGGCGAAGGCTTTGACGACGCGGATGCCGGGTATGGCATCGGCCAGGACGCTGGTCATTTCGCCCCAGGTCCGAGTTCCTAAGGCGAAGCCTCGCCGCAACCGGCTCCGCACCCGATGCACCAGAGCAGCAATGATGGGCAAAGGCAGCAATGTGGCCGCCGTCAATAATGGGTCAAGGGTAAATAGTATACCGGCAATTAAGAGAAGCATTATTACATCGTTGGCGAAATCCAGTAAATTCACGGAAAGAAAATAGCAGATGCGGTCAGTGTCGGTGCTGACGCGGGAAATGAGATCGCCGGTGCGCTTACCGCCGAAGAATTCTAACGACAAACTTTGCAAATGTTCGTAGGTTCGGTTGCGCAGGTCCATGGCGATGCGTTCACTTACCCAGGCCAGCACATAGGTTCGCGCCCAGGAGAGGAACCAGGCCAGTAGCGCCGCTCCTGCCATGCCGGACAAATACCACCACACTTGACTGAAGTCTGCCGCTTCAGGATGCTCATAAGCGGGAATCAGCACATTGTCGAGCAGCGGCTTGGTGAGATACGGCGTAATCAGGCCGGCAGTGGTACTGCCTACCATCAATAAAAAACCCAGCAGAACAACCCACTTTTGCGGACGGGCGAAATCGATCAGACGATAGAGCGAGTGAACAGCGGGTTTGGCTCGGATCGTTGAGCATTCAGGGCAAGAAAGTTGCTCGGCAGCCAAGATCGACCCACAACTCGGACAAACCTGTGGCGGCTCTTGAGCCGCGCTTTCGCTATCGGATTTTCCTTGAGCAAGCTGTTTGAAACGCGCCGCCAGCCGACGTGCAGCCAGCAATCGTCCACTGGTAAACCGCCATTCCTGCACAAGGCCGGAAGCATCCAGCAGCAAGAGCCTGCCGGCTCCGCCATATTCTTCGGCGTGCAATTTCATTCCCGGCAGCACCGGCCAGGAGCGAACTTGAACAGCTTGCCGCGAAACCGTTCGCTCAGGTTCTGCCTTGTCGGCAGTTGCTTCCCAGAGTTTTCCGGCGGTTAATACCAGCAAACCTGGTGCGTAACGGAGCTGGGCATCCAGGTCCAGTTCCAGCCAGACCAACGGCGTTTCCTGCGCCGAGAACGACTTTTCGACCGCCTCGCGCAACTCAGGCGGAAGCTGCTGCCATTCGTGGTTCTGGTTAGCCGTGCTCAACACACCCCTCATTAGATTGGGTTCACTTGGTTCTTTATCAAACCGGTTCTATGCTGTCTGCCAAAAAACTTCAAGTATCTTATGGCTGCGTTTACATTTACTACTTATATCCGCACAGGGTGCACAATAATCTATTATCTTTGAGAAAAGCACCTGTAAAGAAATGTTTTTTGGTATTATCCCATAAAAGTAGTACCACTTAAGGTGCAAAGCCAAAGTTTCAGGGTTGCTGTAATGCGACGTGAGAAAACGCTCAAAACCGAGTTTTTTACCTAGCCATTGTATTTTATCCGGTTTGAGACAATAATAGAAAAATTGTACTTGCGTTTTTCACGGTGGATTGTTGCCTGCCGTGAAAAGCGTAATCCAGTGGGACAATCACGGTAATAGAACACCTCTCCATTTTTCCTGCGTAGAACCAGCTAGGGGTCGATGTCTGCGCCGATTATGGATGGGTGAAAATAGTCAGTGAAACTTGCCGATACAACAATTTGATTGTTTGCAGCGTAGATCGTCGTTAAGAACTGTTCTCCACGCTCCGATCGAGTCAACAAGCTGCAACAGAGGACGATGAAAGACTACCATGGAATTCCGCAGAGTTTTGGCGCTTCGAGGACCTAACATCTGGGCGAACTTTCCCGTACTGGAAGCGTGGGTGGACTTAGGCGAACTAAGAGATAAACCTTCCCATGAGATTCCCGGCTTCAACGAAAGATTGTCAACCTGGCTGCCGAGCCTGATCGAACATCATTGCAGCCGTGGCGTACGCGGCGGCTTTCTCCAGCGTTTGGCCGAAGGCACATACCTGGCCCATATTCTGGAACATGTTACACTCGAGTTACAGTCCCTGGCCGGTACGGAAGTCGGCTTCGGCAAGGCGCGCGAAACGACTGAAGAAGGCGTTTACAAGGTCATTGTGGAATATCAGGAGGAGCTTGTCGGACGCGAATGTTTGGCCGTGGCGCGTGAACTGTGCCTGGCAGCGATTTACGATCGTCCTTTTGACGTTGCCGCCCAGTTGCAGCGACTCCGCGATTTGGCCCAAGATGTCTGCCTGGGACCGAGCACCAGGGCGATTGTCGCCGCCGCCAGAGCACGAAACATTCCTTATCGTCGCCTGGGCGAAAATAGTTTGATCTTCTTCGGCTATGGCTGGAAACAGCGACGCATTCAGGCGGCGGAAACGGACCGCACCGGCGCCATAGCCGAAGCGATTGCTCAGGATAAGGAGTTGACACGCACGTTGCTGCGCGCCATGGGCATACCTACGCCCTGCGGCGAACCGGTGAAAGATGCCGAGCACGCCTGGGCGGTTGCTTGTGAGCTGGGGCTGCCTGTGGTGGTCAAGCCACGCGATGGCAATCAAGGTCGGGGAGTAGCCGTTAATCTTTCCACCCGTGAACAAGTGATCGCCGCCTATCATGCTGCGCGCCAGGAAAGCGATGCTGTGTTGGTCGAAAAGTACATTCCCGGCCACGACTACCGCTTATTGGTTGTCGGCGATCGTGTGGTGGCTGCCGCACGGCGCGAACCGGCCCAGGTCTTGGGCGACGGCGTGCATACCATTCAGCAATTGATCGATCTGGCCAACGCCGATCCACGCCGAGGAGAGCATCACGCCACCGTGCTCAGCAAGATTAAGCTCGATGCCGTGGCTTTGGGCGTTCTCGCCGATCAAGGCTTTACGCCGGAATCCGTGCCGCCGGCAGGCACAACCGTGTTGATTCGTCGCAATGCCAACCTCAGCACCGGCGGGACGGCCATCGACGTTACGGAACGTGTGCACAAAACGATTGCCGTTGCCGCCGTCGAAGCCGCGAAGGTTGTGGGACTGGATATTGCCGGGGTGGATGTTGTGGCCAAGGATATTTCTTTGCCTTTGCAGGAACAAGGCGGGGCGATTGTCGAAGTGAACGCCGCGCCGGGCTTGCGCATGCATCTGTCGCCCTCCGTCGGTGTCTCGCGTCCCGTCGGTGAAGCCATTCTGGCGACACTCTTTCCCCCCGGGGAAGACGGACGTATTCCTATCGTTGCCGTTACCGGCGTAAACGGCAAAACCACGACTACACGGTTCATAGCTCACATCCTGCGTGGCACAGGCAAGAACGTAGGCATGTGTTGCACGGATGGCGTGTATCTGAACGAGCGGCGCTTGGAAAGCGGCGATTGCAGCGGTCCGCAAAGTGCGCGCAACTTGCTCCTCAACCCGCAGGTGGAAATGGCCGTTTTTGAAACCGCGCGCGGCGGCATCCTCCGCGAAGGTCTGGCCTTCGACCTTTGCGACGTGGCGGTCGTAACCAACATCGGCGAAGGCGACCACCTCGGCCTGTTCGATATTCACACCCCGGAAGACCTTGCCAAGGTGAAGCGTTGCATCGTGGATGTCGTCAAGCCCGGCGGCTATGCAGTTCTCAACGCCGCCGATCCGCTCGTGGTGGAAATGCAGGCGCATTGCCCAGGCGGAATTATATTTTTCGCGCCGGACAAAGAACATCCGACGATTGTACGTCATCGAGGGATGGGCGGTCGAGCGGCGTTCGTCCACGAACATCATGTCGTCGTGGCCGACGGTGAACGCGAGGAAAAAGTCATTTCGCTGGATCGCCTCCCGCTCACGCGAAACGGACAGGTCGCCTTCCAGGTGGAAAACGCCTTGGCTGCCATTGCTGCTGCATGGGCGCTCGGCGTTCCGCTGGATGTCATTCGGCGGCAGGCGGAATCCATCATCGCTGATATTGACAAAGTTCCTGCCCGCTTCAATGTCCTGGAGATCGAAGGCGTAACAGTGATTGTGGATTACGGCCACAATGCACATTCGCTTTCGGCCGTTATTGACGCTCTGGATAAATTCCCGCATCAAAGACGATCTTGCGTATATTCCATGGCCGGCGACCGCCGGGATTGCGATATTATTCGACAAGGCGAATTGCTCGGCGGGGCGTTTGATCGCGTCGTGCTTTATGAGGATCACTATTTGCGTGGTCGGAAACCGGGCGAGATTATCCAGTTGTTGCGCCAGGGGCTGACATTCGGCCGCCGCACTACGGAGATTATCGAAGTCCAGGGAGCGACGAAGGCGGCGGAGATTGCTCTGCACGCCGCTAAGCCTGGCGAATTGCTCCTTCTTCAGGCCGACACTGTGGACGAAACCATCCAGTGGCTGCGCGGATATTTGGAAGCACTTTCGGCCAGGGAAGCGGAAAAAGTGCTGGTTTCCTCGAAACCAGCGAAGCCGGCCGCCAAGTTGGAAGAAGCCGTGCTGGCCGAGGTTCCTGTGGCCGCCGCAAAGTGAACAGATTGCCGGCTTCTTTTCCTCTGCCGCCCTTTTTCCACGTGCGGAAACAATACCGTCGCGGGAAAGGGCTTACTGGTGTAAGGCAGAAATAAGAGCCCGAACCAAAGAATGGTTTTCCACGTAGAATGTTTTGCAAAGTACGCCCGAACCAGGCTTGCAGTGATTGCCGCAAGTGGTTATACTTCAAGGAGTTGAGGATAGATTTCGGGCGTAGTGAGAAACTTTTCAAGGGTTTCTTGACAGCCTTGGAAAGAAGTTTACAATAAAAGGGCTGCGTCGGAAACAATACTTCTGAGAAGTTTCTTCCGACGATAAATAGGATGTGTTCTTTGACAATTTGGTAGTGAACGACCTCAATTCAGGTGCTTCAGCCGATTGAAGCGACCGGAAAGAAACGGCCGCCCTCCGCGATCGGGGTCGGCCGAAGGGGAGAACCTTTCAACCGATGTTAGCCCACCGTCTATTGGCTCTTCGGCGGCGAACGCAAGTTTGTCGCGGAGGAGAAACAATGGCGGTTAAGCTTACAGTTTAAGTGAAGGGTTTGATCCTGGCTCAGAATGAACGTTGGCGGCGTGGATTAGGCATGCAAGTCGTGCGATAACCGTAGCAATACGGGGAAAGCGGCGAAAGGGAGAGTAATGCGTGGATTACCTGCCTTCGGGACCGGGATAGCTGCGGGAAACTGCAGGTAATACCGGATGACGTCTTTGGACCAAAGGTGTGATTCCGCCCGGAGAGGGGTCCACGTCCTATTAGCTTGTTGGTGAGGTAACGGCTCACCAAGGCGAAGATGGGTACGGGGTGTGAGAGCATGCCCCCGCTCACTGGGACTGAGACACTGCCCAGACACCTACGGGTGGCTGCAGTCGAGAATCTTCGGCAATGGGCGCAAGCCTGACCGAGCGACGCCGCGTGCGGGATGAAGGCCTTCGGGTTGTAAACCGCTGTCAGAGGGGAGGAAATGTCGGGAAGTAATTCATAATCGACCCGGCTTGACCTAGCCTCAGAGGAAGGACGGGCTAAGTTCGTGCCAGCAGCCGCGGTAAGACGAACCGTCCAAACGTTATTCGGTATCACTGGGCTTAAAGGGTGCGTAGGCTGTCCGGTAAGTTGGGTGTGAAAGCCCTCGGCTCAACCGAGGAATTGCGCCCAAAACTGTCGGGCTAGAGGGAGACAGAGGTGAGCGGAACTTAGGGTGGAGCGGTGAAATGCGTTGAGATCCTAAGGAACACCAGTAGCGAAAGCGGCTCACTGGGTCTTGCCTGACGCTGAGTGCACGAAAGCTAGGGGAGCAAACGGGATTAGATACCCCGGTAGTCCTAGCCCTAAACGATGAGCACTAGTTTGGAGAACCCTCCATAGTTTTCCAGACGTAGCGAAAGCGTTAAGTGCTCCGCCTGGGGAGTATGGTCGCAAGGCTGAAACTCAAAGGAATTGACGGGGGCTCACACAAGCGGTGGAGGATGTGGCTTAATTCGAGGCTACGCGAAGAACCTTATCCTGGTCTTGACATGCACGGATTAACTCCCCGAAAGGGGAGCCACGCCTTCGGGTGGAACGTGCACAGGTGCTGCATGGCTGTCGTCAGCTCGTGTCGTGAGATGTCGCGTTAAGTCGCTTAACGAGCGAAACCCTTGTCGCTAGTTGCCAGCGGGTAATGCCGGGGACTCTAGCGAGACTGCCGGTGTTAAACCGGAGGAAGGTGGGGATGACGTCAAGTCCTCATGGCCTTTATGACCAGGGCTGCACACGTCCTACAATGCTGCGCACAAAGGGACGCAAACCCGCGAGGGCAAGCAAATCCCAAAAAACGCAGCTCAGTTCGGATTGCAGGCTGCAACTCGCCTGCATGAAGCCGGAATCGCTAGTAATCGCGGGTCAGCATACCGCGGTGAATGTGTTCCTGAGCCTTGTACACACCGCCCGTCAAGCCACGAAAGTGGGGGGCATCCGAAGTCGCCGTCGCAACCCGGGCACCATCGCAAGATGGTCGGGGGCAAAGCGCCGAAGATGAACTCCGCGATTGGGACTAAGTCGTAACAAGGTAGCCGTAGGGGAACCTGCGGCTGGATCACCTCCTTTCTAAGGATTGTTTTCCGCGAGCGGTCCTTCGTGATCCGCTTCGCACCAATTATGGAGCCGGTTCCTTCAATCTCGGCCGGAAACACCCCTTGGGGTCTTCACACCAGGTCAAAGACATGACACGGCCCGGCAGGGAACCTTCCCCGTCGGGCCGTGCTTTTTTAGGATTGCTCTAGCATCATACTCAAGGGATACTCAATATGGTGGGAGCGTATTTGTGTTCATCATCCGGTATGCCGAGAGTGTTGCAGAGGACTTGGCTGCGATCAGAGCCTTTGATCGCCGGCAATTGCTGGACCAAATCGAATAGCAACTCTTACACGAACTGGATCGTGAGACTCGAAACAAAAAGATTTTGCGCGGCCTAACGCCTCCGTGGGATCATTTAGAACCGGTTTGGGAACTGCGGGTCAACCAGTACCGCGTATTCTACGACGTGGAAGCGGCGGGCCGGTGTAGTCGTCGTGCGGGCCGTGCGCCACAAGCCGCCACACAAGACGACGGAGGAAATTTTATGAAAACGGTTGAGATTCAAGAAACCAACCTGGACGCCTGCGTACAAGAGGCACAATCGGATCGCGTCGTCATTACGCGAGGCGGGAATCCCGTAGCGCTGGTCGTGGGCGTTGAAGGCCTCGATGTGGAGCAGACCCAGCTTGGCGCCAGCGACAAATTTTGGCAACTGATCTCCGCCCGCCGCAAAGAACCGACTATCGACCGCTCATCGTTGGAGAAAAAACTGGACTCTCGATAACGGCATTGGACAACATCAAAGACTCCCACCCCTTTGTTACTCTCAGCGATCCATCATGCCGAATTACTCGAAGCCTGGGACCGACGGGCGGCGGGACAAGTGCCGCCGAAAATAGAGCCTCTTCGTTAGGATGATCAACTATGACTCAACCATGTGCTACTGTCACGGCTGCGAGGGTTCTTGACGGCTACCGCATTGAACTGTCATTTGCCGACGGCATCCAGGGCATAGTGGACCTCACCAACCGAATCGTCGGCCGCGGTGGGGTGTTTGGGCCGCTCGAAAAACAGGAGTATTTTTGTCAGGTCGCCGTCGATCACGAGCTGGGCACTATCGTCTGGCCTAACGGCGCAGACATATGCCCGGACCTCCTCTATGCCTGGGCCACCGGCCGGCCGGTCTTGCCGCCGGAACCGGAAATTGTGAGATGTGAGTGAAATTAAGTCCCGAGTACCTTCCTCAGTTCCTCCCTTTTCCCAGACTTGTTAAAATTCAACTTTTCGACCGCCTTGGGAAGGTAAGAACGGCAAGGAGCCATCAGGCGGGCGTTTTTTTGGTAGTGGCAGGATTCGGCGGCGGGCGGAGGAGCGTCAGACGTTTTCCAGACTCTCCAACACATTTACCCGTCGGCCGCCATGGTCGAAGTGTACGTAACCATCAATCAGGGCGAAGAGGGTGTAATCTTTGCCCTGGCCGACGCCTCGACCGGGATGAAACTTGGTGCCTACCTGTCGGACGAGAATATTTCCGGCGCGAACCCATTGTCCACTAAAACGTTTTACGCCGCGTCGTTGAGCATTGCTGTCGCGGCCGTTGCGCGTCGAACCCTGTCCTTTTTTATGTGCCATGAATCCACCGTGTAATGAAAAAACTTGTTTTACCAGGGAAAAACGAACCGATCAAACACGCACCTCTGCGGGCAAACAATGCCCGCCCACTTCCTACTATTTACCGATAAATCCATTCATAGTCAACCCCGCCCGGGATGCCGTAGCGGATTTCTTCTTCGTGCTCATGGTACTGGTCGGCGGGGCGCCAGAAGTTAAGTTTCAGGGTTTTACGGAAGAGGCGTCGTCCGCGGCCGATCTCATCGCCCTCCTTATATGCCCCAGGCTCGTCTTTCCAGCGATAGGCGTTGGTCAGTCCGGTTACGTAGATCGAGAAGCGGATGATTCTGGGGTCGATGTCCTCCCAGGTGGCGATGCCCCAAAGAGTTTCGCCGACGCCGATCTCCCGGCACATCTCGGCCGAGGTCAAAAACTTGCGATTCGGGTCTTCACGCATGCGAATCGCGGCGAACGCCAGAGGAATCATGCGATCCGGATATACTTTGGTAAATCCGGTGTCATCTTGCATGCGTTGATGGCCTTCCAACAGGAATTCCAGTGCAAAGCGTACCGGCCGGTCCACTTCCTTAACGTCGCACAACTGCTTTCGTTCGTGTGTTTCGTAGGGCAGTTCCAAATCCTCCACCGGGTGCATCACCTTGCCCGTGTTAGTCACGGAATAGACGAGATACCAGATGAGCTTACGCTGCATGTAGCCGCTGGGCTGAGGAATCTCCACCCACATCATCCGCACCGGCTTGAACTGAAACGACAGCACCCAAATATCGCGCCGGAAAGGGATGTCCTTGGCCCAATCGAACTTCGAGTCCACGGCCAGCAACTCCACCACGTCATGCCGACTCAAGGATTCCGCCAGCAACCGCATGGGGTCCACGGTGTACATTACGCCGGGAGCGAGTGGGCGGTAGGACGTCTTCAGGCTCGGTATCGGCGATTTCGCTTCTGCGGCGGGAGCGGCGTCAGCAGGCTTAGCGTCTTCGGCCCTGACGGGAAGGGCAAATACCGCCGCCATTATCGCCGTAAAAAAGGCCGTTAGCGGCGCAAAATTCAAGCGCTTCATCGGAGAGTTCTCACAGTGAGGTTGGGCTACCTAAAGCATCCGCACGGAGGCCAGGAGCGTCCACGGATACCCCTTAAAGTTTACTTAATTAAGTATAATTGCAGGATTTGAGGCTCGTCAAGTTTGCACTCCCCCCTTTTGGCAGACCTTTTGGAAACTGCCAGGTTGCTTGATATTTTGCCTGGCGACAATTATCATAGGCTTTATAGCCTTGGCTAATTAGGCACGTTCATTCGTACGGCATCAGCCAAGAAGAGTTTGGCTATCCACATCATTTTCTTTCTCAGGAGCACATTCCTATGCTGCGTAGTTGCCGATTGTTCCTTGGGGCGCTGGCGCTCTTCGTGGCGGTCGCCCCAGCTTCCGCTGAGGATGCCGTTTTGGGCTACGGGTATGGATGCGGAGTACATGCTTATTTTGCCGGAGATTATGTTCGCGCATTTGAAGAGCTGACCGCCGTCATCCAGCGCGGCACTCAAGACCCTAGAGCATATTATTTTCGGGGACTAGCTTGCCTTAAGCTCGGACGGCCGGCGGATGCCGTTCTCGACTTCCGACAGGGCGCCGCGCTGGAGGCCAAAGACCTGGGGCGATATTACAACGTAGGCAAGGCACTGGAGCGCGTGCAAGGCCATGCAAGAGTCGAATTGGAAAAGTACCGCGTTCTCGCCCGCATGGCTTCTTTGGAAGAAGCCGAACGCTTGCGCAAGGCCAGGCTCGAGGCCACGCGACGTGAAGAAGCCCGCGTGCTGCGCGAACAAGCCGCCGCGGCGCCGGCGGAAGTAATCCCTCCGCCTGCGGAAGAAGCTGCCAAGGAGCCGGCGAAAGAAGCGGAAGAGAACCCCTTTGACGTGCCGGAAACAGCACCACTGCCGACCGAAAAGGAAAAGCCGCAGGAAGAGCCGGCCGCCAAGCCGGCCGAAGAGCAACCCCCGGCTGAACCACCGCAGGCGGAAAAGCCCGCCGAAACCGCGCCGCCACCGGCGGCCGAACCTGCTAAGCCGCAGGAGGAAGACCCTTTCGCTGAGCCGAAGAAGGAGGAGCCGAAGAAAGAGGAGCTGAAGAAAGAAGAGGCCAAATCCGCCGACAAGTCTGACAAGAAGACTGAAAAAGGCGGGATATTGGGCGCTCTTGGCCGAGCCTTGGGCAAATCGCTGGAAGGCGACGGTGAGAAGAAGGCGGAGGAAAAGCCGAAAGAATCACAGCCCGCTGATAAAGGCGCCGCACCCGACAAAAATAAAAAACCCAAACCCGACGACCCCTTCGCCTTTTGGCAATGAAGCTTCAATCACTCATCGGTCGGGAGAACGCTCTGGAAGAGAGCAGCCTGATGCTGCGTGTGTTTGTCGAACAACTTCATCCGGCGATTGTCGGCGCGCTGCTGGTTACGTGTTCGGATGAGACGGAGCGGAGTTGCGAGGAGGCGTTTCAGCGCTGCTTTGTCAGCCCGCTCTTGCCGCCGTTGAAACGTGAAGAACGGGGGGCCTTCCACACATGTAATCTTGGCGCGCGATACGAATGGGGTTCGATCCGCATTGCGGAAGAGCATTTTACGCCCCCTCATCCGCAAGGCGTCAAAATGTTGGTCGTCAAGATCAACTCGCACGTGGCGATTCGCCGGCGCGCCGACGGCCCCGAGTTCGGCTGGTTGCAGCGCTACGGCGTCGAATCCGCCTGCTGTGGCGCGCTGGCGGCGATGTTGGAAGGTTCCACCCTCTCGGCCATTCGGGAATTGGCGCATCTTTTTGCCGAAGGCCGCAACCGCCAGCACATCTTAAGCGACATGCGGCAAGTGCCGCTGGAACATCGCGCTCTCGTGGCCGCCGCGGTGAATGCCAGGCTTCAGGTGGAGCGGGCGGTGATGGACCTGATGGAACATGCACCCCGTTCGCCCGCCATCTTTCTCCTCCTCCCTTGTGTTACTTTTAACCGCTTCGACGCACCTGATACGGAGCTGGTTGTCGGCCTGTATGCCGTGGATTGGACGGGCAAAACGCCGGCGGTAAAGTATCAAGGATTGGGCAGCGATCCGGCCTCATATCACGTCCGCTGCGAACAGCAGACCATCCTCGTCGGCGACGCTTCTTTTACGCCGCACTGAGTCGTTTTTAAGCCGCCTGGGGGATGACATCTCGGCAGCGCGAGCATATAATTTGTGGTTTTCACCCATGGCCTATGAGTTATTGGAGGGGCCGTGAAAAAAGCCGCTGAAGAGAAAGTCTTGGTGTTGGATTTCGGCTCGCAATATGCGCAGTTGATTGCCCGCCGCGTCCGCCAACAGCATGTCTATTGCGAAATCGTACGCCACAATGTTTCCCTCGAACGACTCCGGGAATTAGCGCCGAAAGGGCTGATTCTCTCCGGCGGGCCCGCCAGCGTCTATGACGCCGGCGCACCACGCTGCGATGAGGGCGTGTTCCACCTGGGCATTCCAGTCCTCGGCATTTGCTATGGCATGCAACTCTTATGTCAGGCTTTTAGAGGCGAAATTCGAAGCTTGCCCCACAGAGAATACGGTCGGGCGAGATGCCGGGTACTGGAGGCGGATGAACTGCTGGCCGGACTGCCGGAGGAGTGCGATGTCTGGATGAGCCACGGCGATCAAGTTACGGCGCTCTCTAATGATTTTTTGCCGCTGGCAGCCACGGAGTCGTGTCCCCTGGCGGCGGTGAAGCATCGCCGTTTACCGCTCTACGGATTACAGTTTCATCCCGAAGTTACTCACACGCCGCAAGGCGCGAAAATCCTCGACAATTTCCTCAAATCCGTGTGCGGTTGCCAGGGTATGTGGCGGTTGGGTAACTTCGCCCGCGAAACCGTCGAAGCCATCCGCCGACGAGTGGGCGACGGGCGGGTGATTTGCGGGCTTTCGGGCGGAGTCGATTCGTCCGTCGTAGCCGCCTTGCTGGTCCAGGCGGTCGGCCCCAGAGTCTCCTGTATCCTCGTCGATAACGGCTTGCTCCGCAAAGACGAAGAGGAATCCGTCATCCGCGAGTTCACGGAGCATTTCAAAACGGATTTGCACGTCGTCAAAGCGGAGAAAAAGTTTCTGGCCGCATTGGCCGGCGCCACCGACCCTCAAGAAAAACGCCGCCGCATCGGCCATGCTTTTATCGAGTGTTTTGCCGCCGAAGCCGCGAAGATTAAAGGGGCACGGTTTCTCGCTCAAGGCACCCTCTATCCCGATGTGATCGAAAGCGGCGGCTCACGCGACGGACCGGCGGCCACGATTAAACTGCACCACAATGTGGGCGGGCTGCCAAAAGACCTCAACTTCGAGCTGATCGAACCCCTGAGGGACCTCTTTAAGGACGAAGTGCGCCAGTTGGCGAAGCGGCTCGGCCTGCCGGATGATATCGTATGGCGCCATCCCTTCCCTGGTCCAGGGCTGGCTGTGCGCTGCGTCGGCGAGGTAACCAAAGAACGTTTGGACATTCTCCGCGAAGCCGATGCAATTGTGGTCGGAGAAATCAAGCGGGCGGGCTTTTATCGCAAGACTGCACAGGTGTTTGCCGTACTTCTGCCCGTACAGAGTGTGGGTGTGATGGGCGATGCACGGACTTACGCCGAAGTGATTGCCGTGCGCGCTATCGACACCGAGGATTTTATGACCGCTGATTGGAGCCGTTTGCCTTACGACCTGCTCGCGCGAATCTCCACACGTATCATCAACGAAGTGAAGGGCGTAAATCGCGTGGTTTTCGACATCAGCACCAAGCCGCCGGCCACGATTGAATGGGAGTAGCGCGGCCGCTCCGGCGATGCTCGTGAGAACCGTTACATGGACGAACCAAAACCGGAAAATGAATTGCCGCCGCTTACGTTCGAGGAGGCCCAAAACCGTTTGGAGCAGATTGTCCACGCTTTGGAAGAAGGGCGCCTTTCGCTGGACGAATCCTTGAAATACTATGAGGAAGGCATCCAGCTTTTGCGCCGATCCCGCGAACTTCTGGAGCGGGCGAAGCGCCGCATTGAGTTGCTTACCGGCGTGGACGCTGATGGTCAGCCCATCACTCAGCCCATTGACGATTCGGCCACTTTCGATGAACAATCGCCGGAAAAATCGCCCACTCGGCGGCCGCGAAAACTGTAAGGTTTCCTGGAAATCACACGAGGTGTCGGGTGTTTGCTGCGGACCATTCTTTTAGTGAAATCGCGCATTCGCTTGGTTTAAGGATCAATGCCGCACTCGAAGCGCGCCTGAACTTCGACGCCGGCTGCCCGACCCGCTTGCGCGAAGCGATGCACTATTGTTTACTGTCGCCGGGCAAGCGTTTTCGGCCGATTCTGGCCCTGCTGGCGGCCGAGGCGTGCGGCGGCACTATGGAATCGGCTTTGCCGGCGGCTTGCGCCCTGGAAATGGTCCACGCCTATTCGTTGATTCACGACGATCTACCGGCCCTGGACAACGACGACTTGCGGCGCGGCCGTCCGACGTGCCACAAGGCATTTGACGAAGCGACGGCGATTCTGGCCGGCGACGCATTGCTGACGCTGGCTTTCGAGGTCATCGCCGGCGAAGTCCGCCCGCCGGAGGTGGCTGCGGCCTGTTGCGCGGTGCTGGCTAAGGCTGCCGGAGCCTGCAATATGGTCGGTGGGCAGATGGACGACTTGCTTACCGAGCGCCGCGGCTGGCGGAATGTTCTCGACGCCGACGCGGCTCAGGAACTGCTACGCTCCATTCACCGACGGAAGACCGGCATGTTGATTTGCGCCGCCTTGCGACTCGGCGGGTTGGCGGCCGGCGCCGATGAAGAACAACTCGCCGCTTTGGAGGGTTACGGACGAGCCGTAGGTCTGGCTTTTCAGATCACCGACGACCTTTTGGATGTGGCCGGTACGGCGGAAGAGGTCGGCAAAGCGGTCGGAAAAGACGCCGGACGCGGGAAACTCACCTTTCCTGCCGTTTTCGGTATTGACCGCAGCAGGCAATATGTTCAAGAATTACTGGTTGAGGCGGAAAATCATTTGGCGCGCTTTGGAGAACGCAGGGAAAAACTGAGGATGGTGGCTCGTTTCCTCCGCGATAGGAACCGCTGATGGACCGTTTGCTTCCCACAATTCATTCGCCGGAAGACTTGAAACGGCTCAGCCACGAAGAGCTGGTGCGTTTGGCCGCTGAGATGCGCGAAGCCTTGTGCCGTTTGGCTGCCACGCGGACCGCCCATTTCGCCTCGAATCTCGGCGTTGTTGAATTGACTTTGGCCCTGCACACGGTTTTTGATTTTCAGCGCGACCGGCTGGTTTGGGATACCGGCCATCAGATTTATCCCCATAAAATGGTCACCGGACGTTATGAAGCTTTCCATACGATGCGGGAGAAAGGCGGGTTGATGGGCTATCCCAATCCCGCGGAAAGCGAGTTTGATCTGTTTATGACCGGACATGCGGGTTGCAGCGTCGGCACGGCGCTGGGTTTGAAATGCGGCGAAGACCTGCTCCGGCCGGACGAAAACCGCCATGTCGTGGCCGTAGTCGGCGACGGCGCTCTCGGCAGCGGACCCATCTTCGAGGCCATGAACCACGCCGGAGGGCTGAAGAAAAATCTGATCGTCATCCTCAACGACAATAAAATGTCCATCTGCCCCAGAGTCGGCGGACTGGCCGATACGCTTGACCGCTTGCGCATGGCCAGCTTTTACACCAACCTCAAGAGCGAGGTGCAGAAGTTCCTCAATCGGCTGCCGCTTATCGGCGACTCCATGGAGCGGTTGCTCGCGCAAATCAGAGACGCGGTAAAGGCCGGATTGTTGGGCGGGATGCTCTTCGAAGACCTGGGGTTCAGCTACCTTGGGCCGGTAGATGGCCATAATATCCGCCAATTGCAAAAATATCTGAAAATGATTCGTAACTTTCAGGGGCCGGTGCTATTGCACGTGGTAACGGAGAAGGGCCACGGCTTCCCGCCCGCCGCCGCCGATCCCACTACTTTCCACGCTCCGCCGCCGTTCCGCCAGGAAAACGGCACGGTGGTGCCTCTGAAAAAAGCTTCAGCCAAACCGCCTTATACACAACTTGTCCGCGATGCGTTGCTGGCAAGAATGCGGGCCGATGAGAAGCTCGTGGTGATTACCGCCGCAATGTGCCAGGGAAACATGCTCGAACCGATCCGCGACGAGTTTCCCGACCGCTTTTTCGACGTCGGCATTTGCGAAGCACACGCCGTGAACCTAGCTGCCGGACTGGCCAAGGCGGGACTGAAGCCCGTGGTGGACATTTATAGCACCTTTCTCCAGCGTGCCTACGACCATCTTTTCCAGGAGGTGGCTTTACAAAACCTGCCGGTCATTATGTTTTTGGACCGCGCCGGGCTGGTGGGACCGGATGGGCCGACGCATCACGGGGTTTTCGATCTCGCCTACCTGCGACCCTTGCCTAATCTTGTGGTCGCTGCTCCCGGCGACGCCGACGAAGTGGGGCCGATGGTTGATTGGGCATGTGCGGTCGGCCGACCTGTCGCCATGCGTTACCCCAAGGCTGCGGCGGAAACGCTCGCCCGACCTCGCTCGCCCATCGAATTAGGCAAGGCTGAAATCATTCGCTGGGGCAAGGACGGCATTTTGATCGCGTGCGGCACGATGCTTCTTCCTTGTGCAGAAGCCGTGAAACTTCTGGCGGAAGAGGGGCTGGACTTCGGGCTGATCAACGCCAGGTTTGTCAAGCCTTTGGACACGGAAATATGTTTGCGGGCGTTGCGGGAGTGCCCCCTTGTGGTTACGGTGGAAGAAGGCGTGTTGATGGGCGGATTCGGCAGCGCCGTACTTGAAGCCGCCGCCGACGCCGGTGTGAATGTCGGCCATCTGCGGCGACTGGGCATACCTGACCGGTTTATTGAACACGGCAGCCGCAGCGAATTGCAAGCCGATTTGGGTTTGGATGCCGTAGGCATTGCGCAGGCATGCCGGAAATGGAGCGGGAAGACAAAACCTGACGGTCTGCGCCCCAAACGTCCAGCCCGACTCGCCACGGCATGAGCGAAAGAAAGCCGCCATACCCTCAGCGGCTAGTGGATATGGCAATGGTAAATGAAAAGAACCAGAAAGGTTTGCCGCGAGCGTTTCTTTTGGCCTCCAGTCGGCGAGCGGACGTGGCGGCCGAAGCGCAACGCCTCCGCCCAGTGGTTGAAAAACACGTGGAAGTCGTGCTCACCGACTTCACCGGAACGGCGGACCTCTCCAGCCTCGAAGCAGACCTGGCGATTGTCTTCGGCGGGGACGGCTCGGTGCTGCGGGCAGCACATCAGATGGGCGAGCGCCAACTGCCTGTCGTGGCTGTGAATCTCGGTCGGCTCGGTTTTCTCACAAATGTTTCCCCTGAAGAATTGCCTACTATTTTGGAAAACTTCGCACGCGGCAAGCTGGCGATCGTCGAGCATTTGATGTTCGATTGCAGCATATTGCGGGCAGGCGAAGTTCTTTCTCGGCATCTCGGCCTGAACGAGACCGTGATTCACGCCGGCACGCCCTTCTCGCTTATCGATATCGATCTCTATATCGACGCAGATTTGGTTACCACCTATCGGTGCGATGGATTGATTATCAGCACGCCGGTCGGTTCCACGGCGCATAGTCTTTCGGCCGGAGGGCCGATTTTGCGGAAAGATTTGCAGGCATTTGTCGTTGTGCCGCTTAGCCCACATACGCTCACCAACCGCCCCCTGGTCGATTCCGCTGATTGTGTCTATGAAATGGTTGTCGAAAAACCCAGCGAAGGAACCACCGTGGTGGTGGATGGGCAAGTGGTGCATCGCCTACAGGCCGGCGATCGCGTGCGGGTTAGCCGCGCAAAGGCGCGGTTTAAGCAGGCAGCCAATCCAGGACACACCTATTACCGCTCGCTTCGAGAAAAGCTCGGGTGGGGCGGACGTCTGAAATTAGACCTCGGCGCTCTTTAATCTTGCCGGAGTATCGCAAAAACCATAGACTACCATCATCTTGCCACGGAAGGAGAAAAGCATGTGGAAGTATGCTTGCACGGCGGCATTACTTTTGGCCTGCCGATGGGCGGCGGCCGAAGAACCGGAAAAATTCAATCTCCGTTACCAATTCAGTCCCGGCGAGACCATCTGCTGGGAGGTGGAGCATCGGTCGCGGGTTAAAGCTGCCGTTTCCGGCACGACACAGACCACTGAAACGCTGAGCTTGTCGCTGAAATCATGGCGCATCATCGAGGTCCAACCGGACGGCACCGCCGTTATCGAGCATAGCGTGCCCTGGGTGGATATGCGGCAACGCCTTTCGGACCGCGAAGAAGTCCGCTACGACAGTCGTCGGGGAGAGAAGCCGCCATTAGGCTTTGAAGGCATTGCTCCCGAGGTCGGCGTTCCGTTGGCACGGTTGAAGATTGATTTTCGCGGCAAAACCCTGCATCGTGAATGGCTGCGACCAAAACCGCCTCCGCAAACCCATGATTGGCTCACCATCCCCTTGCCGGAGCAGCCGGTCGCCGTGGGCGAAAAGTGGTCTCTGCCGCTGGAGATTGACGTACCGCTGCCGAGCGGCGGCGTAAAGAAAATTAAAGCCTTGCAACAATTCACGCTGGAAAAAGTGGAAAACGGTGTGGCCGTGATTCATTTTTCCACTGATATTCTTACGCCTGTTACCGATCCGGCCATCGAATCGCAACTGGTCCAAAGCGCGGGGGCCGGTTGGGCAAGATTCGACATCGACGCCGGACGCATCCTCGCTCAGCAAAGCGACATTGACAAGCACGTCGTCGGCTTTCGCGGCGAGGCCAGCAGCATCCATTATGTAAACCGCTTCGCCGAACGGTTGGTCTCCGCCGAAGGAGCCGCACGGTTGACGAGCCGTCAGGGCGAAACGGCACACTAGCCTTTCGAGCCGCCTGGTACGTTTGTAGCGGTTGCAACGGCTGTGTTTGTTGCGGCTGCCACGTAAACCGCCTATGACCTAGCGCGAACATTACGTAGTCGGCCTTCCGACCGCCGATGCTCTTCTATATGGGGAAAAAGTTTTTGCTTTATGCCGGCGGATTGTTATTAGCCATTGGCGGGCCGGCAGTGTATTACTCAGCCGGCGATTTTGCTACGAGCGTCAAGCGGCACCTCCAAAACGGCCTGGCGGCGATGTCCGGCGGGGCAGGGTCTAAAGAAGCCTCGCCGGCCGAAAGCACCACCTCCGCTGACGGCGGGCAGCTCAGGCAGGAGGTTGCCGGACTCGTCCCGCCGGTTGCGGCTGCTTCGCCTATTGAACCAGCGAGCGCACCGACGCTGGAGGAAGTTTTACGCTTCGATGTTACCGTCGAGTGGATCATCCAGCGGTGGCCGCGTGTGAGTGCAGGACTGCCGCAATTGCAGTTGCAAGGCTACCGCGTGCCGCTGGTAACGGGCACCAGCGTCAGGGACCTGGCCGGCTCGCTCACTTACTACTTTAATGCCGCCCAGCAAGTCCAACGAATCACGCTGACCGGCAAGACCGGCGATCCCAGCGCCTTGACGACCTTGCTTGCCACACGCTACCATTTTGTACGCCGGTTGACCAACGACCCCAGCCTGGTGTTGTACGAAGCCGTTGATGAACGGAATCAGCCCCTGGGCAAACTGACGATTCAGGCGGCAAAGGTGCTTCAGGCCGGTCAGCCGCACCGCCGCTTTGACATCGACTTGTGGGTGGAGAGACCGAAATAAGTTTTCGGCCTCGCCTGAGAAAGCAATGACAGTTCCTTCCTCCAAGCAGGCTGCGCAGAACGCAATCGAAGTTCAGCTTTTTGCCGATGGGGCCTGTAGCGGCAATCCAGGACCCGGCGGTTGGGCATTTATCCTCCGGCATCTTCCTACGGGAAAAGAAAAAATCCGTTCCGGCGGTGAACCTGAAACCACGAACAATCGCATGGAACTCCTGGCGGTTATTCACGGCCTCGAGGCCTTAAAGCGATCGACCGCCGTCGAATTGCTTACTGACAGCGTGTATGTCGGCAAAGGACTGACTGAGTGGTTGCCTAAATGGAAAAAACACGGCTGGCGGCGCAAGGAGCGGGGCCGCTGGGTGGATGTGAAAAACGAAGACCTCTGGCGACGCCTGGACGCTCTCCTTCAACGGCATCGAGTCCGTTTCACCTTCATTCGCGGCCATACCGGACATCCCGAGAACGAACGTTGCGACCGTTTGGCCGTAGCCGCTTATCAGCGCTTCTTGAAAAAGTAGATCCGCTCAAAGGCTCAAAGGCGTCGCTTAATCTTTCGTATTTCGGCGTAAGCGACGCAAGAATCTCGCCAGGTCCTTCGGCAACGCCGATTTGAAGTGCATCCGCTTCCCGGTTTGCGGATGGGTGAACTCCAATTCTACGGCGGCGAGGGCCAATCGCGGCGCTCCGCTGCGGTCCGGCGTTCGCACACCGCCGAGCGGCTTGTTGTACAGTTGTTCGCCGCAAAGCGGATGGCCTTCTTCGGCGAGGTGGATGCGGATTTGATGCGTCCGGCCGGTTTCCAGTCGGCATTCGACCAACGTATAATCGCCCAGCCGTTCCACAGGCCGTACGTAGGTAACAGCCGTCTTGCCGGCTTCCGGCTGGGAAGTACTGCCGCGGAGTCCGTCGCCGCGATTTCGCACCAGGCGGCTGGTGATGGTGTGTTCTTCCACGTCGCCGTGCACAATCGCCAGATAGCGGCGACCGATTGCATGGCGCCGGAACTGCTCTGTCAGATGACGTTCCGCAACCGCGTTTCGTGCAAACACCATCAGCCCGCTGCATTCTCGATCCAGTCGATGCACAGGCAGCACGTGTGGGCTTCGGCGCTTCTTCACGTGTTCCAACCGAGCGAGAAGCCGCGGCAGCAGTTCATCAAGCGTAGGCTGCGACAGGCGCCGGCGGGAACGGCTGGTTGTATCCGCGGTGCAGCGGACCGACGTCATGCCGGCCGGTTTTTCCACTACGACGATGTCGGCGTCCAGGTAGCGAATGCGGATGTCGGTTTCTTTCGGCGGAGGGGTAATGGGATGCGGCAAGAGCTTCACTACATCCTTAAGCCTCAGCCGCCGACGCACATCAAGACATACGTTCCCGCTGACCATCACCTGGCCGGAGCTGATGAGTTTGCTGACTTTTTTGCGCTGTTCGTCAGGCAACCATTCGGCAAGAGCTTCAGCCAGTGTTCCGCCTGCCTGTCGCGGCAAAACTCGAAATAACCGTCCGCCGGCGGCTTTCATGGTTGCAAATTGCTTTTCCTTGTTAGTGATGACGCCGAATACTATTCAGGCCTTTGGGGCGTGATGGCTGACGTGGGCTGGCGCGCCGCCGGTAGCTCTCCTTCGCAAAAGCAGACAAGCAGTTCCCAGTGGACAGGGTGGGAGTCGCACCCACGACACGCGGATTTTCAGTCCGCTGCTCTACTACCTGAGCTACCTGTCCGCGGCAGCCGCCTCGGCCGCAAAACCGAAAGGCCGCTCCTCCTGTCATTATCAAAGCAAAGTTTACTTTTTTTACCGGAAACTGCAAGCCCTGCTGCGCAAAGATGAAAGATCGGCACGCTCTGGGCTTCCTCAGGGAATTATTTTGCCGGTTTTGCAATGGGGAAGGTTTGCTTCTTCGGCGAAAAATGGTCGCACGGAACTCATAGCCTTCAGCCCCGCCGACGCCGGTTTCGATTCCGGGGTGGATTTGGGAACAGAGGGCGCTGACGGCTGCGGCGGCTGCGTCGGGGCCGGGGAAGCTCCGTTTCGGTCGGGGAATTGCTCATTTGCCGGCGAACGGCCAGGATGCGGTCGCGAATCGCCGCCGCCCGCTCGAAATCCAATTCTTCAGCCGCCGAAAGCATCTCGCTTTCCAGTTCGGCCAGATACTCTTCGGTAAGGTACTGCTTTTCGTCATTGCGGCCGACAACGGTGTGAGATCGCACATGGGCCTCGACTTCCGCTTCAATGCCGGCACGGATGCTTTTGCGGATTGTTTCAGGCGTGATTCCATGCGCGGCGTTATACTCGCTTTGCAACCGGCGGCGGCGACGGGTTTCTTCGATTGCCCGTTGCATCGAATCCGTTACTTTATCCGCATAGAGCAGCACTTTGGCGTTTACGTTCCTTGCCGAGCGGCCGATGGTTTGAATCAACGAAGTTTCGCTGCGGAGAAAGCCCTCTTTGTCGGCGTCGAGCACGGCCACGAGGGAAACCTCCGGCAAATCGAGTCCTTCACGCAGCAAGTTCACACCGACGAGGACATCAAACTGACCGGTCCGCAGATCGCGGAGCAATTCCACTCTTTCGAAGGCGTCCAGGTCGCTGTGGAGCCATTTGCAGCGGATGTCTTTTTTGTCGAAATAGGCGGCCAGGTCTTCGGCCAGCCGCTTGGTCAGGGTGGTAACCAGCACTCGTTCGCCCACCGCCGTGCGCCGGCGGATTTCTTCGATGAGATGCGGAATTTGATTCCGGGCGGGAGCAACCTCAATTTCCGGGTCCAGCAAGCCTGTAGGACGAATTATCTGTTCCACGCATCGGCCGTCGACTTTTTCCAATTCATAAGGGCCGGGGGTGGCGGAAACGAAGATCACCTGGTTGATGCGCTCCTCCCATTCGTCGAAACGGAGCGGCCGGTTGTCCAATGCGGAAGGAAGCCGAAAGCCGTGCTCAACGAGGGTCAGCTTCCGACTGTGATCACCGGCATACATGCCACGGATTTGAGGAACGGTAACGTGCGATTCATCGACAAACAGCAAATAGTCTTTTGGGAAGAAGCTGAAAAGCGTGTCGGGCGGCTCACCCGGCTTCCGCCCGCTTAAGGGCCGGCTATAGTTCTCGATGCCGGGACAATAGCCTACCTGCTGCAGCATCTCGATATCGAAGCGCGTGCGGGCGCTAAGGCGTTGAGCCTCAAGGAGCTTGCCCTGGGCTTTGAATTCTTCTAATCGTTCCTTCAATTCGCGTTTGATCTCTTCGACGGCTGCAGCGATCCGCTCTTCCGGCAACACGAAATGCTTTGCAGGATAGATGAAGATCTGGCGGCAATGATCCAAAGTTTCGCCGCTCGTGGGGTTGATGACTGAAAGCCGCTCGATTTCATCGCCCCATAGCTCAATCCGATAGGCCGTCTCCTCATAGTTCGGCCAAACCTCCACGCAGTCGCCGCGCACGCGAAACTTGCCGGGCTGAAACTCCACGTCATTTCGCTCATATTGAATTTCGACCAGTTTGGCGAGCACTTCATCCCGATCCACCGTCTGGCCGAGTTGCAAGCCGACCATCATGGTTCGATAATCTTCCGGCGAACCCAGTCCGTAGATGCAAGAAACGCTGGCCACGATAATCACGTCCCGGCGGCTCATCAGCGCGCTGGTGGCCGCTAGCCGCAATCGCTCGATCTGCTGGTTTATCGAAGCATCTTTCTCGATGTAAATATCGCGTTGCGGGATGTAGGCTTCCGGCTGGTAATAATCGTAATAGCTCACGAAATAGTGAACGGCGTTATAGGGGAAGAACTCCTTGAACTCAGCATAGAGCTGGGCGGCCAGCGTCTTGTTGTGCGACATGACGAGGACGGGCCGTTGGGCGTTTTGGATGACGTGGGCCATGGTGAAAGTTTTGCCGGAGCCGGTAACGCCCATCAACACTTGATACCGTTTGCCCGCCCGCAGCCCTTCCGTCAAAGCCGCGATGGCTTGCGGTTGATCTCCAGCCGGCTGAAAAGGAGCAACTAGTCGAAACATGCGTACCAGCCTCGCGGCAGTTGGTTTGTTGACCGAGCAGGTCGGATACTTTACATTAACAGTAAGCACAATTCATGGTCAAGCACAACTCGGTCTAAGTTTTTCGGCCGGCAGCAAGCGCCGTCCTAGGTGTATAGTCCTTTTTTCCGAAGGAGAAAAAACGATGCAAGTTCTCTCGAAAAGCCTGGGACTCTTCCTGCTGTTCGGGTGTATTTTGCCGGTCAGCGGGGCGGAGCCGGACTTTCGTCGTCTTCCGCTGAGCGAATATCGGGACAAAATGCAAGCTGCCTGGCTGGGCCAGATGGCCGGCGTAGGGTGGGGACAACCGACGGAGTTTCGCTACTGCGGCCGAATTATCCCCGCCGACAATATGCCTCCCTGGAACCCTGACATGATCAACCAGCATAAGAATGACGACCTCTACGTAGAGGTCTCTTTTCTCCGCACTTTGGCGGAGCGTGGGCTGGATGTGGACGCCCGACGAGCAGGCATCGATTTTGCCAACAGTGCATTTCCGCTGTGGCACGCAAACAAAGCCGGTCGGGAAAATCTCCGCCGAGGCATTGCTCCACCGGACAGCGGCCATCCGCACTTCAATCCTCATGCCGACGACATCGATTTTCAGATCGAGAGCGATTTTGCCGGCATCATTTCGCCAAGCCTGCCGCAACAAGCCATCGCCCTGGCCGAAGTCTTCGGGCGGATGATGAACTATGGCGACGGTTTGTATGCCGGACAATTCATCGCCGCCATGTACAGCGAAGCCTTTTTCGAGTCCGAGCCGGCGCAACTTGCTCAGGCCGCGCTTGAGTGCATACCTGCTGATAGCCAATATGCCGAGATGGTCCGCGACGTGCTCCGGTGGTATCGGGCGAACGCCGACGATTGGCAAAAGACCTGGCGCCTGGTCGAAGACAAATATCACGCCGACCCACAATATACCCACGGCCTTTGCTCGCAGCCGGGGGGAAGGGATGCCATGAGTATCGACGCCAAACTCAACGGGGCTTACATTCTTATCGGTCTTCTCTATGGACGCGGCGATCCCGAACAAACCATCATCATTGCCTGCCGTTGCGGGCAGGATAGCGATTGCAACCCTTCCAATGCCGCCGGCATACTGTTTACCACTTTGGGCCGAGCGCGCATTCAGGGCAAGTTCACCGAGAAGCTGGACCTGAAGGCCAAGTTCAGCCACACGGATTACAACTTGGAGGAAATCTTTACGGTATGTGAAAAGCTCGCTCGTGAAGCCATCTTAAAAGCCGGCGGTCGGGTGGAAACAGACGCCGACGGCGAGGAGGTGTTTTTAATTCCGCGACAGATGCCGCGGCCGTCACGATTGGAAAAGTCCTATGAGCCTGGCCCGATCGCCGACAGTCGTTATAGCCCTGAGGAAAAGGCCCGCATCCTCCTCCCGCCCGAACAATCCCCCTAACCCGCCGGCGCGATTTGCATTCCTGACTTGTCGAACCTCAGTTACGACGGGTCAGCTTTCCCTGATTGTTGGCAAAAATAAACACTCCGCCTGAAGAATCGCCGGCTGAGAGCTCGGCATCATGTACGCCGTCGCTGGCAAACACGAAGCCTAATAAAGAAGTATCGGAGTGAGAATTATACGCGGCGAAGCCGTCAACCATGCTTTGCCCCCAACTTTGTTTTCCGTCGCTGCTACCCCAAGTCCAGCTCTTGAGATTTCCGGCAAGATAGAGCGGGTCGCCGCGCCCTGATCGTCCCAATGAATTGTGCTATCGTCGGCCTAAGAAGCAAACCCAGCCGCTTAAAGCCAAACCAAAAGGCAGAGAAAAGCATGACTGCCATCTGAAAAGGGCTTTTTCTAATCACTTTTTAGTGAATTTAGATTCTCTTAGCAGAACAAGGCAAACAAGGAAAGATAGGTAGGGCAAGCACGGTGGCCGTAAAGAAGTTCAGCATTCCTAGGGCTGGTGGCATGTGTATTAGGGCATCATCCAAAACGTGATACAGCACGAATAAGACTGATTTTTCTGTTTTGACATTGACCCAAACTCTGCTTCTACTAGAATGCCAAAGCTATGAGCGGCCCACAGGCGATTCTAACAACTTTGTCAGCTAGCAATGTTATAACGTCTTAATTAATGAGCACTTACAATTCGTCGCCAGATTCGAGAAACAGCACCTTAGGTAGTATGGAGGCCAAGCTGGAGGCCTCCCGACGAGAGAAGCTGCGCAAATTACAGGAAATGGGCATTGACCCCTGGGGCGGTCGCTTTGATGGACATCAGCCTATTGGGGAGATTCGTAAACGAGAGGCGGAGATTCGGTTAGAGCCGGCAGGCGAATGCCAGGTCGGCAAGCCGCCGGAGCAACATGGGCCTCAAGTGCGGGCGGCAGGACGAATTGTTCTCCGCCGGCCTTCCGGAAAGCTACACTGGCTCCAAATCCGCGACTGGACCGGCACGATTCAAGTTTTGATCGGCAAAGCCCAGGTCGGCGAACGAAATTGGGCGATAGCGCAATGTCTCGATCTCGGCGATATTATCGGCGTGGATGGCGAACTGAAACGGACCAACACCGGAGAGTTGACGATCTTCGCCTCCGAGCTGACCTTTCTTACAAAGTCGATTGCCACCCCGCCGGAAAAACATAAGGGCCTTTTAGACCCGGACCTTCGGCAACGAATGCGCTATCTCGACCTGATTCACACCGAGGGCGTGTTGGAACGTTTTCTACGCCGCACCAGGATCGTGCAATCCATCCGCGACACCCTCAATCGACGCGGCTTTGTCGAGATCGAAGGACCGACGTTGCAAACCATTGCCGGCGGGGCGGCGGCGCGGCCGTTTATCACCCATCTCAACGCCCTCAACATCGATCTGTATCTACGCATTGCACTCGAGCTGCATCTGAAGCGCTTGCTGGTCGGCGGAATAGAGCGGGTTTATGAATTAGGCCGCGTCTATCGGAACGAAGGCATCGACGCCCGACATAACCCCGAATTCACGATGCTCGAAGTCTATCAAGCCTATGGCGATTATCGCGCGATGATGGACCTGACCGAGGAATTGATCGTCAGGGCAATCGAAGCCACCGGCCAGGGACTGAAACTCGCCTGGGGAGATGATGAGGTGGATTTCACGCCGCCTTTTCAACGCCGGACGTATGACGAATTGTTTGCGGAGTACACAGGCTTGACGCCGGACGACGCGGCGGGAATCGCCAAGTTGGCCGAGGAGTTGGGCGGCGAACCTGCCGGAAAAGACCCCGATGTTGTAAAGAGCTTCGTCTTCGAGGAGAAGGTGGAAAAGGCGCTGCGCGGGCCGATTTTCGTCATCGACTATCCCGCCGCCATTTGCCCGCTTACAAAACGCAAGCCTGACAATCCGCAGATTGCCGAACGCTTTGAATTGATCGTGCAAGGCATGGAGTTGGCCAACGCTTATACGGAACTTAATGACCCTGATCTGCAAGAAGAGCTTTTTAGTAAGCAATTGGCCGGTCTGCCGGAGGAAGAGTCCATGGCCCGCATGGACCGCGATTTTCTGCGTGCATTGCGGCATGGAATGCCGCCGGCGGGCGGCCTGGGCATCGGCATCGACCGCCTCGTTATGCTCCTGACCAACACCACTTCCATCCGCGAAGCCATCCTCTTCCCGCTGCTTCGCCCGGAAAGAGAAGAACCCCAAAACGAAACTCCCGGTAACCCTAACCCTTAATTGACCGCCATGTATAAACTCCTTCTTTGCTGGCGATACCTCCGCACACGATACATCGCCCTCGCTTCGATTATCAGTGTCATGCTCGGCGTGGCCACGATGATTGTGGTCAACAGTGTGATGGAAGGCTTTACCGCAGAGATGCAAAAACGGATTCATGGGATTGTTTCCGACGTTGTGTTCGAGGCGCGAAGCCTGGACGGCATGCCTGATGCACAATGGCACGAACACCGCATTCGCCAAGTAGTGGGGGAGGAAATCGAAGGCATGTCGTCCACCGTAGTCGTGCCGGCCATGCTGAGCTTCCAGCACGGCGGAAATTGGCTCACACGGCAGGTGCAACTTATCGGCATCGACGAAACGACGCAAAGCCTCGTAAGCGACTTCAGCAAGTACCTTCAACACCCCGAAAACCGCCGCACAATGAGTTTTCAACTCCGCGAAGGAGGCTACGATGTCCAAGACTATCAGTCAGACGGGGAGGCGCCGCCGCGCACCCAGATGACTGAGGCCGGTTGGGCGCATCGCCGTCGCATGACTCGGCTGAAGAACTTCCAGGAGCGCATGAATCCAGCTTCCACGGAAAAACCCAAGCCGCCGGAAGCGCTGTCTCCTTCAGCCGATCCCTTTGCCGCCCATCCGCTCACGGGGCCGGAGGAAGATAAAGCCCGCTTCGATCCCGAAAACGAGCAACACACCGGGGCGGTATTAGGGATCGCCATGATTAGTTTTCGCACGCCGGAAGGGGAGGACAAATTTCTCGCTCTGCCCGGCGACGATGTGAAACTCACGTTTCCCACCGCCGGCCAGCCGCCGAAAGTCGTCAGCGACAACTTCACGATCGTCGATTTCTACGAAAGCAAAATGAGCGAATATGACGCCAGCTTCGTCTTCGTGCCGATTCGCAAGTTACAAGAATTGCGGGGAATGATCGATCCAACGACCGGCGTGGCCATGGTGAACGCCATTCAAATCAAGCTCAAACCCGGCGCCGACGGCAATTTGGTCCGCGACAAGCTCCGTGCTGCCTTTCCGCCGGAGCTTTACGGCGTCTATACGTGGCGCGACAAGCAAGGCCCGTTGCTCGCCGCGGTAAATATGGAAATCACCATCCTGAACGTCTTGCTGTTTTTGATTATCGCCGTGGCAGGTTTCGGTATTCTGGCCATTTTCTTTATGATCGTCGTCGAAAAAACCCGCGACATCGGCATCCTCAAATCTCTCGGCGCTTCCAGCCGGAGCGTGATGGGGATTTTCTTGGGCTATGGATTCTCCCTGGGAGCGGTCGGCGCCGGCGTCGGTCTGGCCCTGGGGCTGCTCATGGTTCGATACATCAACGAGTTCGCGGCACTTATCGGGCGTATTACGGGCCGGCCGGTGTTCGACCCTTCCATCTATTATTTCTACAAAATCCCGACCGTCGTCTTGCCGGGCACAGTGATGTGGATTGTAGCCGGTGCGCTGCTGATTGCCGTCGCGGCCAGTATCCTGCCGGCCCGCCGCGCTGCCCGATTACACCCTGTTGAGGCCCTGCGCTATGAGTAATCCAGCAACATCGCTCCGCCACACGACGGAGGTAAAGACCGCTGTCTTCGAGCCGCACTGCCGGTTTGAAACTTTGGAACAAGAATTCGCGGCTTTAGCCATGCCGCCTTCAGAGACTCAGAAACACTTGCGCGTTGTGGACCTGCACAAAAGTTACTGCAAAGGCTCTCTGGAAGTGCCGGTGCTGCGGGGCGTGAATTTGGAAGTCGGCCGTGGAGAGTTTGTCGCCGTTGTCGGACAAAGCGGCTGCGGTAAAAGCACCCTCCTGCATCTGCTCGGTACGTTGGACGCACCGGATAAAGGCGAAATCTACTACGGCGCGCAACGGGTGGATAACCTTCCCGCTGCTCAACGCGACCACCTCCGAAATCGCCACATCGGCATGATTTTCCAATTCTACCACTTGCTGCCGGAACTCAATACCCTGGAAAACGTGCTGTTTCCGCTGATGATCGGCCACGGCGTCGGCGGCTATTTGCGCCGCCGTGGTGAGTTTCGCCGTCGGGCGAAGGAATTGCTGGAGTTGCTAGGCTTGAGCCATCGAGTGAAACACCGTCCACGCGAGCTTTCCGGCGGCGAAATGCAGCGAGCTGCCATCGGCCGTGCATTGATAAGCAACCCCTCCTTATTGCTGGCCGACGAACCGACCGGCAATCTCGATCAGGCGACCGGCGTGGAAATCCTGCAAATCCTCAAGGACTTGAACCGTCGCGAAAGCCTGACTATAGTGATGGTTACACACGACCCTCTCATTGCCGCACAGGCAGACCGCATTGTCCGCCTTGTCGCCGGCCGAATCGAGGAGTAATAGAGGTAGGGTTGGTAAACTGATGGTTTTCCTACGGATCGGCTTTGGAAGTCCCCGGTTGTCGTTTTCTGTTGGAACAGCAACTGCTTTGAAGTTTTTGGGCGTACAAAGTGGAGTTCTCCGTCATGAAGGTCTATATCAACGGTAAATTGTACGAAAAAGAAGAAGCGAAGATCAGCGTTTACGACCATGGGTTGCTTTACGGCGACGGGGTCTTTGAGGGTATTCGTAGTTATGGGGGCAAGATTTTCCGCCTCGAACAGCACCTCGACCGACTCTGGGAATCGGCCAAGGCTATCTGGCTGGAAATACCTATGACCAAGGCGGAAATGGCCAAAGCCATTCACGATACCCTGGCCGCCAACAATCTTTCGGATGCCTACATCCGGTTGGTGGTTACGCGCGGCGTCGGTACATTGGGCTTGGACCCGAACAAGTGTGAGCGACCGCAGATCATCATCATCACCGACTCCATCGCCCTCTATCCCAACGAACTTTATGAGAAAGGCCTGGAGATAATCACTTCCAGCGTGCCGCGCGTCCCGCCGGCGGCTCTCAGCCCACGCATTAAGTCGCTCAACTATCTGAACAACATCTTGGCAAAGATCGAGGGCATTCAAGCAGGCTGCATCGAAGCCCTGATGCTCAACCACAAAGGCGAAGTGGCCGAATGCACGGCCGACAACATCTTCCTGGTGCGCCACGGCCGACTAATGACCCCGCCGGTGGATGCCGGCATTCTCGAAGGCGTAACGCGAAACGCCGTTATCGAACTCGCCCGCGAGATGGACATCGACGTCCGCGAAGTTACGCTCACCCGCCACGATGTGTATGTCGCCCACGAATGTTTTCTTACCGGCACGGGCGCGGAGATTATTCCGGTGGTGAAGATAGACGGTCGTGTTATCGGCGAGGGTGTGCCGGGGTCGATCACCAAGGAACTGAGAACCCGTTACCACAAACTCGCTCGCGGCTGATCTTATATCCGCTACTCTCCTTTCGTCCAACATTGCCTGCGCCTTCACCCCGACCGGCGGTGAGGTGGTTTGCGTCGGCATTATTTTCGGCGTGTAGGCGGCTTATTCGGCCCTATTTCGTCCGCTTTTTCTCTTTTCTCCCATCTGAAGTACAATAGATTAGAATAATAGGTTAGAGCGATGCCGCTGGCACTTAGGGGACGAAGCATGAGGATTGAGAAATTTTGGTGGCCGATATTATTGAGCTTTTGCTTTTCGACGCCGTCGTGGGGCCAATTCAAGTCCGCACAACCGGAAGGGCCGAAGCTCGGTCAATCACAGACGACGCTCTGGCGTGTGGGAATGATTATCAAGGCCTCGGCCGGGGCGTGTCGCGGCTTGAGCGGCTACGTGCCGATTCCTACCGATTGGCCGGAACAGGAAGTCCGCATCATGAATGAAGAAAAGACATCGGATGTGAACATCAGTTATGAGACCGTCGATGGCGGCGTACGGCTGATGAATGTGCGGATTTCACGCCTGGCGGCAGGCGAAGAGGCCAAAGCGGTGCTGACGGTTGAGGTGCGCCGGCGCATTCTCTTGCCGCCGGAGGACACCTCGCAATTCGTCCTGCCGGATGCCAAAAAATTGCCGGCCGACATGCGCCGCTATCTTCAGCCGAGTCCCAAGATTGAGAGCCGCGATCCGAAAATCCGTGAATTGGCCAAAGAGATCGGCGCCGACGAAACCAGTGCGTGGCGCAAAGTGGAAGCCATCTACGATTGGGTGCGCGAAAAAGTAAAGTATCAAAACGGGCCGCTAAAGGGCGCCCTTGCGGCTCTCAAGGATGGAACCGGTGACTGCGAAGAACTGACCTCGCTTTTCATCGCCATTTGTCGTGCAGCCGACATTCCCGCCCGAACCGTCTGGGTGCCCGGCCACTGCTATCCTGAGTTCTATCTTTGCGACAAAGAAGGCCGCGGCTATTGGTTTCCTTGCCAGGCGGCGGGCACACGGGAGTTCGGCGGAATCAGCGAATTGCGCCCCGTCCTGCAAAAAGGCGACAGTTTCCGTCCGCCAAAAAACGGCAAAGAACGACAACGCTACATGGCGGAATTCCTGACCGGCACGCCGCTACCGGGCGGCGGCAAACCGCAAGTTACTTTCATCCGCGAGACGGTTGCAAAATAGCCGGCCTACTTGAAAATCTCTCGGCCAAATTACAAACTATGGTTTGGTTTGGCAATCATTTTTCTGAGACAACATGCTTCCTGCTTCCAAAGTAAAAAAACAGTACAGCAACTGGGATGCAATCTATCAGGCAGGCACGCCGCCCTGGGACGCCGGCAAGCCGCACGCTGAATTGATCCGCGTCCTGGAAGAATATCATCTACGCCCACGTACAGTTCTGGAAGTCGGCTGCGGAACCGGCTCGGATGCCATCTATCTTGCGCGCCGCCGTTTCGAAGTTACCGCCGTGGACTGTTCGGCGATCGCCATCGAGCGCGCCCGGCTGCGCGCGGAACGACATGACGTCGTGCTCCGCTTCGTCCAGGCGGATGTTTTCGAGTTCGCCGGAACCGCCGGCTGTTTCGACTTTGTTTACGATGCCGGGCTGTACCATGCGATTCGGGAAGAGCACTTAGAAGCGTATTTGGACATGCTCTGGCGTGTAACCAGGCCCGGCTCGTACTATCTCTGTCTGGCGGGAGCGCCGGGCGAAGGCGACGACGATGGACCGCCGGTGGTAACCGCCGACGAGATGCAGGAGGAATTGTGCCGGCTGTTTGAGGTGATTCATCTGCGCGCCGCACGATTGGAAAGCTCCGATCCCGAGCGCACACATCCTGCCTGGTCTTGCCTGATGCGTCGTCCCGTCGTCCAGAGCAAGTAGCGGATGGTGTCCGGCGGAACCTCACGCCCGCCATCTTAATTCAACCTTCTGCCCGTCTGTGGGAGGCTTGCCGTCCAAGGGGTGGAGGGTGAGCGACGCTCCTTCAGGCCGTAGATAGATCGTAACAAACCCGTTCGGCTGAATAGGATCAAACAACCACGCTGTCGTGGGCAGATTAACCAGATGCACATCTTTATACCGCCCTATGCTCCAGCGATGTGTATGCCCATAGAAGTAGGCCTTCACTCGCCGGCGCGGCGAGAGCACGTCGAACAGCGCAGCGGTGTCTTTCAGCCCATTGCTTTTCCCTTCCCAATCGGGGTGATGATGGGCAAGAACCAGAGCCGGTTTGTCCTTTCGGGCGTCGAGTGCTTCGGCCAACCAGGCTAATTGTTCTTCGCCGAGACAACCGCTTGTAACATTCACTTGGTCCAGCGAATCCAAGAGGAACCAATCGGCGTAGGGCGTTTCCACCACGGAAACAAGCTTGCTGAACGCGCCGGGCGGCACGGCAGCGGCGGCCTGGGCGGTGGGAAATGCAGCCAGGAATCGCTCGCGATGGTCATGGTTGCCTAACGCAAAATGCAAGCTCATTCCTGCCTCTCGGAGCGGATAAACCAACCGCGAAAGCAGCGCATAATCTTCCGCCTCGCCCTGAAGGAATGCACAATCCCCGGCAAAAATTACGCCGGCAGGTTGCGGCTGAAGAGCTGACAGTGCTTTTACCACCGCTTCCAGCCGTCGGGCAGGCTTTACGTTGTGGCGTTCCTGTTCCAGATCAGCGCCGACGTGCGTGTCGGCCAGGAGCACCCAATAGTTCTCATCAATCGTCGCTTCCTTTGCCGGCAAGCGACGCGGCAATAAGAAACTGCCGCCGGCCGCCAACACACCGGCCAGAAATCGACGCCGTCCAATCTTTCTCAAGTAATCCGGCACGATATTCTCCAGGGCAAGTATGGATACAATGAAGCAAAATCCTGCATACAAACACGCATCAATTTTACCACGCTGAGTAGCGGGAAAAAAGTTAAGCATGCACGGTTGCTACTCTTTTTCAGCCGCTGAAGAAACTTCTCTCACTTTTATTTCCGCAGACGTATTGCAAACTGCTTCGCGCCGAGCGCGACGGTGTAAGAAGTAGGTCAAGGCGAGAAAATCGTAAAGAGCATGGCCGGTAATCGGAATCAACAGATTGCCGCCGAAGAGCCACAACCCGCCCAAATAAAACCCTATCAAGCCGGCAAGCAGTGCATAAACTGGTGTTAGAGGATGAAGCAAACCGAAAAGCATAGAGGAGATCAGCAGTCCCAGCCACGTGCCATGCAAACCGCCGATCTCCTGTGCGACTGCGGCCTGGATTACTCCGCGAAAGAGCATTTCCTCGCCTGCGCCGGCCAACAGGGCGATAATTGCCAGTTCCCACCAAGAACAATTGCGAAACAACGGTATGATTAGCTCGTCGATGATGCGGCTAATTTCAAGAAACGGCTCCCAACGGATTTTCAGGCAGAGCCACAAAAGACCCAATGGCGGGAGGGTTGATACCGCGCCGAATGCCAGGGCCGCAAGGCTAAAAGAAAAAGTTTCCAGTGGTGGGGTCTTCAAAAACCAACCCAGTACGCCGGCAAAAATTATCAAACTCCCCTCGAAAACGGCGGCGGTCAGGGGAAAGGTTTTCATTTAACCGGTACACTTTGAATGTCAAATGCTGACAATCCCACCGAAAGAATATAACTATTGTCGGCTTAAGCGGTTAAAGAACATCGGAAAACCTGATAGCACCCATCCTATTAACTATCTAACATACAGCCATAGTATTATACAAACGACCGAAAGAGTTTCAGGCCAACAGCTAGGAAAACCTTTACCCCCTCTTTATGTAGAGGTTGACTTAGGAAAATATCAGGATAGAATTACGTAGAGTTATCTATTTCACCATACCAGGCTATGGGGGGATAAGTCATGGCTACTTCAACCATTATACAACTATTTAGCCAACTACCCACCCATATTAGGAGTAAATTCCGGCACCACAAGTCCCGCCAATTCATCCTGGGCGTAACGCTAGGTTTGGCAGGCGTAGTGATTTCGCTTTTGCTTGGCTGGTGGCTGTGGAGGCAAGAGTTGGCCTTGGCCAAAGCCCACTTTAATCGGGACGCCGGCTGGCGCGTCGAAGCCTTACGAAAAGCCATCTCCGAAAGGCTGCACATCGTTGAGTTGTTGGCCACGTTCTATGCCGGCTCAGAGATTGTCGAGCGACATGAATTTCATGCTTTCGCCGAACCGTTGGAGAAGCGGCATCCCGGCATCCAAGCCCTGGGCTGGGCGCCGCACATCACCGCCGAGAATCGCCAGGCGCACGAAGAAGCGGTTCGTAAAGAAGGTTTTCAAGATTACCACATTTGGGAGCGCAGCGGCAAAAACGAAACTGTAGCTGCCGCGCCGCGCCGAGAATACTGGCCTATTCTTTACCTGGAACCGGCGAATTGGAAACCCGATTTGATAGGTTTTGACCTTAGCTCTCAAAGGTCTTGTTACGCAGCCATAGAGCAGGCGTTGACAAGCAGCCAGGTGGCTGCCGGCATTTGTTCTCCGGCCGAAATGGGGGAGTCAACCGGTCCACTGCTTTTTCTTGTAGCACACACCCGAAATATCCCATTCAAGACTTCACGCTCGGCCGCCCAACCTGAACCGGACGGTTTGGGATTTGGTATTTTTCCTATTGTCGAAATTGTGGAGTCGTCGCTGGACAATTTTACGCCGGTAGGCATTGACTTGTATCTTTTCGATTCTTCCGCAGGCGGGAAGCGACGGCCGCTCTATGCCCGCCTCTCGCCTTTGCGGCAGGAAAAAAAGGAAGAGGAGCACCTCTTCCCCCGCGGTGAGGTTTATTTTACCGATGTTCTCGACTTTAACGGCATTTATTGGCAGGTTGAATGCCATCCGATGCAGGCATATCTCTCGCAGTATCGCTCATGGCGACCGTTGGCGGTGTCAGTCGTCGGTTTGCTGATAACCGCGTTACTGGTCTGGAATGTGGTGTTATTTGTGGGTCGGGCTGCTTATGTCCGACGGCTGGTTCACGAACGCACTGAGGCGCTCTATGAAAGCGAGAATCGTTTTCGCCGGTTGATAGAAAACGCCGGCGACGCCTTTTTCCTCCATGATATCCAAGGCCGCATCTTAAACGTGAATCGGCAAGCCTGCGAAAGCCTTGGCTATTCGCGCGAAGAACTGCTCTCGATGACTATTGCCGACGTGGATGTAGAAGTTGTGCCTAAAAGACACACGGCCCAGTATTGGCGGCGGGCGCAAGAGGAATATCCTATCACCTTCGAGGGCACTCACCGCCGCAAGGACGGGAGCACTTTTCCGGTGGAGGTGCGCCTGGCGCCAGTGGTAATGGGCGGGGAAAGGTTAATCCTCGGCCTCGCCCGGAACATTACCGAGCGAAAGCAAGCTGAGCAACGACTCCGCGAAGAGCAACGGCTGCTGCGCGAACTACTCGAACTTCACGAGCGCGACCGAAAGTTGCTGGCCTATGAGATTCACGATGGGTTGACGCAACAATTGACGGCGGCGCTTTATCAACTTCAGGCGGCCGAGAACAAATTGGAAGGTGCGCCCGAGGGTGTCCGCCATGCTATTACCGACGCTACAGAGACGCTGCGCAAGGCCGCCGGTGAATGTCGCCGTTTAATCAGCGGCTTACGTCCTCCACTGTTAGACGAAGCAGGGATCATCGCCGCCATCGAATATCTTGTCGCCGAACACCGACGCCGCGAAGATATCGACATTGATTTCATTCATCACGTCAACCTGCCGCGATTGGCCCCGCCGCTGGAAAACACCGTCTTTCGTATTGTTCAAGAAATACTGACTAACATTTGTCGGCACAGTCGCAGCAATCGGGCAAGAATCGAATTGCGACAGGAAAACAGTATGCTCTTTCTGGAAGCGCAAGATTGGGGGGTGGGCTTCGACCCTGCACAAGTCCCACAAGAATGTTTCGGCCTCCGCGGTATTCGTGAACGAGCGCGGCTCTTCGGCGGACGCGCTGTGATTGACTCCGCTCCGGGAAAAGGAACCATTATCCGGGTGGAATTGCCGCTCCCTGCGCCAAGCAGCGACTCGCCGGTGGAAAAACCGCTGGAGAAAAATGAACCCTCGTAAGACTCAGCCCGCTTCTCTCGCTTTACTCCTCTTCTTCTTCCGCCATCTTTGCTTTGGCGATAATCTCTTGCTGGATGTTGCCGGGTACGATGTCGTAGTGGCTGAACTCGAGCGAATAGCTGCCCCGTCCGCCTGTGATGCTGGACAGCGCGCGGGCGTAGGTGGTAACTTCGGCCAGGGGCACTTCGGCGATGACGGTCTGCATGTCGCCGCCGGCGGAATCCATGCTTAACACGCGCCCCCGTCGACTGGACATATCGCTGTTGATATCGCCCACGTTGGCCGTCGGCACGGTAACCTCGATGCGGACGATGGGTTCCAGCAGCGCCGGTTTGGCTTGTTGGAATACGTTGCGGAAGGCCATCGAAGCCGCAGTTTTGAAAGCTTGTTCGGAGCTGTCCACCGGATGATGCTTGCCGAAAAACACCTCCACGCATACGTTCTGCACCTTGTAGCCGGCAATCACGCCGCGCTCTAATCGGTCGCGGAAGCCTTTTTCCACGGCAGGCATGAAGTTGCCTGGTATGGAGCCGCCGACGATCGAGTCGATCCAGAGAAAATTGTTTTCCGCATCGTAATGCAATTCCTTCATCGCCGGAAATCGTTCCTTTGTCGCCCACTCTTCCACGTTGACGTTCGGCGGCAGGGGGAACATGCGGATGTGAACTTCGCCGAACTGGCCGCGACCGCCGGTCTGCTTTTTGTGGCGATACATCCCTTCGGCGTTGGTGAGGACGGTTTCCCGATAAGGGATTTTCGGCTCACGGGTTTCGACCTCAACTTTGTCGCGGCGTTTCAGCCGTTCGCGGATAATCTGTAGGTGTAGCTCGCTCATGCCGGTTACGACCATTTCCTTGGTCTGCATGTCCAGATCGCGGCGAAAGGTGGCATCCTCCTCGCAAATCTTTTGCAAGGCGCCGGAAAGCTTGCTTTCGTCGCCGCGACTCTTAGGACTGATTGCCAGGCCGACCATCGGCGTCGGGAAAGGTATCGGAGGCAAAGTCAACTCGCCCAGGCAGGTGCCGGTGCGCAATTCCTCCACCTTCGCTGTAGCCACGATTCCCCCCGGGCCGACCTCGTCGATCGGCTCTGATTGATCCGCCTGCATGTGCAGCAACGCGGCAATTTTCACGCCCTTCCGCACCCCGACAGCCGGCACAATCGAATCCCTGCGAAGCGTGCCGCTGTAAACCCGAATGAACGTCAGCTTCTGCACGTAAGGGTCGATGCGCGTCTTAAAAACCTGCGCCGCCAGGGGACCGGCGGGGTCGGCCTTGATTTCTACCTCTTCTCCTGCGGCCTTGACGCCGACGCGCTTCACGGCATCCGGCGGCAAGGCACAAAGCACCAAGGCATCCAGCAATTCGCTTAAGCCGACGCCGGTTTTGCCGGATACGCAAACGATGGGGATGAGCGACCCCTGGGCGATAGCTCTGGGAAGAAGTCGAGCAATATCCTCTCGGCTGGGCTGCTCGCCCTCAAAATAACGCTCCATCACCGCCTCGTCGGTTTCAATGATCGTCTCCAGCAGCGCATGGCCGATTTCCTGCGGGTCCAGCAGCGCGCCGGCAGTGTCAGGGGGCGGGAAAAGCGTATTTGCCACCCCGCGAAAGTTCGCTCCCTGTCCCAACGGCACGTTCAACAGCACGCACGCCTGCCCGAACAACTCACGAATCTGTTCCAGGAGGGCGGGGAAATCGATGTTTTCGCTGTCCATCTTGTTGATAATCAGCATCCGCCCCAGTCCCGCTTTCCTGGCTTCTGCAAACACCCGCCGAGTGTTGACTTCAATGCCGGCCTGGGCGTTAAGTACGATGGCCGCAGTGTCCACACCGCGCATGGCGCCGATAGTTTGCCCGATAAAGTCGGGATAGCCCGGCGTGTCGATCAAATGGAAATGTTTGCCGCCGTAATTGCAATGTACGATGCTGGCTTCAATCGAGTATTTGTGCTGCTTTTCTTCTTCGTCGAAGTCGCAAATGCTGGTTCCCTCGTCCACGGTGGCTTCTCGGTTGACCGCGCCAGTGGTAAAGAGAATTTTGTCCACCAACGTCGTCTTACCGCAAGAACCGTGCCCGCAAAACGCGACGTTTCGAATTTGCTCAACAGAATACAGGGCCATGAACTAAATCCTCGAATGAAAAACACTTCTTTTGGATGGTTTTAAGCCATCCCATGGTGCAACTGTTGGTTGCTTCCTCTCATTTTTCCGCTACTTCGGCCGGACAATCTCGGCCGCTCCAGAGCGGTTGAAACTCTCAATATGCCATACATTCTATTCACACGCAAGCGGCATTTCGATTCGCAAAGAAAAACGCGGGGCAAGAAAATTCCTCAAAAAATCTCCTCCTCTCATCAGATTCAGGCCGTTTCCGGTACTTAGTATTAGAAGAACAAAGGCAATTATTGAAGAATCAGACCATAATAAGGGGAGGCATTTGTCCTTAATTTACTATTGCGTGGTCTTATCGACCCGTTTGGGTTGAGTAGAAAACGAGACAGCGTCCTCTCACTCTTTACTAAGCACACTGGAAAAAATGCCTTACTCCTCAGAGCGAGAACAAGCGGTGCGTGAGTTTGTCAAGCGGTTAACCGGCTGTCAGGCACGACTCTACGCCTATATTGTAACTCTTGTTCTCGACCATCACCAAGCCGAAGACATCCTGCAACAAACCAACCTGGTGATCTGGGAGAAGCTCGACGAGTATCTTAACTGCGGCGACTTCGACGCGATGGTGCGCAAGGTGGCCTACTATCAGGTTCTCGCCTATCGGCGCGACGCGCTTCGTCGGCGGGAGCGGCTCCTTTTCGACGACCAACTGCTGGAACGCATCGCCGTCGCCACACAAACGGCGACATCCGGCGTCGGCGCCGACTATCTGGCGGCTTTGCGGGAGTGCATGGCCAAACTCAGCGAAATGCAGCGCGACCTGCTGCAACAGCGCTATGGGCCGGACGGTTCCGTGGAAGCCATAGCCGCCTCAACAGGCCGACCGGCCAACAATATTTCCGCCGCCTTGTACCGCATTCGCAAAAACCTACTAGCTTGTATCCGCGAGGAATTGGCTAAACACGCCGACCGATGAGCGAAGAACTTCAGCTTAACGAATACGAACAGCTCCTTGCCGCCGCCCTGGACGACCGGCTGACGGAAGAGGAACAGCAGCGGCTGGCGCAAATGCTCACTGAGAACCCCGACGCGCTGAACCTCTATGTTGAGCAATTGACGCTTCACGCAATGCTCTATTGGGAGCATAAGCCGCCACTGGGTGCGGAAAAACCGCTCTCCGGCAGCAAAGTTCCGGTATCTTCAGCGCCGGAATATGATCTGCCCTATGAAAAGCCGCGGTCGAAGGTCCTGATCGAGACCTCGCCGCCGACGCCGATCCCCTGGTATAGCGTCAATTCGCCGATCGGCCTGCCGCTGATTTCTTATTCTCTCGGCGCGATCATCACGCTTATCGCCATCGGCATCGGGGCTGTGGTCCAAATTACCCATAGCTACGAGATTGCCGGCAAAGCTGCGACGAGCGTAGAAGATTCCGGCAGTAGCGGCGGGGGACTAGCCGGCGCTCTGGCGACTGCCGAGAAGGCAAAACCGAAGAAAGAGGAAGCGCCGGTTGTCGGCCATATTAGCGGGATGGTCGGTTGCCGCTGGGCGGACCCGGCATTCAAGCCCCTTGCTCCGCGCATCCGACAAGGCACAAAGTTCGCGTTTGAATCCGGTCTCATGGAAATCACCTACACCACCGGCGCGAAAGTCATCCTCCAGGGCCCTTGCACCTATGAAGTCGAATCGCCCTCCGGCGGCTATCTCGCGCTCGGCAAGCTCACCGCGAAAGTGGTCAGCGGCCAGCAGCCGGCGGCGAAAAATCAGAAATCAGAAATCATAAATCATAAATCTCACTCGCCACTCGCCACTAGCCACTCACCACTATTCACCGTCCGCACGCCCACCGCCCTCATTACCGACCTCGGCACCGAGTTCGGCGTGGAAGTTTTCGATACCGGCGAAAGCCATGCCCATGTCTTCCAGGGGGAAGTAGAAGTCCGCCTTGTTGCCGACAAGATTTCTTCTGCTGTGGGAAAAGGAACCGACGGGGGGAGGCGGTTAGTAGTACTCGGCACAAACCAATCCGCTGTGGTGAAAGAAGGGCGGATTCAAACAATTGACGAAGCCAATGCAGTCGCTGGCAAAGATCACCGCGTTGCCGACGCCGCCGGTGCGTTTGTTCGTCAGATGCCCCGCTGGACGCCGATTAAGGTGTTCAACACAGGCATTGGGCTAAAGGAAGGCGACCCCGACCCGCACTGGCAGCTCGTCGCTCGCAGTGATGAGCCGAGTTTTCAAGCTTGCCCGGCGGTAGTCACCGTCAGTCATATCTACTGGATGCCGAACAATCCTCAGCAATCTCAATGGATTTCTATCGGAGGCGATTTGCCTGAGGTGCCGGATGGCGTGACCTTTACTTTTCGCACTACCTTCCAGCTCGAAGGTCTTGTGCCGGGGAGCGCCGTCTTGCAAGGCCGCTTTCTGGTGGACAATCAAGTCACGGCTATCCGCTTAAACGGCGAAAGTTTGCCTGTTCCTCAGCACCCCTACGAGTCGTTTAGGCGGTTTGTTGATTTTCGAATAACCAGAGGATTCAAGGAAGGAACGAATACTTTGGAGATAGATGTGTTCAACGGTCGGGAAACTGTTCAGGCCGGTGAACTTACAAACATGGGGCTGTGTGTGGAATTGCAGGGCAGGGCGCTTCTAGCCGGTAATTCGTCCACATCGCAGCAAAATAAGGTAAAACCGACACCTGTTAAAAACTTTTAAAAGAAAGGAGGGCGATCAATCGGAGAAGCAATAAGTTCGGCAACTGTGATGTATTTTCCAAACCGTTTTAGTACCTAATATGAGGTGATGTATGGGTTATCAAATTGTGCGATGGATAACGTTTCTCAGTATATCGGTTTTATTTGCGGCTTCTGCGACGGCAATAACGCTGGATTTCGTAACCGTCGGTGCTCCAGGCAACGAGCCTGACGCCAGAACCGGTTACGGAGGATACGGAAAGGTGGACTATGTTTACCAAATCGGCAAGTACGAGGTTACCACAGCCCAGTATGTGGCCTTCCTCAACGCCGTAGCCGCTACGGACACCTACGGTCTGTACGACGTAAACATGTGGAACAACTCGATGGGCTGCAAGATCGAACGCCTCGGCAGCGACGGCAGCTATACGTATCAAGTGGCTCAGGATCGAGCAAACCGACCGGTAAACTATGTTTCGTGGGGCGACGTCGCTCGATTCATCAACTGGTTGCACAACGGCCAGCCCAGCGGTCCGCAGAACTTGAGCACCACCGAGGACGGGGCCTACTATCTCAACGGCGCCACCACCAAGGAGGCTTTGCAGCTTGTCACTCGCAAAGCCGGCGCCAAGTTCTGGATACCCAATCAGGATGAGTGGTACAAAGCGGCCTTCTATGACCCGCAAAAGCCCGGCGGGCCAGGTTACTGGGACTACGCCACGCGGAGCGACTCCGTACCCAGCAATGTGCTGACCGATCCCGACGTCGGCAACACCGCCAACTATAAATACAGCGGTACCGGCAGCTATACCATCGGCGCGCCGTACTATTGCACTCCGGTCGGCGAGTTTGAGAACTCGGCCGGTCCCTGGGGTACCTTCGACCAGAACGGGAACCTCTTCGAGTGGGTGGAAACCGGCAGCGGCGACGTCCGCTATACCCGTGGAGGCTCGTTCATCGTTAACGAAAGCCAACTGAAGGCCAACTATACCGGCAACCTGAATCAAGCCATCGGGAACTACCACATTGGTTTCCGCGTAGCAACAATTCCGGAACCGGGGAGCCTGGCTCTGCTGGCCGTGGCCGCGACGGCCTGGCTCCTGTGGCGCAAGCGGAATAAATAACAACTTGCACGGCTCGGCAGGGCTGCCGCACTCCGGCAGCTCTACCGGACAGGATTTTCAACACTAAACAGAAGGAGGACATAACGGGATAGAAAATCAAATAAACAAGCGGAGGAGCGGAGGCGTCGAGGTGGGTAGTTGACGG
>Ga0272448_1000813_pt1 | contig 44858 bp, 46 predicted proteins | sample YNPCB0191_FD_202220 | JGI IMG/M metagenome (GOLD analysis project Ga0272448, IMG submission 202220) | Hot spring sediment microbial communities from Yellowstone National Park, WY, United States - YNP-CB-019-1 | ecosystem: Environmental > Aquatic > Thermal springs > Hot (42-90C) > Sediment... | reverse complement strand
TCAAAAAGATCTATCCGAGCGAGTCCACAGATGTCCTTTCTGCGGCCTGACTCTGGATAGAGATCATAATGCAGCCATAAACGTTCTCAGACTGGGGCTACAGTCTGTGGCGAAAGCCTAGATGCCCACCAATTCATTGGCGGGAGTAGTCACGACATGTGGATGCGATCGGAGAGCATCTGCGCAGGAGATGCACCGAAGTCAGATGCCCAAACGAAGAGATTATCTAGTGGGACGCCAACCTGCATGTTTCAAAGGATTGAATAGAGGGGAGAAAAGGTCGTAGTCATGATTTCGAAAGAGGAGATTTTGGAGATACTGAATGGGTACGATCTGGAGAACATCACCATAGCCACGGTCTGCTCCCACAGCAGCCTCCAGATATTTCACGGCGCGAAAAAGGAGGGCTTCCGGACGCTCGGCATATGCATAGGGCCGCCTCCAAGGTTCTATGATGCATTTCCACTTGCAAAACCGGATGCCTTTCTATCGCTGGACAGTTATAAAGCCATGCTGGATGAGAGCGATCGTCTGATCGAGGAGAATGCCATAATAATACCTCACGGCTCGATGGTAGAGTATCTGGGCATCCAGAACTTCGAGGCTCTGGCTGTGCCGACCTTCGGGAACAGAAGATGCCTCGCCTGGGAGAGCGACCGCGAGATGGAGCGGGAGTGGCTTCTCAGGGCGGGTGTGAACGTCCCCATGAGGTTCGAGAGCGCTGAGCTGATAGACAGGCCTGTCATAGTCAAGTACCACGGCGCCAAGGGCGGGAAGGGGTTCTTCATAGCAAAGAACAAGGAGGAGTTCCAGTCGAAGATCCAGAGGGGACAGAAATACACCATACAGGAGTTCATCTTGGGAACAAGATACTACATCCACTTCTTCTACTCCCCCATAAGGGAGAGGGGCTACCGTCTGCGTAGGGGCACACTTGACATGCTCGGGATCGACAGGCGCGTCGAATCCAACGCAGACGAAATATTCAGGATAGGATCTGTGAACGAGCTTGAGGCTGCAGGGATATACCCCAGCTTCGTCGTGACCGGGAACCTCCCGCTGGTTCTGAGGGAGTCGCTCCTCCCAAAGGTCTTCGACCTCGGCGAGAGGGTCGTCGAGACCTCGATAGAGCTCTTCGGCGGCATGGTGGGGCCGTTCAGCCTCGAGACGATAGTCACCGACGACCTGGACTTCAAGGTCTTCGAGATATCTGCAAGGATAGTCGCAGGTACGAACCTCTTCATAAGCGGCTCACCTTACTCAGATCTCATTGAGAGCGGGCTCTCCACAGGAAGGAGAATCGCCCAGGAGATCTCGCTCGCAAGAAGCATGGGGGCGCTGGAAGAGGTCATAAGCTGAGTGGATCGCCAGGCAGAGGCGGATCCATTGTGGAGCGTGCGAGATCTGTGCAACATGATATGGCATACGCCTCTGCCGTCTCATTGTCGCATGGAGGCAAAGGTAGAAGCCGATCCGCCAGTGCCTCACATCACTGAGACACAGCATGCTGTCCTGCATATGCGACCCTTAGGCCAGCGATGCCGTCAGAGGATCACTTCGTCTCAGCCATGCCAGAGGACAGGGAAGCATTGAGGGTGAGATCAAGACAAAGGCGCCTGGGGCAGCTCTCAGCCACGACTCATCAGTGGTCAAAAGAGCAATCCATAGATTTAGGCGGCATGTCTTTGGGAGTGGGGGCGCACGGGAAGACCCCATTCAGGACGGGGAGCGTTCACCTGAATTTGATTGCGCACCTCGGAAGCTGAAGCCACAGTATGTTGCACCCTCTTTGATCTTTTTGTCGCCGGCTGCCCATCGCTTCCACACCGCTGGGCGTTCAGATACACAACCCGAAGTGCTAAATAGCTAATAATGAGCTTCATGTGATCCAGCAAGAGCTGGGAAGAGCTGCAGATGGCTGAGCATTTCTCCTTTGATGTTCTGAAGCGGTCAAGGGTTACGCGCGCGAGGCTCGGGGTGATCAGGACACGCCGGGGGGTCATAGAGACCCCCGAGTTCATTCCCGTCGCCACCGTGGCATCTGTCAGGGCTCTCGGATCAGATGATCTGAAGGCTCTTGGTGTGCAGGCTATATTCGCAAACACGTATCATTTGCACCTGCGAACAGGAGAGGATCTCATCAGGAGGATGGGCGGTCTCCACAGGTTCATGTCCTTTGATGGCCCCATCTTCACAGACTCAGGCGGGTTTCAGGCTTTCTCCCTCGGACTCGGAAGGGAGCACAACATAAGCAAGATAGGAAGCATCTTCCCGCAGGGGAGACGATCTGGAGAGAGGAGAGAGAACCTGACAAGGATCACGGATGAGGGCGTCGCCTTCAAATCCTTAATCGATGGTGGATGGCATTTTCTCGATCCCAGGAGCGCCATGCGTATCCAGAGCAGGCTCGGATCTGACATCGTCATGGCGTTCGACGAATGCACATCTCCGCTCTCCGATTATGACTACACCAGAGAAGCGATGGAGAGGACCCACCGCTGGGCTGTGCAGTCTTTGAGGTACCACGACAGGAGACAGGCGATATATGGCATCATACAGGGAGGCTGGTTCGAGGACCTCCGGAGGGAGAGCGCGGATTTCATAAGATCGCTGCCTTTCGACGGCATCGCGATCGGAGGCTCTCTCGGAAACTGCAAGGAGGACATGCACCAGGTTCTTGATTGGGTCATCCCAAGGCTTGACGAGCGTCCAAGACACCTCCTCGGAATCGGGGAGATCCCGGACATCTTCGAATGTGTTGAGAGGGGGATCGATACATTCGACTGCGTCCATCCGACAAGAATCGCACGCAGAGGCAACCTCTACATATCCCCTGCATCTGGAGGATGCATCGAAAACAAGTTCAGGATAAGCATAAAGTCCTCGATCTTCAAGGACGACAGAAGGCCGGTTGATCCGAGATGCGGATGTCCGACATGCAGGATGTACAGCAGGGCATATCTCAGACACCTCTACATCTCGAAGGAGCTCTCCTACTTCCGAGCTGCCACCGTCCATAACGTGTACTTCATGCTCAGGCTTATGGAGTCGATAAGGAGATCGATAAGAGGAGGGAGGTTCAGCGCACTCAAGAGAAGGTGGATGAAGAGTGAGACATAATGGGAGGTCCGGCAGCGATCCTGCTGGTGGTCACGCTGATGGTGGAGAACGTTTTTCATCGCGTCGTCCAGCATCTGGATCCTCTCGCTTCAGGATCCATATCGATAAAACACAGGCGACGATAATCATCTGCGGGCTTTACATATTCTTCTCGCTGGCCGGCAACATAGCCGCGACAAAGGTCACCTACTTCGGGAGCCTTGTCATGGATGCTGGCTTCATATACTCAATGACATTCACATGGAGGGACCTGATACACAAGCAGCTCGGAAAGAGAGCTGCCATCACCACGATCTGGCTGAGCGCGTTTGTAAACATCCTGGCAGCCCTTTACTTTCAGATCGTGGTTCTGATGCCTGCGGAGCCTGAATGGGCTGCAAATGGCGGGCAGGCTGCATGGCAGTTCCTTTTCGGGATATTCGAGACGTCTGGCGGCCCCTGGTGGCAGTCGATCTTCTCCCTCCAGCTCAGGATAGTTCTCGGCTCGGTGATAACCATGGTCATAGCAGAGCTCATCGACACCCAGATCTATCACCTCTGGGTCACCGGCTGGGGCAGGAACAGACCTCAGTGGGCCAGGGTCGCGGTGTCCAACGCGATATCGATACCTGTAGACAGCACTTTATTCCCACTGATAGCATTCACCGGAATAATCGGATTCGATGCGATGATCCAGATGTTCCAGACGAATATCGTTGTGAAGGCAATCGTCACGCTGCTCTCATTCTGGACGATATACCTGGTGCCTGAGAGGCCGATATACGAGCATCAAGATGGGACAAAGCAGAATTGAGTCGTATTGCGCATCGAGGCCTGAAACTCCGGTGACTTGCAGCTCACAGATTCAAAGGGGACCGCCGGTTTCCGGGAGGCCGGATTATGCGAGCGAGATCGACCCGGTCAGAGATCCAGACTCACCGGCGAGAGCCTGAGGAGATGGAGCTGAGCCCAGAGCGTCTGGCCGGCCTGCGATGAACTTAACTCAAATGTGGCCAAAAATTCATCTGGTGCTCATCCAGAGGTCTTAGGAGGCTGAGATCATGGGGGAGAAGAAGAGCTTTGCGATAAACATAATATGCGAGGACAGGCCCGGGATGCTGCGCGATATAGCCGGCGTGGTGGCGGAGCATGGTGGCAATATCGTCTACACCCAGCAGTTCGTCTTGGACAGGGGGGTGAACAGGGGGAAGGGGACGGTATACATGGAGATAGAGGGGGATGTGCGTGGTGGGGTTGAAGGCGTGGTGGAGTCTCTCAGGTCGATGCCACAGGTATACGAGGTCACAGTGCACCCCTCATTCAACCAGATCTACGGCTCCAGAGTCATAATCATAGGAGGGGGTGCCCAGGTTGCTCAGGCAGCCGTTGGAGCGGTCAGCGAGGCCGACAGGCACAACCTGCGTGGCGAGAGGATAAGCGTAGACACGATCCCGCTTGTGGGAGAGGATGCGATAGCTGATGCCGTGAGCGCTGTGAGCAGACTACACAGAGCCTCGATCTTAATCCTGGCAGGCGCACTGATGGGCGGGCGCATAACAGAGGAGGTTGCGAAGCTCCAGAAGGAGGGAATACCCGTCATAGCCCTGAAGATGGCAGGCACTGTGCCTAAGCAGGCCGATCTAGTTGTTACAGATCCGATCCAGGCGGGAACCTTCGCGGTCATGCATGTAGCCAGGACTGCAGTCTTCGATATAAACAGGGTGAAGGGCATGGAGTTCTAGAGCTTCAGCTCCTTGAGCCGATCCCCATCGAAGAGATCTCCGGTTGTGTAGAACCTGCCGTCCAGCTCCAGCACCGGAGCGGACATCGTGAACACTCCATTGACCCTGAGCTCGGTGAGGGCCTCGGCTGTTGTCATATCAACCACCTCAAAACTCACGCCCCTGCTCTCAAGAAACGCCTTCAACTGCTCGCATCTCGGGCAGTCAGGCGTTGTGTAGATCCTGCATGCCAAACACCTTCACCTCAGAGACATGGGATAGTCCCTGTCAGCCCAGACAGCGTATCCCTGGTTCACTGCGCGCTCTGCGCACTCCCTGCAGCATGAGAAGTTCGCAAAGTACTCGACGCCGTTCATCTCATATTCAAACACATTGTTTATTGTGAATCCACATATCCTTCTGAAGTCCTCACCCATGCAGAAGAAATCGTTCGCCACCTCAGGAGGGCATTCCTCAAGGTACCAGTCCTTTGGCACAAGCACAGGCAGAATGGCCATGTCCATTCCGCAGCCACACGGGCCGTAGCAATCCTCAGGCCCCAGGAAGACTATAGCCTTGTTGACAGGAGGCAACCGACTCACCTCTTAAATGAGCGCCTTCGGAGCGCCATAGCATCTCTGTCGGGATGGCATTTTAAGTTGTTGGCGTGAATGCTCCCTTCCCTGAAGGCCAGGGCTTCCAGGCCTGCGCCACAGATCGCATTCCAAATCTGAGAATGTTGATAAAAGATATGAGCATGAGCTCCAAAAGAGCGCGAACACCGCTGGATGGCATATCGACAATCTTTGATAAAATATGTGCCTGAGCCCCTGCTCACTCGTAAAGCCAGGGCTCATCGATGCGTCTGTACTCGAAGATCTCTGAGTCGCTGAAGTGGAGGGCTATCTCGCGGGCTGCAGACTCAGGCGAGTCAGAGCCGTGAACCACGTTGCGACCGGTCTCTATTCCGAAGTCCCCCCTGATCGTGCCGGGAGCCGCCTCTGCAGGGTTGGTCGCGCCGTTCATCTTCCTCATTGCGGAGATGACTCCCTTTCCCTCAACGACCATCTGCACAGACGGGCCGGAGGTTATGAAATCGACAAGGTCCCTGTAGAATGGCTTTCCCGCGTGCTCTGCGTAGTGCTTCTCAGCACGCTCTCTCTCCATGACCGAGAGGCGCATCGCCACTATCTTGAAGCCCTTCTCCTCGATCCGCTGGATTATCCTGCCGACAAGCCCTCTCTGCACGCCATCCGGCTTGATCATAACAAATGTGCGCTCCAGCCTCTACGCCCCCTTTCGAGCCCACTTTATCTTTCTGGGCACCCGGCCAAGCCTCATGTTCTTCTCACACTTGGACGAGCAGAAGTAGTACACAGTCCCATCCTTCTTTGCGTACAGCTTCCCCGTGCCAGGAGTGATCTTGGTGCTGCAGAATGAGCATCTTCTCTCTTCCATTGGGGATCACCTGCCAGTCAGCTTCTTGGCCTCGCGCGCGGTCTCCAGAAGCATCAGGACATCGCCAACCCTCACAGGTCCCATGCAGTTCCTGGTTATGATCCTGCCCTTGTTCGAGCCCTCCAGTATCCTGCACTTGATCTGGGTGGCCTCTCCATGCATTCCGGTGACCCCGATGACCTCTATGACCTCAGCGGGGACGCCGTTCTCCTCAGCCACTATTTATCACCTACTTCAGAGCCTGGAGTTTCTGGATTATCTCCTCCAACAGCTCCTTTCCCTTTCCCGGCTCTATTATCGCCGCTGCCGCGCTCTTCACGCTCAGACCGGCAGCCGCCCCCACATCGCTCTGTTTCTTCACATACACGTAGGGGGTGTTCTTCTCCTCGCAGAGCGGGGGCAGGTGCGCCACTATCTCTGGTGGCTCCACGTCCTCTCCAATTATCACGAGCTTCGCAACCCCTCGCTCCACGGCCTTTGTAGCTTCATTCGTTCCCTTCTTTATCCTTCCGGTGTCTCGAGCCAGCTCAAGCGCCTCAAGCGACTTGGATGCCAGCTCAGGTGGAACATCAAACCTCACATATATCGGTCTAGCCATATCACACATCTCCTTCAGGGCACCAGCCCATCATCATTCATCGTGGAAAATTGCCTCACTCGAATGAACAGATCCAGCTACATCTCCGTATCTAAAAAGCTTACGCTGTCAGGGCGCGAGCAGATCTGCGATCATGCCCTTCAGCCCCTCTGGTGGTACGCTTCCGTCGAGTCGCAGAATGCTGCCATCGCGCGAGATGCTCATGTTGTATTTGGAGGCGAGCGTCTGTATTCTTGTCAGCGTGTTCCCAGATGGCGACATGAACTTGCAGCTCACATAAACGTCGTTCCCTCTCTGAGATATGCCTGCATAGAACTCATCGTACCCGCCGCCGAGCGGTGCGTTCTCGACGCCACCGACGCCTGCGATCTGCAGATCCGCGATCTCGTCGTACGCCAGGGTCAGTCGATCTGTCGGGAATCCGCCAAGAATCACGTCGATTATCTGCTTCAGCGCGCTCTCAGGGCCGAATAGCGTCGGCCTCCCGAAAACCCTTCCCAGATCTCCGGTCGCAGGTATGATCATGAAATCGCTGTAGGGTATCACAAGCCCCTGGTAGTTGTAGCTGAATGGCATTACCCAGTGGAACTCAGCCCATGTATCGTTGAAGAATACCGATGCCTCTCGCTTGATCTCCGTGGGGTACATCTTATCTCTGTAGATCAGCCCTGCTGCAGGTGGATAGATCTCAGGAATCACAGAGGCTGCAGCATCTGTTATGTTCTGCGATGCCTCGAGATCGATCCAGTATGCGAATGTTGTGCTCTCAGGGCACATCTCAAGCAGGTCCTGCATGCTGGAAAAGCTCATGTCCACCAGATTTCCCCTAACTCCGAAGGCGGAGAGCGGTGCTGTCTCAACCGATTCCGGCCCAGACCGGGTCTCCACATCCCCGCTCCGCAGAACAAACCCCGCAAACGCGGATAGCACCATCACAGCGCCCACGAATATCGCAAATGCCTTGGCAAACTCCTTCTGATTCATTCAGCGCTCCAATACCTGGCGATGTTATTTAATCTTTGGGATTTTATCGAGTAAGCGATCTTCCGGCCAATGCGAAAGAGATAACTACAATCACATCAGATTAAATTCCATGAGAAGATTGGGAGTCTGTCTTCTGCTCCTTGCGCTGCTCTCTGTCGCTTCGGTAAGTGCGCAGGTCGAGTACGCACCCGGTGAGAGGAGGGCGGAGGCTCTCTTCAACATGGGTGTTGGAAGGCCCTGGCTCATAAGCGAGCATGCCCCATGGCTCTACGGATGCACCACGATGCCTGTTCGCGGCTTCAGCTACAGATTCTACGATCCATTTGGAGGTCTGGCAGCAGAGTACCGCGACAGGAGGTACAGCTCTCTGAAAAGCATCTCCCTCAGAGAGGGAACAGTTCTTGGATATGTTACGGTAGATAGCGGCATGCTCAGCGTGCTCGATGCCGACACCCAGAACCCGATCGGCGTGGTCAAGATTCACACAAGGAGGGGCGCATATCCTGTAATCGCCATGGTGGACAGGGACGGATATCTGAGCGGGGTTTACATAGATCTGCGCTATTCATAGTGCCCCCGAGGCGCAGGGTCAGTGGAAACTCCGGTCTTCAGGCCGGATTGGCTGACGATTCATCTGAGCACCTCATACGCAACCTCATATCCCCTGTCAGGGCAGTCCGGCAAGCCTACAGGCATCAAAACATTCAAAGGCTCAGAGCCAGCCGCTCTGTGCTTTAAAATCCTCCATGAAGGCACACGAGATCAGAGTGATTGAGCAGCGCTTTGCGCTGGCCATGATCCTCACGGTATCCATACTGGTAGCGGAGCTGGCAGGGAGCTGGTGGACTGGCAGCCTGGCGCTGCTATCGGATGCAGCGCATGTATTCCTCGACCTCTTCGCGCTCGGTCTGAGCTGGTTCGCGATCAGGATCTCAGCGCTTCCGGCCAGCGAGAGGTACAGCTACGGCTTCCACCGCTTCGAGGTGGTTGCGGCGCTTGCTAACGGTCTCACCCTTGGGTTTGTGGCCCTGGTCGTTCTCATCGAGGCGTACAGGAGACTTCTGGAGCCTGAGCCCGTGAAGGGCCTGGATCTGCTTCTCATCGCGAGCTTCGGGCTCATCGTGAACCTCATCGTCGCCTTTGTTCTGAGCAGGGACGGCCACGTGGAGGATCTGAACCTCAGATCCGCGATCCTTCACGTCCTTGGGGATGCAGCAGCATCTCTTGGCGTGATCGCAGCAGCGCTTGTGATCTGGAGGACCGGCTGGTACCCCGCAGATTCGATCATCAGCGTGTTCATCTCTGCTCTGATATTTGCCGGCTCCTACAGGCTCCTCAAAGACTCATTCCGCCTGATTATGGAGGGCGTGCCTGAGTGCATAAGATCCGATGAGGTCGCGAACCAGATATCCACTGCGCCCGGGGTGATTCAGGTCCACGATCTTCACATATGGGGCGTATGCTCCTCGAACATCGTGCTCAGCGCACATGTGGTGGTCTTTCCTGGGTCTGACCATCAGAGGACGCTCAACGAGATACGAGAGCGGCTAAGGTCCATCTTCGGGATAGAGCATACGACGATACAGCTCGAGAACGAGTACTGCGGCCAGGGCACGGTTGTAGCCCGGAAGCAGTTGAACTGACGAGAGACCGCTAAATGTTATTCGTCCAACACCTTCTCCAAGCCTCACTGATTTTCAGAAGCATTCGAACCGACGAGAGACCACCAAATAATAGAGCATGAAGTTCCCGAACACTGCGAGCCTCTGCATGCTCTCTGCAGAAGCCATAGACATTGCTGTTCTGCATGGTAGAAAGCAGTGGATTCGAGAGAAATCGCTATAAATAAGGCGGACAACCGCTGAGGGATGCTCGCGGATCTGCTCATCCCTTTTATCACCATTGCCATCGCGGAGTTCGGCGATAAAACACAGCTCTCTGTTCTCCTGCTGTCCACCAGAACAGGCAGACATCTGATGCTGCTCACAGGGGTGATGCTCGCCTTTTTCATCGTCGACGGCTTCGCCATACTTCTCGGCGCGTGGATAACAGAGGTCGTTCCGGCGAGCGTTCTGAAGATCATCTCAGGTGCGATCTTCCTCCTATTCGGGATAACCACACTTAGAGATCTTGATGGGGATGGGGAGGAGAGCAGGAGATTTGATGACAGCCCATTCCTGTCTGGCTTTCTGGTGATATTTCTGGCTGAGTGGGGGGATAAGACACAGATCGCATCCGCGATATTCGCGACACAGTACAACCCGTGGATGGTCCTCAGCGGCACCATGCTTGCTCTGTTCATGCTCTCGCTGAGCGCCATATACCTTGGAAGGTTCATACTGAGATACATAAAGCGGCGGACGATCTCCCTGGCAGCGGGGCTGATCTTCCTGGCGATGGGCGTGGGGCTTCTCCTTCTCTAGCCGGGGACCCGTAAAGTGCCAGATACAATCTGGAGTTGACATTGGTATCCTGAAAACCAGATGCGCTGTATCTGTCCCATTGCCCTTACAGCTTTGAGACGGCCTGCTCCCAAAGTCCCGCAATCGTTGAGTCATATGCATGCGACCCTGAGGGATCAATGTGGCATCGTGTATCTGCAGATTCGCGTGCGTGTTCGTCATCAGAGCCCACGACCAGCACAACGATGGCAAAAACCGTAAATCAGGAAGATCGAACGCATCAATATTTGTCGATGTCATATGCGAGCTAAGTAATGGCAGGTGATCGTATAGATCTCATGTAGATCCGAGATGAACACAAATCTTTTTTAATTTATATGGATCATCAGGGCATGAGGTGTTTGGTTTGAAGCTTGTCTATGCAACAGTGGTGCTTTTCCTGCTGCTGGGATCTGCCTTTGCGGGCACTTTCACAGCAGGCCTCGATGTAGATACATATGTTGATAGAGACAATCCGGATGCGACATTCGGCGGTGAGACCACGCTGTGGGTGGCATCACAGGCAGGAGAGCCTGTGAAGATCGCATACATCGGATTTGTAAATGCTTTTGGCAATCAGGGCATCAGTTCTCCTGATCAGGTCTCCACCGCAACACTGAAGCTGACGGTCTCAGAGGTGGAGAAGCCAGGAGCCATCAAAGTCTACTTTGTCCACGGCTATATCAGCCCTGAGCTCACATGGAATGATGCCCCCGAAGCTGTGGAGAACGTATCCGCAGAGATCGAGATCGAATCCCCAGGCGAGTATACGCTGGATGCCACAGACATCGTCAAGGAGGCTGTAAGGACATGCACAGAGGGATGTCCGTACGGTCTGAAGATCGTCGCTGAAGGGGACGCGTCGATCGGACTTGCCTCCTCGGAGTTATCGCGTGGCTCAACCGAGCTCAAGTATGTCGCGGGAATGTAGCTCAGCGGTTTGAGCTACACCTCCTCTTTTTGTGGGAATTTATGCTGTGTTGAATAATGTTTGAGAATCAGATAGCAGAGGCTCGATTCATACGAATTGCAATTCTAGTAAAAATCGATAGCTATCGACCTTAGAGCTCTTAATTATTCAACACAGCAGGAATTTACCATTCGATGACAAGCGCGCACAAAATGTATTTTGGTGATCCGCGCAAAGATGCATCAACAATTCGAGAGAAACCTCCAAATCCCATACCAATATCATGATCTAATGTGATCTATTCCGCGTGGTGGTTTCTTATGCGGCTGCTCTGCATAGCTGATGTTCATGATGCGTACCCCGGCCTGGGGTTTCTGAAAGGTTGCTCTGCGGATCTGATGGTGATAGCAGGAGATCTTCACGATGATGGGACACCGGAGGATGCGGCATATGTTCTCGACGAGCTCTCCCGCTTTCCGCAGATGAAGCTCATAGTCCCTGGCAATATGGATCCCAGGAGCTTTGCTGAGGCTCTCTGGCGCAGGCATGGCCTCATACCGATCCATCGGTCGTCATTTCTGCTGGGGAATGTGGGTTTTGTGGGCATGGGCGGGATGGTGGCGAGGAACCCCAGGAGGATCGGAGATCCCACAAGGTACTACCACAGCGATGAGGATCTTTACCGCACCCTGACGGATCTGCTCCAGTCCATTCGCGATCTCGAGCAGCGGGTGGTGGTGGTCCACCAGCCACCTAGAGGGGTGAGAGATCGTCTCTACAACGGGGAGCTCTCTGGAAGCGTTGGCCTGCGCCGGGTGATCGAGGAGCATCAGCCGGATCTGGTTGTATGCGGCCACATCCACGAGGACCGTGGCGCCTCATGGCTCGGAGGCACGCTGGTGGTTAACGTTGGAGAGGCGCGCATGGGGTATGCTGCGCTTATAGATCTTGATGGTATGGATGTGGAGTGGCTGAGGGCGGAATAGGTTCAGTATTTATATGCGTATTGCCATAATACATTGCGAAGTGGGTTGGATGCCTGCTAGGGTTATGGATTTGATGAGCTATCCGGTGCTCACAGTGCCGCCGAATGCGAGGGTCATAGATGCGATAAGGCTGATGTCCAGCGGGCCGAAGGGCTGCGTTATCGTCGCAGAGGGTGGCCTTCTCAAAGAGGTAAAGGGCATTGTCACAACAAGTCGCATATTCACCAAGGTCTTCGCAGCCGGCCTGGACCCTGAGAGGGTTTGCGTGGCAGACATAATGACTCCAGCCCCGCTTGTCACGATCTCTCCAGATGCCACCAGCAGAGAGGCGGCTGAGCTCATGATGCGCCACAACATACGCCGTCTTCCAGTGGTCCAGGAAGGAGCGCTTGTCGGCATCATCACCAGCAAGGACCTCCTGCGCTGCGTGAAGTGACCAACGATATCTATTTATGGTAAGGTGGAGACGCATACTCTTGCAGCGAGCGCTTCTGCCACGAGCGGGCGGCGCGGAGCCGGCGTGCAAGATGCGACGATGCACCTGCAATGATTGGATTTATCTGTGTCGAGGTAGCCTAGCCAGGTAGGGCGCAGGTTTGCTAAACCTGTTCCCCTTCGGGGATCGAGGGTTCGAATCCCTCCCTCGGCGCTAAATTTTATATGCAGCCCTCTTCCGCCCATCCAGCGGGATACGAGGGAGATGGCCATACCAAGAAGGTGTCAGTCTCCAGCACGGGATAACGGACATGCGCCAAATCCTTTTTGCAAAAGGGAATTTCTGGATGATCTCTTCACGTCCTTGAGGAACGGAATGGCGCCTCAAAAATGCATTCTCCTCAGCGGCTCATGCCTGCCAAATCCTCTCAGGCGGATCTCATCATCTGTGAGTATGAGATACGTGTTGTCACCACCGTCAGCTAGCGAGCCTGCGTTTGCAACCAGGAGATCATCATCCTTTCTGTAGATGGCAGCCTGGTGCGTATCGCCATAGACGAAGCAATCTACCCTGCCTGGATGCCTCTCTCTGATGAACCTGAGGATGGCATCGTACTGAGACTCAACAGGGCTGTATCTCAGCGTCCTGAGCAATCCAGATCTCACCTTTTCGAATATGCCCGTGACCCTCCAGAGCGACTCCTCTATCTCCACAGTCTCGCCCAGGTAGCAGGACCTGTAGATGCTCTCATATGCATACGCCATCATCCTCTCGAGATCAGCGGGCAGCACAGGCTCCCCCGATAGCCTGCGTATTCCCTCGAATATCTGCACAGGCAGCGATTTAATGCCATCTAGATGATGGCCGTGTGTGAAAAGAAGGCGCCTGCTTCCCATCGATATCTCATACGTGGGATAATGGAATGTCATCTTCAGTCCCGCGAGATTCATCGACCATCTCAGGTTGGGTAGATAAACTGCGAAAGGCTCACCCCTCGCGGCCCTCTCGAGAAGAGAGAGCTCCTGGCGTATGATCGTCATGTGGTGATCGTGATTGCCCACCACATAGCTCACCCTCACGCCCAGCTCGTCCAGCCGCCTGAAGAAATAGCTGGCATCTCGTATGGCATTCTCCATCCGGGCCCTCCAGAGATCGAGGATATCGCCGAGAAGCACAACCTCATCTATGCCTTCTCCGTACCTCCAGAGCTCCCATATGAGGTAATCAACATTATCGCGCCTTGAAAGAGCAGAGCACTTTGAGCCGAAATGCGTATCAGAGATCACAGCAATTGACACAGAGCTACACCCCTTCAGCTACCCCCACTTCAGTGCTAACACATAATTATGATTCAAACCCAGTAATACTTTAACTTGTTGGTGAGGTAGCGGCCCACCTAAAGCATCGAGTTGAAGAGCATCCCTGCTCTCTTTGTTCTTTCAAAATCGCCACTCACATATATTCAGTGTATTTTCCACTCAAATTAAATCGACGCGATAAGCGATCGTCGGAATGCATCTGGGCTGAGGACATCATAGGACTTCATGTATCTACCGCTTGCTGCTGGACATTTTGAGGCTGGAGGACCATGCTTGTACATCAGATTCCTTCAGCTGTGATATCACCATCTCCGCTATCTTCGGGCCGAGGATCTCTGACAGGGTGGATTTATCCGCGGCTTTGAGGCTCTCCAAGCTCCTGTAGCCGGCCTGGTAGAGCTTCCTGGCCCTTACCCTGCCTATGCCCTTCAGTTCCAGCAGCTGGAGGAGCTCATCGCCTGCGCCGTAGTGTATCCTGAGCGCCAGCCTCTCAGCCAGATACGTGACTCCTAGATCCATATGCTTCGATATCCTGTGCAGCGCGCTCATGAGCCACTCCGCGGTCTCCGCAATTCTCATGACATCTCCCGGGCCGATATTGTACATGTCCGCGATCCTGTCCTCATGAGCCTCGTTTATCCAGTCCAGGAGCATGGAGGCTGTCTTCACCTCCCTGAGTAGCCAGTCGAGGTTCTCCTCGCTCCCGAGCTCTGATGAGTGCTCGGAGATGAAATCCTCTAGCCAGCTGTCGCTCTGCTGAACGAAGAGGAGCTCCATGTCAGGGGTCATCGTTATCACATGCAGAAGCGTGAGCTCAGAGGGCCTGCGAACGCCCCTGATCCCCTGGATCATCTTCACGGCGCTCAGCGGATCCAGATACAACCTGGATACAAGAGAGCCGAGGGGTGTGGGACTGAGATCCTCCTCGATCATATCGCTCCTCACGAGAAACTCGAGAACAGAATCTATGGTCTCTCCCAGATGCGATGGATCCTGCTGGCGAGCGTAGAATGTCGATGCCATGAGTCTGCTCAGGGAATCTATCGAATCTGCGAATCCAGAAGCAATCGCTGCAAGCACATGCGTGCGGAGCGCTCTCTCGCTGGCCAGCTTCGACCATATCTCCTCAGGCTCGCCCATCACGTAGTATTCCATGAGCTTTTGGAGCTCGTCCTCGCTTCTGGCCATGATGAGCGACTCTCCATATGGATCGAGCCCCGGCCTGCCAGCTCTCCCAGCCATCTGCCTGTACTCCATGACCGGAATCGGGCGGGTTCCGAGACCCGCTTCATATCTCTTGTAGCTCCTTATGAGAACCCTGCGCGCCGGTAAGTTCAGTCCCGCAGCGAGGGTCGGGGTGCATGCTATCACCTTTATGATATTCTGCCTGAACCCCATCTCTATCAAACGCCTCTGCTCGGGCAGAAGTCCTGCATGATGGAACGCGGCTCCGCGTCTCAGGCATATGGAGAGCTTCCTCGAGGTCTCGCCCTCGCCGCTTAGTCTCTCTGCAATCTCGATCGTCTCCTCGGATTCCCGGAGAGCTCCGGCAAGCTTCTGAGCCATCGCCTCAGCATTCCTCCTGGTGCTCTCGAATATCAGCATCTGTCCGCCCTGGTCAATTGTATCCATAACAAGGTTCAGCACAGGATCCCTGCTCCGGTTCTCGAGCTGTATCCCCCCATCCGGAAAGACAAGTCTGTCCTCCAGCAGCACACCCTCCCTGAGCCTGACAGGCCGCCAGTCGCTCGAGACGATCTCCCCTTTTATCCAGTCCGCGATCTCCTCTCCGTTGGCTATCGTCGCGCTGAGCCCGATCACCTGCATCTCAGGATTGAGATGCATGAGCTTCGTCATCGTCATCTCCAGGGTCGGGCCCCTGTTTGCGGAGTCCAGGAGATGGATCTCATCCACGACCAGAACACCGATCTTACGCACCCAGGAGGCCCCGTTTCGTATCAGAGAGTCCGCCTTCTCAGATGTCGCTATGATTATATCGTTCCTGCCCAGACTCTCGTCCCTCCTCTCAAAATCCCCGGTGCTGATCCCTATCTTAAGGCCGAGCCTGGAGAACCTGCTGAAGCTATCGAACTTTTCCGAGGCCAGAGCGCGCAGCGGGACTATGTAAAGCGCCCTTTTTCTTGAGAGCGCGCCCCTGAGCATCGCAAGCTCCGCGAGAAGGGTCTTTCCAGCCGCAGTCGGCACTGATATGATCATGTTCCTTCCGTCGAGAAGCCCGCGCTCTATCGCATCGGCCTGTGGAGGGTAGAGCTCGCTTATCCCCGATGCTTCATAGAGCTCGATGACGCTCTCTGGCAGCCATCTCCTCAGATCTCTGATCGTGAGCATGAAACCCCTTACTCTTATATACTAAACAGCGCTAGTAGTTGCGGCAGCATCTGGATCCTCCAGCATCTTCGGAGAGATATGAATGTACGCTGATAGGATAAAATCCCTTCCTCCATATCTGTTCGCCGAGATCGACGGAATCAAGAGGAGAGCGAGAGAGAGGGGCGTTGACGTCATAGATCTTAGCGTGGGCGACCCGGACATCCCAACGCCTGAGCATATAGTCAGAGAGATGTGCGAGGCCGTGAAGAGACCTGCAAACCATCAGTATCCATCGTATGAGGGAAAGATCGAGTTCAGAGAGGCAGTGGCTGAGTGGTATCGCAATCTCTTCAGCGTCGATCTGGATCCCTTCACAGAGATACTGACACTAATAGGATCGAAGGAGGGGCTTGCGCATGCCCCGCTGGCGTTCGTAAATCCAGGGGACACAGCCCTCGTTCCGGATCCAGCGTATACGGTTTACAGCACAGCGGTGATGTTTGCAGGTGGCATTCCTGAGAGGATGCCTCTAATGAAGAAGAACTCGTTTCTCCCCGATCTCAGGAGAATAAGGGAGAGGCTGGAGCAAGACCCGAACTGGAGGCCCAGGCTGATCTTTCTGAATTACCCGAACAATCCGACCGGCGCGGTCGCTGGATTGGATTTCTTCAGGGAGCTGGTGGATCTCGCCCGCGAGTACGGGATTCTGGTGATGCACGACAACCCGTACTCTGAGATATACTTCGAGAGGCGACCTCCCAGCATACTTCAGGTACCCGGAGCGAAGGATGTGGCTGTCGAGTTTCATTCGCTCTCAAAGACGTACAACATGACTGGCTGGCGCATAGGCATGGTCTCAGGAAGCGCTAAGATCATTGAGGGCATCGGCAGGGTCAAGTCGAACATAGACTCCGGGAACTTTGGAGCTGTACAGGACGCGGGGATAGCTGCTCTCAGAAGCCCGCCGGAGATGGTTGATGGATTGAGGTCCGTGTACAGGGAGAGGATCGATATCCTGTACTCAGCGCTCTGCGATATTGGGCTCGAGCTCGCGAAGCCGAAGGCGACGTTCTACCTCTGGGCGTGGACCGGCGGCGACTCCAGGGAGTACGCCAAGATGCTTCTCGAGAGGACGGGTATAGTTGTGACACCAGGCGTCGGATTCGGCGAGCATGGCGAAGGTTACATAAGGCTCTCTGTGACCCAGCCCACAGAGAGGATCGAGATGGCTGCTGAAAGGCTGAGGAATCTCTGAGAGGAGGGTGTATGTTGCGTAAAGAGTATTCAGCGCATGAGATAGAGGCGAAGTGGCAGAAGATATGGGAGGAGGAGGGCGTATTCCACGCGGAGCCTGATTCGAGAGATAAGTTCTTTCTGACGATACCATATCCATATCTGAACGGCAACCTTCACGCTGGACATACACGCACCTTTACGATAGGCGATGCCATAGCGCGGTACCACAGGATGCTGGGCGAGAACGTCCTCTTCCCGATGGCGTTCCACGCGACAGGTACCCCCATAGTCGGGCTCAGCGAGCTGATCGCGAACCGCGATCCTCTGATATGGGATGTCTACACCAGGCTGCACGGCATACCCGAGGAGGAGCTGAAGCAGCTGACCACTCCCGAGGCCATAGTCGATTACTTCAGGAAGCAGGCGAAGCTCGCCATGAGGAGCATAGGCTACTCCATAGACTGGAGGAGGGAGTTCACAACAACAGATCCAGCGTACAACAGGTTCATCGAGTGGCAGTTCGGAATACTCCGGGAGAAGGGATATGTCACCAAGGGCTCGCATCCTGTAAGGTGGTGCCCCAACGATCAGAATCCTGTAGAGGATCACGATATACTGAGGGGAGAGGACGCGACGATACTGGACTTCACCCTGATAAAGTTCAGGATCGATGATAAGGTGCTGCCATGTGCCACCCTCCGCCCTGAGACGGTCTTCGGGGTGACGAACCTGTGGGTGAATCCAGATGTCGTTCATTACATCGCAAGGGTGAATGATGAGGTCTGGATAATAAGCCCCCAGGCATATTACAAGCTGACTTTCACAGATAGAGCTGTGGAGAAGATCGGCGAGATCCCGGGGGAGGAGCTGATCGGTAAGAAGGCCAGGAATCCTGTAACTGGAGATGAGATCATCATCCTCCCTGCCACATTCGTCGATCCTGATAACGGCTCAGGCATAGTCATGTCCGTGCCCGCGCATGCGCCTCTGGACTACCTCGCGCTCAGGGATCTCTACGATGCGGATCTAAGCAGGTACGGCATAACAGAGGATCTCCGCAACATAAAATTCATCTCTCTGATATCTGTGCCGGAGTATGGAGAGTTCCCGGCAGTTGATGCCGTTAACGAGCTGGGTGTGAAGGATCAGAACGATCCGAAGGCTGAGGAGGCGACGAAGCTCGTCTACCGCCGGGAGTTTCACAACGGGGTGCTGAAGGAGATCACCGGAAGATACGCAGGAACTCCGGTGCACAGGATAAAGGACATACTGCTACAGGACCTTATAGATCAGGGGAAGGCGGAGATATTCTACGAGTTCAGTGAGACTCCGGTGATCTGCAGATGCGGGGCGAGGTGTGTCGTCAAGATGGTCCGCGATCAGTGGTTCCTGGAGTACTCTGATCCCGTCTGGAAGTCCAGGGTGCTGGAGTGTCTTGCTGGCATGCGGATCATTCCCGAGGATATGCGCGCGGAGTTCATCAACAAGATCGACTGGCTCAAGGACAAGGCATGCGCAAGGCGGAAGGGTCTCGGGACAAGGCTTCCCTGGGACAAGGAGTGGCTGATCGAGTCGCTGGCGGACAGCACGATATACATGGCGTTCTACATCCTGGCGAAGTATGTCAACGCGGGCATGAGGATAGACCGGCTGGTCCCGCAGTTCTTCGACTACATCTTCCTCGGAAAGGGCTCGCCTGAGGAGGTCGCATCTATTACAGGATTGGACGTGGGGACTGTCAGGCGTATACGCGAGGACTTCGAGTACTGGTATCCCGTGGACCTCAGGACCTCCGGAAAGGATCTGGTGGCAAACCACCTGCTCTTCTTCCTGTATCACCATGTGGCGATATTTCCGGAGAGCCTCTGGCCCAGGGCGATAGCCGTGAACGGGTTCGTCTCTCTCGAGGGCCAGAAGATGTCGAAGTCCAGAGGGCCTATACTCACGCTCAAGCAGGCTGTCGCAGAGAACGGCGCTGATGTGACCAGGCTGTACATACTTGCGAATGCAGAGTACACCCAGGATGCGGACTGGAGGAATGACGGCGCGCAGGCGACACGCGGTCAGGTCGAGAGGTTCTACGCGCTCGCCAGGGAGATCATCGAAAGGAATGACATAGATGAGAGCGCGGAACTGACGCTGATCGACAGGTGGATGTTATCTCGACTTCAGCGCAGGATCATCGAGACGACAGATGCGCTGAACAACATCCAGACGAGAAGGGCGCTTCAGAGCGCGTTCTACCACATGCTCAACGATTTGAGATGGTATGAGAGGAGAGGTGGAAGGAACCAGCTCCGCAGGATACTGAATGTCTGGGTAAGACTTATGGCTCCGTTCACCCCTCACATCTGCGAGGAGATCTGGCAGAACATTGGCGAGGGATATGTTTCAAGAGCTCCCTGGCCGGTGCCGGAGATCTCTCTCATTGATGAGCATGCAGAGCGAGCAGAGGCGTACCTGGAGCAGACACAGAGGGATGTCGAGGAGATCATAAGGGTGACAAAGACAAAGCCCGGAAGGATCGTGCTGTACACAACTCCCGCGTGGAAGAGAGAGATGCTTCGCCTGGCTCTTGAGGTCTCGAAAGGCGGGAGGCTCGACATGGGCGCTCTGATGAAATCCGCTATGAGCCATCCGAAGATACAGAGCCACAAGAAGGATGCTCAAAAGTATGCAGGCAGGCTTGCGAAGTCAGCGCATGCCCTGAGCGGAGATGTGCTTGAGCTGGACGAACTCGGTATCCTCTCGAGGGAGAAGGAGTATCTCTCCCAGGTGTTCAGCTGCCCGGTTGAGGTCTACGCTGCGGACAAACCTCAGTACGATCCGAAGGGCAGGGCCCAGAATGCAGAGCCCGGAAGGCCCGCGATATACATAGAGTGAGAGCAGCCGGCCGTTTAAGGCCGGGGCTTTATCTCTTCATCATCACAGCCGCTGTTGTGATATCGCGGTGGTGATATGGTGGAGGGGAGGAGATGTGCTTATCTCAGGACCAGCGTCTCCCTCCCAACTCTGAGCATGGCCTCCCTTCCGGCGAGGAGCTCGACGAGCTTCAGGGCGAAGTCCATGGCTGTGCCAGGCCCCTGGCTCGTGATCACATTCCCATCCACCACGACGCGTTCGTCCAGGTACCGCGCGCAGGCAGCCACCTCGTCCTTTCCTGCCGGATGCACTGTGGCAATCCGGCCGTTCAGAACCCCGGCCTTCACCAGGACAGATGGAGCGCCGCATATCGCGGCCACGTACTTGCCAGCTGCAGACATCCTCCGTACAGCATCGAGAACGCGTTCGTCTTTGCCGAGATTTATGAATCCGGGATTCCCTCCAGGGAGCACTATCGCATCAGCTCTGTTGAAATCCACCCGGTCGAAGGTGGTGTCCGGAATAACCCTCACACCATGTGAGCCCTGGACCGGACCGTCCCTGAGGCCGGCGACCTCTACATCGATTCCAGCGCGCCTGAGGATGTCAACCACTGTCACAAACTCGATCTCCTCAAAGCCCTCAGCAAGCGGCACCACAACCCTCATGACAGAACCTCCATATCGAATATGATGGCAGAGCGGATATATTTGATGGGCGCATGTCCGCAAGTTTAAAGGAAATCAGGCAGAAGACCCCCTCACTTCGGAGGAAGAGAGGGTGTCACCGGTAAACTGCATCAGCAACTACCGTGAAGATGATCTGCAGCGTCTCTGGGTTGCAGGACGATATATTGACAATCAAAGACGTCTGGCTGTTTTGAGAGGGGTCCGGAATCAGCAGAATGCCTTGATCAAGCAGCTGGCCGGTTGGTGGAATGGAGATCCATGATGGAACTGTGTTAGCAAACAACAAAACAAAATTCTTATATCCTTAATGGACATATTGCTTTTGGGGTTTGAGGGCAGTTAGATCGATGATGGGCAGGATACCTCAATCCCTTACTCTGTGGGGTGGTGAGCATGTCAGACCTATACAAAAAAATGGTTGACGAGGCCATGATGGCCCAGCGTGCAGATGTTGAGACTGTGAAGAGAAAGAGAGGCCAGGACTTCGTCATATCAGATACGAAGGCATATGTCGATGTGGTCAACAAGATGACCGTCGCGGATGGCCAGTCAAAGGCTGTGATAAAGCTCCACGTCGACTCGGTGAACGCTCACTACGATATACTGAGCTCTCTAACAAAGACAATACGTCCGGAGGACGATCCCTTTGTGGAGCACTACCAGACACCGGCCATAATGGAGATACTCTACGAGGAGGACGAAAAGTTCAGGAAGAGCGTCGAGGCGTTCATACAGGCAGTGGGAAAGGCGGAGGCCCTGATCGGACTGGAGGTGGTCAGGAGATACGGCGGGTTCTACGGTCCGACATGCGTCGTTGATTTCGCGCTGATCCCGGGATCGACGAGCAACGTCGTGAACAGGATACTGAAAACAGTGAACATTCCGGAGCACCACAAGCAGGCGATACTCGCTGCGAAATCGTGGGGCATGAACACATCCTATGGCATAGGCGAGGTCTTCGCGCACGAGATCGAGAAGGGTGCTACGCTCTCAGATGCCATCAAGAAAGAGATCGAGATGATTCAGGCTGTGTACAGAACGCCCATCGAGGCGCAGGCAAGGCTGATGGATGCTGCGGGACACACATCATTCGATGTGAGAAAGTACATGCAGAGCTACAAGAGCAGGATGAAGGGCGCGGTCAAGGCTGCGATGGATGACGGTGTGCACTACGGCAACATAGTAACAGTGCCAGCATACTGCGTCGGGGACATAGCGCACCACATCGCTCAGTCGACATTCAACATGTGCAAGGATGATGTTGTGATGGCGACGATCGAGGCCACAACAGAGGTCATGGAGTCCACGCTGAACAATGCCGTTGATAAATTCAAGAACGAGTACCAGCCGCTCGCGCTCGCCACTGGAGCATCAGCATGCGCTGTAGAGCACATCCTGGAGCTTGATGGCTTCAACGCGATAATGATTGTAGACCTACTCACAAAGAGATTCCACAACTACGTGCAGCTTTACCCCACAAGGAGCGCAGCCGCGGAGCTTCACAACTGCGACTTCATGGACATGATACTCAGAGGATGGAAGTACCTGGACAAGGCAATGCGCATGAGGAACGGCGCAAAGACGAAGATCGTCCCGAAGGTCCTGGGATTCGATGTCGATCTCGATCCGATACACAGAAACGATGTCCTGATGAACCCGCAGAGGTACGCGTATCCGGGATGCGCCATATCTGTCAGATTCTCAGCTCTGATGAGGCTTGCTGATTATCCGTGCCTGCTCACGAGCGAGCCTGTGACAGCTACGATGATGACAAACATAATAGCACTGCACAAGGAGAAGCCTGCGTCTCCGGCGAGAGTGTGCAAGGACTGCGCTGCTGCATCGCTGATAGACTTCAGGCATCAGTACTGCCAGTGGAAGGAAGCCGTGTGAGGGATTGAATGAGATGCTATCTCTGCGCCCTCGATGGCAAGACCACCGAGGCGGTCGCGATATGCATAGTCTGCGGGATGGGCGTCTGCATGGATCATCTCGTCAGGGATGAGATCGAGGTCTGGGAAGGGGGATACCCATTCCCCTCGAAGAAGCTGAAGAGAAAGCTTCCCAGGATTCTCTGCAAGCCATGCTACGCTGTATACCACGAGGGATGAAAGATGTCCCTGGCCAAGAGATGTCTTGCTGAGCTCATCGGGACAGCGATTCTGGTATACTTCGGCGCTGGAGCTGCTGCTATCACACTCATGATCTCGAAGGGCTCCAGCCCGCCTAACCCCTTCAACATAGGGATCGGCGCTCTGGGCGGCCTAGGCGACTGGTTCGCGATAGGGATGGCGTTCGCCATAGCGATCGCTGGCGTCATATACGCTCTCGGGAGGGTATCAGGGGCGCACATAAATCCGGCTGTGACGATAGCGCTCTGGGCAACAAGGAGGTTCCCGAGCGGTGATGTTGTTCCATACATAGTGGCACAGCTCATCGGCGCCTCCCTCGGCTCTCTCCTCTTCGCCGCGAGCGCAGGATCTGATGCTGTGATGGTCGGCGGGCTCGGAGCGACCGCGCCGTTCCCGGGCATATCATTCGGTCAGGCGGTGCTCGCAGAGGCGATGGGGACGTTCTTGCTGATGATGGTGATCATGGGCGTCGCCGTCGACGAGCGTGCACCTCAGGGATTTGCTGGTCTGATAATAGGCCTGACAGTGGGAGGCGTCATAACGACCACAGGGAACATCGCCGGCTCTTCCCTGAACCCGGCCAGGACATTTGGGCCATACCTGATAGACCACATCATGGGCGGCCCTGTGCTCTGGAGCCACTATCCGATATACGTCATAGGTCCGGTGCTCGGCGCTCTTGTGGCAGCGTTTCTATACGATATGCTCGCGAGAGAATAAAAAAATTATTTTTATTATTTTTTAATTTAAACTTTATCCGATTTCTCTCGCCGCATCCATATCCGCATGGAGACCGCCTCTTACCCAAACACAGGATCTCTCCTCTGGCTTTATGGAAGCCGCTGCTTCCACGCCAGCAGAAGCATATCGGATGAAGCCGAACCTGAGAAACCTTCGGCAGTTCTCGACGTACTCAAGAGGCCCGACGTGCATTCGAAGCGCATTAAGCCCGCCCGTCAGGGAGGGGCGTGCGAAAGACTGACCGCACAGTTCTTTCGAAATCGCACTGTTGGCGTCTGTTGGGATATCTTTTTATCGGAAAAGGTGCAAGCCCCAGCCGTGGCAGCAGAGAAATCGCTATCCGAGATCAACGAGCGGATACGTGACGGAAGCGTCAGGGTTGTGACCGCGGAGGAGATGCCCTCCATTGTCGAAGAGCTGGGGCCGGATGGCGCAGTGCGCGAGGTAGATGTCGTGACCACTGGCACCTTTGGGGCGATGTGCTCCTCCGGAGTCTTCCTGAACCTCGGGCACAGCGATCCGCCGATAAAGATCTCGAGGGCCTGGCTGAACCGGGTTGAGGCATACGGTGGGGTTGCCGCAGTCGATCTCTTTCTCGGAGCGACCCAGCCATCTGAGGATAAAGGCATAGAGTACGGCGGCGCTCACGTCATAGAGGATCTCGTCTCCGGGAGGGCTGTGGATGTGATGGGCGAGGGCGTGGGCACAGACTGTTATCCCAGGATGGAGATCGAGACGACTCTCCATCTGGAGGACCTCAACCAGGCGCTGATGGTCAACCCAAGAAACGCGTATCAGAGGTACAACGCTGCCACGAACTCGTCTGACAGGACTCTTCATACATACATGGGCACGCTGCTCCCCCGCTTCGGGAACGTCCACTACAGCGGCGCGGGCGTTCTCAACCCGATCTCAAACGATCCGGAGTTTGAGTATATAGGCACTGGGGTCAGGATATTCCTCGGAGGCGCACAGGGTTACATCGTGGGACCCGGCACACAGCACAGCCCTGATACAGGGTTCGCCACGCTCATGGTCGCAGGGGACCTCAAGAGAATGAGCAGCGAGTTCCTAAGAGCTGCTACTTTCACAAGGTACGGCCCGACGCTTTATGTTGGCGTTGGCGTTCCGATACCGATACTGAACGAGAGGCTCGCGCTGAGCACCGCTGTCAGGGACAGTGACATCACCGTTCCTATAGTCGATTATGGCGTGCAGCGAAGGGACAGGCCTGTGCTGAGAAGCACGAGCTACGCGGAGCTGAAGTCAGGTTCCGTGGAGATAAACGGAAAAGAGGTTCCAACAGCATCGCTTTCAAGCTTCCACATGGCCAGAAGGGTTGCGGGGACTCTAAAGGAGTGGATCGAGAGGGGAGAGTTCTTGCTGACCGAACCGGCAGAGCCTCTGCCGAGAAGTGGCATCAGCAGGCCGATGAAGCAGACGAAGGAGCTCCCGTACGTCGGGGATGTCATGAACAGGGATGTTGTAACAGTGGGGGAGAACATCAGCGTTCCTGAGGCAGCACGTGTAATCGTCGGAAGCAGATTCGATCATCTCCCTGTGGTCTCTGATGATGGAAAGCTCATGGGCATAATTACGACATGGGACATATCCAAGGCGGTTGCAAACGGCAACATCTCAAGAGTCTCGGAGATCATGACCCGACGGGTGTACTCAGCGACCCCGGACGAGCCGATAGAGCTTGCTGCGAGGATGATGGATACACACAGCATCTCTGCGCTGCCCGTTGTGGATAAGGATAATCGCGTCATAGGGATGATAACAAGCAACGACCTGAGCAGGCTGTTTGCGGGGAGGCGATTTAGATGAAGCTGATGCTCAGGGTCGCGCCGGGCATAGTCAGAAAGCCCCTGATAGCTTCAGTCATCCTGGAGACCGGCGCGCTCATAAACATCGAGAGAGCGAGCATAGATGCAGTCAGTGGCGAGATCGTCCTCGATGTCTCAGACGATAAATGCAAACAGGTAAAAGACGCATTCGAGAGCAGGGGCGTCGACGTCATACTGCTCGAGATCCCTGTGATAAGAAACGAGGAGGAATGCGTCCACTGCGGCGCATGCATCGCGATATGCCCCACCGGCACATTCAGGTTCGACGACTGGAAGGTTGTGGCAGACCCGGGCAAGTGCATCCAGTGCGGAGCATGCGTGACAGCATGTCCCCACCGCGCACTGCAGCTTGTGCTGCGGTGACACGGAAGATCTTGCCTTAGGCAGATGCGTCTGAGATGAGTTTGGAAGGCTGTTGATGCGATTTAGCTCATCCTGATTTCACAGGCATCGTGTTAAAATGTGCGGATCTAAGATCTCGTTTGGTGTGAAGGCGCCGCGCTCGATGGGCGAGCGTATAAGGAGGATCCTCATCGAGATGGGAGCTCTCGACAGAGGAAAGCGCATCCGATCCGACGGTTCCCACATATACATTCCAGTTCTTGAGAGCATCAACTCTGATTTACTGAAGGGTATCGCGGATGTCGAGATCGTCCGCATGGAGTTCGAGGAGGATCGAAGAAGGGTCACAGTTGAGGAGATCCTGGGAAGAAAACCGAGCTTCGAGACCATCGGGGATATAGCTGTGGTTGAGGATGAGGAGCCTGAGAGGGTCGCGGATGCGATCATGGCTGTGCACAGGGGAATCCGCACAGTACTCGCACCCGTTTCAGATGTCGAGGGCGAGTTCCGGCTCCGCAGGTACAGATACGTGGCTGGCGAGAAGAAGACGCTCACAGTTCACAGAGAGCATGGCATCCGCTACATGGTGGATCTCGAGCGAGCATACTTCTCGCCGAGGCTGGGCACCGAGAGGCTCAGGGTTGCGGAGCAGGTGCGCCCCGGCGATACCGTGGTCGATATGTTCGCAGGCGTGGGCCCCTTCTCGCTTCTCATGGCGAAACGGGGCGCAAGGGTGATCGCGATCGACAAGAATCCGTATGCAGTAAAGCTTCTCAGGGAGAACGCGAGGATGAACCGTCTGGATGTTGAGGTACGCGAGGGTGACGCCGCCGCTCTCACAGAAGATCTTGCAGATCAGGCGGATCATGTCGTGATGAACCTGCCGCACTCTGCGTCGATCTTCCTCTCAGAGGCGATACGCACTGCGAAGAGCGGGGGCGTGGTGCACTACTACACGTTCGCCCCTGAGGATGACCTCTACAGGGATGCAAAAACCATAGAGGAAAAAGCCAGGGAGCTTGGATGCGAGGCATCTATCCTGTACAGAGGCATCGTCAGAAGCTATGCGCCCAGGATCTACAACGTGGTCATCGACTTCATGGTGAAGAAAGATGCATCCACATCTCAGAATGGGATCTGAATTTACGTCGCAGAGTGCCCCTAAGGGATAATGCCATCCCTGCAGGATCTCCTGGATGAAAACGGCACATGCGACCTGGCAGCTCGGAGACGGTGAATCTCTGAACTTGCACCCTGCAGGATCTACTGGATGAAAAAAGCACATGCGACAGCAGAGGCGTGCCAAAAGGATGAAAAAGGCACATCGAGGATCAGTCAGCTCTCCCGAGAATCGCATTTATCTCTCTCTTTATGAGAGCGCTCACAGCCGCACCGTCCGCTTTGCCTCTAAGCTGCTCCATCGCGAGCCCCATGAGTGGCCCGATCGCACGCTCGCCCCTCTCCCTGACCAGATCGATCTTTGCGGAGACGATCTCGTGGACGATCCTCTCGACCTCTGATGCGCCCAGGCTCATCAGACCTGCCGCCTGCGCTGCCATCTCCGGCTCAAGATCCGGATTCTCGGCCATGGCCTTGAGGAGCGCGGGTATGCCCTCCTTCGCGATCCTGTTTTGCGAGAGCAGCTCAAAGCATCCCATGAAATGCCTGTCGCTGAGCCTGTAAACCGGCACGCCATCCCTCGCAAGCTCGACGGGAGTGGACTCCAGCGATCGCACGACGAGCGACGGCTGTACCCTGTATGAATTCACAATCTCCTCGAAGAGCTGGTAGTTGGATGAGGCCGCCATTATCCTCGCCTGCTCAGGGCTGAGCCCGTACTCCCTCTGGTACCTCTCGGCCCTCTCCACGACAAGCTCTGGAAGCCTCAGCTGCTCAACCATCTCTTCATTTATAACGACAGGCGGTACATCCGTCTCAGGGTACATCCTCGCCGATCCCGGCAGCGGGCGCATGTACTCAGATGTGCCGTCAGGAAGCGCTCTCCTTGTCTCTTCAGGAATGCACACAAGCGTCTCTCTCGCGCGCTCGATCACAGCCTCCATCGCCTTTCTAGCCCTCTCAGGAGGCGCTGCCACCATCACCACAGCATCGCTCTCCCCGCAGCTCAACAGGCTCCTGAGCGATGATACCTCCTCTTCTGTTATCCCATAGGCTGGCAGCTCGTCGGTGTGGAATATGCCACCGACACCTGCGCGCTTCGCCCTGTCCGAGAGCTCTGTGCCGAGACGCCTCCCGGGCTGCACCTCCTTTCCGATCATCCCGTTGAAGCCGTCAAGCCTAGTGGCGAGAACCACGCCGCCGCCCTTTAGGGCCCTCGCAATGACCTTCGAGCGTGAGTTTGAGAAGAGCCCGGTTGCATCGACGATATCCCCACATACCCGGGCGCCTCTTCTATGGAGCTCATCCCTTATCTCGAGCAGCCTGACCTGGCGGAGGACCTCCAGCTCAACGATCCTCTCTATAAGGTTCAGCTCCTGAACGCCCTTGATCTCGACCCTCGCGCCGCCTGCAATCGATACATTCACGTCCTGCCTTATCGTGCCGAGGCCGCGCTTGACCCGGCCTGTGGATCTGAGTATCATGCCGATGTGCTGAGCCACCTCCCTCGCATGCTGCGGAGATACTATATCTGGAGCGGTCCCGATCTCGACAAGGGGGATGCCCAGCCGGTCGAGAGAATACACCACCTCATCCCCACGATCCTCGATTATCCTGGCAGCCTCTTCCTCCAGACAGAGTATGCCTATGCCCACAGGCCCGCATGATGTGTCTATGGATCCGCCGGACGCGATGAACGCGGTCCTCTGAAATCCAGATGTGTTCGAGCCGTCTATCACGGTCTTGCGCATCGTGTGGATCTCATCAACGATGCGCATCCTCAGAAGGCGTGCAATCACCAGGGCGATCTCGAGAGCCTCCCGGTTGAGCTCCCTCGGAGGCTCCTCATCCGCCTCCACCAGACAGGTTGTGTCGTAGGATTTGTATATGAACCTCCTCGAGACAAGCGTCTCCTCAAGAGCGGCTCTGTCGATCTCCCCGAGCTCGCTCCTCGCAGGCCTGAGGTATCTGAAGAACTCGAAGTTCGAGTCCTCAACCTCTCTGTGGACTGTGGGACAGCGGCAGAAGAGCTTGCACTTGGTATCGAGCTGCTGGTGTATCTCTATGCCGCAGACGAGACCAAGCGCGCGGTAGTCCATATCGATGCCATCTCTTCCCATTGGAGCCTCATTCTCCCTGCTTTACAGGTCTCACTCGCTTTGCAGCCTCTTTTATATCCTCAGCTCTCACAGTCTTCCTCTTCGCATGATTGGCCCAGTCTACCGCCTCTTTCGCTATCTCTATGCCATAGCTCTCAAGAATCGCAGCAAGCTCGATGCTCGCATCCTCGCTCACCCTCTTTGCCCCCGCCATTCTTATCAGCCTGGCAACCGGGGCGACAGGAAGTACCGCCATATTCTGCTCCCTCCTCGAGACCCTCGGCGCAACTCTATCGATGCCGCCGAAAAGATCCCATATTCGCATTCCGAGCTCTCTTTGATGCATATATACCTTATCATCGGAATTTAAAAGCGATTTTCAAAAAAGAGAGTTGTTATCATCCCCCTCTGCGACATGCCGTTTGCTGGATTGCCGATCGATCTGAAACCTCAGGTTGTGGGCTTGAATAACCGAATGATTCTGGTGGAATCGACAGCCACGGGCGAGCCCCTCCATGTATCTGGACTGATTGAGCGCTGCGATTTCGGAGACATGCGACGTTATGGGATTCATTTGGCATTGCGCCAATGCGTGCTGAATCCTGAATTAAGCTGTTCGAGCACAAGACCGGGATTCGCTGTATCGCGCCCCAGCCCATCGGCCAGGCAGCTGCTGTGCAGGTCATACCGGCTCCATCAGTTTAATATACTGCTTTGTTATTGGTAGATAGTCCACCTGTTGGAGATGGGTATTTTGGCACGAGCCTGGAAGTTCGGAAACGATATCGACACGGATGTGATCATCCCTGGGCGGTATCTTGTGATAAATGATCCAGAGGAGCTGGCCAAGCACCTCTTTGAGGGGATCAGGCCGGAGTTCGCGAAGAGCGTCCGACCTGGAGATATCATAGTCGCGGGAACCAACTTCGGGTGCGGTTCATCCAGAGAGCACGCTCCGCTCGCCATCAAGGCAGCCGGAGTGGAGGCGGTTGTTGCGAGGTCCTTTGCAAGGATCTTCTTCAGGAACTCTATAAACATCGGGCTGCCTCTGCTCATCTGCGCGGATGCGGAGAAAATAGATGATGGCGACTCTGTGGTGGTGGATATCTCGAAGGGCATCGTTCAGAACATCTCCAAAGGAGAGTCTTATCCGACAACACCCCTGCCTCCGTTCCTACAGGAGATCGTGAGATCGGGAGGCCTTTTGAATTATACAAAGAAACAGGTGGTGAGAGCATGAATTACAAAATACCTGTCATACCGGGCGATGGCATAGGGCCGGAGATCATCGCAGAGGGCAAGAAGGTGCTGGAGGCTGCTGCGGACAAGCACGGCTTCGGACTCGAGTGGATCGAGTATCCACTTGGCGCGGATCACTACCTTAGGACAGGGGAGCTCGTGAGCGAGGACACGCTGAAGGAGCTCGGGCGATACAGAGCGATATACCTCGGGGCCATAGGCGATCCCAGAGTGAAGCCCGGGGTTCTTGAGAAGGGGATTCTCCTGGCGATGAGGTTCTACTTCGACCAGTACATCAACCTCAGGCCAGTTAAGCTCCTGGAGGGCGTGTGGACACCGCTCAGGGACAAGGGTCCGAAGGACATAGATTTTGTGGTGGTGAGGGAGAACACAGAGGACTTCTACATAGGCCAGGGTGGCAGGGCCAGGTCGGGTAGGAGCCATATCGATCTCGAGGTCCGCCGGGCTCTCTACAGCGTGAAGTTCGGCCTCGATATAGATTCTGACAGCGATGAGATCGCATACCAGATAGGCATGGTCTCGAGGGAGGGATGCACAAGGGTGATCAGGTATGCCTTTGATCTTGCGATGCAGAGAAGAAAGCACGTCTCAAGCGTGGACAAGGCGAACGTGCTGAGCGATATCTACGGCTTCTGGCGCGAGGTCTTCGAGGATGTCAGGAAGGGATACCCTGAGGTCACCACCGACTTCAACTTTGTTGATGCTATAACGATGTGGTTCGTCAAGAATCCAGAATGGTTTGATGTAGTTGTCGCGCCCAACATGTTTGGGGATATCATCACAGACCTCGGGGCGATGATACAGGGTGGCCTCGGGCTTGCGCCTGGTGCAAACCTGAACCCAGCGGGGACGAGCATGTTCGAGCCGATACATGGCAGCGCTCCGAAGTACAGGGGCATGAACAAGATCAACCCGATCGCAACGATATGGGCAGGCGCGATGCTCCTGGAGCACCTGGGCGAGAGGGAGGCGGCCAGAGATGTGGTGAAAGCAATAGAGCTCAACCTGCGTGAGGGGAGGGTGAGGACCTACGATCTGGGCGGCAGCTCCACCACATCTGAGGTAGGGGATGAGATAGCCAGGCTTGTCAGGAGCGTATAAAAGGGAAAAAGCTTTATGCATGTTTCTTTAAACAGGGGAACAGTGCAGCTCAACATTCGCGGTTCGTGGGCTCGTATGCTCATGGGGGCTCGTAGCTCAGTTAGGCAGAGCGCCTGGCTTTTAAATTTTATGGAGATACCAGGTGGCCGAGGGTTCAAATCCCCCCGAGCCCGTATGTAGCTTTTCTGGGAGGAGATCAGATGAAGCGGTTTGCCGTACAGGATCACGAGCTGGTACCGGAACACATCCTCCTCACTCCAGAGGAGGCTCAGCAGGTCCTGGAGCAGTACGGTGTCGAGGCGCGATATCTGCCCAAGATCCACGTAACGGATCCGGTGGCCGAGGAGATTGGCGCCAAGGTAGGGGATATAATAAAGATAAAGCGCAAGAGCCCCACGGCAAAGGAGTCGATATTTTACAGGCTCGTTATCGATTGAAGAGGGTGATTTAAGATTTGCTGGACAGAAGCGTTCTTTACAGGGCCTATTTTACCAAGGACAAGCTGGTACACCACCACATAAACTCGTTCAACGAGTTCATAGACAGAGGTCTGCAGAAGGTGATAGATGAGGTCAGGATAATAGAGACGAACATCGAAAATACATATGTCAAGCTCGGCAAGATCCGGGTGGAGCGGCCTGTGGTTATGGAGGCGGATGGATCTGTCGAGAGGCTCTACCCGAACGATGCGCGTCTGAGGAACCTGACATACGCATCGCCCATAAGGCTCGAGATGTCCATCGTCGATAATGGCGAGGAGAAGGAGCCGGTCGAGGCGATGATCGGCATGCTCCCTATCATGGTGATGTCGAAGGTCTGCAACCTCTGCGGAATGAGCGAGGAGGAGATGATCTCCTACGGAGAGGACCCCCTCGATCCCGGAGGATACTTCATAGTTAACGGATCCGAGCGCGTTATAATGACGCTCGAGGATCTGGCGCCCAACAAGATACTCGTCGAGTACAACCAGAGGTATGATGAGTTCATAGAGGTCGCGAAGGTCTTCAGCCAGAGGCAGGGCTACAGGTCTCTTGTCATAGTGGAGCGCGGCAAGCGATCGATACTCGAGGTCTCCTTCCCATCTGTCGCAGGTAGAATAAACTTCGTGACTCTCGTCAGGGCCCTGGGACTTGAGACTGATATGGATATAGTGAAGGCTGTATCCGATAACCCGGAGATCATGAAGTTCATGCTCGAGAACCTCGAGGAGGCGGAGGTCTCGACGACCGAGGAGGCTCTGGAGAAGATAGGCCACAGGGTCGCGGCAGGCCAGGCGAAGGAGTACCAGAAGAAGCGCGCCGCGTATGTCCTGGACAGATACCTGCTTCCGCATATAGGCGTGGAGGAGAAGGACAGGTACGCCAAGGCGCTCTTCCTCTCGAGGATGGCCGAGGCATGCTTCGAGCTCGCGCTCGGGAAAAGAGGGGAGGACGACAAGGATCATTATGCAAACAAGAGGCTGAAGCTCTCAGGGGACCTTATGGAGGATCTCTTCAGGGTCGCCTTCAACAGGCTCACCAGGGATATCAAGTACCAGCTCGAGCGTGCCAGCATGAGGAACAGGGAGCTGAATGTCATCACCACGGTGAGAGCTGATGTTCTGACGGAGAGGATGATACATCCCCTTGCAACAGGCAACTGGGTTGGTGGAAGAACAGGTGTGTCACAGCTTTTGGATAGAACGGATTACATGGCGAGCCTGAGCCATCTCAGGAGGGTCATATCGCCGCTCTCGAGATCGCAGCCGCACTTCGAGGCCAGGGATCTCCATGCGACACAGTGGGGCAGGATATGTCCTAGCGAGACTCCAGAGGGGCCGAACTGCGGGTTGGTCAAGAACTTCGCCCAGGGAGTGGAGCTCTCAAAGGGCGTTGAGGAGTATGAGGAGGTCAAGACCATGCTGATCAATCTCGGTGTGAGGCCGGTAGGTGGTTATGGTGGCTGAGGCCAGGGTTTTCATAAACGGAGAGATTGTTGGGCACCATCCTGAGCCCGAGAAGCTCGTGGCCGAGATAAGGCGTATGAGAAGATCCGGCGTTATAAGCAATCAGATCAACGTCGCATATTATGACAGGACAAACGAGATCGTCATAAACACGGATTCTGGCAGGGCGAGGAGGCCTCTGATCATCGTGGAGAATGGACGGCCTCTAGTCACCGAAGAGGATATCCGAAGACTTGAGAGGGGTGAGGCGACCTTCGACGATCTCGTTCGGGAGGGAAAGGTAGAGTATCTCGATGCCGAGGAGGAGGAGAATGCCTACATAGCGATATGGGAGAAGGACCTCACAGAGGAACACACCCATCTCGAGGTCGATCCATCTCTGATCCTGGGGATATGCACAGCCCTGGTTCCGTATCCGGAGCACAACGCGAGCCCGAGGAACACGATGGGTGCTGGCATGATAAAGCAGTGTCTTGGTCTCCCGATGGCGAACTTCCGCCTGAGGCCGGATACAAGGGGCCACTACCTCCATTACCCGCAGCAGCCGATAGTGAGCACACGGACCGCTAAAGCGATAGGCTTCGATAAAAGGCCTGCAGGCCAGAACTTCGTCGTGGCGGTTCTCGCATACGAGGGATACAACATCGAGGACGCGCTGGTGATGAACAGGAGCGCTGTCGAGCGCGGTCTTGCAAGATCCCATTTCTTCAGGGTATCTGAGGCCGAGGAGAGGAAGTACCCCGGAGGTCAGGAGGACAAGTTTGAGATTCCGGATCTCGAGGTCAGGGGCGCGAGGGGATCGGAGACATACGGGCAGCTCGATGCCGATGGTCTGGTGAATCCCAATGCAGATGTAGGTCCAAACGATGTGCTCATAGGCAAGACCAGCCCGCCGAGATTCCTCGAGGAGCCGACGGAGTTCGGTATCAGCCCGCAGCAGAGGCGTGAGACATCTGTAACGATGAGATCAAACGAGAAGGGCGTTGTCGATCTGGTGATACTCACAGAGTCGCAGAACGGCAACAGGCTCGCAAAGGTCAAGACCCGCGATCAGCGGGTCCCTGAGCTCGGAGACAAGTTCGCATCACGCCACGGCCAGAAGGGCGTTATAGGTCTTCTTCTTCCACAAGAGGATATGCCCTTCAGCGAGAGCGGGATGGTCCCAGATCTGCTCCTCAACCCGCACGCGATCCCATCGAGAATGACCGTCGGACACGTCCTTGAGATGATCGGCGGAAAGGTCGGTTCGCTAGAGGGCAGGTTCATAGATGCGACCGCGTTTCTTGGTGAGAGGGAGGACGATCTCAGGAGCGCCCTGACAAGGCTCGGATTCGCCCACACAGGCAAGGAGGTCCTCTACGACGGAGCGACAGGCGAGAGGATACAGGCCGACATATTTGTCGGGGTGATCCTGTACCAGAAGCTGTACCATATGGTAACGGGAAAGATGCATGCGAGATCACGTGGCCCTGTGCAGGTGCTCACCAGGCAGCCAACAGAGGGCAGGGCGAGGGAGGGCGGCCTAAGGTTCGGAGAGATGGAGCGCGATGTGCTCATAGCGCATGGCGCTGCTCTCGCGCTGAAGGAGCGGCTCGTTGAGGAGTCAGATAAAGTAACAGAGCTCGTGTGCAGCAAATGCGGAGTCATAGCGGTTCATGATCGAAGAAGAAACGTGGACATCTGCCCGGTCTGTGGCACTGACTCCGACATATATCCTGTGGAGATGAGCTACGCGTTCAAGCTTCTGCTTGATGAGATAAAATCACTGGGCGTGGCACCGCGCCTCATGCTTGAGGATGCAGTTTAGGTGATGGAATGACAGTTCCAAAGAGAATTGGAAAGATCAGGTTCGGCCTGATATCTCCGCAGGAGTTCAGGAAGATGAGCGTCGTCAAGGTGATCACGGCCGATACCTATGATGATGATGGTTTTCCCATAGAGATGGGTCTTATGGACCCAAGACTCGGCGTCATAGATCCAGGTCTCCGGTGCAGAACATGCGGCGGCAGGCCCGGGGAGTGCCCAGGACACTTCGGGCACATCGATCTCGTGGCTCCGGTGATACACGTCGGCTTCGCGAAGCTCATCAGGAAGGTACTTAGGGCGGTATGCAGGGAGTGCTCAAAGCTCATGCTCTCCGATCTGGAGAAGAAGGAATTTCTCAGGCAGATCAGGACGCTTGAGGAGCTCGGTCAGCCCACAGAGGACGTTGTGAACAAGGTCTTCGCAGAGGCAAGGAAGCACAAGGTATGCCCGTACTGCGGCGCCCCGCAGGGGGAGATCAAGTTCGAGCGCCCACTCTCGTACATAGAGGACGGCCACAAGCTCACGCCCTCTGACATAAGAGACAGGTTCGAGAGGATCTCCGACGAGGACATAATGGTCATGGGGATGAACCCGGAGACAGCGAGGCCCGAGTGGACGATTCTCACAGTGCTGCCTGTGCCTCCCGTCACAATGAGACCATCGATAACGCTGGAGAGCGGACAGAGGAGCGAGGACGACCTGACGCACAAGCTCGTCGATATAATAAGAATAAACCAGCGGTTCCAGGAGAACCGCGAGGCTGGCGCGCCACAGCTGATCATCGAGGATCTCTGGGAGCTTCTCCAGTATCACGTCACGACCTTTCTGGACAACACCGTATCAGGTGTGCCTCCTGCCAGGCACAGGAGCGGCAGGCCTCTCAAGACCTTATCCCAGAGGCTCAAGGGCAAGGAGGGGAGGTTCAGAGGATCCCTATCAGGAAAGCGTGTCAACTTCAGCGCGCGAACGGTCATCTCCCCCGATCCAAACCTCTCGATCAACGAGGTCGGGGTTCCGTTGGAGGTGGCGAAGGAGCTCACGGTTCCAATAATGGTCAACCCCAGAAACATCGAGGTTGTCAGGAAGTATGTGATGAGAGGCCCCGACAACCATCCTGGGGTCAATTACGTGACACGCTCTGACGGGAGGAGGGTCAAGATCACGGAGAGGAACTGCCAGGAGGTCGCGCAGCAGCTCGAGTTCGGCTGGAAGGTGGACAGACAGCTTGCAGATGGCGATATAGTTCTCTTCAACCGGCAGCCCTCGCTCCACAGGATGTCTATAATGGCTCACAGGGTCAAGGTCATGCCGTACAAGACCTTCCGGCTGAATCCCGCTGTATGCCCGCCGTACAACGCAGACTTCGACGGCGACGAGATGAATCTGCACGTTCCGCAGACTGAGGAGGCCAGGGCAGAGGCAGAGATTCTGATGAGGGTCCAGGAGAACATCCTCTCTCCCAGATTCGGCGGCCCGATCATAGGCGGGATACACGATTATGTCACGGGCAGCTTCCTGCTCACTCACAAGGAGCGCAGGCTTGACAGGGAGAAGCTCATGGAGGTCATCAAGAAGCTCGATATCACCGATATCCCCGAGCCTGCGGGATACGACGAGAACGGCGATCCGTACTGGACAGGAAAGCAGATATTCAGCCTGATCCTGCCGAAGGATCTGAACCTGACGTTCAAGGCGGACTTCTGCAGCAACTGCCCGGTCTGCAAGGGCGAGGATTGCGAGAACGATGCCTACGTAGTGATACGCGACGGGGTTCTTCTCCGGGGCACGATCGATGCAGAGGCCGTCGGCGCCTTCAAGGGGAAGGTCACCGATCGCATAATAAAGGAGTACGATCCAGGGGTTGCAAGCCAGTTCTTGGACAGGATGACGCTCCTGGCGCTCCGCGGGATCATGCTCGCTGGCTTCAGCTTTGGCATCAGCGACGAGGATGTGCCGAAGGAGGCTGCTGAGCAGATACATGATGTCACAAGATCCGCGAAGGAGAGCGTACAGAAGCTCATAGAGGCGTACAGGGCAGGAGAGCTTGAACCGCTTCCAGGACGCACGCTAGAGGAGACTCTGGAGATGCGCATAATGCAGACGCTGGGCAAGGCCAGGGATTCGGCAGGCCAGATAGCAGGCCGTTACCTCGGACTGGACAACAGCGGCGTGGTCATGGCAGTCTCAGGCGCTCGAGGTTCGATGCTGAACCTCACCCAGATGGCGGCATGTGTTGGACAGCAGTCTGTCAGGGGCGAGAGGATAAAACGCGGCTACACAGACAGAACCCTGCCGCACTTCAAGCGCGGAGATCTTGGCGCTGAGGCACACGGCTTCGTCGAGTCGAGCTACAAGAAGGGGTTATCGCCTACGGAGTTCTTCTTCCATGCGATAGGCGGCAGGGAGGGTCTCGTGGACACAGCCATAAGAACATCCCAGAGCGGCTACCTCCAGAGGCGCCTGGTGAACGCCCTCCAGGATCTGGAGGTGAACTACGATGGCACAGTCAGAGAGACCCGCGGGATGATCGTCCAGTTCAAATATGGTGAGGACGGAGTCGATCCGTCCAGGAGGGACTACGCCAGCCCCGATAACGTGCATCGGATAATCAGAAAGGTGCTCGCAGGTGAGAACGCATGAAGCTTCCAGATGCATGGCTTAAAAGGATAGACGAGCTCGATCTTCCGATCAGCCTCAAGGAAGCCCTGATAAACGGCCTTGGAGAGGCTGAGAGGGTGACCGAGGAGCAGTTCGAGACGATACTCAGAGAGGTCGTCGAGGACTATGAGCATGCGAGGGCCGAGCCATGCGAGGCTGTGGGCGTCGTCGCCGCTCAGTCCATCGGAGAGCCGGGCACGCAGATGACGATGCGCACGTTCCACTACGCTGGCGTCGCAGAGATCAACGTCACCCTCGGTCTTCCGAGGCTGATCGAGATCGTCGATGCACGCAAGATCCCATCGACGCCGACGATGACCATAAGGCTTCTGCCTGAATACGCATCGGATCGCGACATGGCGAGGGAGGTCGCATGGGCGATCGAGGCCACATCGATCCTTCATCTGGGCTCGATAGCCACAGATCTCGCGGAGATGAACGTGGTCATAGAGCTCAATGAGGATGCGATGGCGCAGCGGAAGATCACGGCCGAGGAGGTGGCTGAGAAGCTGAGAGAGGCCACAGGTCTGGCTGTTGATCAGAGGGGAAGCACACTCATAATGGCGCCCGAGGAGCCATCTTACAGGGAGCTCCTGCAGCTGGTCGAGCGCATAAAGAAGGTCACGCTGAAGGGCGTCGATGGCATAAAGCGTGTTGTCATAAGGAAGGAGGGAGACGAGTATGTCCTCTACACTGAGGGCTCCTCCCTAAAGGAGGTCCTGGAGTTCGAGGGCGTCGATCCCACCAGGACCAAGACGAACAACATTAATGAGATATGCGAGGTTCTCGGAATAGAGGCAGCTCGCAATGCTATAATCAACGAGGCTACCGATACTCTCCGCGAGCAGGGCCTGCAGGTCGATGTCAGGCATATCATGCTCGTTGCCGATATCATGACATGTGATGGCGACGTCAAGCAGATCGGCAGACACGGCGTTTCGGGGGAGAAGGCGAGCGTTCTGGCTCGCGCAGCCTTTGAGGTCACAGTGAATCACATTCTTGATGCCGCGATCCGTGGCGATGTGGACGACCTAAAAGGCGTCACCGAGAACGTCATAGTCGGCCAGCCGATCCAGCTCGGAACCGGAGATGTACAGCTGGTAGCAAAAAGGATTGATGAGGTAGTTCGATGATAAATATCGATAGAGCACTAAGGAGTTCCATAAGAACCGGTAAAGTTGTGCTCGGCTCCAACAGATCCCTGGAGCACGGTATCAGGGGAGACGCAAAGCTCATAATATACGCTTCGGATTGCCCGGAGCATGTGCGCCAGAAGCTTCGCAACCTTGAGGTTCCTGTGTATGCATACCAGAGCTCTGGAAGGGATCTGGGCGCAGCATGTGGAAAGCCATTCCCGGTAGCCGCCCTGGCTGTGATCGAGCCCGGGGACTCTGAGATCATGGCGCTGCTGCGGGAGATCCGGGGTGTTGTGAATGAGTGAGTTCAAGCTCACCACAGAGGGGATGAGATACATAGCGCTCTTTGAGAGCCTGACTGGCGGAATGGCGAGGGACTGCATTGTTGACGAGGAGAACGACAGGATAATATTCGTCATACAGAAGGGCGACATGGGGGCTGCTATCGGAAGAAAGGGGAGCAATATAAACCGCGTCAAGAAGTCCATAGGGAAGCAGATAGAGATAGTCGAATACAGCGACGATGTAAAGGAGTTCCTGCAGAACCTATTCCAGCCGGCGGATGTCAAGAACATAATGGTGGTCAACAAGAACAACAAGCGATTGGCTTATGTAGAGGTAGCTAACAAGGACAAGGGTATCGCCATAGGGCGGGACGGCCGAAACATACTTAAAGCCAAGATGCTGGCACAGAGGCATCATGGCGTTGATGATATAATCATACAGTGAGCTGAACAACGCCCTGAAAGAGCGCTATCACAAATTCACGATCAACGGTGATTAAATGGGAATGGGAATCAATGCGGCCAGGAAGATGGAAGGTGACTGGAAGAAGCTGAGGTGGAGCGATCCTCATTACTGCAGGCGGGCTCTCGGCCTCAAGGTCAAGGCTGATCCTCTGGGCGGGGCCCCCAGAGCAAGGGGAATCGTTCTTGAGAAGGTGGGCGTCGAGGCTAAGCAGCCGAACTCAGCCATACGCAAGTGCGTCAGGATACAGCTGATAAAGAACGGAAGGCAGGTCACGGCATTCTGCCCAGGCGATGGAGCCATAGGGTTCATAGACGAGCACGACGAGGTCATCGTCGAGAGGATCGGCGGAAGAATGGGCAGGTCGATGGGCGACATACCAGGAGTTAGATTCAAGGTCGTCGCGGTGAACAACGTCTCTCTCGAGGAGATGGTCTCGGGCCGCAAGGAGAAGCCGGTAAGGTGATCTTGTGAAGGTATTTGGCAAATGGGACGCATCCGAGGTGGAGATCCCGGATCTGAGCGTGAGGGGCTACATCAACCTGAAGCCACGGGCTGTGATGCACACCGGCGGCAGGCATGCGAAGCAGCAGTTCAAGAAGTCGGAGCTGCATATCGTCGAGCGTCTGATCAACAAGATGATGAGGCGGGAGAAGAACACGGGCCAGAAGCAGACCGCCTACAGGATAGTCGATGAGGCATTCGATATAATCCATTCGCGGACGAAGGAGAACCCGCTCTCAGTCCTGATCAGGGCGATCTCAAATGCTGGACCGCGCGAGGAGGTCGTCAGGCTCAAGTACGGCGGCATCACTGTCCCAAAGGCAGTGGATACCGCGCCTCAGAGGCGTGTCGATACCGCGCTGATGCTCATAGCAAAGGGCGCGTGGCAGGCATCATTCAAGAGCAAGCGCTCCATCCAGAGCTGCCTTGCGGATGAGATAATAGCTGCTGCAAACTACGACGTGAAGAGCTTCGCTGTCAGCAGGAAGGACAGCATAGAGCGTGTGGCAAAGGCTGCCAGGTAGATCTGGCTGCCACTCTCACGCCATAAGCAGCGGAATTTCCGTCGCTTGGCCGGATATCAGCATGGGATATCTGCGGGGCCTTCAAATGTTCTCACTTTGTGGTGAGCGTCAGATCCGCGATCCTTTCCGGATGGGTGTAGATGTTCATCCTCTCCCCGCGGACAAATCCTATTAGTGTGGTCCCTGCGGCATCTGCTATCTCAATGGCAAGACTGGTCGGCGCGCCCCTGGACGCGAGGATCGGGATCCTCGCGCGCGAGCACTTCAGAGCGAGTCCTGAGGAGATGCGGCTTGTCATCAGGACGAGCACTCTCGAGAGATCGATGCGTTCGAGCAGGCAGTGGCCTATGGCCTTGTCCATCGCGTTATGCCTTCCTATATCCTCCGCCATCCATGCCGTACCATCCTCACAGAAGACTCCAGCGCGGTGGAAACCACCTGTGATCCTGTGAGCATCTGAGTCGAGAAGCATGTGCATCGAGCGGAATATGCCATCTCTGCTAACCGCAAACCATTCAGTCTTTTCAGCATGACCTTTGCGGTTCTGCATCCCTGCGTTGCGAAGGGTAACATTTGCCCTGCGGCCCTCAATGTGCATGGCGGCGATCTCCTCCAGCTCCCCTATGTACCCCTCAGAGAGGAGATGGCCGACGACGAACTCTCTGATACCGGATGGACTCAGCGATACTCTCTTGAGCAGATCTCCATTGATGAGCAGCTCGATCTGGATCTCCTCTGCGACTGCATCACTTACCACTGAGTAACTCAGGCCATCGACTCTTATGCATGTGCGTTCCTCTATCATATCACTCTGTCTTTGCTGAAGATTCGCACATATAGAATTGGTCTCCGAACAGCTCATCAGCTGGACGGTCGATATGAGATGCATGACGATTGGCTAGTTGCGCCGTCGAAGCTCCGGCTGAGGAGCATCTTTTTAAAACATGCCGCATACCGTTAAAATTGGTGATGGCGCAGCCCATCATGAGACTGCGCCGGTTCAATGGAGCATGCCATAGAGACCAGGGGACTTGTAAAGAGGTTTGATGGTCTTGTAGCGGTTGATGACGTGAACCTGTCCGTGAGACGAGGGGAGATCTTCGGCCTGCTGGGCCCGAACGGCGCGGGAAAGAGCACGATAATCAAGATGCTGACCACGATGCTCCGGCCCACTGAGGGAGAGGCGTATGTCTGGGGCCACCACATCGTGCGCGAGAGGGATGCGGTGAGAAGCTGCATCGGCGTGGTCTTCCAGGATCCGAGCGTCGATGGAAAGCTCACAGCGAGGGAGAACCTGGATTTCCACGGCAGGATGTATGGAATGCCAGGGGCAGAGAGGAAACGAAGAATCGAGGAGGTTCTGGAGCTTGTGGAGCTCTCCGATAAGGCGGATGTGCTCCTCGAGGAGTTCTCGGGTGGCATGCGGAGGAGGCTCGAGATCGCCAGGGGGCTGATGCACAGGCCGCATGTCCTCTTTCTGGATGAGCCGACGCTCGGTCTGGACACTCAGACCCGTCGCTACATATGGGATTACATCAGGGATTTGAATGAGGAGGATGTCACTGTTGTGATCACCACACACTACATGGAGGAGGCGGACAACCTCTGCAATCGTGTCGCGATCATAGACCATGGCAGGATCGTGGCCCTCGACACCCCAACGTCCCTGAAGAGCATGATCGGCACCGATACTCTCACTCTGGAGGTTAGGGATGGTCTGGAGCGGCTCCGCGATGTCCTGCTGGGGCTCGAGTGGGTGCGCTCATTCGACGCGAGCAACGGATACGTGAGGCTGAGCGTGGATTCAGCGCAGTCGAGGATCCCGGAGGTCGTGCTGGCCGCGTGCCGTGCTGGTGTTCGGATAAAATCTGTGAGCGTCCATGAGCCGACCCTGGAGGATGTGTTTCTGAGGTACACAGGCAGGAGCATGAGGGATGAGACTGGGAAGGGTGATCTTGTGAGAGCTTTGATGAGGAGGTAGCATGAGGGTGTTCGATCCGTACGCGATATACAGCCTGTGGCTGAGGGAGATGATACGGTTCTTCAGGCTTAAATCAAGGGTTGTGGGTTCAATAGCCCCGCCGTTCTTCTTCCTGACCTTCCTCGGCACAGGCTTCAGCGGGATGGCGGCCAGGGTTCCGGCGGGAGTTGATTATATCAATTATCTCGCCCCCGGAATAATAGGCATGACGCTGCTCTTCAGCTCGACGTTCGCGGGGATGTCGGTTCTCTGGGACAGGGAGTTTGGCTTCCTCAGGGAGATAATGGTCGCGCCGGTGACGAGGCTCTCGATAGTCCTGGGAAGAACCGCAGGAGGCGTGACCCAGGCCGTGCTCCAGGGCATCATAATACTGATACCCGGGATAGCGATGGGCGTGAGAATAAAGGGGCTGACTGGGCTGATTCTATCAGTTGCGCTCATGGTCCTCATATCCGCGACGTTCATAGGGGTCGGTCTCGCATTCGCATCCAGGATGAAGGACATGTCCGGATTCGGCATGATAATGAACTTCATGATATTCCCGGTCTTCCTGCTATCAGGAGCGCTCTTTCCTGTGCAGAACCTGCCGGAGCCGGTCAGGATCCTCTCCTATATCGATCCCCTCACTTATGGGGTCGATGCGCTGAGAGGCTGTCTCGTTGGAGCGAACTCTTTTCCCATCGTGATGGATACGATCCTCCTCACAGGATGCTGCGCAGCGACCATGGCGATAGGTGCGTACATGTTCGAGACGAGCGATATAGATTAGCGTAGTCTCTTCATCGACCCGATCGCGTTTATGCCGTAGTCCAGGAGCGATGGGTAGATGCCTGGCCCGAACTCCATGTCATAGGGGTTCTGGAAGTTCGGCTCTCTGTAAAGACGCCAGACGCCGCTCAGCACGACCATCGACCCGGGGGTTGCGTTGAATGCGCTGTCCGCTCCGACATCGGAATCGAGCTCGAACACGTGTTTGTGGGCACCCCTCTGGTTCGCCTCCGCGAAGAGCACGACCTCCGACGGACCGCTTGTGGCAGCAGCTCCGGCGCCTGCCACCACGCCCTGAAGGTCGGATACACCGGGTCCGAAGCCCCCTGGCATCATTATGTTCCGCTGCGCGCTGACGCATAAAAGGCCGATCAGGATCGCCATGCAGAATGTAAGCAATATTTTGTTTTTCATATTATTATCACCGCCTTCTTAAAGAATTTCTTTTTTTATTCCGTCATACATTTTCTGAAGAGATATTGCGATCGAAGATATATTAATATCGTTTGATTGTTGTGCAGGGATATCTCGAGTTAAGCCGGATGAGAACAAACCATCCCAGTACATCCAGCTGCTCCAAAACGGTCTCCTGAGAGAGGCTGCATCAGCTCTGCTAGCGCAGATGGATTCTTGAGATCGGCAATCCAACGCGAAAACTCAACAGCGGCGTCTCTGTGCCAATATCAGCAACTAACATCATGGGTACCTCCTTTTTGCACGCCTGTACTGTAGCATGCGGGTTTTGGGACGACTTCAGGTTCATGAGGCACTCCACGAATATCAGCTTCATCCGTGCTTCTTCAGAGCTCCGCCCTGAATGAGCGGGCTTCCTGCGTTCTTTTGCTTCGTCGAAGTCTTCCGACGTGGGCGGTAGCGTTTGACGCGCCTTTACACCGTGCAAAAGTGTTTGAGCTCCATTTGCGCGGTCTCTTCCATCAAATGTACATTAATGGATGCGTTTCGTGGGTATCCACCACCCATGCGCCCCAGGTGGATCATTAGCTGAAGATGCTTTAAGAAATCAGCATGCACTGGCATACTGATTCATGGGATCATGAGAAGCATGCGGCTTGTC
>Ga0272448_1000811_pt1 | contig 44947 bp, 35 predicted proteins | sample YNPCB0191_FD_202220 | JGI IMG/M metagenome (GOLD analysis project Ga0272448, IMG submission 202220) | Hot spring sediment microbial communities from Yellowstone National Park, WY, United States - YNP-CB-019-1 | ecosystem: Environmental > Aquatic > Thermal springs > Hot (42-90C) > Sediment... | reverse complement strand
ATATCAGGTTGACACATCGTCGCCGAGTTCCTCTCCAGTCTCCCCTGGGGGTTTCCGATCACCCTTGCCCAAAGAAAGCGATGAACAGCTGGCGCTACTTGACACGCCCTTCCATATCAGGGGCGACGCATGCGTCGCCCCCTACAATTACGATCGGTCTGCCAGCGCCGCCACGCCCGGCAGCGTCTTGCCCTCCAGGAACTCCAGCGAGGCGCCGCCGCCCGTGGACACGTGCGACACCTTGTCGGCGACACCCGCCTGCTCCACCGCCGCGGCCGAGTCGCCGCCGCCGATGATGGTAACGGCGCCGGGCAGTTTGGCCAGCGCGCGCGCAATGGCGAATGTCCCCTCCGCAAAGCGCGGGAACTCAAAGACCCCCATCGGCCCGTTCCACACCACCGTCTTGGCCCCGCGCAGCGCCTTGGAGTAAGCCTTCACGGTCTCCGGGCCGATGTCCAGGATGCGCCACCCCGCAGGCACCTGCCCTACCGGCACGACTTTGGCCTCGGCGTCGGCGGCGAAGGCATTGGCCACCACGGCGTCCGTCGGGAGCAGAATCCGGCCCGCGCCCTGCGCCAGCAACTCCTTGGCGATGGCGACGCTGTCCTCTTCCACCAGCGACTCCGCCACATCGTAGCCCTGCGCTTTCAGGAACGTGTTGGCCATCCCGCCCCCGATGAGGAGCCGATCCACCTTGCCCAGGAGGTTCTTGACAACGCCGATCTTGTCGGAAATCTTCGCGCCGCCGAGGATGGCCACAAAGGGCCGGCTGGGAGCCTCCAGCGCGCGGCTCAGGTAGTCAATCTCCTTCTCCATGAGGAACCCCGCCACGGCCGGCAGGTAAGCCGCCACCCCTGCCGTGGACGCATGGGCGCGGTGCGCCGTGCCGAACGCATCGTTCACGTACAGGTCGGCCAGGGCCGCCAACTTCCGGCTGAACTCGGGATCGTTGGCCTCCTCCTCGGCGTGGAAGCGCAGGTTCTCCAGCATGAGCACCTCGCCCGGCTTGAGCGCCGCCACCGCCGCCTCGGCCTCAGGCCCGACGCACTCGCCCACGAAGGCCACCGGCGTTCCCAGCAACTCGCCCAGGCGCTTGGCCACGGGCCGAAGGCTGAATTCGGGCGTCGGCTTCCCCTTGGGCCTGCCCAGGTGCGAGGCAAGAATCACCCGCGCCTTGTGGTCAAGCAGGTAGCGGATGGTGGGCACGGCCGCCACGATGCGGGTATCATCGCGCACCTCTCCGCCTTCCAGCGGCACGTTGAAATCCACGCGCACCAGCACGCGCTTTCCGTTCACAGGCACATCGCGAATGGTCTTCTTGTTCATCGTCCGTTCTCCCTCGGTAATCCGTTTGTGCTACAATTCACGAAGTAGTATACCCTTATTCGCCCTTCTCGCAAAACTCAATGAGCCAGCGAGCCAGTTTCTCCGAGTCGTGCCGCCATGGGCGTTCCCGGTCCACCAGGTCGGCCTTGTACACGCGATACGGCGCATCCGGAGGATATTCCGGGCGCACCCAGGCGACCCCCGGCACGTTGGGCAGGGATGCCGTCAGGTTGTCGTTGGCGAGCACGTTGGGGAAGACGTCGGGCCCCACGTGGCGCTGCAACGCCGCGACGTGATCGGCCAGGGTGTAGCCCTCGGTCTCGCCGCGCTGGGTGGCCACGTTGCACACGTAGATTTTCTTGGCGCGCGACGCCCGCACCGCCCGGACGATATCCGGCACCAGCAGGTTGGGCAGCACGCTGGTGTACAGGCTGCCGGGGCCCGCGACGATCAGGTCGGCCTCCAGGATGGCCCGCAGCGCCCCCGGGTACGCGGGGACATCACCCGGCTGGAGAAACACCCGCTCAATGGGCCGGCCGCTCTCCGGAATCTGCGACTCGCCTTCCACGACCGCCGGCAGTTCCTCGCCCTCGTCTTTCAGTTCCGCCACCAGGGTAACGTTCTCCAGGGTAGAGGGAAGAATCTGCCCGCGCACCGCCAGGACTTTGCTGGATTCCAGCAGCGCCCGCTCAAAGTTGCCCGTTACGCCCGCCATCGCGACGATGAACAGGTTGCCGAAACTGTGCCCGTTCAGGCCCTCGCCCTCGCTGAACCGATACTGAAACAGTTGCGTGGTGAGCGACTCGGCGTCGGCGAGAGCGGTCAGGCAGTTGCGGAAATCGCCGGGAGGCAGCACCCCCAGTTGTCGGCGCAGCCTGCCGGAACTCCCGCCGTCGTCGGCGACGGTAACGATGGCCGTGATGTTCTGCGTGTGTTCCTTCAGCCCGCGCAGCAGGGTGGACAAGCCGGTGCCGCCGCCGATGGCCACAATCTTGGGGCCGCGCTCCCGCTGCCAGTGCCTGTACACCGCCTCGGCGACGTTCTCGTGCCCGGGACGCAGGAACGCCGCCAGCAGCGAACGGTTGAGTTGGTAGATGGCGACGGCGATGGCCGTAAGCCCCAGCACGCCGAACAGAAGCCCGCGCCACTGCCGCCCGATGAATTGCAGCGTGAGGTAGTAGAACACCGGCGGAAACGTCCACCGCACGTAGATTTCCCGCAGGAGGTAGGCCACGCCCAGGCCCACGATGGTCGTGCCCAGCAGCAGCAACAGGAGCCAGCGCTTCACGTGCATGCCGGGCGCCAGCCATCGCAGGGCCGAACGGATTTGGCTTCGCGGTTTCACGGGCCACTCCTAGCGATGAAAGTCTCCCACACGCCCAGATTATAGGTCGGGCCGCGCCTTTGTCAAAGCGGACGGCGCATCGGGCGCTTTTCGGCCATGGGGCGGCTTTCCAGGGCCGCCGGACATGGGGGTTCTACCGCCGAGGATGCCACGCACGCGGCGAACCAAGGAACCGCGAATCCACGCGAATGGACGCGAATTTGCCCCCAGCCCGCAGGACTTCGCCCGTTTAGCCCGATGCTTCAGCGCCGGGCGCAATACTCTTCGCGTAGATTCGTGTTATTCGTGGACGACCACGGCCCCGCCCTCGGCGGCGAGTCGCAACAAAAAACAGCCTGCCGCGAACATGTCGCAGCAGGCTGCTGCCGTGCAGAACGGTGCGTCTGGCTGTCTGGTACAGGCAGGCGCGCTATTGCATTCGGGCGTACAGGGGTTCCCTGGGCTCGGCGGGCATCCAGTGGAGCAGTTGGCCCGCGAATTCGGCCAGCGAGCGCGCGCGGATCTTGGACACCACCTCAACATCCTCCGGCGCAAGGCCGAACTGTCGCGCCGCGCGCCCCGGATTGCTCAGCAGCGCCTGGCAGAACTCGCCGTCGGTTACCGCCGCGCCCACCAGCACGTTCAGGATTTCGGCAGTCATAGGTCTCTCCTTCTTCGGATTACCACCTTTGGCAAAGCGATAGGGGGCAAAGGCGAGCCGCCTGCAACGCAATTGCCGTATTGTAGCCTCATGATTGTGCGAACCCGCGAGGCCTGCGATGATCGCTGCGTGTAGAACTCAGACAACGCAACCGCGTTGGCTTGGGTGGCCCGGACGGTGTTCCCTGGCACCCCCGAAGGCCCCCTCCAAGCAGTCTCCCTTGCCCCCTATGCGGAGGTTCGCCGCGCTAGATTTTGCGGCGCTGGGAATCGTGATAGATTGCCGGACTAGGCGCCGGGGCCGCTGGGGCCGGTGGGCGCGCTGCCCGCGATGATGAGTCCGATGAGTCCGAGCACAAGCCACGCAACCTTGGCATAGCGGGGGTCAGCGAGTTTGGCGAACAGGGTCTTCATGGTAACTTCCTCCTGCGAGTGTTCAGGGTATCGCCGGACTAAGCGCCGGGGCCGCTGGGGCCGGTGGGCGCGCTGCCCGCGATGATGAGTCCGATGAGTCCGAGCACAAGCCACGCAACCTTGGCATAGCGGGGGTCAGCGAGTTTGGCGAACAGGGTCTTCATGGTAACTTCCTCCTGCGAGTGTTCAGGGTATCGCCGGACTAAGCGCCGGGGCCGCTGGGGCCGGTGGGCGCGCTGCCCGCGATGATGAGTCCGATGAGTCCGAGCACAAGCCACGCAACCTTGACGTAGCGGGGGTCAGCGAGTTTGGCGAACAGGGTCTTCATGGTAACTTCCTCCTGCGCTTTCTTGTTTCTGCCACCACTATATACCAGGGGGCCTCACATGGCACTCACATAGACCTCACTTTTGGGGTAGATACGTTAAGGTTTCTGAACGTAAAACGGGATTCCTTGCGATACTGACACCATGGGGGTATCCTTGCGAGAGCGTAGAGCGCGCGAAGCAAGCGCAAAACGCCTTTGGGGACGGCCTCGCCCCTCGGGGCTGGCATGAAGAGCGCCAACAAGTCCCGCAGCCGACTCTACCCTTCTCCGAGTTGTTCACAGCGACCGTATGTGCTATACTATGACCAGGAGGGTGAAAATGAAGCATTTTATCGCCATATCGGACTTCACACCGGAAGAAATCCAGCATATCTTGGACGTGGCGGTCCAACTCAAGGCGGAATGGAAGCAGGGGGGCAACCGTCCCATCCTTCAGGGCAAGACCCTGGCCATGGTCTTCCAGAAGCCGTCGCTGCGCACCCGCGTCTCCTTTGAGATGGCTATGCACCAACTGGGCGGGTATGCGTTCTACCTGTCGCCCGACGAGATCGGGCTTGGGAAGCGCGAGAGCGTGGCCGACGTGGCCCGCGTCCTCAGCCGCTACGTGGATTGCATCATGGCGCGCGTCTTTGACCACAGGCACATAGAGGAACTGGCTGCCTATTCGCGCGTGCCGGTCATCAACGGCCTGTCGGACTACAATCACCCGTGCCAGGCGATGGCCGACCTGCTCACCGTCATGGAGAAGAAGGGCAACCTGAAGGGCCTCACCCTGGCGTTCGTGGGCGACGGCAACAACGTGGCCACTTCGCTGGCTTTCGCGACGGCGCAGGTGGGCATGAACTTCGCCATCGCGACGCCCCCGGGCTACGAACTGCCGCAGGCCGTGGTGGAGAAGGCGCAGACCCTTGCCCGACGCACCGGCAGCCGCATCCTGACCACCCACGACCCGACCGAGGCCGTGCGCGGCGCGGATGTCATCTACACCGACGTCTGGACCAGCATGGGCCAGGAGAAGGAGCGCGAGCAGCGCCTCAAGGTGTTCCCGCCGTATCAGGTCAACGCGGCGCTGGTGGCGCTGGCCAAGCCCGATGTCATCGTGGAGCATTGCCTGCCCGCGCACCGAGGCGAGGAGATCACCGACGAAGTGGCCGACGGGCCTCATTCCGTGCTGTTTGACCAGGCCGAGAACCGTATGCACGCCCAGAAGGCGATTCTCGCCATCCTGCTGGGGGGAATGTAGGACGCAGGGGCAGGTCTGAGACCTTGCCCCTATACGGGATGGGGCGGCGACGCTGGGGATGATACCGGCGATGCGAGCATCGCCTATCGCGGATAGCGAGGTTGGATGTGGCAGGCCGACGCAATATCTACGAGAAGCACCTGAAAGCCGGGCACGACTACGCGTGGGACGGCCGCTGGGACAAGGCGGCGGAGCAGTATCGCCTGGCCCTGGCCGAGTTTCCCGAAGAGCCGCCTGCGCTGGTGGCCCTTGCCCAGGCGTACCGCGAATTGGGTCGGCGCGATGAGGCCGCCCAGGTGTACCGCACCCTTGTCCGAATCTCCCCGCGCGACCCCGTCCCGCTGATGCACCTGGCCCAACTGGAGACGGAGCAGGGGCATCTGGAGCAGGCGGTGGACACCTACATGGCGCTCGCCGAGTTGCACCGCGACGCGGGCGACATCCGCCAGGCCGTGGCCGCCTGGGAGCAGGTTGTCCGGCTGGCGCCCGACCACATCGCCGCCCGACAGCGCCTTGCCGCCGCCTACGCCCAATTGCGCGCCGTGGACAGGGCGGTGGAGCAGCACCTGGCGCTGGCGGGCATTCTCCAGCGCATGGGGCAGGTGGAGAAGGCCATCCAGCAGTGCCGCGAGGCGCTGCGCCTGTCGCCATCCAGCGTGGCGGCCCGCAACATGATGGAGATGCTCCGCGAGGGGACCGAAGCCGAGCCTGCCGCCGCGGGGGAGCCTCAGGAAGCGCCCGCCGCCGAAATCCTCACCCCCGCCGCCGAGACCCAGCGCAAGGCCCTCACCGACCTGGCCGGCGCGCTGTTTGAGGAGAGGCCCGCCCAGGCCGCGCCCCAGGGCCAGCCCCCCACCCAGGTGGCCGACAGGGCGTCCGTGGATGCGCTCATCAGCCAGGCCATTGACTTCCAGACGCGCGGCCTGGTGGACGAGGCCATCGCCAGTTACCTGCGCCTCCTGAAGATGGGCGAGGACCGGCCCGCCATTCACTTCAACCTGGGCCTCCTGTTCCAGCAGCAGTTGCGGTTTGAAGATGCCATTGAGCATCTCCTGCGCTCGGTCAAGGACCCCGAATACCGCCTGGGCAGCCATTTTGCGCTGGGCCAGTGCTATCGCGCCCAGGGGCAGGTGGGCCTTTCCATTGAGCACTTCCTGGAGGTCCTCAAGATCGTGGACCTGCAGACCGTGGCCCGCGACCAGGCGGATGACCTCATCCAGTTGTACGAGAACCTCGCCGAGAGTTACCAGGTCCAGGGCGACGCGGAAAAGGCCAAATCGTTCGCGGATTCGCTGGTGCAGTTTCTCAGCAGCAAGGGCTGGCAGGATAAGGTGCGCGAGGCCCGAAAGCGCCTGGGAGGGGCGGGCGAGGGCGTAACCGTGAGCATGGCCGAACTCCTGGAGGCCGAGGAGTCGGACGAGGTGCTGCGGGCGCTGTCGCTGGGCCAGGAGTATCTCAAACGCGGGCTGCTGGCCGCCGCCGCCGACGAGTGCTATCGGGCGGTGGGCCTGGCTCCGGACTACCTGCCCGCGCATCTGAAACTGGCCGATGTCTGGCTTCAGATGGGCGACATCGCGCGCGCCGCCGACAAGTATCGGCTGGTGGCCGACCTGTACGCGCTGCGGGGCGACCCAAAGCGCGCCGTCGCGGTGTATCGCCGCCTCCTGCAGATCAACGCCGCCGACACCGAGGCCCGCGCCGTGTGCATTCGGCTGCTCTTGCAGCAGGGCGAGTACGAGGCGGCGCTGGAGGAGTACATCGCGCAGATACAGATGCTGGCCCGCGTGGCCCAGGTGGGACAGGCTCTCGCGCTCGCCCAGGAAGCGCAGGCCCTCATCCAGCAGCAGGGGCTTGCCCCCCGCTGGCAGGCCGCCGTTCTCCACCAGGTCGGCGAGATTCAGGTGGGCCGCGTGCAGTGGAAGGCGGCGCTGGAGACCTACCGGCAGATTGCGGCGCTGTCGCCCGCCGACGAGCGCGCCCGCGTGCGCCTGGTGGACCTCTACTACAAACTGGGCCAGGAGGCCGAAGCCCTCGCGCAGCTGAACGAACTCCTCGCCCTGTACCGCGAGCGCGGCGAGCACAACCGCATGATCAGCGTGCTGCGCGAACTGGCCGACCTGCGCCCCGATGCTCCTGACCTGCACCGCTTGCTGGCGCAGGCGTATCAGGCGGCGGGCAGAATGGCCGAGGCCGTGCAGGAATTGGATTGGCTGTCCCGCCTGTACTGGGAGGCGGGCGAGATCGCCCAGGCGCGGGCGGCCGTTCAGGACATCATCGCCCTCAACCCCCACAACGTGGAGACGTTCCGGGCGCGCCTGCGCCAGATGGGCGGATAATCTTTCATACACGCGCGCCGCGAGCGTAACTTGCGGCGTTCTCGGGCGTTTTGGCATCGGGCAGGAGAAGAAGAGGCAACCCGTGTCGGATTTGCTGTGGACCCTATCCCAACTGGATATTCGGGCGGCGGTGGACATTCTGCTGGTCGCCCTGGTCTTTTGGGGGCTGCTCCAGTTGATCCAGCGCACGCAGGCGGTGCAACTGCTGCGCGGCGTGGTTCTGGTGGTCCTGGCCGCTGCTCTGCTCACCAGCGTGTTTCGGCTCACGGCCTTTTCGTGGCTCATGGGCAAGGCGGTGCCCGCGCTCTTGCTGGCCGTGCCGGTCATCTTCCAGCCGGAACTGCGGCGGGCGCTGGAGCGCCTGGGCAGGGCCGGCGCCTTTGCCAATCGCCCGGGCGCCGAATCCCTGGTCCGACAGGTGATTCGGCAGGTGGCCCGCGCCAGCGCCCTCCTGTCGGACCGTCGCCACGGCGCGCTGATCGTCCTGGAGCGCGACACCGGCTTGCAGGAGTATGTGGACACGGGCGTGCGGGTGGACGCTGCCCTGACGACGGAACTCCTGCTGACCATCTTCTTCCCCAATACGGCCCTGCACGATGGTGCGGTCATCGTTCGGGGCGACCGAGTGGTGGCGGCCGGCTGCGTCCTGCCCCTGGCCACGGGCACGGCGGTGGACTACCGCCTGGGCACCCGCCACCGCGCCGCCCTGGGGCTGACCGAACAGACCGACGCCGTGGTGGTCGTCGTGTCCGAGGAGACCGGCATCATCTCCGTGGTCCACAACGCGCGGATGATCCGCCGCCTGGACGAGAATCGCCTGGTGAAGGTGCTGGACGCCATCTATCTCCCGTCGCGGCCGGTGCAGGTAACGCGGGCACAGCAACTGGCCCGCAGGCTCAAACGGGTGGGCCTGGGCGTGCGCGCGTGGCTTGGGCGCGTCGCCCGCCGCCTGCTCCCGCGGCCCAACAAACGCTCTTCGTAGGTCGGGTATCATGCGCAATCTCTTTGAGAACATCGCCAGCGCCCTACTGGCGCTCATTCTGGCCCTTCTCGTGTGGGTGGCTGCCGTCAACGAGCAGAACCCCATGATTTCGGGCGTGTTCGGCGAGCCGATACCCGTTGAGGTCGTGAACAAACCCCAGGGCCTGGATTTCGTCAATCCCACGCAGATTACCGAGTACGTACAGGTGAGCATCCGCGCCCCGCGCTCCGTCTGGAATACGCTCAAGGGGGCCGATTTCCACGCGCTGGTGGACCTGGCGGGGCTGAAGGAGGGCACGCACGACCTGCCCATCACCGTCAAGTGCGCGGAGCCAGCGGTCCGCGTGGAGAGCGTCCAGCCTTCGCGCATGACCATTCGGCTGGAGCGGGTGGTGGAGAAGGTCTTTGAGGTCAAGGTGCGCATCATGGACGATCCCGCGCTGGGCTATGAGGCGCGGACGCCCACCGTGGAGCCGCCGACGGTGAAGGTCATCGGGCCGGCTTCCCGCGTGGCCCAGGTGCAGTCGGTCGTAGCCGACGTGTACCTGCGCCGCACGAAGACCTCCATCCAGCGGGACATCGTCGTTTCGGCGCGGGACGCCCAGGACAACCCCGTGGCCCTGCTGACCGCCATTGAGCCGTCGCAGGTGTCGGTTACGGTGCCGGTGGAGCAGAAACTGGGCTACCGCGATGTGTCGGTCAGCGTGATCCGCAAGGGGCAGGTGGCCCGCGGCTACCGCATCACCGGCATCTCGGTGGACCCGTCCATCGTTACCATCGTGGGCAGCCCGCTGGCGGTTTCGCAACTGCCCGGGTATGTAGAGACGTTGCCGCTGGACATCACGGGCGCCACGTCGGACATCAAGGCGCGCATAGGTCTTGTGTTGCCCGAGGGCGTGTCCATCCTGGGCGACCAGACCGTGAGCGTAACGGTGAGCGTCTCGCCCATCATTGACAGCATTACAGTTCAGCGGCCGGTGAGCATCCAGGGGCTGCACCTGGGCTACACGGCGCAGACTTCGCCAAGCACGGTGGACGTGATCCTGTCGGGGCCGCTCCCCAAGTTGGAGGCGCTGAGCCTGGAGGAAGTGCGGGTTGTGGTGGACCTGTTTGGCCTGGAGCCGGGCGTGCACAAGGTGGTGGCGCAAGCCTTCGCGCCCGAGGGCCTGACGGTGGAGAGCGTCCTGCCCGATACGATTGAGGTGGAAATCCGAACGCCGGTGGGGCTGGTTACGCCCACGCCGACGCGCCGCACGCCGACCCCGACTCCCACGCCGACTCGGCGGCCCTAACGAGGTGCGCGGATGAAGCCCATCGTCGCCGTGGTAGGCCGCCCCAACGTGGGCAAGTCCACGCTGTTCAATCGGCTTGTGGGCCAGCCCCTCGCCATCGTGGAGGATTCGCCCGGGACCACCCGCGACCGCCTCTACGCCGACTCCGAGTGGAACGGCCGCGCGTTCACGCTGGTGGACACGGGCGGCCTGGTCTTTGAGCAGATGGGCGAAGTGGAGTCCAAGGTGCGCGAGCAGGCGCAGATCGCCATCGCCGAGGCCGATGTCATCGTCTTCATGGTGGATACGTCCACGGGGTTGACCGCTGCCGACTGGGAGGCCGCCGACCTCCTCCGCCGCACCGACAAGCCCCTCATCCTGGCCGCCAACAAGGCGGATAACGAAGAGCGTCGCCAGGCGGCCCTGGAGTTCTACGAACTGGGCCTGGGCGAGCCGATTCCCATCTCCTCGCTTCACGGGACGGGCACAGGCGACTTGCTGGATGCCATCACGGCGTCCTTTGCGCCGGAGGTCGCCGAGGAAGAGGACGAGGCGATGCGAGTGGCCATCGTGGGCCGGCCCAACGTGGGCAAGTCGTCGCTGCTGAACGCGCTCCTGGGCGAAGAGCGGGCTATCGTCAGCGAAATCCCGGGCACAACCCGCGACGCCATAGATACCCGCCTGGAATGGGGCGGCGAGCCGATTGTGCTCATAGACACGGCAGGCATCCGTCGTCGCGGGCGCATTGAGCCGGGCGTGGAGAAGTACAGCGTGCTGCGGGCCATGCGCGCCATCCAGCGCGCCGACGTGGCGGTGCTGGTGCTGGACGGCGTGGACGGCCCCACGGCCCAGGACGCCCACATCGCGGGCTATATCCTGGAGGAGATGAAGAGCGTCATCGTGGCCGTGAACAAGTGGGATTTGGTGCCGAAGGATTCGCACACCATGCCCGCGTACACCCAGGCGGTGCGCGCGGCCCTTCGGTTCATGGACTACGTGCCGGTGCTGTTCATCTCGGCCAAGACGGGCCAGCGGGTGGGGCAGGTGCTGGACACGGCGCTGCGGGTCCGCGAAGAGCGCCTGGTGCGCCTGTCCACGGCCGAACTCAACGACATGCTGCGCCAGGCCGTGGCCCGCCAGGCTCCGCCCACGAAGGCCGGCAAGTCGCTGAAGTTCTACTACGTAACCCAGCCCTCGGTGGATCCGCCCACGTTTGTGTTCTTCGTCAACGACAAGGAACTGGTGCACTTCTCCTACGTTCGCTATCTGGAGAACCAGATTCGCGAGCGGTATCCGTTCACGGGCACGCCGCTGCGGTTGCTGTTCCGTGGCCGGGAGCCGAGGAGGAAGAAGGGATAGCGCGGGGGGCCAGCGCGCACCCGAGACCCTTGGGCGGCCACGAAACCGGATTCACCGCCGAGCGCGCGGAGATCGCAGAGATTTCTCCTGAACTCTCCGCGTTCTCGGTGTTCTCGGCGGTGAGAACACCAGGTGCGACGCACCTTCGGAAGTGCGTCGCACCTAGAGGCGGCTATGGGAAGCCGCCCTACGGGTCTGCGGACAACGGGCTTCGGAGATTCTTGGGGCCATTCGTGTGGATTCGTGCGATTCGTGGATAGCCAGCGTAGGGCAGGTTTCGCTACCTGCCCCTTCCTGCGGCGGCTATGGGAAGCCGCCCTACGGGTCTGCGCACAACGGGTCTCGGAGATTCTTGGGGCCATTCGTGTGGATTCGTGCGATTCGTGGATAGCGGCCAGCACCCCTCGGCGGTGAGAACACCAGGTGCGACGCACTTCGGAAGTGCGTCGCACCTAAAGGTGGCTACGGGAAGCCGCCCTACTTCACTGCCGTGGGGCTGACCTCGCCCACCAGCGACCACGGCCCGGCCCAGGTGATGCGCACCCACGCCAGGCGGCCCCGCCAATCGTGGGGGCTGTCAAAGAACACGAGTTTGTTGGTGCGGGTGCGGCCGAACCAGCGCCCTTTCTTCTGCCCCTCCACCAGCACCTCCACCGACCGCCCGACGAGCGCCTGATTGATTTCGCCGACGATGCGCTTCTGGAGGTCGTCCACGGCCTTGCGGCGGCGCTCCTTCTCGGCGGGCGGCACGTCGTCGGGCAGGCGCTCGGCGGGCGTGCCAGGCCGCACCGAGTAGGCGGCCACGTGCACGGCGTCAAATCGTATCTCCTCCAGCAGGCGGTAGGTGTTCTGGAACGCCTCGTCGGTTTCACCCGGGAAGCCGACGATGACATCGGTGGCGATGGCGGCGCCCGGCACCGCGTCGCGGATGGCCCGCACCAGGTCGCGGTACTGCCGCGCCGTGTAGGTGCGCCCCATGCGCCGCAGCACGCCGTCGTCGCCCGACTGCACGGGCAACTCAAACTGCTCGCAGACCTTGGGCAGGTCGCGCACGGCCTGGATGACGCGCGGCGACAGGTCGCCGGGATGCGAGGTCAGGAATCGGATGCGCCAGATACCCTCCACGTCGTGGACGGCGTGGAGAAGGTCGGCCAAATCCAGGGGCGGCACCAGGTCGCGCCCGTAGGCATCCACGTTCTGGCCCAGCAGGACGATTTCCCGCGCCCCTCGCGCCGCGGCCTGCTCGGCTTCGCGCACGATGTCGGCCACGGGGCGGCTCGTCTCCCCGCCTCGGCGCAGTCGCACGATGCAGTAGGTGCAGTGATGTTTGCACCCGTAGATGGCCGTGATGCCGCGGGAGATGGGCGAAGGCTCCGCGCGCGCGGTTCGGGACGCTTCGCTTCGCTCCGATGGGCACGGGGCCGACACGGGCGCAACGGGAGACTCTTCGCCGCCACGCGGCTCGGAATCGCGAGGGGTGGCGGATTGGGGCGCGGGGGCAAGCCCGCTCTGCTCCACGGCCCGCAGCAGCCCGTCCACGTCCGACGGCCGAATGAAGGCGTCCACATAGGGGAATTGCCTCGCCAGCGCGTCGGGGTCCCCCACGGCGCAGCCCATCAGCGCCAGGAAGGCGCGCGGGTTCTTTGTCTTGACGGGCTTCAGCGAGCGCAGCCGCCCCCAGACGCGGTCCTCGGCGCTCTGGCGCACCACGCAGGTGTTGAGGACGATGACATCGGCCTGCTCAATCTGGGCGGCCCGCCGCAGCCCCAGCGCCTCCAGGCCCTCCTCGGCGCGGCGGGCGTCGGCGGCGTTCATCTGGCAGCCGATGTTCCAGACGTAGTACAGGGGCATTTCACCCTCGCCTCAGAATCTCGCGGGCCACCCACACCCCCGACGCCGACGCCTGCACCAGCCCGCGCGTGATGCCCGCGCCGTCGCCCGCGGCGAACAGGTTCTTGACGGCGGTCTCCAGGCATGCGCTCAACTTCAGCCGCGACGAGTAGAACTTCACCTCCACGCCGTACAAGAGCGTGTGCCGCGAGTACACGCCCGGGATGAAGTCGTCCATCGCCTTCAGCATCTCCAGCAAATCCACGACGTAGCGGTGGGGCAGGACCAGCGCCAGGTCGCCCGGGCTGGCGTCGCGCAGGGTGGGTGTAACGATGCTGCGGCTAAGCCGTTCGGGCGTGGAGCGCCGCCCCTGTTCCAAGTCGCCCAGGCGCTGGACGATGATCCCGCCGCCCAGAAGGTTGGCCAGGCTGGCGATGTACTTGCCATAGGCAATCGGCTCCTTGAACGGCTCGGTGAACGACTTGCTCACCAGGAGCGCGAAGTTGGTGTTGGCCGTGCGGCGGTCGGCGTAACTGTGGCCGTTGACGGTGATCACGTCGCCCGCGTACTCGGTAACCACCTCGCCATACGGGCACACGCAGAAGGTGCGCACCTTGTCGTCAAAGGCCTTGGTGTAGTACAGGAGTTTGGGCTCGTACACCAGGTCGGTGAGGGGGGCCATCACCGTTGCGGGCACCTCCACGCGCACGCCGACGTCCACCGGATTGTTCTGCAAGCCGAGTTGCAGTTCGTTGGCCCGCTCCGTGAGCCAGGGCGCGCCCTCCCGCCCAGGCGCGACGATTACGTAGCGCCCCAGAATGTCCTCGCCCTTGGTCGTGGACACGCCGACGGCCAGCGAGTTCTCGGTGAGCAGGCGCCGAATCTCGGTGCGCAGGCGAATGTGCACGCCGCGCCGCTCCAGTTCCTCGCGGATGGCCCGCACCACGCCCTGCGCGCGGTCGCTCCCCAGGTGGCGGATGGGCGCGGAGACCAGTTGCAGGCCGGCCCGCGCCGCCTGCTTGGCCAGGCGCTCGTACACGTCCTGGTCGGTTCCGTACACCTTTTCGGGCGCGCCGAATTGCAGCCAGGTCTGATCCACCTGGCGGATGAGTTCCTCGGTCGTGTCGCGGCCCAGGATTTCGGGCAGTTGGCCGCCCACATCGGGCGAGAGGGTCAGTTTGCCGTCGGAGAAGGCCCCCGCGCCGCCCCAGCCCGAGACCAGCCTGCACGGTTTGCATTCCAGGCACTTGCCGCCGTTGACGAAGGACGGGCACGCGCGTTTTTCCAGCGCCGGCCCCTTGTCCACGATGAGGATTTTCATGTCGCTGTGCTGCGACAGTTCCAGCGCCGCGAACATCCCTGCCGGGCCGGCCCCGACGATGATGACATCGTACTGCGGATCGCTCATCCCCTGCTCCCCTCCTCTGCCAGCGCCGGGACGCGCCGCGCTTCGCCTTCGCGCTCCAGGATTCTGCGCACGAATTCGCCGGTGTAGGACCCGCGGACGCGGCTCACCTCTTCGGGCGTGCCCTGAGCCACCACATAGCCGCCCTTCTCGCCGCCTTCGGGCCCCAGGTCTATGATCCAGTCCGCCGTCTTGATGACATCCAGGTTGTGCTCAATGACGATGACGCTGTTGCCCGCGTCCACCAGCAGGCTCAGCACGCGCAGCAGGCGCTCAATGTCGGCGAAATGCAGGCCCGTTGTCGGCTCGTCCAGGATGTACAGCGTGCGCCCCGTGGCCGCGCGCGACAGTTCCCGCGACAGTTTCACCCGCTGCGCCTCGCCGCCCGACAGGGTAGTGGCGGGCTGGCCCAGCCGAATGTACCCCAGCCCCACGTCGTGCAGCGTCTTCAGTTTGTTGCGGATTTTGGGCAGGTTCTTGAAGAACTCCAGCGCCTCGTCCACCGTCATGTCCAGCACGTCGGCGATGGACTTGCCCTTGTAGCGAATCTCCAGCGCCTCGCGGTTGTACCGTTTTCCGTGGCACACCTCGCAGGGCACGTACACGTCGGGCAGGAACTGCATCTCAATGCGGATGATGCCATCGCCGCGACATGCCTCGCACCGCCCGCCCTTGACGTTGAACGAGAACCGCCCGGGGGCGTACCCGCGCATCTTGGCCTCGGGCAGCGAAGCGTACAGGTCGCGGATGGCCGTGAAGACGTTGGTGTAGGTGGCCGGGTTGGAGCGCGGCGTCCGCCCGATGGGCGACTGGTCTATGTTGACGACCTTGTCTATGTACTCCACGCCCAGGATTTCGTCGTGCTGGCCGGGCCTGTCCTTCGCGCCGTAGAAGATCTGCGCCAGTTTCTTGTACAGGATTTCCACGATGAGGGAACTCTTGCCCGAACCCGACACGCCCGTTACGCACACGAACTTGTTGAGCGGGATCTCCACCGTGATGTCCTTGAGGTTGTTCTCCCGCGCCCCTCGGATGACGAGGGACTGCCCGCGGCCTGGCCGTCGCACCCTGGGCATGGGCACCCTGCGCGCCCCCTTGAGGTACTGGCCGGTGATGGACTGCTCGCACGCCATCACGTCGTCCAGCGTGCCGGCCACGACCACGTGCCCGCCGTGCTCGCCGGCCCCCGGCCCCAAATCCACGATGTAGTCGGCGGCGCGGATCGTCTCCTCGTCGTGCTCCACGACGATGACCGTGTTGCCGATGTCGCGCATATCCTTGAGCGTGCGGATGAGGCGCGCGTTGTCGCGCTGGTGCAAGCCGATGCTCGGCTCGTCCAGGATGTACAACACGCCCATCAGCCGCGACCCGATCTGCGTGGCCAGGCGAATACGCTGGGCCTCGCCGCCCGACAGCGTGGCCGTCGCTCGGTCAATCGTCAGGTAGTCCAGGCCCACGTCCACCATGAACCGCAGGCGGGCCTTGATCTCCTTGAGAATCTGGCGGGCGATGGTCAGTTCCCGCTCGCTCAGCGACTGCTCCAGGCGGTCAAAGAACTCCAGCGCCTGCGTTACCGAGAAGGCCGTAACGTCCACGATGGACAGCCCGCCGACCGTAACCGCCAGACTTTCGGGCTTGAGGCGCTTGCCCTTGCAGGCGGGGCACAGGCGCGGGGCCATGTAGCGGTCAATCTCGCGGCGGATGTAGTCGGAACTGGTCTCGCGATACCTGCGCTCCAGGTTGGGGATGACGCCCTCGTAGGTGGTCTGGTACGAACGGATGCGGCCCTCGCCGTTCTTGTAGCGGAACTGGATGGTCTCGCCCGACCGCTGGCCGTACAGGATGATGTCCAACTGGCGGGGCGAGAGTTTGGACACGGGGATGTTGGTCGGGATGCCGTAGTGTTTGGCGACGGCCCGCAGCAGTTGGGCGTAGTAGCCCTCATCGGTGGTGGTCTGCCGCCAGGGGGCGATGGCTCCCCCGTCCAGACTGCGCTCCTTGTCGGGAATCACCAGGTCGGGGTCAATCTCCAGTTGCACGCCCAGGCCCGTGCACACGGGGCAGGCCCCGTGCGGCGAGTTGAACGAGAAGGTGCGCGGCTCAATCTCGGGCAGCGACAGGCCACAGTGCACGCACGAGAAGTGCTCCGAGAACAGCATGTCGCGCGGCTCGTCGCCCGTTACGTCGCTGACGATGACCACGCCCTCGCCCACGCGCAGGGCCGTCTCCACCGAGTCGGTGATGCGCAGCGCATCGGGGTTCTGGCCGTTCTCGCCGCGGCTGATCACCAGGCGATCCACCACCGCCTCAATGGTGTGCATCTTGTAGCGTTCCAACTCTATCTCTTCGTCCAGATCGCGGACGACGCCGTCCACCCGCACGCGGACAAAGCCGCTGCGACGGGCCTCTTCCAGGACGCCCTTGTGCTCGCCTTTGCGGTCTTTGACCATGGGCGCCAGGATGAGGATGCGCGAGCCTTCGGGCAGGGCCAGGATGGCATCCACGATCTGCTGCACGGTCTGCTGCGAGATTTCCCGCCCGCACTTGGGGCAATGGGGCACGCCGATGCGCGCGAAGAGAAGCCGCAGGTAGTCGTAGATCTCGGTTACCGTGCCGACGGTGGAACGGGGGTTGCGGCTGGCGCCACGCTGGTCAATGCTGATGGCGGGCGACAGGCCCTCAATGTAGTCCACGTCGGGCTTTTCCATCTGGCCCAGGAACTGGCGGGCGTAGGCCGAGAGGGATTCCACGTAGCGCCGCTGCCCCTCGGCGTAGAGGGTGTCAAAGGCCAGCGAGGACTTGCCCGAGCCGGACAGGCCGGTGATGACCACGAGTTTGTCCCTGGGAATCTCCAGGTTGATGTTCTTCAGATTGTGTTCGCGTGCGCCGCGAATGATGATCTTGTCCTGAGGCATGTGCCCCCCTGCATGATGGGTCCACGCGGCCCAGCAAGGCCGCGGTTTGTTTCGCAACTTACTATTTTAGCACGTTTGCGGCCTGCGCACAAAGTTGGCGAGAAGCCCGTATTCGGCTCCATCTTGTGTTGCCGGCGGCTATGGAAAGCCGCCCTACGCTTCTCGTTGTTCATTCTCCATTCGTGCAGATTCGTGTTATTCGTGGATAGCGGTCGGCACCGATGCGGCGGCTATGGAAAGCCGCCCTACGCTTCTCGTTATTCATTCTCCATTCGTGTAGATTCGTGTTATTCGTGGATAGCAGTCAGCGAGCGCAGGGCGGTTTGCGAAACGTAGGGAAAACGTAGGGGAAACGTCAAGCAACGCATGGGAATTTGTGGTATGCTGGGTGTAGAACAAAGGCATGGTTCTTGGCCAGATTGTCAGGATGGCTGGTGGCCTGACCGAGAGCTTCCCCCGAAAGCGTGCGTCAGGAACCATGCCTACATAAGGTATCTCTTCTTCTCCTCCTTTTCACATAGAGAGCCGAGGCGGCCCACCTCGGCTCTCAGCATGTCCGCGGTACGCGCGCTTGTCGCCCGACGTCGCGTCCGCGAACGCCGCGAAGCGGGCTGGGGGCAGATTCGCGTCCATTCGCGTGGATTCGCGGTCGCCGGTCGCCCGACGCTGAAGCATCGGGCTAAAGGGGCGAAGCCCTTCGGGCTGGGGGCAGATTCGCGTCCATTCGCGTGGATTCGCGGTCGCCGGTCGCCCGACGCTGAAGCATCGGGCTAAAGGGGCGAAGCCCTTCGGGCATGCCGACCTCACCCCCTCGTTCCCCCTCTCCGCTGGCGGAGAGGGGGAAGCCGAAGGCTGGGGGTGAGGTGCGAAGCCCTTCGGGCTGGGGGCAGATTCGCGTCCATTCGCGTGGATTCGCGGTTACTCGCCGCCCTCGCGCATCAGGGCCTCCAGGGCGCGGCGATAGGTTTCATACGCGACGCGGCCGAACAGCACAAATCGCACCCGCTCTATCTCCGGGTGTTCCCGCAGGTAATCCATGACCGTTCGCAGGGCAATGGGCGCGGCCTCCTCCATCGGATACCCATACGCGCCGGTGCTGATGGACGGGAAGGCCACGGACCGCAGATTGTGCTCGGACGCCAGGCGCAGCGAGTTGCGATAGGCGCTGGCGAGAAGGTGGGGCGCGCGGTCGCCGTCGCGGTAGTACACCGGCCCGACGGTGTGGATAACCTTCTTCGCCTTCAGCCGCCCCGCGTTGGTGATGCGGGCCTCACCGGTGGGGCAGCCGCCGATGCGCCGGCATTCCTCCAGAATCTGCGGGCCGCCCGCGCGGTGGATGGCCCCGTCCACGCCCCCGCCGCCCAGGAGACTGGGATTCGCCGCGTTGACGATGGCGTCGGTGTCCTGCTGGGTGATGTCGCCCTCCACCAATTCCAGGGCTGACGAACCGATGCGCACTTCCATGGCCTCACACCTCCTCCATGCGGATTGCGCAAGAGGATTTTACACGCGGCGGGCGCGCCCGGCAAGCAGGCGGCGCATGAAACGCATACAGGGCAGGGGGCAGGCTTCCACACCTGCCCTCCCTGCGGCGGTCGCGGAAAGCCGCCCTACGAAACTCATGGCAACTCACCGCAGAGCGCGCGGAGACCGCAGAGATTTCTCCTGAACCCTCCGCGTTCCCGGTGTTCTCGGCGGTGAGAAAACTAGATGCGACGCACTTCCGAAAGTGCGTCGCATCTAGAGGCGGCTATGGAAAGCCGCCCTACGTGTCTACGGACAACGGGCCTCGGAGACCCTCGGAGTCTATTCGCTATTCGTGTAGATTCGTGTTATTCGTGGATACCGGTCAGCCCCCTGTGGTCTGCGTTACTATGGAAAGCCGCCCTACGTGTCCACGGACAACGGGCCTCAGAGACCCTCGGAGTCTATTCGCTATTCGTGTAGATTCGTGTTATTCGTGGATAGCGCTCGGCCCCCTGTGGTCTGCGTTACTATGGAAAGCCGCCCTACGTGTCTACGGACAACGGGCCTCAGAGACCCTCGGAGTCTATTCGCTATTCGTGTAGATTCGTGTTATTCGTGGATAGCGCCCCTGCAACCGCGAATAGCGCGAATCCACGCGAATGGGGAACCGCCGTGCCCACGTTTATTCTCCATTCGTGTAGATTCGTGTTATTCGTGGATAGCGGATTACGGCGTCCAGAGCGTGTCGGCGGAGACCTTGATCCAGTACCCCGCGCCGGGCTGGAGCGTGGCCAGGGTGTTGGCCCACGCCGGCGCAGCGGAATTGTACCGCAGCCAACCGTTGGGGCTGCCGGCGTCGGCGGCGAAGGCCAGCGGCGACTGCGCCGCGATGGACGACAGCGCCTCGCCCACGGGCTTGGGCGACATGCGCGGGAACGCCACCAGGTTCCAGCCGGCGCGCAGCGGGATGGAGGCCGCCGAGGATGGAGCGGTGGTGCTCGTGAACCGCAACGTGCAGGCCGACGTAACCTCTACCCAGTACCCGTGCAGGCCGTCCACCATCGTGAGAGTGTTGCCGCTGGGGTTGCCCGGGACGTAATGGAGCCACGGGCCGCCTGGGGCCTGCGCATCGTAGGCATAGACCTGGGTGTAGGAGCCGTCAATGGACGCGAAGGCGTCGGCGACGGACACCGCCGTGGCCAGGTTGGAGAACGAAATCAGGTTCCAGCCGGGCGACAGGGGCTTCTCCAGCGTTACGCCCGAAGGCCACAGTCCCACCGACGGGTCGCCGTGCAGGGTCATCGCCATCAGGTTCTGGACGTCGCCCGTGAACCAGACGTAGGACTGGGCGTAGGTGGCTTTGGCATCGGCCAGCGCCGCGCCGGCCGTATCGCGGTCGCCCGCCAAGTTCTGGCCGAACAGGTAGGCCATGGTGGCGTTGCCGCCGTCGGAGTAGGAGTCCCAGTACAGGTAGTACCAGGTCAGCGTTGTGCCGGCGACGGTGGCCACGGCCCCGCGCTTCAGCAGTTCGGAGGCCAGGTTCACGTAGCCCACCTGCGCGTTCAGGCACGAGTTCTGGAACACGATGGACGGCTTGGAGTCGTCCAGGCCCGACAGGTTGTCGTAGGTGATGAACGGCGTGTCATAGGCGCTGCTGCCGTTCCACAGGCGACGGTAGGCTCCGTAGGCGTTGCCGTGCCCCCACCAGGTTACCAGGCCGTAGCCGCCCGCCCACGTGGACGTCATGTTGGAGAGGGTGAGCGCACGCTCGTGGGGGAGGGAGGTGGCGGGCGGGTTCTCCTCGTACAGGCGGTAGGTGGTGAAGCCCGCTGCCGTCAGATAGCGGTTGCGCATCTCCTCACCCAGGTAGCCACCGTCGGTCTGGATGGCCCCGCTGCTGGTGTAGCCCTGGATGGCCATGGCCAGGAGAGCCTTGCGCCGCCAGTCGCCGTCGGTGGTGGCATAGGTCATCGTCTTCTGCAAGATCGGCCCCACGACCGACTCGCTGTCAAAGGGGATGCGTCCCACCCACAGTTCGGCTGCGAAATCCGGCGCGTCTTCGCCCCGCTCGCCGAAGTAGCCATCGCCGTCGGCATCCCAGTTGCCGGTGAGGTCGGCGTAGTAGGCGTCGGTCGGCGTGGGCCAGTTGCCCCCGTGATCGGTGGGGCTGGGGTAGGTCGTCTTCATCGGCACGGTGGACGCGCTCCCGATGATGAGCAGGTAGCGCAGATTCCACGGGCCATAGCGGTTGATGAGGAAGTTGCGGATTTTGTCGGCGGATTCGGCGCCCGGGAAGCCCGACCAGTCCGACGGCGTGGCGATGTACACGGCGAAGCCGAGGCTGGCTTTGTGCGCGGCGAAGTTCTGCACCGCCTGCGAGGCGGCGAGGGTGGCGCTGGTGAGGATGAGGTATCCCTGTGCGGCTTGGGCTTCGGGGCCGTCGCCGTACCACTCGCGGGCCTGGTCGGCGTTGGCCAGGGGGAGCGACTCCCAGTCCCCGCGCCGCGTCGGCAGGGCGGGTCCCGATGCGCGCGTGTATCGCACGCTCACCGTAACGCGGCGGGTGAGCGTCAGCGCGCCGGTGCGCGGGTCGTAGCGGAACGGGAAGAAGTGCAGCCGCGCGAACACCACGCCGCCCACCGCGTGGGTGCCTTCCAGCACCACGGGCGCCTCGGGAAACGGCTGGGTCAGTTCCAGTTGCGCGATTCGGCCGTCGTCGGAGACCTGGGGCGGGACCCGCGACAGGTTCCAGTTCTCGCCCAGGAGTTCACTTTGCGCCTCCTGCACCACAACGGACAGCGCGCGGGTTCCGGGCGGCAGGGCCACATCCACGACGCGCACGGGCAGCGCGGGGTAGCCGGGGATCAGCGCGGTCTGGAAGCCGTCCATGGCGAGGCGCACCGTACCATCGGCTTCGGGCAGGGCCTGGTAGGGGGCGCTATCCAGCGTGAGCGAAACGGAGGAGCCGCCGGCGGCATCCTGCGCGAAGACAGGCGCGGCCAGCGTCAGGGCGAGCGCAACGACAGAGACCAACGAAACCGCACGAATAAGGACGCGCATCCTCTTCCCTCGGACGGGATTCTACACTGCCATTGTACTCTGCGGCAAGTCCGAGGGCAATGGGAAAAGCGTACCATTGGGAACGGGGGGCGGGGCGAGGAGCGGAGAACCTTATGTCGCGTTCACCGCGACGCAGGTTGTTGAGCGCAGGACGCCCTCACACTTCTGCACTTGCTCCAGGACGAACCGAGGCAGGTCATCAAAGCGCTCAAACTTTGCCAGGACGATGATGTCATAGGGGCCCGTAACGACGTGGGACTGCACGACCTCTTTGCTGGCTTTCAGGCGTTTCTGCACAGCAGCCGTCCGACCTGCCTGCACCTCAATCAGAATGTACGCCAGAATCTCTTCCATAGCGCCCTCCTCATGCCTCGTCCGGCGCGAAGAACACCTCGCAGGCTACGCCCTCTCGGTCCTGCAGGACGGGCACCGGCACAACCGCCAGGCGTCCGGCGATAACCCGCCGTTTTGGTTTTTCCATGGCTTCAGCCAATGGGTGCAGATTCAGGTTCTTCAGGTAGCAACGTTGGCCGCCCTCTTCGGCACCTGCTTGCCTGAGCCAAAGGCTTTGGAAGACCTTCTGCTCAAAATGCGGGGTTCGCTCCATGGCAATCTGACGCGCCTGGCGAACCACAGGGTGCACGTCTCCTCCGATCGCGTAGTAGAGCGGATTCTCAAAGGACGGCAAGTCGTGGCCCAGGGCGGTGATCCCGCGTTCAGCGAGCCAATTCAGGGCTTCTGGGTCTATATACGGGTGGCAAAGGAAAGCCGCCCAGCCTTCCAGGGCCGGGTTGTTGTAACTGTTGCCATAGCGGTTGAAGCGGAAGATCCAATCGGTGCGGAACAGGACAAACCAGTCCGAAAGGTCCTCGTCCGCTGGAATTCCCTTCCACACCTCCTCCAGATCATCCACCCGAATCGCCAACTGCTGAATGAGGAGCCAAAGGAACTCTCCATCTTTCACGACCTTCATGTCCAGCAAACACGTCTGCGCATCCAGTGGGTCGGTGGAGTCGCGGACAAGTACGGGCTCAAGGACCTTTTGCTTGCCGGTGAAATCCAGCACCACGGCACGGCGGATCTGGGGGCTCAGGTTTGCAGCGACGGAAGGTGTGAGCGAATCGGCATGGGGCAAATCCAGGTGGGTGAGGCCGTGCACGGCCAAGAAGTAGGCCGCGTAATAATCCATGTCCGTAGCGTGCCGGTACACGCTGACGAACGGGCTGGGGTGTCCGCGCAGTCCGGTAATCTGGCGGTACTCCAGGCTGATGCGCACCGCCCGCGAGAAGTCAAAATCCATCACGAATGCACCTCGTAAGGTTCGTATTTCCGGACTTCGTCCCAGTTGAAGTCCCGGATGAAGGCTGTAACCATCTTTGTCTGGGCCATGTTCTCCGCCACACTACGCACGATTTCGCGGATGTCTTTAGGCCCTCGGAGAGACATCACCGTGCCCAGGCGCGGCGTGCGCTGGCTCTCCATCAAGGCTTTGCTAACGAGGTAGGGATCCAAGAACAGTAGAATAGTCTCAAACATCAGGCAAAACGGTGTTCCCGCTTCCCCCAGCAGGGAATCGTCCTGCAATCCCTCAAGCCGCCTATCCAAGTCCCACAGTTTTCGGTCAAATGTAACCAACCAGAAGAGATGGGCCAGACTAAGGGACTCGGTCTTGAGCGCGTCCTCGCACGGTGGTTGCACCAGGTTGTCGGGCAGAAGGCGGCGCAGAGCGGCTACGGTGGCCAGAGCCACCGCATCGTGGCGCACCAGGGCCATGTGGCGGGTCAGTTTCCCCGACCGGTCCGACAACACGATTTGCAACTGGTCCAGGAACCGCGTCGCATACTCATCCCGCGTTTTGGCGAAGAGCGAGTCCTTTTCAAGGTATTCCAGGGCACGCCGCCCTGATTTGGCTCGCTCGGCGAGTCGCTGGTAGCGTGCCCATATCTCCTCCTGAAACTGATGCCAACTGCGCCACGACTCGCGGAAGTACGAGGCCACGAAACTCGGCACGTTCGCCGCCTGGATCACAGCATGAATGTCGGGGTCGGGCATGCTTTGGAGGTAGGCCACCAACTGCTGCGCCAGTTCCAGGTGGCCTCTGAGTTCCACCTCGGTGTCCTTGGTCCAGATGACATTGATGTCGTTCTCAAAGAGGAAACGCAGGATTCGCTGGGCGCGCCCGTGCAGGGGATCCGAGCGAGCCAGCGCCGCGATGATGACGTTGGTGTCGGGGTACACGAAGATGCAGGAGAGGTTGCGGGAAAGGCGCGCCTTCAACTCCTCGTCGTACGGCCAGACGCGACGGAACAGGTGCTCGTAGGCGCGCTGGAGCAGCCAGTGCTCCAAGTGGGGCGTCATCTCCAGTCCGCCCCGTTGGATGAAGCCGCATGCCCTTTCCAGTGCCCGAGCCAGCCGGGTGGCTTCGGGGGCGCGAGCCTCTCCTAGCCCGAAGGTGGTTTGGACATCGGTGGCGCAGTCAGGAGGCACCTCCTCGCGCAGGGACTTCGCCAGCGGGGCCAGAAACAGCCGTACGGCTAGATTGGGGGATAGCGCGCGCCAGTACTCGGTGAAACGCTCTTTGAGGCTGCCATCCGGGGAGCCCAGGGCTTGGCGGTAGGCTTCCTCCACCTCGCGCACAAGCGCATCCCGCGCGATCCCGCCCGAGGCCACGTCTTTGACCAGGCCCGCATAGACCAGGGTGGCAAAGTCCGCGTAGCAGTCGTCCAGGAGCCGCGCGCGCTGTTCCTCCACGCGCTTCAGCCGCTTGTCGCCCAGGGGCGTGAGCCGGTACGCGTTTTCCCTGAATTGCACGTCAGGGACGGCTTCTATCCACTTCTCTCGTAAGGCGTGGGCAATGCTCTCCTCAAAGGCGATGCGCGTGCGGCGGCTCTTCCAAATCTCAAACCCCAGGCGCTCGGTGAAGTCGGCCTCTATTTTGCCTTGGGGCACCTCCTTGCCGGTGCGGCTCTGCGAGGCGATAGAATCCAGAAGCCAGTGGCAAAACACTTCCTTGCGGATGTCGTCTAGTCCAGGGTCATACAGGAGTTGAATCTGGGTATCCACGACCTCACCTTTCCAGATGCATGCGCGCAGCACAAATCGCCGTGTGCAGGCTTACCCACGGCCGATTTGCGAGCGAATCCCCAAATAAGCCGACAGTTCCGAAGAGCGTTCTCGCCGGAAGTTTTCCATGTAATCGCGCTTCCAATCCGCGATGAGGACTTCCGGGATTGCGGCGCCAACCCTGTCGATCATCGCGGGCAGGTCCAGGGTCCTGAGGATACGGATTACATCTTCGCGCTGCGCGGGGGCAAGGCTCGGGTCCTCCACAACGCGCAGGATGGCGGTGGTTACCTCGTGAATCAGGGCGCTCACCTCGGGCGAGATACCCGGCTGCAGCCCGGACGAGGGCAGTGAACTGCGGCGTGGGGCGTAACCCGCTGCCACGAGCAACTGATCGGTCTCGGCGGGCGATAGACGTAGCGCGCTGGCGATGCGAAGAATGGTGTCTGCGGGGGGTGGATTCCTGTCGCCTTTCTCAATGCGGTTCAGATAGCTGGGGCTGATGCCCGCCGCCTTGGCGAGGGCTGACTGCGAAAGGCCGGATGCCTTCCGCTTGCGCTTCAGAAGGGATGCGAATTCAAGACCCACATAAGACCTCCCGAAAGAGATAACTCATTATACCATGATTTTGCCACTTTGTCAATACCCTATTGCCTTGAATTTGCGGTAGGCGATGAAATGATGCTTCTCTGACAAAGACTAGTTAAAATATTTGTGTCAAATAGACAAACTACTTGACAAAATGGGAAAACTGTGGTATTAATATAATCAAAGGCACCTCCGCACATTGACAATTTGGCAATAGAGGGCCGCAGGCCATGGCAGCCCCGCTCCGAAGTGGCGACCCCAACAACCGAAAGCGGTCCACCATCCGATGGACTAGGGGAAGGGGGTGATGGCGATGAGTTTCCGGTCAGCCGTACAAATCCTGATGTGGGTTCCGACTCTGGTGTTCGTGTTCCTGGTCGCCCTCTTCGCGGGGTTCGGCTATGGACTGCTGGCCATTGCTTTCGGCGTTCTGGCATCGGTACTTGCCGGGCTGGCGCTCACCGTGCACGGTTACGTTACACCGCAGTGCACCGCCACGGTGTTCCGCGATCCCAACGGTTACGTGAAGCGGATTGCGACGGAGGGCCAGCACATCCTGTACACCACGCTCCGTGAGCATCCCACCGAAGTCATTGACACGGGCATCAAGAGCACCGAAGACCGCTACGATGGCTTCCGAACCAGGGACAACGTGCCGGTTGACATCCGCGTCAAACTGTACTTTCGGTTGGACCCGACGCTCATCCGCGAAGACGAGTTGCCGCAGTTGGTCGTGCTGAAAGAGGAAGCGTGGAAGAGCCTGGTTCGCACGGTTGCCAGAGGCACGGTGCTCACCTACATCGGGCAGCAGCGATACCGCCACATCATCCCCAGCGAGCGCCGCGACGCCCTGTGCGCCGCGTTGAGCCGGGAAGCGGGCGAGGCCCTGCGCAGCCTCGGCGTCATCATCTCGCCGGGCTTCGGCGTGAGCATCCAGGACATCCAGCCGACCAATGCCATCCTGGAGGCGACCATGGATCGGGCTGCCGCCCCGCTCAAGGGCCAGGCAGCCGTACAGGCTCTGGAGCCCATCGCCAACCAGTACGGCGAGCAGGAGGCACTGAGGGCCGCCGTCGCCGCCGCGATCATCACGACCGGAACTGTGCCATCGGTCTTACAGGAAGAGGTGGAGCGCGGAGTGATTTCCGTGGCGCGTCCGAAGAAGCCGGCCGCGTGAGGCCAGATGTCCAGGATTGTAGCCTGCTGTGCGGTACGCGCATCCGGGAGGCGAGTCGCCGCGCTGGGCCTGGGCTACCAGGATGCCGGCAAGGGTGCAGGAAGTTCGCCGCATCGGTTTGGGACACGGTATCGGAGGGCGCCGGACGGCGTGAAGGGAGGGTCGCGTCCGAGGAGGTGCGCCATGGAGGGAATGCTCATTCTCATCGCCGGCTGCCTGCTCCTGATCCTGTACCTGTCAGTCAGGCTGTGGATCGCCGAGCACGATCGGAATCTGCTCCTGGAGCACGTCAGCATTGCTCCGGTTGACTACGGCGCCGGATGGGGGGCTCTGCTGGCCTTCCTGCTGATGATGGCGATGCTCGGGATCGCAGGTCTCTGGCTAGTCGGCGCGATCTAGTTGTGTTGGGCGGCGTGAATGCGCCGCCCAACACGCTTCAACAGGCCGTGCACATCCGGCTCGCCCTACCGGTTCGGTACAAATGTCCCAGTCCCCCAATCTTTTCCCTCTACGCCTTTTGAGAGTATAATACTCCTGATACTCGCATCGGAGGAGTTCATGGCATCCAACACCGTGCGCGTCCGTTTCGCGCCAAGCCCAACGGGATACCTGCACGCCGGCGGCGCTCGCACCGCCCTCTTCAATTTCCTGTTCGCGCGCCATCACGGCGGCTCCTTCATCCTGCGCATTGAGGACACCGACCAGACCCGCTACGAACCCGACGCCCTCAACGACATCATGGACAGCCTGCGCTGGCTCGGCATCCTCTGGGATGAAGGCCCCGAGGTCGGCGGCCCCTACGGCCCCTACTTCCAGTCCCAGCGCCTGCACCTCTACAAGCACTACGCCGAGGAACTCGTCCGCATGGGCGCGGCCTATCGCTGCTACTGCTCGCCCGAACGCCTGGAGGCCATGCGCCAGGAGCAGGTCGCTCGCGGCGAGTCGCCCGGCTACGACCGCCACTGCCGCTACCTCACCGCCAAGCAGATCGCCGACTACGAGGCCCAGGGCATCGTGCCCGTCATCCGCCTCATGGCCCCGCTGGAGGGCGAAACGTCCTTCCACGATGTCATCCGCGGCACCATCACGGTGGACAACCGCACCCTGGACGACATGGTGCTCCTGAAATCCGACGGCTACCCCACCTACCACCTGGCCAACGTGGTGGACGATCACCTCATGGAGATCACCCACATCATGCGCGCCGACGAGTGGATTCCCTCCACGCCGCGCCATCAGATCATCTACAAGGCCCTGGGGTGGACGCCGCCCATCTACGCTCACCTGCCCGTCATCCTGGATCCCAGCGGCAAGGGCAAGATGAGCAAGCGCAAGAAGCGCACACCCGACGGGCGGGAGTTCCCCGTCCTCATTCGCGAGTTCCGCGCCGCGGGCTACCTGCCCGAAGCCATGTTCAACTTCCTGGCGCTCGTGGGCTGGTCCTACGACGACAAGACCGACATCCTGACGCCGGAGCAGATCATCGGCCGATTTGACCTTTCGGGCATCAACGCCGCCCCCGCCGCCTTCAGTTACGACAAGTTGGAATGGATGAACGGCGTGTACATCCGCGCACTGCCCGCGGCCGACCTCGCCCGCCGCATCCAGCCCGTGCTGGCGCAGGCGGGCCACGAGGCCGACCTCGCCACGCTGGAGCGCATCGTGCCCCTCATCCAGGAGCGCATCAAGACGCTGAACGACGCGGTGGCCATGACCGACTTCTTCTTCGCCGACCCGCTCGGCTACGACCCGCAACTGCTCATCGGCAAGAAGATGTCGGCGGAAACCACCCTGGAAGCCCTGCGGCTTGCCGTTCGGGTGTTCCAGGCCGCCGACTTCACCGAGGCGGGCCTGGAGGAATCGCTGCGCGCGGCGGCCGAGTCGCTGGGCCTGAAACCCGGCGACTTCTTCACCCCCATCCGAGTCGCCGTTACGGGAAAGACCGTGTCGCCGCCGCTGTTCGGGACGCTCGCCATCCTGGGCCGCGATCGCGTCCTGCGCAGGCTTGAGTACGCCCTGCGCGTGCTTTCCGAAGCAACCCGGGCCGCATCCGACTAACTTCGCGAAGGAGAGGGTTATGCAACTGAGTCGCAGAGCCGATTACGGAATCCGCCTGTTGCTGGAACTGGCCATGCTCCCCGAAGGAAGCCGCACGTCCACGGAGGAAATCGCCGTCAAGCAGCGCATCCCGGTTACCTTCCTCAGCAAAATCACGCGGCAACTGGCCCAGGCCGGACTCGTCCGCGCCTACCCTGGGCTGGGCGGGGGGCTGGAACTGGGGCGCGACCCCCGCCAACTCACCATGCTGGACGCCCTCCAGGCGCTGGAGGGGCCTGTCGCCATCGCCCGCTGCACCCTCTATCCACACGAGTGCCCGCGCAGCCACTTCTGCCCCATGCACCAGGTCTGGAAGAAGATGGAGGCGCAGATGGTGGACGAACTCTCCAAGATCACCTTTGAGCAACTGGCGCAGTCGGAAACCCGTGCCATCGCCGGCTAGACGGGCCGACGGCTTTTCCCCGCCCGCCCGGTGCGCGGGCTTCTGAATGGAGGGAAGGACTATGGCGCAATCCAAACCGACGATCGGATTCATCGGGCTGGGCATCATGGGCAAGCCGATGGCGCGCAACCTCATGCGGGCCGGCTATCCGCTCATCGCGTACAATCGCAGCCGCGCGCCGATGGAGGAACTCGCCGCCGAGGGGGCGCTTCTGGGCGACTCGCCCGCCGACGTGGCGGCCCGCTCCGACGTCGTCATCCTCATGCTGCCCGACTCGCCCGATGTGGAGCAGGTCGTCTTCGGCCCCAACGGCGTGGCGTCGGGCATCCGCCCCGGGGCGCTGCTGATAGACATGAGTTCCATCTCACCGGTTACGGCCGTGAGGGTGGCCGAGGAACTGGGCAAGAAGGGCGTGAAGGTGCTGGACGCGCCGGTGAGCGGCGGCGACGTGGGGGCGCGCCAGGCGACGCTGTCCATCATGGTCGGCGGCCCCGAGGACGTGTTCAACGAGGCCCTGCCCATTTTCCAGGCGCTGGGCAAGAACATCGTCCTGTGCGGCGGGCACGGCGCGGGCCAGATCACCAAACTGTGCAATCAGATTCTGGTCGCCATCCAACTGGAGGCCGTGGCCGAGGCGCTCGTGCTGGGGGCGAAGGCGGGCGTGGATCCCGCGAAGATCGTGCAGGTGCTGAGCGGCGGGCTGGCGCGGTGCGGCGTATTGGAGACGCGCGGCATGCGCATCGTGAACCGCGACTTCGCGCCGGGCTTCCGCGCCCGCCTGCACTACAAGGACCTGAACAACGCGCTGGCCGCCGCCAAAGCCTACGAGGTCCCGCTGCCCGTTACGGCCCTCGTCGCCGAGATGTTCAAGCGGCTGAAGGTGGCCGGGCGCGGCGACCTGGACCATTCGGCCATCACCACGCTGCTGGAGGACCTGGCCGGTACCGTCGTCCAGAAGCGCGAGGATTGACGCGGAGCCGCCCCATGTACGTCTTGGCATTCGCGGCCAGCCCCCGCCGAGGCGGTAACACCGACACGCTGCTGGATCACGTCCTGGCTGGCGCGCGGGCCGAAGGGGCCGACGTGGAGCGCATCGTCCTGTCCCAGTACCGCATCGCGCCCTGCGTGGAATGCAATGGCTGCTGGAAAGAGGGCTTCTGCGTCGTCCAGGACGATTTTCAACTCCTGTACCCCAAACTGGAGGTGGCCGAACGCATCATCCTGGCCACGCCCATGTTCTTCGGGCACGTCTCGGCCCAAGCCAAGCAACTCATAGACCGCTGCCAGTGCTTCTACGCCCGCAAGTACATCGTGCAGCGCCCCATGCCGCCCGTGCCGCACCCGCGCAAGGGGTATCTCGTGGCGGCGGCGGGCCACCCGCGCATCAAGTTTGACTGCATGGGTCTCACCATGCGCGTCTGGATGGACGCGCTGGACGCCACCTACGGCGGCGCGCTGACCTTCAACAACCTGGAGAACGCCCACGATGCGGCGTCCCGCCCCGACATCCTGGAGCAGGCCCAGCAATTCGGCAGGCAGGTCGTGCTCGGCTGACGCGCTGGCGCGGACAAATACACCGGCGCAAGTCCGATTTGACAACCCCCGCATTCTGTGGTATCATGCATCCGAAGTAGGTTGCAGGAAGATGCTGTATCGGGATGACACAGATGAAGAAGACGCCGCCAAGTTTCGCCGTGGCGGCTTTTTGCTATCTGTGCTCCGGAGACGCAAGCCCTGTCCTACAGAATACCGCAGGAGGTTGATTTTCTGACCATGGGTGAACGAGTTACAGGTACAGTCAAGTGGTTCAATCGGGTGAAGGGCTACGGCTTCATCACCCAGCCGGATGGCGCGGACGTGTTCGTCCACTACTCGGCCATTCGTGGCGAGGGCTACCGCAACCTATACGAAGGCGAGAAGGTGGAGTTCACCGTCCAGAACACCGACAAGGGCCCCCAGGCCGCCGACGTGGTGAAACTGGAACAGTAGGCCCACGACGAAAAACTGAATACGCAAAGGCCCCGTCTTGCGGCGGGGCCTTTTCTATTCCATGCGACGCCCGTCCTGCCCGGGCGCGGTCGCGCTTGCTCGCAGGGCGGAGTTCGTTCATAATACGTGCCGTTCCGTCTCCCGCGGCGGGAGAGGGCTAGGGTGAGGGGTGTTGCGCGCAGCCGCGCGGGGCTGAACCCACGCGCTACGAGAACGCAGCCCCTACGGGGCTACGGTCAGCCCGCAGGGCTTCGCCCGTCCAGCCCGATGCTTCAGCGTCGGGGGTAATACCCTTCGCGTAGATTCGTGTTATTCGTGGATGACCACGGCCCGTTTAGCCCGATGCTTCAGCGTCGGGCGGATATACTGGAGCGAGTCCATTATCCTCGGCCGTCTCGGCGGTGAGACCCGGCGTCCCGACGCCGGCGAGGGTGAAAGATGCTGCTCCGCGCGACGGGAAGGCCGAACCGGGAACCCTTGCGGGCCGCAGGCCGTCTTTGACGGAGAGAACCTATCGGGAGGAGAGACATGTACCGACAGCCGCTCCCACCGGAGCCCGACCGAGCCAACCAGCGGCTTCTCATCGCCGCGCTCATCGTCGGCGCCGTTGCGCTGGCGTGCGCGGCCGCGGCGCTGGTCGGCGGCCTCATGCTGTTGCGAAACCGCCAGGCAGCCGCGCCGGCGCCCACCCCTGTGCCCGCCACCGCGACGCCTGCGTTCAAAACCCAGATTCGCCTGGAACCGGAGACAGGGGCGTTGGGCACCCCTATCTTTGTCCGTGGGTCTGGTTGGGTGCCGGGCGAGGTGGTGGTCGTGTTCCTGCTGGCCCCCAGCGGCAACATCAACGAGTCCCTCACGGTGGCTGTGGCCGTAACCGACGAGCAGGGCGGGTTTGAGAAATCCTTCGCCGTCCCGAAAGGCCCGCCCTGGGACGGCATGACCGAACTGACCGTCCTGGCGCGATCCAACCGCACCGGCAACGAAGCGCGCGCCGCGTTTCGGGTCGTCCCGCCGACGAGCACGCCCACGGCCACCGCCACGCGCACCCTCACGGCGACGCCGACGCCCGGCACGCCCACGCCGACGCCCACCGTGGCCACGCCCACGCCCACGCGCACGCCGTTCGTCGCGACCGACTGGCTGGGCGAGTACTGGGCCAACCCCAACCTGTCGGGCGATCCCGCGCTCCAGCGCAACGATGTCCGCGTGGACTTCGCATGGGGGACTGCCGCGCCCGATCCCGCGCTCCCTGCGGACCGCTTCTCGGCCCGCTGGACCCGCGAACTCACCTTTGACGGAGGGGCCTACATCTTCCACGTGGCGGTGGATGACGGCGCGCGGCTGTGGGTGGATCAGCGCCTCATCATCAACGAGTGGCACGATTCGGGCCTCACCGAATACACCGCGCCGCTGTACCTCACGGCGGGTCGGCATTTCATCCGCATGGAGTACTACGACGCGGTGGACAATGCCGTCGCCAAACTGTGGTGGACGCCGCTCACGGAGTTCGCGGGATGGAAGGCTGAGTACTACGAGAACCGCGACCTGGCCGGAGTGCCGGTCCTGGTGCGCGACGAACCGCAGATAGACTTTGACTGGGGCGAGGGCGCGCCCGCCGGTCTGACCACGCCGGACCGCTTCTCGGTGCGGTGGACGCGCACGCTGACCCTGGCGGCAGGGGTGTACCGGTTCCGCACCCTGGCCGACGACGGCGTGCGCCTTTGGGTGGACGGCCAACTGCTGATTGACGAGTGGCACGATTCGCTGCGCCGCGTCTATGTGGGCGAGATCGTCCTGCAGGCCGGCGCCCACACGGTGCGCGTGGAGTACTACGAGAACGCCGGCGGGGCGGCGTGCAAGGTGTGGTGGGACGCGTCGCCGCTGCCCACGGCCACCGCGACGCCCCCGCCCACGTTCACCGCGACCGCGCAACCCCTCGCTCGCCGCGGTGCGCGCTGAGGCCACAGGGCCTGAACGCGGGTTCTCCGCTCGTGTTGGGCGGCGCCGCGCGAAAATCAAAACGGGGACGAAGGGCTTCGTCCCCGTTCTTGTTTGGGGTGAGCGGCGGGATTCGAACCCGCGGTCTTCTGATCCACAGTCAGATGCCTTGACCGCTCGGCTACGCTCACCGCGCGCGCTCATTGTACCATAAAGCCCCGGCCCGCGCAAATTCGCAGGCCCCGAAGCCCCCCAAGGGTCTCCTGGCCTCACCGAACTCCTGGGCGGGATGGGCGAGGTAGCGCCATCCACGAATAACGCGAATCCACACGAATGGAGAACAAACATAGACACGTAGGGCGGCTTCCCATAGCCGCCGACCTGCTATCCACGAGTAACGCGAATCCACACGAATGGAGAATAAACATAGACACGTAGGGCGGCTTCCCATAGCCGCCGACGCGCCATCCACGAATAACGCGAATCCACACGAATGGAGATAAACATAGGCACGTAGGGCGGCTTCCCATAGCCGCCGCATGGGTGCGATGCACTCCCGAAAGCGCGTTGCACCTTGGCCCACGGCGCGACCAACAAACTTCGGAACCGAATCTTCGGTTGCGCCATATTTGGCGCGACACGGGGGAGATGCTATAATCCCGACGCGCAGCAAACGTTCTGGAGGAGGTGTTTTTCTTGCTGACCTATCTGCATATTGCGCAAATCATCATCGCCATCGCGCTCATCGTTGCGGTGCTGTTCCAGGCCCGCGAGGCCGACCTGGGCGGGGTGTTCGGCGGCGGTTCGGCCGTGCAGCGCACCCGCCGCGGCGTGGAGAAGGTGCTCTACAATTCCACTATCGCCCTGGCGGCGGCTTTCCTGCTGATTTCCCTGATCATCGTCATGATCTCATAGCCTGCCCCCACCGCGCTGGCCCCCGATGGCACAAGGGAATCGTGGAGAGCGTATGCCGCGCAGTTCCCGTCTGGCAGCCGTGCTCACGATCTGCGGGATCGTGCTTATCGGCGTCGTGCTGGCGCGCCAGGTGGTTCACGTCAGCACCGTCCTGGTGCCCGCAGAGGGTGGCACGTACACCGAGGGGGTCGTCGGCGCGCCCCAGTGGCCCAATCCCGTCCTGGCCGCATTCAACGAGACCGACGAGGACCTCGCCCGCCTGTTGTTTCGCGGGCTGACACGCGTGGACGAGCACTCGCGCATCGTGCCCGACCTGGCCGAATCATGGGAAGCATCGGGCGACGCGCTGGTGTACACCTTCACGCTCAAGGCGGGCCTGAAGTGGCAGGATGGCGCGCCCGTTACCGCCGATGACGCGGTGTACACCTTCCAACTCATGCAGTCGCCCGACTTCCCTGGCCCGCCCTACCTGGTAGAGTTATGGAAGACGGTGCGCGTGGAGAAGGCGGACACCCTGCGCGTGCGGTTCACGTTGAGCGAGCCGTTCGCCCCGTTCCTGGACTACACGACGGTGGGGCTGCTGCCCGCCCACATCCTGGGCAACACGCTGCCCGCCGATCTGGTGAAGCACCCCTTCAACACCGCCCCCATCGGCAACGGCCCGTTCATCCTGGAGCGCGCCACGTCCGAGGAAGTCGTGCTGCGGCCCAACCCGCTGTGGGATGGGCCGAAGCCCTACCTGGAGCGGCTGGTGTTGCGCCTGTACCCCGACACCGACGCCGTCTTTGCGGCGTACCGTCGCGGCGAGGTGGACGGAATTCGGGCCATCCCCGCCGACCGCCTGGAAGACGCGGCGGGACTGCCCGCGCTGAATCTGTACTCCGCGCCAGTGGCCCAGGCCACCTGGCTGATTCTCAACACCCAGTCGCCGCCGCTGGACGAGACGGCGCTGCGGCGGGCCTTGACGCTCGCCACCGACCGCCAGCGCCTCATCGTGGACGCGCTCCACGGCCAGGCGCTTCCCCTCTACGGGCCGCTCCTGCCCACCTCGTGGGCCTACAGCCCCGCCGTGGAGCAGGCCGCCTACGATCCCGAACAGGCGCGGGCGCTGCTGGCCGAGGCGGGCTGGGCGGATTCCGACGGCGACGGGACGCGCGACAAAGAAGGCAAGGCGCTTGCGGTGGAAATCGTCTGCCTGAACACCCCGCAGGACGTGCGGGTGGCCGAGGCCATCGCGGCCCAGTGGCAAGAGGTCGGCGTGCGGGCTACGGTGGCGCCGCTGTCGGCGGGAGAACTGGCCAACGACTACCTGCGGCCCCGCGCATTCCAGGCCGTGCTGTACCACTGGCTGGATGTTACGCCCGACCCCGACATGTATCCCTTCTGGCACTCCACCCAGGCCACCGACCCAGGCCAGAACTTCGCGCAGTTCCGGAATCGCGACGCCGATGAGATCATGGAGCAGGCCCGCCAGACGCCCGACACGGTACTGCGCCAGGAGTTGTACGCGCGCCTGCAGGAGATTCTCCGCGATGAAGCCCCCGCCATCTTCCTGTACCAGCCGGTTTACACCATGGGCGTGCGGGACACGGTGCAGGGCGTAACCCTGGGGCCGGTGTTCAGCGCCTCGGACCGCTTCCGGAGCATCGCGGGCTGGTACGTGCAGACGCGGCGAGTCGTGGCAAGCCAGGCGCGGCAGGGCCATTAGCACTGCGGCCCGCCCGCCGGCCAGCGCCTACACCCCGAACAAATCCCGCTTTTCCTGCTCCAACTTCTCGTCAACCGGCAGCGAGCCGGTCGGCACCGAGACCTCTTTCCAGAACGCCTCGTCGTAGTTGCGCGGGCGCACCTGAATGGGCATGGGCACGGCGTGCCCCACGATGAGCATCTCCTGGCGGAGTTTCAGGCTGGCCAGGGCGTTGCGCAGGGCGCTGCGGTCGCTCACGCCCGTGAGCACGGCCTCAATGTCCCGCTCGTCGGCCAACTTGCCCGAGATGCGCGTGCCCAGTTGCGACAGCACCTCCGAGTCTATCCCCGACGGGCGCTGGTCTATCACCATCAGCGTAACGTGGAACTTGCGCATCTCGCGGGCGATGGTGCCGAAGATGGTCTGCGAGGCGATTTCGGGATTCAGGAACTTGTGCGCTTCCTCCACCGTGATCATGAGTGGCCGAGGACGATCTGCGTCCTTTTGAGACACGTCCCACTTCTCCGTCTGTTCTACCCACCGCTGGCGCACGCGTCGCGTTACCAGGTTGGACACCAGCATGTAATCCATCATGCTGTTATACTCGCCGAAGTGCAGGATGATGTGTTTGCCCTTCTCAAGGGCCAGTGTAATCTGATCCAACAGATTGGAATCCATCTCGGTGCGCACATATCTCTTCCGCGCCAGTTTCTTCAAATCACGTTGCAGCGCCTGCACCGAACCCTCGTGGGCGCCCGACTGCTCGCAGAACTCGCTCAGTTCGTCGGCCCCCATTTCAATGAGACGCGAGAGCCACTTCTCACCGTATTGGTCCACCAGCAAGCCGATCATCGTGCCTGCCTTGGCCGTCAGCCCCAGTTCTTGGGACATGAGGATCACATCCTCGGGTTCAATCTGATTCATCCCAATTTGCAGGACACCGTCGGCTGGGCGGCCAGGCTTATTGGCATCGGACGGGTCCAGGGTATACACCAGCACCTTTGAGCCGAACAGGTGCTTCAGCCCTTTCACACGCACTTTGGCCTCGCTCTCCTTGCCGTAGGCGTACTCACCGTGTACGTCAAAGATGAGGGTGGACCCCACGTCATGCTGGATGATGCCCGCCAGGATGAGGAGCGCGGTGAAACTCTTGCCGGTCCCCGTCTGGCCGAAGACGCCGCTGGACCGCTCCATGAACCGCGCCAAATCCAGGCAGATGGGCAAGTCCATCGTCAGCGGCTGGCCGATGACGAAATGGTTGGCCTTGTCCGCCGAGCCGAAGACGGTGGCGAAATCCATCTCGTTGGCCTCCACCAGTTCGGCATAGTGCATGGGGATGGTGCGCACGGACATGACGCCGCGCTCCTCGGGCGTATTCCCGGCCAACTGCCGCGCCGGGTCGGCCACGTCCACGGTGGGCATCATGAGCATGGGCTTGACGACGGCCATGGCGTAGGTCGCCGAGCCGCTGAGCACCCGCGAGACGAACGGCGTGAACCCCTGGGGCGGCTTGGCGATGAGGCGCGCGTCCGAGGTGCGCAACTGCAAATCCGCCAGCATGCAGAAGTAGGTGTACTCGCGCCCCTGCACCACCATGAAACTCCCGATTTGCAAATCCTCGGTGCTACAGCCCGGGTCCAGCCGCACGGTCAACCCTGCCGTGAATGAGCCATCCACCACAACGCCCAATCGCTTTCGTTCCATCGTGCCTCCCTACAGAAACGGGTTCATTCACCGCGGAGCACGCAGAGAGAGGTCTCAGCGCCTCTGCGGTGAAACGTCATGCCTCTGGGTCCACGGCGTACAGTACCGCCAGCAGCCTCTCCACATCCTGTTGGAGCAGCCCGGCCACCTCCAGCGCGGCCTGCTCCAGCCACGCCTCGTCGCGCCCGCGCTGCTCGTAGGTCCACACCAGATGCGCCGCCAGGACATGTTCCAACGGCACCTGCACCTGGGCCGTCGCCAGGGTACGCAGGTAGAGCCGCCGCTCCGAGAACCGGCCCACCTCGTCCGCATCGCACGCGTACACCGAGTAGTGCATCGGCGGCGGCTGGCCCGGAAGCCGCTGGCTGATCCGTCCGCCCGCCAGCGACCCGACCGGAATGACCGTGAACTTGGTGTGCAGCAGGTGCTCCAGTTCGGGGTGGCTGGCATAGACCGCATCGTCGTAGGCGTCCGGTCGGCTGCGGCGCATCGCCCCGCGCGCGGGGTCCACCGACACCGTCTCGCCGAAGGCCACGACCCCATAGACCCACGTGTCGCGCCCCGCCTGGGCCTTCACCAGGCTCCCTAGGGCCGGCGGACGGTTCAGCACGAAACTCTCGGCCACGAAGGTGAACGAGTCGGTCTCTATGATCTCGCCAATCCTTTCGGTCATACGCCTCGCCTCCTTTTGCTGCGGTCTTTGCCCGAGCGGATGTAGGGCAGGCCGCGCCGGGCGAATTCGCCCTCCACCAGTTCCTCCACCACCGCCCGCATCGTTATGTCAATCACCGCGGCCTCGTGCGCCTCCATGAGCGCCAGCGGATAGGGCGGCACGTCGCCGCTGAGCGCGCACTGATCCAGCACCACGCCCAGCCCCAGGTTCAGCGCCCCCTCGTCCTCGGCCACCCACCGCGGCATCTCCACGCGGGCGATTTCGCCGCCCACATCCATATAGCAGAAGATGATCTCATGGCCCCCATAGTACTTGACCACATCGGACACCGTGGCAAACAAATCGGTGCGCTCCGCGGGCTTCAGCACCCCCTGGAGCAGTTCTCGGTCGCGCAACTCGCCCAGGAATTCGCACAGTTCGCGCTCATCGCTCTTGCACGTCCTGCACTCTCTCGGATCGGTGTCGCACAGGGCCACCCGAAGGGCGTTGCACAGGTCGCGGGCGCTGGGAAAACTGATGTAACTCATCAGCGGAATCCGTTCGGCCAGGAAGCCATCCAGCGCCCTGCGGAACGGCGCGAGGAGCCGATTTCGGACGCCATCGGACGCGCTCTGGAGTCGCCACAGGATGAGCGTGCCGTCGTGCAGGGCCACGCGCGGAGCCGGCAGCGCCAGCGCCGTTTCCAGCAGCACCTCCAACTCGCGCACGGCCATCTTCGCCCCCAGCAACTCGCCCTTGAGTGGCTCGCCGTCCACGTACAGGTCCTCGTCGCTGTACAGCATCTCGCTCACCGCGCCCAGCGACGCCGCCGGATTCTCCCCATAGGCGAGCACGACCTTGCTCATGTTGAGGACACAGTACTGAACGGGGCTGTGCCGGTCGGGCGGGATGTTGGACCCGTCGCTGGCGGCCACCGAGTACCCGCCGCGCGGCAGCGGGGGAACGGGGAATGTATCGCCGAGGGACTTCAGGGGGTTCGCCACGAGCCAGGGATAGCGCTCCTGGCGCTTCTCCAACTTGTCGCTCACCTTGTCGGCATCGGCGCGCCGCAGCAGGTTCCGCGCCTCGCGCAGAAGCCGCTGCCGCCTCTCGGGGCGCTGCAAGTCCACCAGGGCCTGTATGTGCGGGTGAATTGCCGAAAGGTCCAGCGGCATCTTCCCTGCCTCCATTCGCACATTTGGTCTAATCCTAGCACGACTGCGGAGTTTTCGCAAATGCGCCTGCTTGCCTTCTGTCGCGCACCTGCGCTACAATGGGCACACGATTGCGACTCGCCGCGGAGACCGAGAAGGCGCAGAGAAGGAGAGGGCAAGTCCGTGCGGTCCTCGCCCCTGCGCACCGCGCCTCCGCGGGGATACGACGGACAGGAAGGTGCGACATGACGCTGGTTCTGGGAATTGAGACTTCGTGCGACGAGACGGGCGCCGCCGTCGTGGAGAACGGCCGCCGCATCCTCAGCAACGTGGTCGCCTCGCAGATTGACCTGCACCGGCAGTACGGCGGCGTCTTCCCCGAAATCGCGTCGCGCCAGCACATCCTCACCATCGTCCCCGTCGTGCAGCAGGCCATGCGCGACGCGGGCGTGGATTGGCGCGACCTGGACGCCATCGCCGTAACCTACGGGCCTGGGCTGGCGGGGTCGCTCCTGGTCGGGGTCAACGTGGCCAAGGCGCTGGCCTTCGCCTACAATCTCCCCCTGGTGGGTGTCAACCACATAGAGGCGCACATCTACGCCAACTGGCTCGTCCCCACCGCGCCCGCGCCCACAGACCTGGGCAGCGCGCCAGAGCGGCCCGCCCAGACGCCCGCTCCCGCGCCCGAGCCCCAGTTCCCCCTCGTCGCGCTCATCGTCTCCGGCGGCCACACCGAACTGCTGCTCATGACCGACCATAGCCAGTTCAAGCGATTGGGCGCCACCATTGACGACGCGGCGGGCGAGGCGTTTGACAAAGTGGCGCGGCTCCTGGGGCTGGGATTCCCCGGCGGGCCTGCCATCCAGCAGGCCGCCTCGCGTGGCAGCGCCGAGGCGTTCCAGTTCCCCCGCGCGTGGCTCAAGGGGACCTACGACTTCTCGTTCAGCGGCCTGAAGACCGCCGTCCTGCGCACCGTGCGGAAGTACGAGGCCAGGGTCGGCGCCCCAAGCACGGAGCGCAAATCCAAACTCGTATCCTCGCAGACCCCGCCCATGATGCACCAGATACCGGTGCCCCATCTCGCGGCGAGTTTCCAGGCCGCGGTCGTGGACGTGCTGGTGGAGAAGACGCGGCAGGCCGCCGAGGCCACCAAGGCCCGGCAGGTGCTGCTGGCCGGCGGGGTCGCGGCCAATGCGCTGCTCCGCAAGGAGATGACCGCTCGGCTGGCTCCCGTGCCGGTGCTGGTGCCGCCGCCCGCCCTGTGCACCGACAACGCCGCCCCCATCGCGAGCCTGGGCTATTTCCGCTTCATGCGCGGCGAGCGCGCCGGCCACGACCTGGACGTGAACCCCAACCTGCGGCTCGGCGTCGCGCCGACCCCCTAGAACCCAACTTGTCGGGTATGGAAACCCGACCTACGGCGAGAGGGCGACGAGTAGGGCGGCTATCCCTAGCCGCCGCAGCACCCCGTGAGACCTTTGGGGTCGGCGCCCGCCCTCACCGCTGGGCAAAATTCTTGACAAAATCGCCCTTTCGTGCTATGATTTAGCACTCAAACAGCGAGAGTGCTAACAACGCCTTGCTGGAGGAGACGCTTATGGACCTGACCGAACGCCAGCGGATGATCCTGGGCCTGGTCATCCGCGAATACATACAGAACCCCGTGCCTGTGGCCTCCAAGGTGCTGGTGGAGAAGTATCCCTTGGGCATCAGCCCTGCCACGGCGCGCAACGAACTGGCCCTGCTGGAAGAGCGCGGCTACCTGACCCATCCCCACACATCGGCGGGCCGCATCCCGACCGAGAAGGGCTATCGCTACTTCGTGGAGTACCTGATGCAGCAGGTGGAACTGCCGCTGGAAGAACGGCTGACCATTCGCCACCAGTTCTACCAGGTGCACGCGGAGATGGACCAGATGATGCGGCTGTCGGCGTCGGTGTTGGCGCGGCAGACCCGCTCGGCGGCGCTGGTAACCCCGCCGCGCGCCCCCCAGAGCCGCTACAAGCACCTGGAACTCATCTCCCTGCGCGAGACCGTCGCCCTGCTCATCCTGGTGCTCCAGGGCGGGCTGGTCAAACAGCAGGTGCTGACCCTGGACGCGCCCTACACGCAGGAGACCCTGAGCGCCATCGCGGGGAAGTTGAACCACCTGTACGCGGGCCTCACCGTGGATCAAATCAGGCCCGACGTGGCGGACGCCGAACCGCTGGAAGCCCGCGTCGCCCAGATTGTCCGCGACATATTGGCGCACGAAGACCACCAGATGTCGCAGGAGATTTACCGCGATGGGCTGGGCTACATCCTGGAACTCCCCGAGTTCCGCGAGGCCCGCTCGCTGAAACAGGTCGTGGATTTGCTGGAGCGCGGCATGTTCTTTGAGGAGATGCTGGCCGAGGTCATGGAGCGCGGCGGCGTCCAGGTGATTATCGGCGGCGAGGGGCGCTGGGATGAACTCAGCGACTGCAGCGTGGTCATGGCGCGCTACGGGGGCGAGTCCAGAGTCGGCGGGGCGCTGGGCGTCGTCGGCCCCACGCGCATGCCCTACGCCCATGCCATCTCCGTCGTGCGCTACGTGGCCGAACTCATGGGCGACCTGATGTACGAATGGTACGGATACTAGAGCCGCGGGCGACGGCCCGAACGGGCCATGCCCTGCGGCCTGCTCTCACCGCAGGAGCACAGCATGGGTGCCCCTGCGCAATGCAACACGGACGTGGAAGGGGTGAGAATCATGGCAGAAGACGCGAAGACCAACGAGACGCAGCAACAGGCAGAGGAACACGCCGCTCCCGCGGCACAGGAGACCGCGCCGACGAGCGCGGCCGAGGCGGACGAGAAAGAATCGTTGCGCCAGGCGCTTGAGAAAGCGCAGGCCGAAGCGAAGGACTACCTGGATCAACTCATCCGCTCCCGCGCCGACTACGCCAACTACAAGCGCCGCGCGGAGCAGGAGAAGCAGGAACTGGTGCGCCGCGGCAACGCGAACCTGATTGTGCAGTTGTTGCCCGTGCTGGACGACTTTGAGCGGGCCTTCCAGTCGCTGCCGTCGGGCCTGGAAAAACTCACGTGGCTGGATGGCATTGCCCTGGTGTACCACAAACTGCAACGGATTCTGGAGAAAGAGGGTCTGCAACCTATCCAGCTCAGCAGCCGAAAGTTTGACCCGACGGAGCACGAGGCCATCGGCTACGAAGAGTGCGACGATTTGGAAGACGGCATGATCGTGGCCGAGGTGCAGAAGGGCTACAAACTCGGCGACCGCGTCCTGCGCCCGACGCTGGTGCGCGTGGCCCGACGGCGCGTCCAGCCCGCCGCGGAGGCGCAGGCCAGCGCCGAAGGCCCATCGCAGGCCCAAGGCACGGAGACCCCGCAGGAATAGCCCCGCGGCGGCATCCCCGCGCCCCGTTGGGCTTCCGAGATACGTTTTTCAAGGAGAAAACATGGGCAAAATCATCGGCATTGATTTGGGCACCACCAACTCGGTTGTCGCCGTCATGGAAGGCGGCGAGCCGATTGTCATTCCCAACGCGGAGGGCAGCCGACTGACCCCCTCGGTGGTGGCCATCGCCAAGAACGGCGAAAGGCTGGTCGGCCAACTGGCGAAGCGCCAGGCCGTTACCAATCCAGAGAACACCATCTTCTCCATCAAGCGCTTCATGGGGCGCAAGTTCAGCGACCCCGAGGTGCAGCGCGCCATGAAGGTGGTGCCCTACAAGATCTCGGCCGCGCCCAACGGGGATGTCCGCGTCCACATGGGCGGCAAGGAGTACTCGCCGCCCGAAATCTCGGCCATGATCCTGCAGAAACTCAAGACCGACGCCGAAGCCTACCTGGGCGAGACCATCACCCAGGCCGTCATCACCGTGCCGGCGTACTTCAACGACGCCCAGCGCCAGGCCACCAAGGACGCGGGCACCATCGCTGGCCTGGAGGTGCTGCGCATCATCAACGAGCCGACCGCCTCGTCCCTCGCCTACGGCCTGGACAAGAAGAAGGACGAAAAAATCGCCGTTTACGACCTGGGCGGCGGGACGTTTGACATCTCCATCCTGGATCTGGGCGATGGCGTCTTTGAGGTGCGATCCACGAACGGCGACACCTTCCTGGGCGGCGACGACTTTGACCAGCGCATCATAGAGTGGGTGGTGCAGGAATTCCTGAAGGACACGGGGATTGACCTGCGCCAGGATCGCATGGCGCTGCAACGCCTGAAGGAAGCCGCCGAGAAGGCGAAGATAGAACTGTCCAGCACGCTCCAGACCGAAATCAACCTGCCGTTCATCACCGCCGACGCATCAGGCCCCAAGCACCTGGTGATGACCCTGTCGCGGGCGCGGCTGGAACAACTGACCGCCGACCTGATAGAGCGATCCATCGGGCCGGTGCGGCAGGCCCTGGCCGATGCCAAACTCCGCCCCGAAGACGTGGACGAGGTCGTGCTGGTGGGCGGCCAGACGCGCATGCCCGCCGTGCAGGAGGCGGTGCGCAAGATCTTCGGGCGCGAGCCGCACAAGGGCGTGAACCCCGACGAGGTGGTGGCCATCGGCGCCGCCATCCAGGCGGGCGTCCTGGGCGGCGAGGTCAAGGACGTGCTGCTCCTGGACGTTACGCCGCTCACCCTGGGCATTGAGACCCTGGGCGGCGTGGCGACCCCGCTCATTGAGCGCAACACCACGATCCCGACCAGGAAGAGCCAAATCTTCTCCACCGCATCGGACGGGCAGCGCAGCGTGGAGATCAAAGTCTTCCAGGGCGAGCGCCCCATGGCAGCCGACAACAAGTTCCTGGGCAGTTTCATCCTGGACGGCATCCCGCCGGCCCCCCGTGGCGTGCCGCAAATTGAGGTTACGTTTGACATTGACGCCAACGGTATCTTGAGCGTAACCGCGCTGGACAAGGCCACCGGTCGGCAGCAGAACATCCGCATTCAGCCTTCCAGCGGCCTGTCCAAAGAGGATATAGAGCGCATGGTTCGCGAGGCCGAACAGTCGGCCGAGCAGGACCGCCGCAAGAAGGAACTGGTGGAGGCGCGAAACCAGGCCGATTCGGCCATCTACTCCGCCGAGCGGCTGCTGCGCGACGCGGGCGACAAGGTCGCGCCCGCCGACAAGGCCGAGGTGGAGCGGCTTATGTCCACCCTGCGGACCACGATGGCCGGCGAGGACATTCGCGCCATTCAGGCGCAGACGGCAGACCTGGCCCAGGCGCTCCAGCGGGTGGGCGCGGCCATGTACAGCCAGTCGGGCGGGACCCCGCCGCCGGAGGGCGAGCCTGGCGGAGACCAGGGCAAAGGCCCCGAGGACGTGGTGGACGGCGAATACCGCCAGGCGTAATGCGGGCACTGTCCCAGGCCAGGGTGAGGGCGCACGCCGCGCGGGGCTGAACCCCCGGCCTTCGGCTGCCCCCTCTCCGCCAGCGGAGAGGGGGACCGAGGGGGTGAGGTCTGCACAGCGCAGGGCGTGATGCGGACACTGTCCCCTCTCCCGCCGGGAGAGGGCCAGGGTGAGGGGCGCCGCCCGCGGCGCGACGCACCACGTAGATAAAATGGAAGGGCTGACGACCTTGTTGTACAATCGCGGGTTAGTGGGGTGTTCCACCCTATCCGCATACAACTTATGGCATTTTGCCAAGGAGGTCAGCCCAATGAGCATTGTATACTAT
>Ga0272448_1000810_pt1 | contig 44971 bp, 54 predicted proteins | sample YNPCB0191_FD_202220 | JGI IMG/M metagenome (GOLD analysis project Ga0272448, IMG submission 202220) | Hot spring sediment microbial communities from Yellowstone National Park, WY, United States - YNP-CB-019-1 | ecosystem: Environmental > Aquatic > Thermal springs > Hot (42-90C) > Sediment... | reverse complement strand
GCCACCACGCCTTGAAGGCGGCCTGTATTGCCGCGGAACAATCGGTGGAGTTGTCGCCTTTGGCCCCCCACCACTCCGGCAAGGCCCACTCCAGGGCGCCGTCGCCAAACACCACCTGGCCGCTGCCGGTCCAGGAAAACACCTGATAGAGGCCGGCCTCGAAAGGCCCGTTGATGGTTAGGGTGACGCCGTCGCTGATATTGAACTTGCCACCCCTCAGCACCAGCAGATGGACATTGGCCGGGATGGTGGTGTTACTGGTGATGTCGACCGTCACGGCGGGGATAACTAACGTGATCTCGGTGGAGCCGATAGTGGCCAGGGCCGCGGAAAGCGTAGTGTACCCTGGATCCCCTAAGGTCTTGTATTTGCCCAGGTGGGAATACACCCAGTCCAGACCCTGGTAAAAAATGCCCGAAAGACTTTGCATTGTTTTACTCCCTGTTTAGTTATTTCCCTCCTATTGACCATATGATAGCTCAACTCCTTTTGGGAGTCAAAAAATTTTTGCCTCCATAGTCATTTTTTTCTTGACATTTGGCACATTTATGTTCACACTTGTTCCCAAAGGGCGTATGACGATGAGACGGATTTTCCAACGGACTCACAGGTCGGACTGGGTGAATCCTCGGCACCGGGAGATCATGCGGCGGAAGCTGGTGGGCCAGAGCAACAAACAAATCGCCGAAGAGCTTGGTCTGAGTCAGAACCGCGTCTCCGTCATCACCAATAGTCCGCTGTTCAAGCTGGAGCTGGAGCGGATGATGCAACAGGCGGACGACCAGCTGTTCGATGCCATGGGGAAGTTGCGGGAACTGCAGCCCGACGCGGTCAACGTCTTGCATGAGTCCATGCACCAGCACGAGTATCCCCACCTGCGGCTGAAAGCCGCCATCCAGGTGCTTGACCGCACCGGCATCAACTCTCCCAAACAGATACAACTGCAACACTCCGGCCAGACCTTCGAGCAGCGTCTGTTCGATGTCCGGATGCGGTACCAGGTGGATGACATCGACCTTGACGAGGACTTTGACCAGCGGCGGCGGCGCTTCATCACCATCATGGGACAGAACGAGTTGCTTGAAGATGACCGACATTGATGTTACTCGCCTGGTAATGGACTTCGAATACTACTGTGCGACTTGCCTCAAGATTCGCACCAAGGACCGGCGGGTCATTCCGTTCAGCCATTGGTATCCCAGCCAATGGCTCATCTGGAAGAGCATCAGGCGAGACTGGGCGGCGGGACGGCCCATTCGCAAGATCATCCTCAAACCTCGCCAAACCGGGGCTTCCACTCTCACAGAAGCCTTTTTGTTCTGGACGGTCCACACTTGTCCCAACACCCACGCTCTGGTGTTGTCGATGGACAACGACAGCACCAGATACATCTTTGACATGGCCCGCAACTTCTACGAGAACCTGCCGGAGGCTGTGAAGCCCATGAAGCGTTACTCGAACCGGCGGGAGCTGGTGTTCGAAAACCCGGACGAAAAGTCCCGGTCTCGAAACCCCGGCCTGCGCTCTCGCATCGAAGTGCAGACGGCGGGCAAGTATGTGCCGCCTCGGGGCGCCAGCTTCAACCTCGTTCACTTCTCCGAAGTGGCCTTCTGGCCCAACGCCACGGATATCGTTCCGGCCATTATTCCGATGGTCCCTGACCTTCCGGGTACGGCCATCATCTATGAGTCCACCGCCAACGGGGTGGACAACTTCTTCTACAACGAGTGGGTGGCCGCCCGCAATGGCGACAGTCTGTTTGACCCGATTTTCTTTCCCTGGACTATCATCCCCGAGTACTCTTTGCCGCTCGACTCGGAGGAGGAGCGGGAAGAGATTTTGTCGACGCTGGACGAAGACGAAGAGCAGCTGCGGCAACAGGGTCTGACCGTCGAGCAGCTCAAGTGGCGGCGCCACAAGATTGACGCCATGCACGGCGACAGCGACTTGTTCAAACAGGAATACCCGGCCACCGAACAGGAGTGCTGGATGTTCAGCGGCGAGCCGATCTTCAGCCGCAAAATCCTCAAGCAGATTAAGCCGCAGCCGCCGATTTGGCGGGGGGACATTGACGTCCTGAACGAGCGCCTGGTACCGAACGACGACGGTCTGCTGCTGGTGTGGGGGCACCCGGAGCCTGAGGCCCAATACACGATTGGCGTGGACACCAGCAGCGGCACGGGGGCGGACTACTCGTGCATGCAGGTGTTGAAGCGGACGTGGCCGCAAGGGTTGGGCGACCAGGTGGCCGAGTGGCACGGCAAGGTTGATCCGGTCGCCCTCGGTCAGCTTGCGGTCATCCTCGCCCGTCACTACAACGACGCCATGTTGTCCATCGAAATCAACAACCACGGCTTGACGACGCAGTCGGAGGCCCAGCGGCATTATTGGCATTTCTATCGTTGGCAATACTTTGACCGGGTCGGCCGGACTTACACCCAAAAGATCGGCTGGGAGACCAACATCTCCACCAAGCCCCTTCTGATTGACCGCACGATCGCCTGTCTGCGAAGCGGCCTCATCGGCATCCGCAGCGAGCACCTGTTGCGGGAGATGTGGCTCTACGTCCGTGTCCCCGGCACCATGACTTACACGGCTGAGAGCGGCCACGACGACCGCGTCTGTGCCTTCATGATTGCGGTGGTTACCAGCTTCATCGAAGACCCGGACGCCAGCTTTGTTTACACGGAGGAGCGGCCCGTATTGGTAAAACCGCCAACCTCGAACCGCCTGGGCAACGTCATCTTGCCCGCGCCGTTCATTGACGGTGGGGACCCCCGGGGTCGCCACCACCAGGAGACCAAATCATGGCTCGTATTGTAAAGCGGAAGCGGAAACGGACTCGGAGACAGTGGGTCAACCAAATCGTTGACGCTCCAAGGAGTTTGACCCCCGCCGAAACCAGAAGAGTTCTCATCAGATGAGACGCCGTCGTTTTCTTTAAAGTGATTGGGAGGTGAATGGCATGGCCCGGAAAAAGAAAGTCAGCAAGCGGTGGGCAAAGTGGGCCAATCAGCCCCACAAGCCGCGACGTCTTCCCGTCAGGGGGATCATAAAATGAAAACCATAAAGAAGGTGGAGTGCGACCTCGAAGAGTGCGCCCGACGGCTGGTGGAGCAACTGAAGCCGCCGCTTGCCGCGCAGTGTCTGTTGGACACCGCTCGCAAGTTCCGGGTTCCCCTGTGGGTCTATGTGGTCGCCTTGCTGCGCCGCATGTACTCAAATGGCGAGTACACGGCCCCGGCGCTGGACGTCATTTGGACGATGCGGGAGTTGCCCTTGCCGGAGGAATTCGTGACGGCGAAGTGCGAAACCTGTGGGAGAACCTTCCATGCCAGATGGCCAAATCAAAGATTTTGTTCTGTTGGGTGTAGTCCTCCTGCTCCTGCTGGAACGGGTCATGCAGTTGGTCTTGCAGCTGAGCCGGAGACGCACGCCGGATACACCTCCCGTGTTCGCCAAACCGGAGTGGTGGTGGAAGAAGGAGATGGAGTTCCTCGAGCTGATTGAACAGCAGGAGCGCGAGCGGCAGCATGAGGCTCATTGACAAACTGCACCTAATGTATGAGGAGGCCAAGCGGGCCCGGGAGCTGGTGTCCGGCGATTGGGACAAGGCGAACGACCTCATGCGTGGCTTTGGTCAGTTGCCCTATGGGCGGCCGCCCCACAAACCGGACGCCATTCTCAACATCATTCGGCCGCTCATCCAGCGTAAGTGCGCCATGCTGACGGACACCAAGCCCCGCTTCACGGTGCAACCGACCCGCAAGGGCACGGGCCATGCCAAGGCCGCCGCCCTGTTGGACGAAGTCCTCAATGCGTGGTGGGACGAGAACAACCTCGACATGGCGATTGTGCGGGGCCTGTTGTATGCCCAGACGTTTGGGGTGATGGTGACCCAGACCCGGTGGTCAATCAGCCGCCAGGACATCGTTTTGGACATTGTTGACCCCCGCAACTTCTATCTCGACCCCTGGGTAGCCACTTGTGAGCAGCTGCCGGAGGCCGAGTACGTCATCCTCGAGGAGACGCCCACGGTGGCGGAAGTGGAGATGCGTTTTCCAGAGGCGGCGGGGAAGGTGAAGCCGTGGAGTCCGCCGAGTGACTCCCAGCCACCCGGCCTCGTCTCTCGCGTCTTCTCTCCCTTCTATCGCCGGGCGCAACAGGCCGCGGCTGTTCCTCGCACTCTGTTGCGCCACTATTGGCTAAAGGACTACACCGTTGAAAAGCTTGAGTTGACTGACACCCGGACGGGTGAGACCAGGGAGGTGACGAAGCGCAAGTACCCCGGGGGGCGCTACCTCATTTGGGCCCATGGCGACATCATCCTGCATGACCAACCAAACCCCTACTCTGACCTCGTTCACCCGTTTGACATGGTGGACTGGTACATCAACCTTGACGGACCGTGGGGCGACAGTGAAGTCTCTTCGGTCCGCAGCCCTCAGCAACTGCTGAACAAGCTGGCGGAGGTCTGCGTCGAAAACGTCATACTGATGAACAACGCCATTTGGATTTGCGACAAGACGGCGTTTCCCCCGTCGGAAGGTCCGGATGGATGGGGTCAGTTGACCAACGCGCCGGGCGCCATCATCAAGAAACGCCCGGGCACCGAGGTGAGGCGGGAGTACCCCACGGGCGTTCCCTCCTCCACCATTACTTTGCTCACCTGGCTGTTGAACTTTGTGGAAAGCCACGCGGGGGGTTTTCCCGAGATTCTGTCTCGGGGCAAAGCGGGAAACGTCCAAAGCGGGCTGGGCATCGAACAACTGCAGATGACCGCCAGCGCCATGTTGCGCCTCAACGCTCGGGCCCTCGAGGGCCTCATCCAACGGGTCGGCCAGAAGGCCGTGGCCCGGGTGCTGCAGTTCTATCCGGAAGAGCGACTGTTCCACGTCTATGGGCCTGGCGACGAATTCCGGGAGGTAATGTTCATTCGCCAACAGTTGCGTGAGGCTTTGGGGCCTGAGTCGTTGAAGGACTTGCATCGGGATTTCAAATTCCGGGTCCTGCCTGGCAGCTCGTTGTCGTTAACCAAAATTCAGAGGGCGCTGACGGCTTTGCAGTTGTACATGGCGGGGGCGATTGACCGCCAGGCCTTGTTGGAGGCCGTCGAGTGGCCTGATTGGCAAAATATTCTTAAACGCACTATGCAGGAACAAATGATGGGCCTCGAACCAGCCGGTGTCGGCAAGAAGAGCAGCAAACGCGGCTACGGCCCGCTCGAGCGCCAGGCCAAAGTTGCCGGGAGGATCTAAATGCCACCTGTGAGTGAGAGACAACGTCGTTTTATGGGAGCCGAACTGGGCCGGTTGCGTCGGGGTGAGCCTACCGAAACCGGCATGGACGAGGACCAGTTGCGGGATTTTGCTCGTCGTCGGCGGCGTCGGCGGGCAAGGCACAAAATGCGCAGGCTGCAGCGGAGGCGCGGGCTCTAACCTGCCTTGCGACACGAGTGCGCCGCCTTGTGCCTGCGGGAAAGGAGGACACGATGGCTCGGAGAAAACGGGGTCGTCGGGGCGGCCGGAAGCGCCACACCCGGAAGCATCGCGCGGTAATCGTTTAACCCGCTGCTAAGGTAGCGGCCCTGGTGGGCTGGGATACTGGCCCACCAGACAACTAAAAAAAGTGTGGACTTGGGACACACTCAAACATATAATTAGCCTAAGAAATTCAGGGACATACAATGAATGGAAACCCTCAGTTGCAGGCATTGTTGGAATTAGCCGGACGGCAGCAACAACAAGGCGCGCCTGCGCCGACGCAAGCCGCCGGTGCGGGTGCGGCGCCTTCGGCGGCGGGTACGGCCCCTACGCCGCCTCATCCGATTGAACTGATTCAGTCAGGCCTCATGGCCCTCATGTTGGGCATGGACCAGATGGGACTTACGGAAACGGGAGCGAAAATCGTCCAGACCGTGCAGAAGGCGATTGAGCGCATGGCGAAGACGAGCCCTGGTGGTCGTCAGGCCGCCGCTCTGGGAGCGATGATTCCGCCGACTCCTTCACCGGGAGTTGGCAGATTACCGAACCTCTGAGACGACGTCTGTGACCCCTCGAGGATTGCACAGACACTACGGTAGGAGGAGTTATGTCTAAACAAAAACAACAGGCGGATGTCGAAGAGCTGGAGTTTGACATTGACGTCAACTCCCTCTCCGACGAGGAGAAAAAAATCTACGAAAAACTACATAACCGGATGCGCCAGGCTTACCTCAAGAAGACCTCTTCGCTGGCCGAGGAGCGCAAGAAGCTGGAGTCTGAAATGGAGCAGCTGCAGCGCCAGTATCAGGAGGCGGTGCAGAATCTCCAGCAATGGAACCTCTGGTGGCAATCGGAGGGCCAGTTTCTTACAGGGCGTGAGCGCCAAGAGAGCGCGGAGGACTACGGCGTGGAGGCCGACCCTCGCGCCTACAGCAAGGAGATTGAGGCCCTCCGTCGAGACTTCCTGCTGGCCAAGCAACAGTACGACAACGTCATCAAGGAGTTGTCGTCCAAGGCCAGCACTCTCGAAGGGGCGTTGCGATTGCAACACGAACTGTTCAACTTGCGGCTCCAACATCCCGATTTGGACGTCGACCGGGTGCTGAACACCGCCAAGGAGCGAGGCATCACCGACCTTGAACTTGCTTACCGGCTCGCTTACGATGACGAGTTACGAAAGAAGGCGGTTGACGAGGAAGTGAGCAAGCGCCTGGAGGATGAGTTGAGCCGCCGCAAGAGTGAACAGGCGGTGGTGGAAACCACTCAGGCGACCCGCCGCTATGTCCCACCGGAGAAGCCCGCGACTTACGCCCAAGCCAGTGAGGGGTTGTTGTCGGCCTTGCGCCAGTCCGGCTCGAAGTGGGAGGGTTAATTAAATGGATGCAAGGGAACTTGCTGCACACATACGGCAGTACTACATTCCCGTGCTCGTTGACAATGTCTTCGTGGCAACTCCGCTGTTCACCCGTCTGCGGGCGAAAAACCAAATCATCATTGACAGCGGCCGGGAAATCGTGCAGCCATTCATCTATGGCAAACTCACCAGCGGCTCGTATGAGTACGCGGATACCTTCGACGTTAACTACGTCAAGACGGACGACTACCTCACCTTCCAATGGAAGGGCGCCTACGTCAACATCACCATTGACAACTGGTCGGTCGCCATCGGCAACGGCGTCGAAGGGGTGATTCCGTTGATCGAAGCCAAAATGCAAAACGCCGAGGCCACGCTGGTGGACATGTTGTCCGGCTGGATCCTCACGAACCCGTCTGACACCAAGGCGTGGGACGGCCTCTGGAACGGCATCGACGACGGCAACACCTTCGGCACTTACGGGGGTTTCACCCGCAGTCCTGGTTTCGTGTATGGCGGCACTGGGGCCAAGGCTCTGAACGCCTACGTGGACTCCACTGGGGGCACCATCTCGCTGGAGCGGTTGCGGACGGCGATGGGCAAGGCGACGATCGGCAACAAAAAGCCCGACCTCATCATCTGTCGTCAAAGCATCTATGACCAGCTTTGGTGGTTGGTGCAGCCGCAACAGCGTTTCCTGGGTGAGCGCCACGCCGACCTGGTGAACGTCGGCTTCGAGGGCATCAACTTCGACGGCGCCGCGGTGGTGGTGGACATGCACTGTCCGACGGGCGTAGTCTACGGAATCAACACGGACTACGTCAAAATGGTCATCAACAAGGACCGCAACTTCTACTTCAGCGACTGGGTCAGGCCGGTGAACAGCGACCAGCGGGTGGGCCAAATCCTCACCATCGGCAACCTGATTGTGCAGGCTCCGCGCTACTGCTTTAAGTTCACCAACTTGACTGAGTACTAATCTCCAGGTGGGGGTGGCGTCCGGGTGGGTGCCACCCCACGGATTGGAGGGTTTACGCATGGCAACAGTCAATGCAACAATCAGCAACTTCAAAAAGACGCCTATCGGCAATGTGCGGTTGTTTATTGGGACGTTTACTGCTTCGAATGCCGCGAATGATACGGTCCGCATTGCAACCGGGCTCAACAACCTTGTTCACTACGTTGTGAATGGCGCGACTGGTTACAGTGAGGAGACCTCTGGCGATCGTAAGAATCTGTTGGTGACCGGTCTTCCGGCGAACGCCAGCGGCAAGTTCATTGTCATTGGCACCTAACGGGAGTGGCCCATGAGTTTCCGCACCATGAAAATGGAGCTCCAGTCGTTCATTCCGGAGCTGAGTGCCGTCCAGCTGGGCCTGCGGATAAACCGCAGCTACAGTCACCTCCTGGACTTGCACCCCTGGAGTTTCCTCAAACGTGAGTCTCTTTTGACGACCTATCCCCCTTGCACTACTGGTGCTGCCACCGTCATCAATGGCTCCGCCACCGTCACTGGCTCTGGGACCAATTGGACCGCCGAACTCGTGGGCCGCTTCTTCCGCTGTGGCACTCAGTCGCCGTTCTACCGCATAACCGCGGTGGACCCGACGGCCCAAACGCTCACCCTCGAACAACCGTATGGTGACCCGAGTACCACCGCCAATTACGTCATCTTTCAACACCAGTACGCCAAACCAGCAGATGCCAAGAACGTCCTGAGTGTCCGTTATCAGCATCTGTTGCCTAACGTCAGCAAAATGTTCATTGACCAGCTGGAGCCGGACCGTATCACGACAGGCGAGCCGACATATTGGCTGGACCTCGATGACACGACTTTGGAGCTGTGGCCGGTTCCGGACCAGGCGTACACTTTGCGCCTCTGGTATAACCGCCGCCTTCCTGAGTTGACCGCGGAGGACGACACCTCCCTCATCCCTGAGCGGGTCGTCCTGGCCCACGCCAAGATGACCGCTTACATGCAGATGGTTCCTACGCGAAAGGAATACCTGCAACTGTATCAACTGGCTCAGAACGAATATCAGGACCTGCTGCAGGCGGCCATTGAGGAGGACATGCGCAAGCTGTCGCTTCCTCGGCGGGTGGTGACCGACGAGGCTTCGTTTCCGGTGTCGGCGGATTACTGGATGCAACACGATGTGCTGGACCCGCGTCGTTGGAACATATAAGGAGGTGTCGCGGTGACCATTGGAAATGTGTGGCTTGGCAGCATGCAGATGGACAGCTACGCGGTCACGCAGGACTTCAGCCAGAACACCGATCCGCTCAGTCTGTCCAACATCCTTTATACTGTTCCGGCGGTGCTGGACCGCATCACCGCCAAGGTGACAAACCTCGACGAGACGCTGACTGTGACGTTGAAACCGGCGGCCGGGTCGGATTACGAGGTCACCCTTTACACTGGTTCTACCAGTGGAGAGACAGAATTCGCCCTCTTTCCAAATCGGCCCTTGTTCCTCTATCCCGGCGACACCGTCACCGTGAACATAACGAACAACAACCACACGGGTTCAGCCGCCGTCACTATGACCATTTTGTACTAAAAATGTGAGGTAACTGACCATGCCTTCTGTGATGTTGGGGCGCCGTCTTGGAGCAGACGACATCGTCTTCGGCAGGAGTCAGGTTAGTTATATCGCCCCCGACGGCAGCTTGCGCACCATCGCACCGGTCAACGCCAGCCATGTTCCGTTCAACTCCGTCAACGGCGTGGTGGAAAACCTGGTGGACGGCACTCCCAAGCTGAACGTCTATCCCCTCAACCTGGTGGTGGGCCAGACCATCAACTACGGCCAGGACGCGGGGACACCGAACGCCTACTCTATCACCCTCAACGCCACCATCTCCGGATACGTCGCCGGTCAGCAGTTCACCTTCCGGGCCATCAATGCCAACACCGGCCCCGCTACTCTGAACGTCAACAACCTAGGGGCAAAGTTGATTAAGCTTTACCGCAGCGGCTCGTTGGCGGACTTGATGTCTGGCGACATCCTCGCGGGCCAGGTGGTCACGGTGGTCTATGACGGTACTCAGTTCATCATGACCAGCCCGTCGGCCAACACCGTCAGCCCTCAGAACCTGGTGCAGGCAAGCGATGTCCAGAAGCAAACATACACGTACTGGCCCAACGCCAGCAGCACGGATTCGTACGTAATCAACCCCACGCCGGCGGTCTCCAGCTACACGGACGGCCAGTGCTGGTGCATTTACACCAGTGTGGGCAACACCGGCGCCTGTTCCCTCTCGGTCAGTGGCTTGGCGTCGGTGCCCATCAAAAAGATAGACCCCGCGGGTAATCTGGTTGACCTCGAAACTGGCGACATCTTCGCCGGTGAAATTTTTGTGGTCGTCTACAATTTGGCACTTGGTTGTTTCATGCTTGTTGGCCCGACGCGCTCACACGACTTTCCGGTCAACAGCTGCTATATTGCCCAGGCAGACCCGCAAACTCTTCTTCGCTACGGGACGTGGAATTATGTACAGCCGCTTTACCTGGGTCTTTTTCATTTTGAGAATAACTTCAGTCACCACGCCTACAATGGGTATTATGATTACTTGTCGATTGGTGGAGGAAGTTTTGTAACGTCTCCGGTTAAATTTGGCGGATATTCTTTTTCGCTTCTTGACACTTATAACGGCCCATATATCAATACATACACTCCTCCACGGATGGAGTTGCAATTTGGACTTCAAATCGATATGTGGATAAGGGTTACCAATACTAATGTAGCTGCTTACTTGTGGGGCGGGAGCATAAGCTGGCAGCTCGTGACGGGGGGCAAAATAGCTCTTTATGATAGAACTACCCAGTTGTTGCAATCAACTGCTATTACAACTAACACTTGGTATCACACTGCCATGGCTTATTGGTGGGACAGCAACGGACGTTATGTCAGCATGTGGGTGAACGGAGCGAGGGTTGGCACGGTGCAGACGTTGACTTCCACGTCTGCCGCTTTTGGTTCTAGTAATCGAATTATTACTCGCACGGATACTAACGATAGTTATAACGTATACGTCGACGAACTCCGCATCATCGACAGTACTCCCACGTATGGCGACACCTACACTGTTCCCACGGCACCATACACTCCAAACGGTCCACCTCCGATGTTGTGGACGAGGACAGCCTGATGACCCTCTCTGAGTTGCGGCAACTGGTGGCCAGATGGTTGGACGACGACGGCATCCGCCGGGAGGCCTCAGTGTTGAACGACTCCCTCAATGAGGGCTACCTCATGACCTGTTTGGCGACCCAAGCCTACGAGGTCACCAAGACCCTGTCTTTGCTGCCCCAGAGTCCCTTTTACCAGTTGCCCTCAGACTTTTTCCTCCCGGTGGCCGCTTACCTCGAGGGCACCCGGCTTTATCCCGTCCGGATGGACGAGCTGAACCTCCTCTATGGCGACTGGTTTCTGACCTCCGCCACCGGGACGCCCACCTACTATTTCACGGTGGGGGCCCTTACCACCCATCCCCAGTTGTGGCTCTATCCCCAACTGGTGCAACAGGCGACCCTCACCCTCACCTATGCGGGAGTCCCCCAGCGGTTGGCGGCGGACACCTCTGTCCCCCGCATTCCCGAAGAGTATCATGTGGCCTTGGCCTACTGGGCCTTCGCCTGGGAACTCCTGAAGGAGCGAGGCAACGAAGTCATCGGGAAAACGACGCGCATCTTCAAACAGTTTGTCGAATTGACTCAAAAGCTGCGGGAGTTCATCTATCGCCGGACGCCTGACCGCGATGCCCAGACGATGCCGTGGGATTTGACTGTGTTTGAACGCAAGCTCCGCAAGCTCCAACCGACCTCGGAGGGAGGTCAATAGGATGGCGTTTCCCCAGACTTTGACCAATGCCGTGGATAAGCAGACGCCCATCCTGGCGGCGCATCTGAACAACTTGGAGGCCAAAGTGGGGGTGGACGGTTCCACCGTTCCTACCTCTCTCGACTACCTGATTAAGCATCCTTCCAGCCTTGAGCCGGGCCACAAACACTACAAGCTGTGGTCGGCGGATGGAAGCTCGACGGCCCTGGTCACGGACAATGCGGGCAACGTCAGCATCACCACCAAGCTTGAAGTCTCCGGCACGGTCCAGATGACCGGCTTCAAGCTGACCACTTCTCCGACATCGGGCTACGTTCTGACTTCGGACGCCAGTGGCGTGGGGACGTGGCAACCGCCTGGTGCCGGAAGTGAATGCGGCTGGACTGACGACGGAACCGTGGTGCGCCTGACCACCAGCACGGACAGCGTCGGCATCGGCACCGCCAATCCGGCAGCCAAACTGGAGGTTCGAGGAGGGATCCGCGCCGGGGCAAATGGTACGGAGTTTCAGGTCTCGACGGCCGGCGACATTACCGCGGGGACTTACAACGGCATTACCATCACTCCGGGAACCGGCACCCTCACCCTCAACACCAAGACCTTTACGCTTTCCAATTCCCTGACCTTGGCGGGGGCTGATGGCAAAACGGTGAATTTCGGCGCCAACAACCTCACCTTTTCGACGACGGGAGACTGCACCCTCACCATCCCGGGAAGCGGCACTGTAGCGTTAGGGACTGGGGCCACTAACTACCTTGCCCGGTGGACCGGAACTAACACCCTCTCCACGGGAGTAGTCTATGACAACGGGACCAATGTCGGAATCGGCACTACTAATGTCGGAAGTTACAAACTCAATGTCAATGGAACGGTGAACACTGGCGCCCTCACCGCTACCAGTTTCAACGGAAACATTATCACCTCCGGGTCTGGAACACTTACTCTTAACTCGAAGACTCTCACTATCAACAACTCTCTCACCTTCTCAGGGAGTGATGGAAAAACCATCAACTTTGGCTCCAACGATCTTACTTTTTCGACCTCGGCGGCTTGCACCCTTACCATTCCTGCCAGTGGCACCGTAGCGTTAGGGACTGGGGCTTCAAACTATCTGGCTCGGTGGACAGGAGCCAATTCCCTTTCGACTGGCGTGGTTTACGATAACGGCACCAACGTTGGTATCGGGACGACCGACGTCTCAACCTACAAGCTCAACATCAATGGAGCGATAAATGCTACCAGCTACTATCTCAACGGTGCTCCTTTCTCCGGTGGTGGCCCCAACCCTGGAACCCTCACGGGTCAAACGCTTTATTGGAACGGTTCGGCGTGGACCGCTTCCTCCAATCTCTTCAACAACAATACGAATGTGGGAATAGGAACTACCACTCCCAGCGACGCCAAACTCCAGGTAGCGGGCACCGGAAAATTCGAAGGGGCGTTGACGGTCGCGGCTGGAGGGATAACCGTTACCGGGAACTCGACCATCGCTGGAACCCTTGGAAGCCTCACGGGACTGACTTCTTCCGGGACGATTACCTTCTCGGGGCTTTCCAGTGGAGGGTTGGTCAAAGCTGGCTCTGGGACTGGAACCCTGACGTTGGCGACCCCTGCCACTGACTACATTGCCGGCGGGGTGGGGGCGGCCAACCAGGTGGCCTATTTCACTGGCCAGGGGGTGCTCTCTGGGTCTAACAACCTCTACTTCAATGGAACCAATGTTGGAATCGGCACCACCGACGTCTCGACTTACCGGCTCAATGTCGACGGCACAGTGAACGCTGGGGCTCTTACTGCCACTAGTTTTAACGGAAACATCATCACTTCCGGGTCCGGGACTCTCACGCTCAACTCGAAAACTCTCACTGTTAACAACTCTCTCACCTTCACGGGAAGCGACGGAAAAACCATCAACTTTGGGGCCAACAACCTTACCTTCTCGACTTCGGCGGCCTGTACTCTCACCATTCCCACTAGTGGCACCGTGGCGTTAGGAACCGGAACTTCTAACTACTTGACCCGGTGGACGGGAACCAACTCTCTTTCGACTGGCGTGGTCTATGACAATGGCACCAACGTGGGCATTGGGACAACTGATGTCTCAACCTACAAGCTCAACGTCAATGGGACCATAAACACCACTGGCTATTACCTCAACGGTGTCCCTTTTACCAGCGGGGGTGGGACTCAGGCGAAGATTCTCATTCAAACGGGCCTGAACGTGGCGGCTAATAGCAGCCAGCAGTTCAACTTGACCGGCTTCCTTAACCGGGGCTTGGGCCACTACCTCAAGGTGGAGGAAACCGGCGGCTTGGTCACCGGAACTTATGACGTTGAAATTTACGAAGAGGACACTTTCACTACTTTGCTCTACAGGGCACAGGGAATCATCCCTACCACGTCCTACGAAGACTGGCTTCCTTTTTGGGTTGAGGACGCGGACAATACCCAGGAGCTTCATCTGAAGATTTATAACCATGACTCCAGCCGACAGGGAACTTACAAGATAACCCTGAAGGCGGAGATGTTTGCTTAGGGAGGTTTACGGTGGCTTTGGCAAAAGTGATAACTTTCGATTGGCAAGCGGTTGGAGAAGGGGGGTTTGCGGTAACAAACACTTGTGTCTTCGATACCAGCGTCGTGCGAAGTGGTACTGCCAGTATGATGGTAGCTTATGGTGATGACTTTTTCAATAACTTTACTGTCCCTCTTGATACTGCCTTGTCGGAACTTTATTTGCAATTTGGTCTTTATTCGGTGGCCGGAACCCAAAGTTATGCTCGGTCAATGTTAGCCTGGAAAAAGGGAACTACCGTCCTAGGAGGCTTGAAGCTGAATACCGCAAATAAGTTGGAGATTTGGCTAGGAAACTTCACTACTAAAGTTGCTGAATCCTCCGCCTCAATTCCAGCTGGCCAATGGGTGGTGGTCGAGGTCTATGTCAAGATTGCCGATACCGACGGGGTCATCACGCTGCGCCAGGACACGATACAGGTGGCCACCTATTCAGGAGACACCCAACCGGGAACAGACACCAGTGTTGATACCTTGATGTTTGGTAGTGCCGCAAATGGCTCCCTTTATTACGACGACATAGTGATACACGACACCTCGGGGACTTCCAACAACTCGTGGCCCGGAGGGGTCAAATGCATCCTTTTGCTTCCCAATGGTGATGGCTCTACGCTCCAATGGACGCCCACTCCTTCGGGTACCCACTACACCACGGTGGACGACGCACCGCCTTCCGGAACGGATTACCTGCAAGCCGGCTCAACGGGTTTAGTGGATGAGCTGAATTTTGCTGACTTGCCCGCAGCGGCGGCTACGGTGAGAGCGGTGGTGGCTCAAGCTTGGGCCTTGAAAAAGAGTACCTCCTCACCCACTACGCTGGCGTTGGGTCTCAAGATTGGAGGGACAAATTACTATTCGCCGAACAAAACCTTAGGCACAAGTCAAACGTTCGTACAACACATTTGGAACGACAATCCCGCGGGCGGCAGTTTTACCGTATCGGTGGTGAATGCCGCTCAGTTGGCCTTGCAATCTGGAGCTTAAACCGTGGCGGTTGAACCAAGAGCTGGTGCTGCCTATGTCCGGGTAAACGCGGCGGGCCCGGTGGTCGTCTACGAAGAAGCACCCAGTGTGTGGGTGAGCGCCACTGGAGTAGTGGTATTGTACGACACATCGGGGTACGTGCGGACCGACGCCACCGGCGCGGTGGTTCTCTATGAGGAAAACCCTGGGGTACAAACCAATGCGGCGGGGGTAGTTGCAGTCTACTACGAGACGCCTTCCTCAGGAGTGCAGGCCAATGCGGCGGGGGTAATTGCGGTCTATTCGGAGACTCTCCCTCCTAGGCGGGTGTTTCCGGTGCCGCCTCCGGAGCGACAGTTGCAGAGTCAAATAGGAAGAAGGAAATTTCCAATAGTCTCATGAGGAAAGGGAGCTAGTCGATGTCCGAATCTCCGGAAAAACCCAACCTCACTCCAGAAGAGATAAAAACCCTTTTGGCCGTTGACCGCCAGGCCCGGGAGACGCGGGCGATCCAGCGGGTTCAACAGGTGTTGGAGGAAGAACGCTGCGTGATGGTGCCGGTAATTGTCATAACTGGCAACACCATCTCCAGCCGGATTGACGTAATCGCGAAGGACGATTGACCATGGCAAATCTGATAAAAGAAGTGTTGGCACCGGTGGCCCGCATCCGGGCGGACAAGGCCCGGGGCTCGGGAACCATCATCTACTCCAGGGACGAGGTCGGCACCTTCCTGCTGACCAACTACCACGTCGTTGAGGGCAACATCACCTACAAGGACGTGTGGGACGAACTGCTGAAGCGGGAGATCAAAAAGGAGTTCACCAGCCAGGTGGAGGTGGACACCTATCGCTTGGGGGAACACGGGGAGGTCAAAGGCATCTTCACCGATGTCGGCGACATCATCCTGGGCAACAAACAACAGGACCTCGCTTTGTTGCAACTGCGAAGCGGTACCCCCTACTCCGGCGCGGAACTCTATCCAGAAGAGTTAGCTTCCTCTGTGCCGCTGCTCAGTGAGCTGGCCTGTGCCGGGGCCGCTATGGGCGAGAAGCCGATTGTCACCACCGGGCTGCTGAACGGAATCCAAATCGAGATTGACAACTACGAGTATTGGCTGTCCAGTGCCCCGAGTATTTTTGGCAACTGTTTGCCGGGTGACACTTTGGTTTCTATGGCAGACGGAACCGTCAAGGAAATCAAAGACCTACAGGTCGGGGAGTTGGTTCTCGCTTATGGCCCCTCCGGACTCAACAAACAGACGGGGGTGGACGAACTCATTCACTCTGGAGTGAAAAGGATTTACGAGGTGAAGACCCGCAATCGGACTCTGAGGGCCTCCGGAAACCACCCAGTGGTGCAAGTCCTGCCTGTCAAAGACTGGACGGGAAGGATGCGAAACATCCCGGTTTGGCAACGGGTCGATAGCCTACAGCCTGGTGACATAATTGCCGTTATGTCTTCTCACGTAACCAGAGAGTTGGGAAGGGGATTCAATTTCGCCAAAGAAATCGGCCAGGACAAGAATCCCGAAATGTTGATGCGGCTCTTGGGGTTCTTTGTGGGGGATGGGTATAAGCGCAAGCGGCCAAGTGAAGGTGGGGAATTGAACCTCTATCCTTACGACGAAGAGTTGGGCAAGTTCTACGAAAAAGTTCTCAGAGACCTTTTTGACGTGAGAGTAACTGTAATTGGGAGATATGAGCAATTGAGGGTTTCTTCTACCGGTTTGGTGGACAAACTGTCTGCTTGGGGATTTGACGGCTCGTCGAAAACTAAGACTATTCCCGATTGGGTTATGACTCAAATTGCCCCGTATCAAATGGCCTTCCTTCAGGGTTACGCTGAGGCAGACGGATATGTCAACAAACACAATGCTTGGGTCTTCGAGGCAGCCAATGAGAAGTTGATAAAACAGTTGCGGATGATGGCGATTCATTTGGGATTGCAGGTGTCTAACATTTACCATCGCCAAAGGGCCACTACTTTTCCCAACGGAAACTCCGGTGAAGGTGAGACATGGGTCTTCCAGGTCTATCGCTTCTACAGCAAGAACCCCAACTCTCACTTTGAGGGAGACAAACAGCTCCTCCCGGATGACCTCCAATACGTTAAGGTAAACGACGTGAGGGTCATTGGTGAGGCCGAGACTTACGACCTCAAGCTGAGTCCTTGCCACTCCTTCTTTGCAGATGGAGTCTTGGTTCACAACTCTGGGGGCGGCGTCTTCATAAAACACGACGACAAGTGGCGTTATCTCGGCATCCCGTCGCGGATAACCGTAGCCTTCATCGGTTACAGCGCCGATGCCATCACCCACATGGGTTACTTCATTCCCATCAAACGGATCTACGGGTGGCTGCGGGACAACTGCTACCAGTTCCTGTGGGACGACGACTACACCAAAGAGGAATGCGACCAAATCCGGAATGAGAAGCGGGAGAAAGAACTGGCTCTCCATGTGATGCGGACCAAGGGTTAACCTATGGACGTCGGCACTCTGCTGCAACGCGGTCACCTCCAACTGCGGCTGACGCCGTTGGTGTCGCTTGACGACCTCCGTCTGTTGCTCAAACAGGCGGTCCGCCAAGTGTCGGTGGACTGCAAGTTTCTCGAAGACTGGTTCATCATCCCATGCAAAAAGGACGCCTCCCGCTACTTTCTGCCTCAGAACCACCTGTTGACCACCGCGGTGTTTTATGACAAACGTTGTCTGATGCCAGTGCTGGGCCACGAAGTGCCGCTGTTGTCGGCGGACTCGCCTCTCTACTACACGGAGGACGACTGGCAGGACGAGGCAGGCAGCGCGAAGTCTTCTGAGTTTGTCATCCACCTGGCCCTGAATGACCTGTGGCCGTTGCAGCTGATGCGCAGCCAGTCGGGCTTCGGCCGCAAGGTCATCACCATCCTGCAGGCTCCCTTGCAGGACGGGGAAATTCCGTCGAGTGCCCCGGTTCTGGGTGGGATAGAGTGGGTTTGGAGTTACTGGCAGGCAATATATGGCCAAGGCCACTATGGGGGTGGTTGGACCTACGGCGAGACGGCAAGCGTTCAGCATTGGCCCCAACAGTCCGGCGCTTTTTACCAGTTGCTCGCCACCCGCGACAACCTCACGGTCTTTTGCCGGGTGGCCGACGAGGAGCCGACGGTCGACTCCGTCACTTACAACGACCTGTTGTCTGTCCTGTATCTCAGCAAGACCCTCAGTTTGGCGCTGTCCTCGGAGGATGACGAAAGCGACCAGGTACGCAGCCTCATCTATGAGGAAATTGCCCGGGCGGGGGCGGAGATTTTGCAGAGTTGCTGGAAGAAAACCCAATGAGGAGTTTAGACAATGGCTACTGTTTCTTATACCGATTACCCCGAGTCAGTCGCCGGAGGTGCCGTCCGCCGAGTGGTGTGGTCGGACCTTCACAACGGCGATGACGGCCAATGGTATGTGCTGACCGGGGCCAAATACCCCATCAAGTCTGTCCAGGTGTATGGCACGTTTGGAACCGGCGGCACGCTGGTCATCGAGGGCTCCAACCAGGCGGACACCTTTGACAAATACGTCACTTTGGTGGACTCGTTCAACACGGCCCTCAGTTTTACCGCGGCGGGGCTGAAGCAAATCAACCAGAATTCGTTTGCCCTGCGCCCTCGAGTGACGGGAGGCGACGGCACTACCAGCCTTACGGTCATTGTTTGCATGAGAAGGGAGTTCACTCAGTAACATGGCAACCATCGTGGTTTTGGGCAACATTGTGGACGGAAAGCCGGAGTGGATGGCGGGGTTGACCGATGAGGAATCGACGCCGGTGAGCTTTGCCCTCATTAACTACAACGACGACAGAACGGTTGGTCTCTATGCGGTTACTGGGCCTCCGGCGGTTCTGGACAAAATCGCCAACCTGGGAACGGTTATCAAGATCCTGGAAAAGGGCAAAGAGGGCGCTGAGTTGGATGGCTCTGTCTTTGGCCGGTTGGTAGCTAAGCTGGCCAAACAACTTCCTCCCCACCGAATCGCGGGGGAAATTGCCGCCTTCATTTGCCAAAACCTATACACTGGAGTGAGGGTGGACTACAACAGCTGGTTTCTTCGGGACTACGACGATTACTCCAAAGAACTGGTGGACATCGACGCGGCGGCCGGTGAGGTTAACGAACCGTGAAGCAGAAGGTGGTTTTACAAAACTGGAACCAGGGCTTGTGGACTGACGGCCCGGCCTGCAAAGCGGGACCGTTTCAGATGACCTACTGTGTCAACATGACGACCATGGAGACCGGCTCGTTGCGCACCCGCCCCGGTTGCGGCCGCTTCCTGTCGCTGGCCGACACCATTGACGGCACCTACGCGGGGGACGCCCACTTTTTCAAGACGAGTGACAACAAAATTTACCGAAACACCACGTCCTTGGACTTCTACCAACCCGGCTCGTTGCTGCGAGTGGCCGACTGCTCAACACTTGGTGTCGACGGGGACATTTTGTTCTTTCCGTATGCCATGAAAAAATACCGCACCGGCGTGGACAAGTGGGGCATTCAGGAAGTGCCGGAGGCCCCGTCAGCGTCTGTCGGCAGTTCTGGAAGCTTGAGCGGCACCTACTCCTATCGGGTCACCTACTACAACAGCAACACCCGTACCGAAAGCCCGCCGTCGGGGGCGTCAAACACCGTTACGGTCACCAGCCAAAAGGTCAACCTCACCTTGCCTACCGTGTGCACTGATCCGCAGGTGGACAAACTGCGCATTTACCGCAACATCAACGGAATTCCGTCATCGTTTTATTACCTGACCTCGGTCGCCTTGGGGACGTCAACCTACACTGACAACACCTTGGACGCTGGTCTGGGCGACTCCCTCGACCTCAACATGTTCAGCTATCCGGGCATTGCCAGCGTCTGTGGCCGCTACAAAAACCGTCTCCTGTATTCCACCACCACCGAACCCAGGTACGTCTATTACTCCTACAGCAAGTACCCGGAAAAGTATAACCCGCTGATGGCCGAACAAGTGCTCGCCACGGGGGATGTCTGTGTAGCTATCCACTCAAGCGGCGACTACGGCTATGTGTTCGGCGAACAGACCGTGTATATTATCCAGATTACCGCAAATGACGTTTTGCAATTCATCCGAACGGATATCGGCCGCGGTTGCATGGGCCAAACGGTCGCCACCGGCGCCCTCGGAGTTTACTTTGTGTCGAACGACGGCATCTACTTGATTGACGGCCTGTCGGCGACCAAAGTCTCGCAGCCGGTTGATGCCCTGTTTCGGGGAATCGACCGGGGCGGCCTGTCAACCATCAAGAATTGGGACACCATCAAAGGGGCGTACGTCGCGGGCAAGTACTACATGACCTACGAGGGAAATGACAACCAGTGGCACACCCTGGTGCTTGACGAGCAGTCGCTGGCGCAAAGAACAGGGGCGAGGTTTGAACACTACACCGGTTGGCGCTATGTGGCGAAGCCGCTCAGCGGAGTTTTCCCGCTGGTGGGCTTGCCAAACAGTGTCGGCCTCCAGGGTTGGGACTACCTCCTCGATGACGATCAGCCGATTTTCAGCGCCTGTGGCCTCAACCTGACTCTTGCCCCTACCATGTTGACCGACGTCCGCCAAATTCGCCTGGCGGTTGAGTGCCAAGGCGTCCTCACCGTGGAGTTGTGGGACGCCGACCAGTTGAAGTTCTCGACCACCCTGACAAACGTCAGGTTCTCAGATGGCTATCAGAAGGTGAACACGCCAATCGGCGTCTATTTCCTGCAGCCGGAGTTGCGGGTGTCTTCGAATTCGCCTTTTGAACTGCGCTTCGTCGAGGCGGACTTGTATGGCGTGAGGTACGAGACTCATGAAGCTTGGAAGTCGGCAGCTTTTAGCTTTGGGAAAGGAGCTGAAAGTTCGTCTTGACACCGAGGATGTGGAAGCGAACCTGTTGACGAGGTCGTTTCCCACTCGTGAGGCGAACAAAGAGTATAAAAACAATGCGGTCAAACCACTGCATTTGGGACTCACCGTAACGGCGGATGCCGCGGGTGAGGTCAAACTGTACATCAATGGGACGTGTATGGTAGCCCGGGGTTACATTCCCCAGGCCAATGCTCCCTGTTTTTTGAGCGCCATTGTCAACCCGGGGGAATCATATTGGTTCACCTCGGATGCCAGTGGCCTGCGGGTGCTCCACTGTGTAGAGGTCGTATGAAGCTCCGTGAGACGAAGCCGTCGGACGCGGGGGTGGTCGCCTACTTGATACTCAAGTGGGACAGCGAGTTACCACCATGGCTGAAACAGGTCCACGGCCGGGCGGATTATGCCGAACGGGCGGCGCGGCTGGTGGTCGGCAACCCCGACAAGTTCATTTCCCGCCTGGCGTACACGGACGACGGCCAGGTGGTCGGCGGCTATTGCATCAACCGGGCCGTCGGCGTCTTCAACCCGGAGCCCTACGGCCAACTGCTCATGTGGTATGTCCTTCCTTCGTTTCGGGGCAACAAGTTGTATGGCCTGCGCCTCCTGACGGAGGCCTTGCGCACAGCCAAAGAGGAAAAACTTGCCCGCCTCGAGGTCTTTCCCTGGGCCGACCAGGAAAACGTCGAGCGGGTGCTGAACCGATTGGGCCTCGTTGAGGCCGTACATGTGTGGGTGTCATAATGGGCAAAGATGTTGATGTTGATCCGTTGATTGACTTGGGACGGCAGATGCTGCAGTTCGGCAAGGACGTCTATGGCTACGGCAAGAAACAGTACGAAACGTTCGCCGTGCCGCAACTGCAGGAAATGAAAAGGATTGTGAGTGGCGACTATTCCTCGCCACTGGCGTCCAAAATGATGGCGGCGCCGACCCAGACGGCGGCCCAGGCGGCGGAGCAGGCCAAACAGCAGGTGCTCGAAGGCGACTTGGGGCCAGTGCAGACGCAGCGCCTGTTGTCAACCGTTGACGTCGAGCGGATGAATGAGTTGTCAACGCAAGCTATGTCAATGATCGGCAACATGCTGAACGCGTTGATAAGCGGCGGTCAGTTCGGCCTGCAAACAGGAACCCAGGGCGGCCTCGGCTTCAGCCAGATAGGTAGCAACATGCTGCAGACAGCCTATTCGTTGCAACTGCAGGCACAGATGGCGCAAAATAACCTGTTGGCTAACAGCATTGGCAGCATTCTCTCGCTGGGAACGTTTATTACTGGACCTCAGGGTCTGGGTTTGTGGGGGGCGAAATGAACTTCCTGATTCCTCTCGGCGGGGCAGCAAGTGGGGTACTTCAGGGACTTACTCTGACCCGTGAACTACAAGGGAAGGAGCGTGAACTGCAAGAGAAAGAGCTCCTACGGAAGCAGCAGGAGTTCAACGAGGCCCTGAACGCCTTTACTCGCGTCATAACGTCATCAAACTTGACCCCTGAGGCCCTTAAATACACGGTCGATTTGTTGGGCCAGGTGTTTCAAAAGCAAGGGGTCACGTTGCCGCCGCCGCCACCAATGAAACCGAAAGCGGTGCAAGACTTTGAAGATATGCTTAAAGTCATTAAAATGGCAAATGAGAAATATAAAGCAGGAGAAATAACTAAAGAAGAACGGGACGCTATTGTCCTCGGCAAGCAGGCAAAGAGAGAGCGGGTAGTTACCGTTCCATATGGAGACCAGATGCTCGAGCTTACCGTTCCCGAAGAACTACTGTTTAAAGAGATAGAGGCCAATCTAAGACATCAGGAAAAGATGGCCACCCGTGGTGGTGGTCGTGGTGGAGGAAAAATAAAATCAGTTTCAGGCTATGCGGCCGAAAGGCTGAGGGCGGTTAAAGATGCGGTAGACCAAGGCGACATCGAAAAAGCTCGGATTTTGCTTGAGGAGTACAACGCCCTAGCCGCTAAACAGAACATGACTCAGTTCAACCTTGTACAGAGGAAAGTTGGAGGCGGAGACAAATTTTTCCTGTTTCCAAAAGATTCGAAAGGTGTCGGACCGCCATCGACCAAGAGAATAAGGCCAGATGAACAGGCAAGAAAGCAAGGACTCAACTTGGTTCCAGTGAAACAACCATCACTAAAATAACCAACAACACGGAGTACCGACGTGGCTACCAACACACTGGCTGACGCACAGGAAGGCGACCTGGCAAAGGATACACGCACTGGCATTATTTATCAGCTAAAAGACGGCAAATGGGTACCTTGGCGTCATGAGGGACAAAACATCCCGAATTTTCTTGTCGACAGACTCGCCGCCGGTTTTTTCAATTTGCCGTTTGTGCCCTCTTGGGTCAAAGAATACTTCGCCAAGCGGGCGGAACAGCAGGCTCCGCCTCCGGGCACGTGGGCCTACACCGCGGGCAACGTAGCAGAGTTTGCAGGTAAATTCTTGCCCATGGGGGTCCCTTGGTCATTGTCAGTCAAAGGACTGACTAGACTACCATGGCTCAAGCAGGCTGTGACTTTGCCGTGGCTGAAGGGCTTGCCGCAACGAGCGGCAGTTGGAGCAGGAGCCGGAGTTATTTCCGACATTGTGACCCGCGGCCACGAGATGTCGCCGGAGGACGTTGCCCACAGTGCTTTGGTGGGAGGTCTTTTTGGATCACTTTTCTCTGGTTCCGTTGGTCGACAGAAAGCACCACGTGTGGTCGAGAAGGCAAGTCCGGGCGCAGCAGCAGAGGGCGCAGCAGCAGGAACTCCAAAAGACGCCGCAAACATAGCAAGGTCAGTCAACGAAGACGTCGAACTTCTGGCAAAAAATATACCCCCAGCTGAGGCTGATACTGCGGCGGCACCAGCTTTGTCACATGAGCCGACCCCGACGCAAGTGCCGACTCCACCACCAGCACCGACGCCGACACCACCTCCATTCATGCAAACGCCGACTCAGCCGTGGCCGCCAAGGCTGCGCTATGGCCCAGGCTATGGAAGTCTCGGAAGGACACCGGAGACTTTTCCGTACTTCACAAAAGGTGAAGCCGCTGGGCTTGCCGAGCAAATATCACGCGGCGTGCAGTCTCCGCTTATGAAGGCGAAACGCGTCGTGTTTCTCGGTGGGGTGCCATATCTTCTCAACGAAGACGACGTCATTGACTACTATGCCACTCAGATAGCCAATCAGAAATAATGCTCTCAACCGTCGCAAAATATCTCGCCAAAGCGATTCCACTAGTTGAAGGTCGCGTAGTCCCCATTCTGCGACACGCCGAGCAGTACTTCGCCAAACAGCCCGAAATTCAAAAGCTGATTAACAAACAGGTGCTGCCTGAGGCCGTCAAGTATGTGTCGTCAAAGGAGAAGGTAGATGAGATGACGGCCATGCTCAAGGTGATGGCCCAGGCGATGGAAGATGAGGGCGCCATGATGCGAGGCATCCATGGCGTCACAGAGATGGCCGCCAGAGGCGAAGTGCCAAAGGTGGTCAAGCCCATCTTGCCTGCGGACACCAAGTCAATTGAACTGCAACGCATCATCCATGTGTCCAACCGCTTGGCAACCGAGTACGAGTCTCGGGGACAGTCAGGGGTCGCGGAAAAGTTGCGAGCTCTTGCCCAGCGCCTCTCAAAGGAAATCGAAGGCGAGCGCTACATCGAAGACCTGCCGTGGCTCGTCCAAAAGCTGCCAGTGTCGGTGCTGACCAAGCTTGACTACGCCCTTGGTATGAGCCGCAACGCAGTGATGGACGCGGCGGCGGCATTCACCTCATACGCGGCGACCTTCAAGGACCTCGGCGCCTGGTGGCGGGCAGTCGCCCGGGGCATTGAGGACGTCAGCAAGAATTGGCGGTTCAACCGACAGATGGGCGAGTTGTATGTCCGCCTGCAGCCCAGACTTTTTGCCCTCACTCGGGTGCTCGAGTCAATCAACCGAATTGACCACCAACTGGAGCGATTGACCCCAAGCATCAGGTTTCCCGAACAGAGCAAACGTCTAATAAAACTAAAGACCGAAAGGGAGGCCCTCCTCGACCAGTACAAAAAGCTGCTGACCGACGTAACCACCGAACGCTATTTTGCTTTCAAACCGTGGTTCGAGAATTACGCCGACGTCCGCATTGCGCTGTACCGTGAGCCGCAGACACGGCATTGGGTCGAACACCTGATGTCACCGGAGGAGAAGCGGATTGCCGAGCTCCACCGGCAACTGATGCTGAACATCCGGGAACACGCCGAGTCTCTCGGCATGAATGTGCTGGAGGCCGACAAGGACTACATCACGCACCAGTTCAAGATGTTGGCCGATTGGGGCGCCAAGGGTCTGACCAAGCGGGAGCGTCTGGGCCTGGCGGACAAGTTGGCCCCGCCGTACACCAAGTTTGCCTCCCGAGCACTTGGCAGCCAGCTGATGTATCCCACCGCCCATGGGGCGACGGAAGGCTACTTGCGGAGCGCCAGCCGAATGATGGCCCTGCGGGCCTGGGAGAACAAGTGGCGGCCACTCTTCCTGGCAAGCGGCGGCAAACGGACACCCGCACTCTCTGAGTGGCCCCGCATCCAAAAGCTCCTCCAGAACTACTACGGAATGCTGCGGGACTATGCCTCGGATGACCGCCTCTCCGACAAGCTCACTCGTGGTTTCACACAGTGGATGTACCTGAGCAAGACCGGTCTGTCGCCCGCCGTCGCCCGAAAGCACGCCCAGAAATTCCTGACCCTGATGACCACCAACCCCATCGATGTGGTGCGAGCGTTGCCGCACGTGATACGGGGCGGCTTCGAGCTGTTGACTCAGCGTGCCGGGGTGGAGCCGCAAGCCGCCGCCCGCCTCATGCGCAACATGACGGCCACCCGCCAGTTCTTTGAGACTTTCAGTGGTTTGTCGTCCCGTGACCAAGAGTGGCTGACCAATGCCATCAACGTCATCTCGGCCTCTCCCACGAACTTCGTCGAAATGTTTGAACGGGGCACCGCGGTGTTGGCTGCTTTGTCCCGAGCTCAACGGAAAGGCCTGTCGTATGACCAGGCGCTACGGGGGATGTGGGAGCTCCTGCTAAACCACTCATTCATCGGGGCGGTCGACCGGCCCCTGTGGCTGCAAAAAAATTGGCAACAGATGTTGGGAGTGTTCAGCTACACACCATATCGGATTTTTGACACCACCATTAAGCGCTTTCTGTTGAGCCTTCCGGCCAAGCACGTTCGGGAGATGCAGGGCCAGTTGCTGCAATATGCCTGGCGGTTTCCCAAAGACGTGTTCGGCAACGAATACATCAAATCGACGATTGCGGTGGTTACGGGAATCGGCTTGTTGGAGGAGCTGGCAAGGCGGACGCTCGACGCCAGCATCTGGCGGGAGGCTCTGCTGGTGGCCCCGTTCACCCGTGAGGCCCCGTCGGGACCGTGGGGACTGGGCGTCAGCATCAACTTCTGGCCCCTGGACTTGGTTCAAAAAGCCCAGGAGCGGGGAAACTCCGTCCGGGCCTGGAAGTCGGCCCTTCGTCAGATGTTGCTGGAATTCCCCCAGTTCCGCCGCATCCGCAAGGCGCTGCAGGGTGAGATTTATCCACGGTATGCCGGAAGCCCCGTGCGGCAAATACTTGCCCTCCCGGCACATTCGGTGCTTAAGGAGACAGAAGAGCGTTCCAGGCGGCGCCAGAGACCCCTCGAAGAAAGGCGCCTCGAGCGGGCAGAAAAAACGGAGCTCTGGTGATGGCCCTGACCCAGACGGACAAACTGCTCGAGTTGGCCAACTCCGACAAGCGGCGAAAGATCTCGGCGGCGGAGCTACTGCAGGCACTGGTGCCGCCACCGAAGGAGGAACAACCCACCCAAGTGGCGTTTTTACCAAGCGTTGCCAAGCGCATCGTGAGCGACGCGGCGAAAGAATTTGTGAAGGCGGGTAGCCCCCAGAAACTCTTTCGACGGTTGTCCGACTTAGCGACAGATTTAGCCAAGATCGCCAAGACTCCCATGGGAGAGCACCAGTTGCTGAAGGACATTGAGTACTCCGGTAGACTGAAGCTGCCCGGCGAAGCCATGGGCCGGGTGTTCGTCACCCCTCAGGGACAAGTGCATTTGGAACTGGCCGCGCCGTTGTACGAGTATGGCACGTTGTGGACGCTTCCCCACGAACTGGCCCATGCCTATCAGAGGCTCTTTCCTGAGTCCGCTCAACTTCTGCGGGAGGTCGCCGAAAAAATACCCGATGAGGTGGGAGAAAAAGCCCTCTTGGACACCATCTCGTTCCTGCGCCGACGCCATCCCCGTCTGACGGAAGACGACTTGGCTCAACTTGTCGGGTGGATGCATGAGCCGGAAGAGATGTTTGCCAACCGGGTAGCCCGCAGAGTCAGCGAGCGCCTCTTTGGCATCCCCGGCGTGGCCTACCACCACAAGCAGCGGAGCGGTAGTCTGATGAGGTACTTCGAGGAGGCCGACCCCCGGGTCATCGAAGAGCTCAACCGAGCTATAGAAATCATAAGCACCAGGTGATCCCCATGGAAACCCAGGAAACCACCGACCGCGGTCAGACGGATATCGTCGAGGACATCTGTGAGGAGTGCGACCGCCAGGGCTTGCCGTTGACCACCCAGAAGGCTTATGTGCTGGCGACGGTCGAGTGGGAAACCCGCGGCACCTTCGAGCCGGTTCGGGAAGCCCCCTCGAAAAGCGAGGAATGGCGGCGCCAGAACCTGCGCTATTGGCCCTACTACGGGCGGGGCTACATTCAACTTACCTGGAAGGCCAACTACGAGAAATATGGCAAAATACTGGGCCTTGACTTGGTAAACGACCCCGACTTGGCCCTTGACCCCGAGGTGGCGCGGTTCATTCTAGTTCATGGCTTCAAAAACGGGACGTTCACCGGACGCCGCCTGGAGGAGTTCGTCAACCCGAGTAAAACTGACTTCATAAATGCCCGGCGCTGCGTCAACGCCTTGAACCGAGCGAAGACCATTGCCCAACTGGCGCGAAAGTGGCTGACGAGGCTGACAAGTGGAAGAGAACAAAAAGACTGATCCCTACTGTCCGGTACACCCCTGGATCACCCAGGAGCTCGAACGAATAAATGAGACGCTGTGGAATTTAACCTGTGAGCGCCACGACATTCGCCTGGACAAGCTGGAGGCGGAAATGCACGAACAAAGGAGGTCGATGGAGGAGATGAAGAGAACGATATGGGTGTGGAAAGGAGGTCTGATGTTGGCGGCCTTTGTAGGCTCGATTGCCGGAGCGGTCTTGGTCAACGTTCTGCTCAACCTCGGCCGGAGGTAAAAAATGCTCGTCAAAAGCTGGAAGACCACCATCTTGGGCATTGGAGCGTTTGTAGTCGGCGGGCTCACGTACACCGGCGTCATCACAAACGAACAGGGACAGATCTTGCTGTCCCTGTTGGTGACGTTGATTGGGCTTTTTTCCAAGGATGGAAACGTGTCAGGAACTCACTCGGACAAATAGCGCTTTAAGACGGAGGCGATGGCGTCCGGGCACGAGTATATCTGTTCGCCGTCCACCGTCGTGGGATTGGGACACCGAATGCCACTCAATGCCCTGACAATCTGCTCCTTTTTGACCCCACTGTTGAGCGAAAAGGTTATCAACCGGCCAATGGCATCACACCAGGACATGGGGCAACCGCCCGCCTTCCCCAGGCGAAAAAACACTTCCCGATAGTTTTTGTCCTCACTCTCGTTTATGGTGACGTACAGTTTGCCGCACCCGCACGCAGTGCGGATGGTGTAACCGCTCAGCATTTCCGGCCGCTCCGTCATTTCCTGTCCTCCCGGTCGTCAAGAGACACGTCGCTCCAGAGGCAACTGACGTTTTGCCGGGTCCATTCGACTAGCTCCCGAAACTGTGACACGGTCAAGGCGCTGCGGGCTTCTGGCGTCGTCGCCTTAGAGCCGTCGGGTTTCACATAGAAAATGAACTTGGTGTTGCCGAAGGAGAGGGCGGCGACCGCGGCCTTGCACAGTTCGAGGTCAGGAGTGTGGCAACACCAGCCCACACAACCGTCGAGATAGACGTCGTCCAGGACGTCGGCCAACACCTCGACGAACTGCAAATTGACCCGCGCTGGCGGAGTCGGAAACATCTCCATCCGGTGGACAAGGCAGATGCCGTGTTTGTAGTCGACTATTTGTTCAACCAGTTGGTAGATTTCATCCTCATTCATCCTGCCAGTGTAGATAATGAGCGGGCACTCTGTGGTCAGACACTCACTGAGGAGGTCGGGTTCCGGGTGCTCCACCACGAGGGCCAGCGGTCGTTCGGGAAGGCGCTTAAGGTCGCCCGGCTGAGTCAACGACACCACATAGCGTTCGGGCCACTTTCGCCGCCAGCTGGCTGGCAGTTTCACGACTCCGCCAGCACCGCTGACCTCATCCACCACTTTCGCGCCAGCCACCAAGTCGGCGATGAACCAGGTTTTATCCAGAAAGTCCGAACTCATGACGTTTCCTCTCCGTGTATGGCGACGTAAGCCTCGTAGCCCAGGGCCAGCGCGGGCCACTCAGTGACCTCGTCGTTGATGACCCTCAGCCAGTGGGAGATCATTTCTCGGCAAGCGTCGTCATCCACCTCCGGTAGACTCCAGACAACTTGCTCGACCTTGCCGGTGTCATACGTCATCCGTATGCCCCTCTCGTAGGTCATCGAGTGGCGGCCACAATTGACCGTGGACAACACCCCTGATTTGTGGTGGCACAGGGCCACGGTGACTTCTTGGCCTCGTCTGAAGACCTTCGAGTCCCGCAGGGGGCCGAACAGATACAGGGCAGTCACCATCTCTCGCAACTCTTGGAGGTTGCCGTAGTAGTAGTCAAACCACAAATGGGCCTGGGTCACCCACTGGGCGGTGCTCCGCAAACGGCGAACCGTCGGCGTAAACAGCCAATGGGCCGCCAACATGTGGGGGTGTTTTCCCCTGGTCGGAGGGCACCACGTGACCGGACTCTCACACAACACCGGACACACCCCGACGTAGGTCATGAACTGACGCTCCCGCACCTCCAGCGGCGAAGCGATGACGACGGCGTCGCCCGGAGTGTAGGGGTCGTCAGGCTTCAGCAGGTTGACGGAATGCCCCAGGCCCGCCAAGACGGCGGCATATTTGAAAGCGTTAGCCGTTCCTTCAATGACGTTGATTTTCATCGGCCCACCTCTTCTTCGCATACTCCACGAGTATGGCGCCTCGATGTCTTCATGTTCTCCGGTAAACTTTTAAGCTTCCGTTCGGCGTGAGTATGGGTGCCGAACACAAGGCACAACGGTATTTGAATTCCACCTCTTCGTTCATCGTTTAAGCATCTCCATCATGAGCCTTTGGTTATCGGTGTGTCGCCAGTCCCGCATCATCTTCAGATAGTGATACTCGAAGGTCGTCAGTTTGCCCTCGTCGTACGCTTGCTGGAGCGGGTCAACGCGGTGGACGCAACCGGACACCAGGGCAAATGACAGCAACAGCGCGGCGATCAGTGTTTTCATTTGCTTATCCTCCCTTCGGGCTTGACTCCCAAGACACCCAACCAAGCGAGCCACTTGGTCACTTCGATAAGAGACTTTTCCAAATCGCTGGTAATCAGGCCAGGTGGAGTCAACTCATAAAGTTGACACAAATCCCCAATCAGTTTCTCCACGTTGTCTTTGGCCATAACCGAGTCACCTCACGGCGGATTCTGGTTTACGTCCCGACCGTCGTCTGGGCCTTCACGTTCCAGCACTTCAGACGGGCGAATTGCGGAAAGTGGAAAGACGCCAGTTCGGTGCGGGTTTCGGCAATCAGGCGGACCCGCGGGTCATCCGGATTGCTGAAGAAGCTCCGGCTCCAAAAGTGAGTGAACGCCCCCTCGGCTCCGTTCTCAAACCAGGCGTCGGCGGCCTCCTGGGCCTCGCTGGCCGCCAGCCAAAATACCAGCCGACGGCCCGGGGAGGAGGCCATCTTTGAGTCAGACAGCTGGGGCAACGGCAACTCCCGGTGGCCGGGCCACGGCAGGAAACGGGGCGTCCGGCGAAGTGACCGAGTCATGCCGCCGGAGAAACAACTGTCGAGCCACACTTCCACCGTACAATGGGCCTGGTCCAACAGCGCCCGCAACTCCCGGTCGGTGATGATGGTGCCTTCGTCCCACCCGTCGCCCTTCTGAGCCAAGTCATGACAGGCGAGGGCCTCCCCCAGGCCATCGGGTTCATCCGCCCGGGGATACTGGGTGCCATGCCCGGAGAAACTGAAGCCGAACCAATCGAGGTCGTCGTTCACCAGTTTCTTCAGTTCCGCCAGGATGGCCTCTTTGGTGGCGTCCTCATCAGTCAAGGTCTTCACCGCCTGGACGTCCAGGTAACGCATCACCTTGACCATCGTCCTGACATCCTGGACACAGCCCTGCAGGGTAGCCTCAGGAAAGTTGTGGTAGCGGTTAATTCCCACACAAAGTGCTTTGCGTCTCATGAGATGATCCTCCCGCCGGGTTTGTTTAACGGCTCTCGCACAACTTCCTCAGGGCCGGATAGGTTTGGGACTTGGCCACTATCCTGGTCTGAATGGCCTCGATCTTGTCCATAAGGTCAAGAATCTGTTTGAGGTCGGAAATCAGGAAACAACCACCGTCTTTGATAGTAGTCAATACGATGCTGGCCTTGATCAGCGCGGCATCCGCGACAAATATGCCCACCACGTCCTGCACGGCGTCCAACGCCTGTAACATGGCGGCGGCCTCAGCCCTCTGTTCGTCGGTGGGATTGCACACCACGTCCGCCACCTTTTGCCACCCCGCACAACCGGCTAACAGGACCAAACACAACAGACCTACCAAAGTTTTCTTAACCATTTTACTTTCCTCCTTTTTCTTGTTCGTTAACGCCGCCGACTTGTCGGCGAACATATTCTCTCCACTCCTTCTCGAGGGCCGCAGTCTCCCGAATGCGGGGCGGTGCGCACTCTTTCACGTAGTAAGTGGTGGCAAGCCTGACACCGGGGCGGCTCTGTTGAGTTACGCTGATGATGAGGTCACTGGCCTCCAGCATTTCGACAATTTCGTTGAACTCCTGAACCGACAGCGCCAGTCGCTTTCCGTAAAGCTTTCGCATCAACTCGGTTCGGGTGGCCACGCCTCCCATTTTCCGCATGATGTCCAGCACGGCATCGCCAAACGCCACGGCCTTGCTGGGCGACACCGCCTGGAGGCAGGGGACGATGTGGCTTTCGGCCTCTTCCAGCATGGCAATGGCAAAGACCATATCATCGGCGTCAATGGTCAGGTCGTCGCGTTGAGTGAGCGACCTGAGGGCGGCGACTTTGAGGACATGGATGTGAAGGCGGTCGCAGAACGGCTGAACCCGGGCGTCCTTCTCGAGGATGGTGCGGTCAACCTCCTCCCGAAATTTGTTCCATATGCGACCAGCGGCCTCCGTGACGGTCATCTCGCCAGCCAGTTTCCGCATGGCCAGGAGCCGGTTGACCACTACGCTGCGAGCCGCCTGGCCGGTTCGCTGCAGCGTGGGAGAATACGGCAGTCGCTGGTGCGGCACCTCGCCATACAGCATGACGACCCGGCCGGCGAAGCCCCCGCCGACCTCATCACGAGACATCCCTACCGTCAACCACTGGGGCGTCGAACAGGCCAAGAGGGAAACCCACACATCGGTGGCGGACAGCACTCCGCCGCTTTTCAAGCGATACTCCAGCTTTCGGGGACAGTCGTAGGCCCGGGTCAAAATTTCCATGATGCCTTCGGCAATGGTCATTTCGTTGAGGGCCGTGCGCAGTTCGGGAGCATAAATGGAGATGCAACTAGCCCCCAGGCGGGCCGAGGCCTCCGACAGGTATGAACTCAAATAGGCCCGCGTCACCCGGTCCTGCATCACCACGACGTCAAGCTGGTCCAGCAGTTTGACGCCGTGGTCGGCCACCGTCGACTTCTGTACCCGCCCGCTCGGTCCGACCAACATAATGTATAGGTTGCAATAAATGGCCTCACCGTGCAACGGTACCCACACCCGCCTTTGCGCGGCGTTTGCCGCCAGCCACAGACCGACCCACTTGTGGAAGATGAGCGGCGACTCACACACCGCGGCTGACCACTCGACATATTTTGCGAGCCAATCCATTTGTCAAACCCAGTGTTCATACAAGACCTTTGTCTCCAGCGGAATAATAAGGAGGTCAGACTCCACCACGATGGGAATTTCCAAACATTGTTTCATGATTTGTTCGACTTGCGCCTCGCGGCCGAGGGGACACTCGACCACCACTTCGTCGTGAACCTGCAGAACCGGCCAGGAGTCGAGGGGAAAAAGCTTGAGCCACAGGCGCAACAAGCCCAGGTTGAGGTAGTCGGCCACAGTAGACTGCGGAATGAAGGCGTAGGCCGAGCGGAACAGTTCGTCGCCCCAGCGGTCGAGGAATTGCCGCCGGCGGCCCAGTGGCGTCGTGAGCGTACGGTTTTTGGCCAACTGTGCACGAATGCGCTCCTGCCACCGGCGCACTTCGGGAAAGGCCCCGTGGTATTTCTCCAACAGTTTGCGGGCCTCTGCCTGCGGGCAATGGAGGATAGCGGCCAGTTGTCCCGGGCCGCTTCCGTAGTTGGCCGCATGGACGCAAGTCTTGGCGACGTTGCGCTCCCGGCTGCCCTTTGGGTAGTCCTGGGCCTGGCCACCAAACAGCATAGCGGCGGCCAGCGAGTGCACGTCCTCTCCGCGCTGAAAGGCCCGCTTCATGACCCCGTGGGTCAGCCAGGCGACCACCCGGTTTTCGGCCTGAGACAGGTCGCCTTTGACAAAACACCTCCTCGGCCGCGGGACGATGAGTTCCCGAGCCTGAGGCGGGATGTTCTGCAAGTTGCTGCCAAAGCCGGTAAACGGCGTCCGGGAAGACAGCCGCCCGGTGACGGTGCCGGAAATGACGTACTCACTGTGGATGCAACCAGTGGGACTCAGGGGAATGTCCACGAAGGTGGAAAGCAGCTTCTGCGCCTGGCGGTATTGAAGGATGAGTTGGGCCACCTGACTGCCTTCGGCGGCCAATTTGGCCAGGGCCTCCTTGTCCACCGTCACCGTTCCCCGCTTGCGGTGGACCCGGGGGGTGTGACGGCACTCTTCGTAGAAGTGCTCCTTCAGCTGCTTAGGGCTGTTGGGGTTCAGCTCCCGGCCACTGGTGGCGTTGATGGCAACCTGCAGGCGGGTCATCTCCGCCTCCAGTGACTGGCGCAGCTGCTCCCGCCGGTCGGCATCGACCCGCACCCCCCGGTGCTGCATCTCAAAGAGGCACATGAACAGGGGCATGGTGTAGCCCTCGAAGAACTCGTTCAAGTGGGACTCCCGGAGGTCATGCGCCAGCTTCTCGTAGGTGCGGAAGGTAGCAATACAGTCCCGGCCGTTGTAAATCCAAGTGTCATGGTCGCCCGACTCCCAGGGCTTTATCGCATAGTAGTTCATGTCGGCGTAAATGGAGGCCAGGAAGTCGAGGTCGTGCGGCAACTCGGGCACCAGCAGGTGGTGGGCCAGCATCGTGTCGAAAAGGGGCGGATGAGGAAAGCCGACGTGGGGCACCAGGAAGGAGAGGTCGAACGACAGGTTCTGGCCGATCTTTGTTACCCGTTTGTCTTCAAACAGAAGTCGCACAAGCCGCCATACATGCCCCTGATCCGCCGCGGCCATCCGACAGACCGGAATGACCAAGGCGCTGTCGGCCTCACAGCTGAGGCCCAGGCACCGAATACCAGTAACCATCGTCTCGATGTCAAACGCCACCGCCCGGTTGTCAATGCATCTGGTGATGTAGTCCTCGATTTGGACAATGGTGGGGTTGATGATGATGTCATAGTGCTCCGGGGCATATTGGCCGTTCAACACCCGCTTGGCCTTCTGCAAGTCGGCGATGACCGCCGGGTGCATGACGTAGTCCCGCAAGATGTAGGCCGGATGGAGGGTGGGAACGACGAGCGGCCCCGACACCAGAGGGCACGGCAAAACGCTGCCCCGCCACTTGGTAATTGGCTGCTTGCCCGTGAGAGTGCGGCAGGCGAGGTCGCCGAGGGCGACGACGACCTTCGGCTGAATGCGACTAAGCTCATCCACCAACTCGGGGATGAAGTCGTTGAGGGAAACGCCAAGCTCAGGGAGGCGGGACAGTTGGTTGGCCGGAGGCCTCACCTTCACTACATTGGTGAGGTAGAGGGTGTCCCGATGAAGCCCGGCGGCGGCCAACAATCTGGTCAGCAGTTGTCCGGCCCCACCGACGAACGGCCGGCGTTGCCGCTCCTCTTCGGCGCCGAGTGACTCCCCCACTACGACCAATTGGGCGTCCAGGGGGCCGTCACCACCCACGCGAATCATGCCGTCTGGTCCTTCTGCTTGTCAAGGTTTTCGTACTCATCGAGAAAGTCGATGAGCATTTGGCGGAATACCCTCTGCAGATCACCCTTGTCGGGGAACAGCGAGCGAAACCGGCGAAATAGCTCCCATTCGACACAGAAGTGAATTTGTTTTACCTTACCGCTCCGAAATTCGCCATTCATTTTTGCTGACCTCCTATCGCCTCCTCAATACGGAGTTTGGTCAATTGAATCCACTTGGGTTCAATGTCAATACCGATGAAACGGCGTTTCTCATAGATCGCGGCAACGCCGCAACTGCCCGAACCACAAAAGGGGTCAAGCACTACTTCGTGCTTGACGCTCGAAAGTTGAATAAAGCGCTGGAACAATTCGACCGGCGCCTCAGCGGGGTGGTGCCGCACGGAGGACACCCGGGTAATGTCATAAAAGGCCGCGTCATAAGGCTCGTTCAACTCCTGCCACTTGTCCGTTCCAGAATAGGGTTTGGCGGCAAGCAGAATCTGGTAGTAGTTGAGACGCAGCCGGTCCAGGGGCCGCTTCCGGGCCTCAGGGTCACGCACCCACACGCCCGGAGGCCCAGGGCAGACAAAGCCACACGACTCAGCGAGCTCCCTCAAGTAAAAAATCCATTCCCATCCGCAGAATACATAACAGTGGCGGCCGGGCCGGAGGACCCGGAACGCCTCCCGAAAGAAGTTTCCCATCAGCTCACGGCGGTCGGACGGGGGGTCAGTTACAATGAGGTCAACAGATGCGTCTGACAGTTCCCTCTTCATGACCTCGACACAGTCGCCAACATGCAGTTGATACTGAGGAACCGTTGCCTTATCGAGCTCCTGTCTGGCAAGGTGCTGGCGGACGGCAAAGTCCACGTCCTCCCGCTCAGTGACGCCGATTTGTTTCCACCCCAGTTTTTTGGCCGCTAGCAGCTGGCGTTCCCCGGCCAGCAAAATGTAAGTGCCGTCGGGGTTTCGCCGCACGACCAGCGGCACCAGTTGGCCGAACATCCGCAGCGAGGCAACCATTTCGTGGAGGTCGGCCTTGTAGCTGCCTTCCCACAGGCGTTTACCCACGACGATTTTGTCGAGGTCCACCAGTTTCACGTGAGCACACCTCCTCAAGTTTTCACCTTGCCTTTAAGGTCCGTTCCAACAAGCTCTGAATTTCCTCGTCGGTCTTTCCCCTCAAGAGAGTCTGGATCTCAGAGGAAAACCTGATTGTGGTGCGTTTCCTGGGTTTTGCCGGAGGTCGGGGACGATTTCGGTTGAGGTTCGTCAACCGCCACTGTTTGTTGAACATTTCCACCAGATTGCGTTCACCACCCGCCGATTGCAGGGCCTCCGGAGATCGGCGGCCAACTGGAGGTCGAACTCGTTGACTTGGTTCAACTTTTTGCTGACAGACTTCAGCCGAACGGTACGCATATCCACTTCTGATTTCAGGTGAATTGGGGGCGTCGCCAGGAAGACGCCCCCGTGCCGTTGGTTTTCGCCTCACAAGGCCATAGGCATGATGACCCCGAAATAGTGGGGGTCGTCTCCATCCGTCAGACGAACAGGACGATCTTGGTCATTCAGCTCCAGAAGAACCTCCTCACCTTCCATGGCTGCCAAGGGTTCCAGAAGATACCGAGCGTTGAAGCCCACCTGGAGGGGAAGCCGGCGGTTATCGCCTTTCTCCAGCGTCAGTGGCAGGAGTTCACGCCCTTCGCCCACTTCCGGATCCTGGAAGTTGACCTCCAGCTGGTTATGGCCCAGATTGAAAACGACGCCACGAGACCGTTCCCTGGACAACAGGGAAAGGCGTCCGATGGTGTCATGAAGCGCCGGGCGATTCACCCGAAAGCGAAAAGCGAAGCTCTTCGGAATGACACGGCGATAATCCGGAAACTTTTCGTCCGGCAACTGGACGAAGAGAGACTCCTGGTCTGTCTTCAACACCAGGTTTTTCTTGCCCAGGCCCAAGCCCACCTTGTTCACTCCGGCCAGCAGACGAGAGATCTCTCCCATCCCTTTCCGGGGAACAAGGACCCTGTCTTCGAGCGCAACCGGAAGCTCCCGTTGAATGAGAGTGAGACGGTGCCCATCGGTGGACACCAGGCGGAGTTGTGAGTCGTCCACCTTTTCCCAAAGGACTCCGCACAGATTGCGTTGTGAGTCATCCGTACACACCGAAAAGATGATCTTGCCAATCATCTCCCGGAGCAGCCTGGACTTTACCTCCGCCATAGCCTGGCCACCAATCTCCGGAATGGAGGGAAAGTGGGCGGCGGGCAAGCCCAAAACCTGGTAGTGGTATTTACCCACCTGGATTTGCAGTTTTGAGTCTTCGCCGGCGGCCAGATCCAGGAAGTCGCCACTCACCTTTTTGACCAAGTTGTGGAAATAGTGAGCCGGTAGGCACAAGGCACCTGTCTCTTCCACTTGAGCCGGATAGACCCCCCGGAAACTTACCTCCAGGTCGGTAGCGGCAATGGTGACTTGGCCTTCAGCCGCCTCCAGAAGGAAATGGCTCAGAACGGGCATAGGGCCTCGGCGATACACCACTCCCAGAGTCCGGCCAACTCCTTTCAACAAGGCCTGGCGTTCGATCCGCAGTTTCATCTGTTCACCTCCGATCAGAAGCCGGACCGATGGTATTTGGCAATCTTGTTGCGAGTGCGCCGTTCGCCGTCCACCTCATAGGTGTCAATGATGACGTCCACCTGCAGCGGAGTTCCAATCCAGTCAGCGGGGTCCAGTTGCCTGGAGGGGTTAATTCCCAGGGCCCGCAAGAAGGAAACCAGTTTCCAGGCCGCCTGGGGTACCAGGACAATGTTGTCGAACACACTCCGCCCGGAGAAAATGGGGTCGTTGACCACGTCCAAGCGGAGCTCCACCATGGGATTTCCCGCTTGGGACACCTTGTGATTGACGCCGCCTACGACTACCTCGTATGTCCCCTCAGGCAAGGGTTCCCGTTGACCAGCGTCAACCGGGTCAAAATCCAACGTGATGATACTCATGGCTCAAACCTCCCGTCACTGATTTAGTTCTTTCCGCCCACTGGCGGGTATTGCCGGTTTTGCCTGGTTCGAAAACAACAACTCAAAGTCCTGGGTGATGGTCGGCGGCAACTGCTTGAAGGTGCGGCTGCCGATGGTCTGCAGCAGCGGCTGGGGATTGGTCACCCAGTGGTAAATGCCGCTGGTCACCCGGGTGACAAATACCGTGTCAAAGATGGCCAGGATCTTATTGGGCAACTGCTTGCCGTAAACCAGCGGAAGTTCCTTGAGGCGGCCGGTCAGTTCATCGCGTTCCGTCTGGAGGTGGGCACACAGGATGAAGTTCTTACTGGAGGCCGCCAGCGCCATGACTATTTCCACCACCTTGTCGATCGCCTGGCCCCAATCCTCGAACTGAGGCCGGGAGCGCTTGTTGATTTGCAGCACCGCCCCCAGCACGGCGTCGCTCAGACCAGTCAGCCCATCGACCACGAGGTTGTCCACGAAGTCGCTGACCATGGCGACGTTCATGTCGTTGATGAAACTGACGTAGATGTCGTAGTTCGACTTGCGGTTTCCCCGGTCGAGGGTCAGTGAAATCTGCCCCACCAGGGTGGTGTAGTCGATGACTACGACCGGAGCATCACTGGGCCAACTGTCCAGTTGACTGAACTCATTCGGCCCAATCAGTATGTAGGGGACCGTTAGACTGTGAAACCCGGCGGGGTCGAAGTTAGCCAGTAGGGTATTCCCCGGTAGAGTCGAGACCGACTGGGTCTTGCCGGTCTTGCTGTCTCCCAAAATCATGAGATTATTCGCCATCGTTCTGTTCCTCCTTGAGCCTGGCCTCGTTGAGGCGCTTGGTGACTTTTTTGCGACCTGGTGAACGACTGACCGGACGAACGACGCCGTTGATCCGCCCTAGGAGGTCGCCGACCGTGACTTCAAAGACCTCCACGACCGAGCCGGTCGCCGGAGTATGGCCGCACAAACAGTGACCGTCGACGGCTAGGCGGTTGTTGCTGGTCAGCACAATGCGACTCATTCGTCAGTCTCCTGTTCATAGGGAAACCACCGTTCTTCGCGGTAGTTTCGCAAAAGGTTTTCCTCAATTTCTTTTGACGGTGCCTTGCAGAGGGGGGCGTAGGGACACTCGCCGAACTGCTTGCAACCGTTGAGGGCGGCCATCGGCCACCAGTTGCTCTCAAGACAGAACAAGATGATGCCGACCCAGTGGTTGATCCAATGCTCCCACTCCTCGAAGTCCCGCGCCGTCACGTTCGAGACCCGGAGGTGAAAGGTGGAATCGGGATTCAGCTTCCTGGTCAGGACGATGCCGTCGATGCTCACATACGACGGCATTTTGCCAGACAAGGCGTGCAGGGCGTAGGCATAGCCAATGAGTTGCCAGTTCAATTTGGGGTGGGGAAGCCAGGCGATACTTCCGGTGGTCTTGAGGTCGACGACGGCCCATTTGCCGTCGATTTCCGTTACATAGTCAATCCGTCCGACGAACACCACGCTCTCGGACAGTTCCACGGCGAACCCCACCTCAGTGTGGATGTCCTTAATGGGGTGGTAGCGCTCAAGGTAGAGAGTCATCACTTCCTTGAGCGCCTGCGGCGTCCGCAACGTCTCATTCATGGAGACGTGCGAAGCAAAGAACTGTTCGTACTCGCTTATGTGCGAGGTAAAGTCCAAGTTTCCGCCAGCCAGCTGACTGCGGATGTCATGGACCTTTTTGCCGAACACAACTGCAGTACTTTCGGGTTCGTCGGGAACCAGGTGGCGAACAAAGCGCCAGTAATACTGACGGAGACACTTGTTCGCCGCTGCCAATGAGGTGTAGTCAATCGTCATTGAGTCCATTTGACCGTATCCCCCTTTCTCTTGTCCATATCTTAGCCCTTTGAACCAAGGTTGTCAAGCAAAAAATTCCTGGTCTTGTTTTTTGGGGCGGCATGCAAAAGCCAGCGTTGACTTGTCTAACCTCCGTGAGTCCTCCGTGATTTACTTCTCATCTCTCCCTGCCGAACAGACTCAGGCAATTCTTACGATGCGAATTCCTGATCGGCGGGAACGAATCTTACCAATCAACTGGGAAAGATGTGCCGCCGCAAGTGCCAGAGTCGGTACACTGGTGTAACCATGCAGTCTATTGTCTGGAATCCAAATTGCGTCCGGAGGCCCGACCTTTAGTTCGCCGCTACAGATTCCGACATTGATAGCCGCTTTTTTGGAATATGTTTTACCTATGATTTTGCCCATTACCACATTCACAAAGCGCATGATTCTGTTGGCAGTATCATGAGGAAAATAGTCGTGAAAGATTACTTTGACGTCTCTTGCGTACCTGCAGTTCATTGGAAACTCCTTGCTGTCGTTTCTCATTGGAAAGACGCCCACCGCCGGTTCCGCACGATCCGTCAGTTGCACGTGGATAAATTCGTCTGTCGGGTCTTCTTTCAGGATTCTTTCGTCAAGCACCTTGAGCGCTCGGCGAGCACATGAAGTCGGGGAAGAGACCTCCAGGTTTTCCCAGCGAAATGCCACCTTCTCTCTGAGAGAAACTGCGTCCAAATCGCTGTCAAGTGGATACTTTGCCAATTGTGGCTCCGGAACGAGCTCTCGAACCGTATCCTCAAAGTCGTCATAGACAACGACTTCCCGCAGGGATACAAGTCTGTCGACCACCGCCATAAGCACTTCTACATTTTTCGTGCTGTATGGGATAAGAAACTTGTTATTGCCGGTTGTGCCTTCGTGTCGCCATATTTCAGACACACACCTGTAGAACAATGAGTTTATGTCGTAATAGCCGCGATGAACCGCAATTTTGACACCGGTTTGTATTTTCAACTGCTCTGCTGTCTTGTTCATGCAGTGGTAAAGAATTGGAAGGTCCTTAACACAAACGTTCCGCGTACGAGTGGAGCAGTATCCTTCGTGGTCAAGTAGTTTTACGGCCGACGTGCGAACGTCGTTCAAGTCATCAAAGTCCCTGTCCATCGTCAAGGACGTTTGATCATTAAAGTTGATCTTGTGCTTGAACACTTTCATGACGCCTCCTCACTTTGCGGCTCACTTCCGACGACGGGACTCAAGCAGCTTAACAATATGGACCGCGGCCAAAGCCTGAGTCGGTAGGCTGGTGCGGCCATGCAGTCGGCTCTCCGGAAGCCAAAGGGTGTCTGCAGGCTGGTAAAGTTCAGGCCCATCGACAGGAAAACCGGTGGCTCGAAGTTGATTTGGTAACGAAATTCCTTCATGATACCTCCCTGTTTTCTAGATGTTGATAGCCAGAGCGGCCGCCATTAGGGTAAACTGTTTGGCCCAGCAACCGGCAACCACGTCTTTGGGAAACAGTATAGTATCTTCATCTTTTTTTGTCGGTAACTCCACGTCCGCCAGTACAAACCGCACCGGCGCATCCGAGCGGGGCGTCTGAATCAGTAAGAGCCGCTCGTATCGGTAGATGATACTGTTTATAACGGTATCCCACCAAGGACCTTCCACAAACTGGAAGTCCCTGCCAGCCGCCCACGTGGTCAACGAATCAAAGGCAATGGCCGTGACCGTCGTCACGTCGTCAACGCATTGCCAATTTGTAGTGAAGTCCCAAATCGTGTCGTATTTCCTGTGTCTGGGGCTGGTGCCCTGAACTCTTCTGTGGTCGTAGTATCGGTCATACAGAACCATGATCTTGTGAGGCATTTGTATGTCGACGACAATTTCCGCCTCACTCGAGAGCTTGGTGACCAAAAAGCCATCGATAACAGCTAGTTGTAGGTCAGTGCTCCAGGTCTCTTCAGGTTCGGGATGCAGTCTGACTTGGCCTCCTAGCCGTTTGACGGTTTGCTCAAAGGCCAAGCGAACAACCGGCGACCAAAGGGCACTCCACAAGTGGCCGATCCAAACCAATTCGTTGACCACTTGGGCAACTTCCTCGTTGTCAAACTCGATTCTGACACCCGGGCAACGAAGTTCCTTCATGTCCTGCCCTCATATTTTCACGGTGGTGGCCCACTGCGGACCGGGTCGGTTTGTGGTCACCACGACGACCCGAGCCCGTGGTCTTGTCCTGGGCCACGGGGTATGCCCGTCGGTGAAGACCACGACCAACCGATGACCGTCCTCGACGGCCAGTTCAATCGCCCGGTCCATCCGGGTTCCACCTCCACCGCGGAGGTTTCGAGCGATCTTGGCCGCGACGCCGACTTTGCCCTTCCACTGCAACTCCATGTCGAAAGCGTAGCACGTTACCTCAGAGCACAAGGGAATGAGGGCTTTGCACTCGGCCAAGAAGCGGCCCAGCTCATCTGAACTCACAGAGGCGCTGGTGTCGAGGATGACGGCCGCGGTCAGCCTGGGTTGGACGAAGGAGGGCAGAACGACCTCTCCTGTTTGCCGCCGGTTGCGGCGCCGGTAGCTGTAGTCCACCAGGCCCCGCTCCAAACCGGCGGCGTGGTAGAGTTGCTGCCGGAGCAGCTGGTGCCACTTGACGGTGGGCCTCAGCAGCTCCTCGGCCCACCGCCTCAAGTCGTCGGGGACGTTGCCCGCCGCCTTTCTGACGTCTTCAGCGATTTGCCGCCGAACCACTTCGGTGGCCGACTCAGAGAGGCCGTCGTCTTCGTGCTGCTCCCACGGCCGGGCAACGCCGTCGGAGCCGCTACCGCCAGCCGTCTGTTTCAACGGCACGTCAACTTGCGGTCGATTAAGCATCTCATAGTATTCCTCGGCAGTTCGGCCCTCGGGAAAGCCGAACCGCTGAGGAGTCAAGGCGCTGGGGTGGAGTTGTAGTTCGAGGTCGTCATTAATCTCGAGGTCACCGGCAACGTTCCAGACGTCCGGGTCGCGGCTGCCTCGGCGCTCATAGTGCAGGCGCAGTAGGTGATAAAGTTCGTGGCAGATAGCCGTTCCAAGCTCTTGAACCTTCAGCCCGGAGCAAAACTCAGGGTTATAGTAACAGACCCAGCGCTGGGATACCCCCAGCGTGGGGACTTCTTTCGACTCCACGTAGTGGAGCCGGAAAATTCCGGAGGCCAGGTAGGGCCGCTTGGCGATCAACCAGAGCCGGGCCTCTTCAATACCCATTTCTACTCCTCCCATAACTTTTCGATGGCCCGGGCCGCTCCGGCGGCCGTAATATCCTCGACCGTCAGGTCCTCCCTGGCGAGGAACTCATACAGTTGGTCGGCCGTCAACTGCAACAGGCTCCGCCAGACGGTCGGCCAATCGAGGCTGCGGTCCAAGGCCTCAAGCTCAGACATTACCTGAGGCCACGAATGGAAGACCACTTGGGTGAGGTTGTTCGCCTCCCGCACAACCTCGGGTTCCATGCGGCCGTGCCAGCGCATGAGCACCAGCGCGACCACCTTTCTTAAAGCGTCTCTCTGTTTCACGGTGTACCTCCCTCTTACATTATTCCAGCCGCTTTGAGGCTTGGAGCGAGCCTGTTTATGGCGGCTGGAATCGGCCACTCTTTTTGCCGAGCCTTGAGCAGGCCCTTCATAACCACGACTGCCACGTCGGGCGGGGTAGCGGCGGTTATCTCGACCGCCCTGGTCCAGGACTCCCGGGTGGGCGAGTCCTGCACGAACGCCGCAAGGGCCATCAAGGCGGCGAGCATGGCATCTGGGCGTTCGGGCAACGGATACCCATCCAGTAACTGCTGTGGTGACGGCAGGTCCAGAGCCTGCCACCACGTCAGAAACTCGCTCCCGGCTCCCGGCCCGACGGCGCCTAGGACGGCCTCCTCGACGTCGTCTTGTCTGCAGACGGTGAGAAGTCGCGACACATAATCCCAAGTCCTTGGACTTGGAAAGGTCATTTGACCGGCCTCATTCGGCAACTGGAGCAACAGTTCCGGCCGCCGATGGATAAACGCCGCCACCAGGGACCGCTGGCGCTGCCACTGGGCCTCTTCGAGGCCCGGCACGGCTGGAGGGTTGCTCCAGTAGCCCGGGAACTCGGACACCCACTGAGCAGGCGAGGGCTTGAACTGAAGATGAACGAACCGGTTGGCGAGTGGGGGAGACAGCTCCCACCCACCGGCGGCCAATTCGGGTGGATTAGCCGCGGCGATGATGCGCACCGTATCGGGCAACTTGACGTCTCCGACCTGTCGCTCGAGGACGACACGGAGGAGGGCGGCCTGAACGGCGGGTGGCGCCGTGTTAATCTCATCGAGAAACAAAATGCCGCCCTCGCTGAGCTCAGCGACCCATGAGGGCGGCAGGAACTTCATCTTGTCCTTCGCCGGCACCGGGTAACCGGCGAAGTCGGCCGGTTCGTATAACGAAGCCACGAGCCCGACCACCTTCATCTTGTGCTGACGACCCAGCGCATAGACGTGAGCCGTCTTGCCGACGCCCGGCGGTCCCCAGAGGAGCGCCGGGACGCCGGACCTAAGAACCTTTTCAAGCGGCTCTTTTCTTGTGCTCATTCGTCTCTTTCTCCTCAGAACAAAAAGGGGGAACATGTTCGTGAGGTCCTTCCGAGGTGATATCTCAGGATGTAATTGACATCCTGAGTGTTGCTGACCAGAAGCA
>Ga0272448_1000808_pt1 | contig 45004 bp, 37 predicted proteins | sample YNPCB0191_FD_202220 | JGI IMG/M metagenome (GOLD analysis project Ga0272448, IMG submission 202220) | Hot spring sediment microbial communities from Yellowstone National Park, WY, United States - YNP-CB-019-1 | ecosystem: Environmental > Aquatic > Thermal springs > Hot (42-90C) > Sediment... | reverse complement strand
GCAAGGTTATGCACTTTTATGAGATAGTTAGGAGTACCATGATCATCAACTTTAACAGAGGTATAGGACATATTAACAACACGAACGGATTTCACAGCAGTCAGGTTCACATTCTTCTTCGCTTTCCCCTCAGTTATAGTGAATGTAATATTCTCATCTGGCATTGTGAATAGCCAAGACTTTTGTCCCTGATTAAAGCTATTATCAACATCAGATTTTGAAATACTTACTTTATCCTTGGTGAGATCACTTGCAAGGCTCACGTTAACTAAAGTACCCACACTTACTGGATAAACCTCATCCTCAGACGGGTTGTGTACCTCTACTCTTACATCACCTATTCTAGAATAGAGGAATACAGGTAATGTATTATCGTAAGCGAGCATTGACCTTGCAGCCATTACTTCCTGAGAAGTTGGCACACCGTTAAGTGTCTGCACACCAAACCCTAACACCTTCATTGCACCCGCTTCAGCCGCCATCTTTGTGGCCCCGCCCTCAACATCACCGCGTATAATCAAAGGTATTTTTTTCTCGTGTGGCTTAGTAGGATCACCAGTTACATTATACAAATAGAGAACCTTGCTTCCCACGCTGCGCACTACAAAGGAGGTTTGTGATGATTTGTTAACATCAAGTGAAACACTTCCACTTCCAATCATTCTGCTGCCCACAACCTCCATGGATAATGTGGGTTTTACAATTTGTTCTTTAGATGCTTGTATACCTCGGGTAATATTTATGAGATAATCACCTGATTGATAAGTGTAGATTGCAAAACTATTGTTAGATATTGAGAGAGTGCGAGTGGAAGGGGAAGAATAGGACTTTATTTCAAGTGTAACCTCTTGAGGTGCATTATTCCTTATTATTACCTTTGGGCTTGCGAGTTCTAATCTAGTCGCGCTGAACCCTGTATTATTGTGTATTGTAACCTCATCAAATAAGGAATAATTTGCATCATCTTTGTTTATTATGTATATTGATGGGAACAGCTGGAAAATATTACTATTCTGAAGAGGATCATCCAAAACAGACATGTAATCTGGGAATTTCACGTTTACTGTGGTAGGTACTGCCATACCATTAACTATGAATACAGTACTCTCATTCGCAGCTGCAACGAGTAGGGTAAGGTTTGTTTTATTATTCCTGAACATGTAGAGACCTTCTGAGAGGGTAATACAGGATTTTGTCCCGGGTGTAAGTGTTATCTTCTGCCCGCTCGATATAGGAGCTGTTAGGTTTTTTGCAGTTCCTACAGCTACTGGACCGATAATTGTAACTGTGCTATCACGTGAGTTTAGACAAACCTGGCCATTAGGTTTAACCCTTCCATTTGGCGGGTTGAAAGAAACTTCTGTAACATCAACATTAAGCACATCACCTGTGGTCACAGAAAGATAGAATTGCCCACCAGTCAACATATCTGTGAAATTATAATTTGCTGATTCGGTGGTCTTAGTAAACTGGAATGTGCAGTAATCGGAGAGTGCATCGAGAAGGAATGACCCTTTATTACCCTTATCTGATACATATTTTATCTCACGCTTTGCACTTAATGGATTGGATATGCACACATAATCATCAGCCTTGGCAATTGAGGATAGTGGAGTGTATGAATAATCATTCACATTGATTGTTGACATAACATCGTGCGGGAATACTACAACGTATGCATGCTGTGAATCCTGATGGTCAAGATCAGTCAACCTGTACACACCGGCTTCTGGAATATCAAAACAGCATTCGAGACCGTACAAGGAACGTTTGGCTGCAATTGGATAGTATGTCTCGGGCGTATAATTCATCTTTCTCTCAAGAATGAAGTTCTTTGCACTGCCCTGTACTGCATTTCTTATGCATAACTTTGACCCTTCCATGAGTACAATCGCCCCGGGTGTAAATGTGGGTTCGCCCTCACCACTCACCGTTATCACATTATCGCAAGTCATGTACGCAACAAAGGTGAACTTATTGCCATCAATTGTATCTGCATACTCACCGGGCGCAAACACACCTATAGTACGCAGGTTGCCGTTACTCTCGCGCACTTGTAGAACTGGTTTTAATGGTAGTGAACCAAGCGTAATCCCCCCTAAAGAGGAAGATACCTGGGTATCTGTACCTGATATCTGGACCACACCATTCTCATTAATATCTAGAACGGCCCCTGAGTCTAATGTATGTGAACCTATAATGTTGCTGAGTGAACCGAGTGTTTTTCCATTTACATTTAATTGTGTATTACCTCCCAGATTACCTGGTTTAACTTCCAAAGTTGGTTTGCATGTGTCATAATAACCTGATGCGTATAGAGGATCAATCTCAAGCTGGCCATTGTAAAGGAATACGGGCGTACCATTACTCATTTGAACTATACCCAAAGTAGATTTCCCAGAAGCTGGTACATCAACCTTAACAGTCGCATTTGCAATCTTGTTATCATCTATTGTGAGTTTGTACGAACCGGCAGTGAAATTCGTATTCTTTCCTGTTGGCAGACATAATGTACTGCCTGATGAAAGGTTTGCAATGGGTGTATTCAACCCAGCTTTATACACTAAATGCTGACCCGTACCTTTATTCATAAAACAGATTTGCCCGCCTTCTATAACTGTAACCTCAGAAGGTACAAACGGTGCATTACCCGCTTTTATGAGAACATCTGCAGGGTTTGTCGGTTTGCACAATTGTTTGGCAACCTCATAATCCTTGAACGTTGGGCCCTGCCCTATCATAAATATGGGTATCTGCTTATTCTGATCCCCAAGAATATTTTGCAATATCCCGGCTGTTAGGTTGTGAATTTCGTATAAGTATCCACCCTGTGAGGTCTTCTCACTCTTCTTCTTACAGAATGTATAATAGTACTCCGTATCTGATGTTGCACGCTTGCATTTGTAAGTAGAGTATATCGCATTTGTACAACTGCATCTACAAATGAAATACTTGTTTGGAGCGAATGTAGAAAGAACATTGGATGAGGATATGCAGCTAGAACCAATCACTGCACGGTCAATTTCCACACAGGGGTTTAACCCGTTGCATTTGTCTTTAAGCTCAACAGACGTTAAACCGCGCGCAATTGCTGGTGGTTGTGTACCATCTCCCATATCACTCTTTATATCATCATCAGCATGCTCTTTTGAACATTTGTTGCATTCGTCCGCTTTATCTGGGTTATCACCAATATTACAGCATATGCTTTTACATGCATCAATACTTTGACACTCTTTGGATGCCCCATCATTACTACTTTGAGAATCCTTAGTATATGATGAAGGTATTAGCGTTATTAGCTTGGGGTAATCTTTCTGGAGATCGCGAATTACATTATCACCTGGGTCTCCACTAGTGTTAATTATTGGATTATATGTGAAACCACGCGCATTGAATGGGTAATGTATAGGCATTGCTGCGTGACAGGATTGGGGGAGTAGACCTACAATAGTTCCTTTATATCCGCATGTAGAACACCCATCATAAATAGAAGTACAGTTTGTCATATAACCTTCAAAACGTTGCTCGCTTGAGATTGCATTACACGTAAATCCGCTGCCTTCCGTAGGGCCAAAAGAACCAAAACCACCATTTTTGTCAATCGGATCGCCTACACTAGCATTCTCAGAAGGATATACGATCCCACTCCCGCTTCTACCACCATCACAAGAAAGTGAAGTTATGTAATATCCTGTGTTAGTAGTTGGGTCAAAATCACATTTGTACTGGAGGCAGAGTGTATCTGGAGTGGGCAGAGGTTCACATTTATCACCGCGTTCCTCACGATAGATAGTACCCTGCGGGTCATCATTTGCGCCTTTAAAAGAGGGGGAACATTCCCAGTACTCACTCGTAGTCGAAACTTCTTTTACTAATGCGAGACAGGAAGCTTCCTTACATTCAATGGGGGATTCTTGGGTAACCGCGGGTTTTGCTTTAATTGTAATATTTGGTGGTAATTCCTGCCTAGAATCATACTTTAGACAACCTGTAGAAAGGATGAGCGCTAAAAGCAACATAAGAAAAAGCATTTTCCTCATTTAATTCCCCCCTATATCCAAAAGTTGTGCTGTAAAGCTTTTATTCGTTATACTATCGGTGAATGAATAGCCAAAAATGATTGGCGGGTCATATCCTATACGAATCTCGCTTCCGTTTAGTTTGTATACACCTACAATGTAATCCTTTCCATGTATGTTAACCGTAATATTTTTATCAAAAAACGTGCCATTGATGTACTCACGGCATACCACCCAGAAAGGATAACCACTGCATGGGAATGTTGACTGCGACTGCGGGATTGGTGTACCTAAATCATCAGTTAATACCTGTGTGTTTATGCATTTCCCATCAGGACCATATGTACTCATCGTATGCGTGGTAGATGTTTTTCCATTATAATCGCGCGTTATCTCCTGTGATATTATGATCTTATCACCTATAATATTGGATAGTTTTGACCTAACATAGATGGGCTCCTCACCAAAATAGAGCTTGTAAGATGTTGAAAGCAAGAGGAGTTTTGCAGGGTTTCCGATTGGTGTACAGTTTAGCGATTGATTCGTAATGGGCTGCTGGTCTGAGAAGTTTTTCATCTCAATGGTACTGTTAATACTTGTATTCAGTAGAGTAGAGAAATTTGTGGAGAAGTTTTGAGTGGGGAGATTAATAAGGTCTAAAGAGGATGATGGGGTTGTGTTCTTATTCTGGGATGAGAAATAGAGAAGAATAAGTATGGATAGAAACATAGCTGCTATGAGAAGTACTATTGTCTTATCATTGTCTGCGAGAGGAATCTTTTTCAGCTAAATCACCCTTACCATCCCACGGCCTATATCAGAGATATTACCACCTAGTATCTGAGCAAGCGACCTTGCGAATAGCAGTGTGCCGACCATTGCAATAAACGGATAGAAGAATGCATATAAACGAACTACCTGGAACCCTGAGATATCGAGCGTTGGAAGCGACTTGCTCCCTTCACCACCCCCACCACTCGTACTCTCACCCCCATAGTATGCCTCAATCGCAGTCGGGTCTGAAGGGCATACCTTGGGTGCATTCACCGTTTTGCTCGGTTGTCCTTCAACTTCAATAGTAACTTTGCATTCTTTTGGTAAAGGAGGACCACTGAAGAAAAGTGTAGTCAAAAGGAATGGATAAACGAAATAAAGCGAGATTGCAATGGCCATTATTGCTGCACCACCTCCTCTCGTGAACGGCACAGAACGGAGGAGTATTCCTATGGGTAGGTAAACTGTAACCATGCTTGCCTCAATCCACTGCAACAGATTTATCTGGAAATATGCGGCAATGGAGAGCCACATCACATCCTCAGCCCGCATCATCGAAGTCATCAAATCCTTCCAAGTGCTCAGGAAAATTTGGCTGAGCGGTAATGGGAGGTTACCACCAAATACATAAACACCTGCACTCATTCTTGTGAGCATCTCCTTATACTCATTGCTTTGCGCCTCTTCAAACGATTTTTTTAGGCAGGTTGTCGTTGAGATGAGGTAAACATAGGAAGCATCAAACACATTCACTTGGTATCCTTGCTTGCCTAATAGCTGTTCGGCTGCTTTTTCGCTTATCATATCACGGAGGTCTACACCGGAAGCAATCGCAAAACTTGTTGTCTTCTCAAACCCGAGAAGAATTGTTATCATGAGCAGGGTTGCAATTAGCTGGAACAACTCGCGTTTTATCGTGGATTCAAGTTGTGGGAACTGGAACATCTTTGAGAGCATATACATAAGGATGAGTGCAAATGCAATTATTGTAACTACCAGTAGCGATATTGTGTACCACTCACCCGGTAAATTACTCGCAAATGTTTGTGCAGATGTTTCCCACAATGAAGTTGTAAGGAAGATCCAATCCATCATATCGCCCTCAGTATTCCGCTTATATCCGTCTCCGTACCTAGAGATGCGGAGAGGCTGCGCACTATCGCGCTCACTATGAGAACTTCAAGTGCCGGCATAAAGAATGCCACAAGCATTATAGTGCCAAAAGATGCATAGAGCGAATGAAGATCGCCCGTGACAAAATCACCTAACCCAATATCAAACCCTAAAGGAAGTGCTGAAATTGCTGCAGTAGATGTGAATGCTGTAATCGCTGAAATCAAGGCAACCAAAGGTCCAAGAGCTGTTACTGCTCCGCCAAGTGTGGCAGCAAGCATTATGGTCCCAACTGGGAGAAGGTATTCCATTGGGGAGATTCCGTTCAAATGCTTATATGAGAGGGGTTCAATTGCAGCAAAACCTATTGCAACAATAAGCGGGTAAATAAATGACATGCCTAAGGATACACCTATAAGAACGCCTCCAAACTTTCTCACTATGGGAAATGCACGGAGGGTAAGACCTATCGGCAGGAGTGCCAGAAAAACTTGACTGTGCACAATCTTTAGAAGTACATACTGGAAAACGAGAGAGAAGTATGCAAATAGGGTCATCTTAGAAACGGGGGCAATAGACTGTGCAATAAAGCTGTATACTGGGAATGGCGAAAAATACACAGCATTACCATATACTATAAAACCTGTTGAAGCACTACCAACTGCGGCATAATCAAAGAGGGCCTGCGACATATCAAGATATGCTTCAAGGGTTAATTTCATTGCATCCTTAATCTTTGATTCTGTGGAAAGCATGAGTGCGTTTTTTTGACCAAGCTCTATTCCCTCAGGTGATACAGAAATATTACAAAGGATTTGAAGCAGACCCGAAAGGATGAGTGCAATCACAATAGTAATCCCCACCTGTTGGATCTCCACCTTTGTAACGGATTCAATATCTGGGCTATCAAGCAGCTTTCCAACCATATACCATAAAGAAATCAAGAGAGATGAAAAGATAACACCAGTGAAAAAGATGGAGAGCATATCTTGCGAGAACACAACCCCGCACACATCACCACTGCTGGCTTGTACAAGAGCGATCGTAAGGAACAATGAGATGAGAATATAGGATTGCTTCATCATACCACCCTAACCAGCTGAGAGAAGTCAATATCGCTTCCAAGCAGCAGAGCAAACTCTCTAGCAAGACCCAGAGAGACAATTATTGCGAACATGGGGAGGATCGTACATTCCACAATCATTCTTAGGAATACTGTTGTAAAGCTTGATTTGCCGTTAAATATGAGATCTTTACTGCTTTCTGGTAGGATAATTTTGGCAAAATCACCATCCCAATTATCGCCAAAAGATTCTGGGCCACCAAGTCCAGCTTTAGCCAAAAGTGGGGTTCCAAACTCTGATACCAAGCTTGGTTTGTAGTTCTCACACATGTGTTGCGTAGTATTGAACTTGCTCTGCATTAGGCTATCACCAAATAAATACATAGCAGGTAGGATGAAATAGAGGCTTATAAACAGCGCAATCAAAAGATTACCACCATGACGGGAAAACTTGAATGCCCGCAGGAATATACCTAACGGGAGAATCATTGTGGCGCCTTTATTAAAAATGAATGTGAACAGTTGAAGATGGAACTGGAGGGTTGTGAACGGGATGAAAAGATAACTCTGAATATCTGAGAGGGCAATAAGTACGGGCTGCATAAATGATGCTGGTGAAATTCCTACACTCCAATTCTGGCGGCCTCCTTCATTACTCTTCTTCTCATCTCCACTTTGGGTTTGTGGATTGAGGAACACATTAAAAGCATTTTTTATACTAGCAATTGTTGGGTTTATACTAAAAGTAATACTTGAAATCATTGCAAGACCGCTGCCACTGCTATATAGAGAAACCTGACAAAATATAGCATCGTTGTAGAGGTTGCTTAGATAATTTTTTGCACCTGCAGTATACTCCTTTACAAATTGCATATTCGCGAGAGATGTGAGCGATACAAAGAGGATAATGGTGAGCAATGCAGTTTGTATCTCGTGTTTTGACCAAGCACTCATCATCTCAGAAGAAAATATGTGGGAGAGCATGTACACTAAAGCTGAGAGCAGGAAGGATATCGTTATGCCGATTATGGCAAGCATTGACCATGTTACTACTACGCTCATAACAATCTACTCAACCCAGGTATGTCCGGCTCTCCTCCCAAGAGTGGTGAGAGACCGCGTATGAATGAAAAAACCACATAAAAGTTAATAAGAGGAAGTGCAATTGCTACAAGTGCATACCTTGAAATCAAATCAAAATATCCAATTTTACCATTTGTAAAATCGGTATAAAGTTCATCTGCCCCCGTAATTGAAACAGTTCCTAAAGAGAGCAATGCAATTATAAGAGAAACAAAAACAACTACATCTGGTGGGGATTTTGCGATACCTGTGACGGTCCCAATAACTGAACCAATCTCAAGGTATCTTAAGAGTAAAAAGGTAACTATTGCTAAAATAATTGCGGATGTAGTTATGAGATTTTCGCCAGATACAAGTTTACTTGATGCAAGTGCTCTAAACAGCATTCCAATTGTATCAAGAAGACTCTGACTGCCTATTTCGCCGGGAAGAATTTCATTAAGAGATTTTTTCTCAGATATTCCAGCCTCGCGTATCGGCTTAATATCTATTGTGTACCATCCAAGGGAATACATAAGAGGAAGCACAAACATAAATGCAATACCCATTGCGAGGAAAGTACCTCCAGCCTTCCTGAATACCCAGATAGAACGCAGGAATATTCCAAGTAGGATGAGAGTGCCTGCAAGGCCAAACTCAAAGTATTTGAGAATACTCTCCTGGAATTTGATGAGCATCATAAGCTTTTCTGTGAATGTAATCAGTTGGCCGAGTGTATTGATAATGATTGGATGAACCGGGAATCCGGCGAACATATTAAGACCAAAGGTTTGTGAGCCAAAAAATAAGCTTGAAGATATTGAGAAAGAATCGATTGAGGAGTATATAGCATAATTCCTTGCGAGCTCTCTGAGAACGCCCGCAAGCTTTTCATAAGTTATGCCAAGATATGAACGCGCCATAAGAAACTTGGGATCGCAAGGTTGGAATTCCTTTGTACCGTTAAAACATTTTACATTGCCAGCACCATCAACGGAAACGTGGATACTACTTTCGCTTTCACTCCATCTATTAGTGGATGAATTAAATGAGAGGTCTGTTCTAAGAGAATGACAGGAATCACCGGAACAAGATGATGAGGGATTGACTATATCTGCGAAGAACTGGTTAGATAGTCCATTCAAAAGTAAGAGCACACTGAGGATGGAACCTATTATTATTGCAGAGTATATTGCCTGTATTACCTCATTCTTACACCATGCCTTTAACTCCTCATCCTCAAACATCCCCGCAAGCATGTAAGCAAGAGAGACAAGCGTGAGATGTATTATTATGATGAGTAATGCAATCCCCATCCAGGTTGAGGGATCACTAATATTAAACTTGTCAATTTTTGAATCTTGTGGCGTTGTATCTGCAGCAAAGGTGAGTAGAATACAGAAGAATAAAAGTATGAGGAATATCTTGCGCATCACATACCCACCTCACCTATAAACTCCTTTGAAAATACGGAGTAGAGCACACGCGCCGATGCAAGTGAAAGTATCACTGCCAAGAGCGGGAGTGTTAATGCAAAAGGAGATACATATGCCAATGCAGTAACTGCTTTCAATGATTCACCTTCATCGAAGGAATATGGGTCGCCTAAGTTCATTGATGAAACTGTGTTCTCGAGATCTTTTAGAACGCCTTTTCCTATCTCTTTATGAATCAAGTCGCCCATTACATAGACCATTGGGAAGACAAAGTAAAATGAGAGTGCTGCTGCAATCAGGTAAGCACCAGCATCCCGCGTTACTGGAAGAATCTTGAGCAGGAACCCTGCGGGAAGCAGGAGAGAAAGGAAGAACTGCTTGATCACATCAAGAACAACCATCTGGATTACTAAACTTGCTGCAATGGGTAGCATAATGTTTGCAATTGCTTCGAGGTCTGTTGCAATATAGAATGCACCCGCTGCAGAGTTATAGCATACACCCGCAATACAAGAGGGTAAAGGTGTTATCAGTGTGCTCTCCACACGCGACATGATAGCGGAGTTCCATAAGATGGCCAGATTTTTTGGGATATCACGGAGTGCAAACCCTGCCATAAAGGTCTTGGCGGTATCAAACGGGTCTGCACCCTCTGTAATTGAACTCGTTGCAATACACAGTATAACTGCGAATGAGAGGATACCGAACACGAAAAATAGGGAGATTACCATACGCGCGAGTTCTACCTTAAACCGTGCCTCCCAATCAGGACGGGAGAAAAATTTTGAGAGCATGTAAAATAGCGAGAGCAAGAGGAAAACTATTGTGAAGAATAGCATTACTATGGGTATCCAAGAGAAGTATCCACCTGCTTCCAAATCTATTGGACATGATACTGCCATATTCCACACTCTCACAAGAATGTAAGCATATTAACCACGGTCTCATCACCACCAAGTGCCTGCACAAATGCGGTTATACCTATAAGTGTGAATATTATGTTGAATATTGGGAAGAAATATGCAATTACAAGTTCATCTGAAGAGACTGCAATCTGTGTTGCGATCTTATCTGCAATATCCATTCCAATTTTTCCTGGGCCTAAGATTATCAATTCTAAAACCATCGCAGCAGTTTGAAAAAGTGCAACAAACAAGTTTATAGCCGTTAATATTACATCAAATACCCATACAATCTGACCAATTATCCAACATGAGCTCCATACAAACGCATAGCACATTCCTGCCCAAGGCCCATAATGCCAGCACGCAACCTCATCGTTAAGCCAGAGGCAGAACTGAACAAGGTATTTAGGAAGAATCAATAAATCGAATAAGTGTGCGATCGGTTGAATTAGGTTAGGGGTTGTAATATCAAGGATTTTTTCATTTGAAGCCTCTGTGAATTGGCCTGATGCAACAAGATTCCCATATATTGCCGCCTCAATTACAAGAGCAAACTTAAGGAAAATAAAACCGCCAAGGAAGATCCCTATTAGAGTACTCCCCATCCTTCGGGTGAAAGTAAATGCGCGCAAGAGCAGGCCGAGACCGAGGAAAACGTAGAGTGATTTTTCAAGGAAGAGCAGCAATGTGTATTGACCGAGAATGGAAATAATACCACCAAGTAGAATGGGAACAAAGGTCATTGAAAAGGTCATAACCAAAGAGTATACAGATTGGGGTGTGAAATAGATTGAGAATGAGGTGTTATATATGCCAAATAACGTAAAGAATGCTGTGGGCGACCATGAGATGCCATTAAGAAAAGTAATCGTGGCCACATATAGAGAGTAGTCCATGAGTTTCCTAAAAGAGGTGTTTATTACTGTAGAAAAGAGGTGCATATAATCTTCCGTCCCGGCAAATGAATTCACAAGTACATTGAACACGGGTACAAGTGAAACGATAAGGCCTGCATAAAGAGTTGAGATGAATGCTTCACGAAGTTCAACACGGCTCCATATCTCCATCTCCCTTGAAGAGAATATCTTTGAAACCATAAACCCGAGAGCGATTAGTGTGTAAGAAACTACAAGTGCGAGAGGAATGGCATAATCATAGATAAAACCTGTTAGCGAATTCGGTTCACCTTTTTCCTGCTCATAAAAAAGAGGGTTATTTTGCTCAACAGCAAAGGATAGTGATAGTGAGAGAATTAAAATTAACAGCAAGAGAGCAGACCGAAATTGCATAACTATGCATTCTCTAATTAAGTATTTAAATGTAGAACCAAATGCTATGCCCCGAACAGGAATATAAAGGTAATGTGAGAACTAATAGCATGGATGTGAGAGCTGGAGTGGTTGTTCTTCTTCTCATAATGCTAATCGTGCCCCCCATATATGCAGCAGTAGGGTGTATTATAAAGAAAGCGGATACTGAGATTTTTGTAACTGAATCGTACGACCCAGATAGTGGGCAGCTCATTGCAAATGCAAAACTTACATATACTGATGTGGAAACAGGAAAGAAAGTTGGGCTTGGGCAGAGAGAGTTAGTGTTCAATGTAAACTATACAACTAAGGAAGGGGAGAATAAGTTTGATTCTGCAAAAGCACAAACAAATAATCTTGGAAAAGCCACTGCATCTTTTGTAATCCCAAATGCAAAGGAGCATAAAGTGGAGGTTATATTTAAGGGGGATGAGGGGTTCAAGGAAAGTGTAGGAACACTTACTGGGGGGAGCGGAACAGAAGTTTCATTTAAGTCTAATCTGCCAGAGGGGGTAGACCTTGTTACATGTATGCCCCTGCTTCTGTTAATTGGAATGCTTGGGGCGGCTATGTATGCATCTGGAAGAAATCCGTTCGGTATTGTGGATTTCACTGCACCGCGCGGGTTTACTGTCCAGCGCAGGGTGATGAAAGCATTCACTGCTGGAGGATGGGGTAGTTGGGCGCTTGCATTTACAGGTGGTGCACTATCTGCAATTGCAGGTGGGTTAGTTTCAACTAAGACTGAAAAAGGTAAGGAGAAGGGAAAAGAGGAGGAAAAAAAGAAAGCTGAGGAAAAGGTAAAAGAAGAAGGGAAAGAGAAGAAACCAGAGAAAGGTACAGCACAGAAAGGGGAAGTACCTATGACAGTTAAGAGTAACGTACCTCCAAAGAAGGAACAGCAAAAAAAAGGAGAGGAACAACAAAAACCTGCACCTAACCTAGAACAGCCACAGGTGCAAAAAAAACCTGAAGGCAAAGCTACGAGCCTAGCGCCTACAAAGGAAAAATCTGAAGAAAAACCCACACGAGTTAAGATGAGTGAGGATGCGATTCGTAGATTAAACATCATTGCAATTTTCGGTTCTATTCTCGCTGCATTAGGTGGAAATGTTTATGCATTCTCCATGGTAAAGGAAGAGGTTGTAACTGAAACAGAAATAACAGAAATAACAGAAATTGATGAGACCACAGATAAACAACGTGTTGTGCGAAAACCAATGATCTTGGCGGGATCGTTTGCGGGAGTAGTAGCGCAAAAAATGAGAGGTGCTGTAGAAGAAGCAGTTATAAATCAACTGGCTGAGAAAAAAACAATATCAGAAATAACAGCTGATCAAAATAAAACAATAAAGAAGGGAGAGATAGCAAATGAGGGAGCAAAAGAAGCAATTAAGAAGCAAGAACTGGAACAAAAGAAGATAGAAGATGGAAAAAATAGGGTAAAAAGTTCAATAAAAGATATAAATAAACAGATAGGAGATTTAAAGAAAAAACGAATTGAAGCTGAAAAGAACGGGAAAAAAGAGGAAATAGAAAAGCTTAATAAAGAACTTAAAGCGTTAGAAACAGAGAAGAAGAAATATGAATATGTTCTGAATAGAATCGAAAAAGAAGAAGAAAAGCTGAAAAATGTAAAAGATAAAATTGAAAATGAAAGAAGTCTAAGTGGTATAAAAGGGCTTGCGGGAAGTGGATTAGAGCAGAACATTGATAAAAATAAAGATGAGAAAAATAACAACGAGCAATTTGTTGAATCAACAGTAAAACCATATTTTGATAAGGGAAAAAAAGATGGAATACTAAAAGGGGCATTCAAAGATGCGGATATAAAAAATGCGGAAGATATTTCACCAGAAAAATTGGATAAGGTAATTAGTAATCTAAAGGAAAAAGCCGAACAAGCAAGCCCAGAAGAAAAAGAGAGGATTACTAAACTAATCAAAGAAACACAAGAAGTCAGGGATGGATTGTTTGAGAGGAATAAAGAGAGTATAAAAGCAATGAAGGAGTTAAATAATAGCATTAATACGATGAACTCTCTTTTAGGATTGAATCTAACGAAGGCACAAGAAGAACTCAATAAATATCTGAAATCAACATTTGACGAAGTAAAAAAAGATAAAATACTAAGTCAGGAATTCGAAAATACGGGTATAAATGTGAAGGATATTTCACCAGAGAAATTGGATGAGAAATTGGGTAATGTAATTAGTAATCTAAAGGAAAAAGCCGAACAAGCAAGAAGCCCAGAAGAAAAAGAAAGGATCACTAAAGCAATCGAAAAAACACAGGAAATCAGAGATGGATTGAATGAAAAGGAAAAAGATGTTTTAGAGGCCGGGAAATACGAGTCAACAAGAAAAAATGAACTTTCATTTGAAAACATAGTAAAAAGGATAGAGCACCTTTCAAACACACCACCTGAAAATATTGCTTACGAAGATTATCAAGAGACTAAAAAACGGTATGAAGAATATAAGGAAAAGAAAGAAAAGGGAGAAAAGGATATAAAAAATCTAGAAGAAATGGGTAAGTTATTAGACAACATAAATAGTGGGAAACCTGTTGATAGAGAAACAATGGATACGGCAATAAAATGCCTTTTTAATGTTCATGCCCCATCTACTGATACCCAATTATTAACGTTATTAACGCTCCCCGAACTTATATCTGCTGCGGAGAAAAGTGGTAATGACGAGGACGTTAAAAAATCAAAAGAGGAATTTGCAAGAGAAATTAATGAGCAGATAAAACAAATAAATAATGAAAAAGATGATGTGAAAAGAATAACGAGACTTGGTATTACTCTAGATAGTGCCAAAAAAGTTTATGGAGAGAATGATCCACAAGGTAAGGATTTAGAAAATCGATTTTTAAATGAAGTTAATAGTGGAAAACAAAATGTGCAAGATGAAGTTCTGCTTTCTACCGTTATAACGGCCTGGAGGCAAACTCATCCTGGTAATGACCAAACAGATAAAATGTTAGAGAATCTCCGTGCTGATTTGAATAGCAAAGATCCTCAAAAAGCAGAAGCTGCAAGAGAAACGCTTAATGATTATGCAAGCTGGTTGAGATACAATCTTACACCACTAAGCACACTTGAAGAAGTGGCAACACCTGAACAAGCAATGCCATACATAAATCATCTCAAAGGAATGTATGAAAAAGAAAGAAAAGAAGAAAAGTATCTTGAAAACGATTTTAAGAATCTGTATGAGATTTTTGGGGATAAAGAGATAGTTATAGAAAAAAACAAGCACCCAACATATGGTGAACCTCCAGAAGAAGTTATTATAAATTCAAATCCACCAAAAAACATTGAAGATATGATCAAAGATATTGAGAATAGTTCCACCTATAAAGCTTTGCTCCCATCTGAAGGGGAATTGCTGCCTCCAAGGGTCGAGCCAACTCCATCCACCACAGGGGAAGGAACGCCAATAGTAACGGCCGAAGAAATTCGCAAAATATATGAAATGTGTAAAGGAGAACTAGAAGAAAATGGAGTTCAAAAGACTGCTGGGCCAGTCGCCGTATTTCTTATTGATACTTTCATTAAAGAACTTAATCAAATCAGAGAACCAGAGAAAAAACCACCTACTCTACCTACTAAAGGGGATCAGGGCCTCGCATAGTAATCTTCTACCCTTTCTTCTATGTGCTTGCGGTCTTTTCCGTATACATGGGGGAGGAGTGCACCGCTGAATGTTTTTGGAATGTGTAAAAGCTCGTGAAGTATGGTTTTTTCTTTCTCGGTCTCTGGGAGCTTGTCAAACTTCTCGCTTATCACTTCGAGAACATAGAATGTACTTATATCTAATGCAACCTGCCACGCTTTCGGCATGGCCCATATACGCGCGTATGCATTTGCACTACTACCGTGAGAGCGCAGACAGATTACACGGAACTGGTTGATGTGCTCAAGCCTATCGTAAAACCTCTCCATGACACGGTTTAGAATCTGGTCAACATCCGGTGCTTTCTCATACCTCACAGTTGGCATATATAAGGGTTTAGGGGGCAAAATGAAATAATGATTACCGTACTGCGATTGGGGCATAGGGTAGTGAGAGACCAAAGGCTTACAACACATGTAGCACTAACTGCAAGGGCATTCGGTGCAGATGGTATTGTCATCAGCGGGGAGAAGGATGAAGGGATAATTAGGGTTATCAAGAGGGTGTGCGAGGAGTTCGGTGGTAATTTTGATGCGAGGTTTATTGAAAGCTGGAGAGGGTTTGTTAAAGAGTGGAGAGAGAAGAATAGAACAGGGATAATTGTGCATCTTACAATGTATGGTGTGGACATAGATGATGAAAGATGCGGGGAGATGCTCAGAAAGATCAAAGAAGGTGCAGATGTATTAGTGGTTGTTGGTGGGCCAAAGGTAGAAGGGCAAATGTACCAGATTGCAGATTATAATATTGCTGCGGGCAATCAACCGCATTCAGAAGTTGCAGCACTCGCACTCTTCCTTGATAGGGCTATTGAGAGAAAGAAACTAAAGGGAAAATTCGAGAATGGGAGAATCAGGATTATTTCTAATCCAAGGGGAAAAACTATTGTACAGAATAAAACAAAAGATCAAACTGAGTGATGAACCAAATATGCAGATATAAAATATTACTCCCTTTTAATTTCTCTTGTTATTATGAAAGGGGATAAGGTGCCAACAGAGAGTGAAATACGGGAAGCGCTCAAGAGTGTGATTGATCCTGAATTGGGTATAAATATAGTTGACCTTGGGCTCATATATGATATAGTTATAAATAAAGGCGCAGTAAAAGTTAAGATGACGCTCACAACACCCATGTGCCCACTCGGTCCTCTAATAGTTGAGAATGCAAGGAAGGCCGTGGAAGGGGTGCCGGGTGTTAAGGATGTTGATATTGAAATAACATTCGACCCGCCCTGGACTATGGATAGGATAAATCCAGAGATTAAGGAAAGGCTGGGGCTCGGGATTTAGATAGGGGGTAATAAAATGGTTCTTGAGCATGCGCTAAAAACATACACGAAGAATACAGGATTGCTCTTGGTATTTTCAGTATCTTTCCTGCTCGGGCTTTTAATGCCCATTCTGGCGAGTGCACCCACATTTAGCGCAAGTGGTGCTGTGTTTCTGAGATTTATGAGCATCCCGCAGATGACACTGGTGGATGTGGTCATAATCAGCACTGCATTCATACTCTCCAATTATTTCGTGGCGTTCGGCCTTGTTGCAGTGAACTTAATAGTTAAGCGGGAGAGAGTAATGATTAACCTCACAACAGAGATACTTAATAATATATCGAGAAATACGCTGGTCATATTCTTGATATTCACATTCCTGTTCCTTGTCAATTATGCAGCACAGATTTTCCTGATGGAATTGCAGGCGCCATACTGGCTTGCGGGTATTGTATTCTTCCTCATATACATACCAACATTCTATGTTGGGCCTGCAATCGTGATTGATGAAATGAAACCATTCCATGCGCTGATGGCAAGCATCGATCATATCAAGAGATACCCGTGGGATGTTGTAAGATGGATAATAGTCGGGTTATTCCTGCTTCTGACCACTTCTCTCATCTCATACTTAATCCTACCTGCATACTTCCAGTGGGTTACACTTCTGGTGAATTCATTCTTCATAATACCGTTCCTGCTGGTGTATCAGGGGCACATATACATTGAGAAGTATGGGATCCTGAAAGAGAGAAGGAAAAAAGGGGTAAGAGCGGCTGCAAAATAGGAGGTGTAACCTATGTTTAAGATAGATATGAATGAGATGGGCGAATTTAAAGGTGCTATTGAAGCACTCGGCAACCTCATAGATGAGGGTGCATTTGCATTCAAGAAGGAAGGAATAAGCCTGCACGCACTTGATCCGTCGCAGATTGCAATGGTCATCTTTACGATGCCGGGCAATGCATTTGCCGATTATTCAGTAGATGGGTCGCAGGTTATAGGCATCAACCTTGATAATTTCAACAAAATACTGGCACGCGGTGGAAAGGGCGGCAAGGTAAGTATTTTCGATGAGGAGAATAAGGTTGTGGTGCAATTCCTTGGGGAGAAATCAAAGAAGAGCTTCAAAGTACCGATCATAGAAGTGGGAGCCGGCATTGAGAGAGAGCCAAAGGTTGAGTATGATGTAAAGGTTATGATGAATGCGGGTGCGTTCAAGGATGTGATCAGGGATATCGCACTAGTAAGCTCACACATTACATTTGAAGTTAAGGGTAAGAAACTGAGAATAAGCGCATCTGGGGATAATGCAGAGGCAGACCTTGAATTTGATGAAGGTGACGCGAGCATAAAAAGCATTGAAACGCAAAGTGCTGCTAGAGCAACATTCCCAGTTCAATATCTTGATGACATGGTTAAGGGGGCAGATGGTAATGCAGATATTGAACTTGGCCTCAAAACAAATGCGCCAATCAAAATCAAGTATGCACTTGGGAATGCTGCATTCACGTATTACTTAGCTCCAAGGATTGATCTTGAGTAACTTCTTCTTTCTCTTTTTATTCTATGTGCTTTTTGATCTCAGTAAATGCGCCAATCAAAATCAAGTATGCACTTGGGAATGCTGCATTCACGTATTACTTAGCTCCAAGGATTGATCTTGAGTAACTTCTTCTTTCTCTTTTTATTCTATGTGCTTTTTGATCTCAGTAAATGCGCCAATCAAGATCAAGTATGCACTGGGGAATGCTGCATTCACGTATTACTTAGCCCCAAGGATTGATCTTGAGTAACTTCTTCTTTCTCTTTTTATTCTATGTGCTTTTTGATCTCAGTAAATGCGCCAATCAAGATCAAGTATGCACTTGGGAATGCTGCATTCACGTATTACTTAGCTCCAAGGATTGATCTTGGGTAAATTAAAGTGGGAAAAAAGCAAAGAGATTAGAATTTCTCTTTCATTGCATTTACAAGACGGCGGATGCTTGCGCGGTAAGCGGCTTCCCTATAACTAATGGAAGGATCTCTCTTTTTCTCATCTATGACACTTGCAAATGCCTTGCTCATAATCTGTTTTAATCTCTGAACAACATCACCATACTCATACACTGCATTCTCAAGGTTCTGCATCCACTCTATATAACTTCCTGATACACCCCCACCGTTAACAAGTATGTCCGGGAATACATGGATACCACGGCTGTTAAGAATCTGGTCGGCCTCTTCGGTGGTAGGATTATTAGCTGCCTCAAATACATACTTTGCTTTTATCTTATCTGCATTACCTTTATGCAATTGGTTGTCAAGTGCTGCAGGCACAAGAACATCACATTCGCACTCAAGCAGTTGCTCATTTGTTATCTTCTCCGCATCAGGGTAATCCTGCACAGATTTACCGGAATTCTTAATCTTCATTACCTCATTTATATTCAGGCCATTGCTGTTGTAAATGCCTCCTTTTGAATCACTCACTGCAACAACCTTGTACCCGTTCTCATATAGGATACGCGCAAGATGCATACCAACATTGCCAAACCCTTGCACAGCAATCCTTGTATTCTTGGATACGTTGTGAATCTTGAACGCCTCCTCCATAATAAAGAAGGCACCTCTACCCGTTGCTTCATCACGCCCTCTCAGCCCTCCCTTATCCAGAGGCTTGCCGGTAAATGTTGCATAAGACTTCTTGCCTACAAGTTTGCTGTACTCATCTACCATCCAGGCCATTATCTCTGCATCCGTGTTGACATCCGGGGCCGGGATATCTGTATGCGGCCCGATGACCTGATAAATGTTGCGCACATACTCGCGTGATATGCGTTCAAGCTCCCCTTTGCTATACTCTTTAGGGTTTATGCATACACCTCCCTTACCGCCACCGTAAGGTATTGCCATAAGAGAGTTCTTGAACGTCATAAGCTTTGAGAGCAGGATCACTTCCGCGCGGTCTACATTAGGATGGTAGCGTATACCTCCTTTGTATGGGCCGAGTGCAGAGTTGTACTGGGATCTATAACCTGTTATGAATACAATCTCCCCATTATCACGCTTAAACGGGAAGGTGAACTCTATAACGCGTTCAGGACGTTCAAGACGTTCTGCATACTTAGGCTCGAGCCCCAAATCTGAGATTGCTTTTTTTATCAAATCCATACCTCTCACCTCTCTATAAATGAGTGTCTATCTAATCGTTCCTCTTGTATATGCGGATGGGTACTACACCAAACCCTTTCACATCGGTGGGATAAACTTGTGTATAACCATCAAGCTCCCCGAGGAAGAATCCCTTGTAGAAGTTTGAGGTGTACCCTCTACCGGGTGCATCCGCAATACCTTCTTTAGTATATATTAGGAGGTATTCATTGTACACGCCGCTCTGTGCAGTAAATGTACCGGATGCCATTGGCACTGCACTTATCTGCTTCCCTGTCTGAGAGTCAAATATTAGCATGTATTGATTGTTTATGATCTGCGTACAATAGGTACGCGGCGGGAAGGATGAATATGCATAAACACCATACTGCTGGCCAATAGAACACATCTGCTGGAGTGAAGGTTTCTGTGGTACCCATATCCTCTCAAGCTGGTAATCTGCACTGCATTTTGATTCACTAGGTAGATCTTCAGCAGCGGTTTCTCCGTTGTATACACAGGAGAGATATGTGAGTGCACCCCACTTGCCAACCAGGTCAACATCAAATAAGACATAGGTTGAATTGTGCGATTTCATATAGGAGGCCATCACACTTTCATTCTTTGCTACATATTTATCTGCAACTTCAAGGTCTAGAATAACGAATGGGTGGTCATTCCTCGTAAATGTTCTCTTGTGTGCAAAATGATTTGTCCAGTGTCCGTAATCCCACCACGAGAATAGGTATGATTCATTATCCATATTTGAGTTGAGCCAAGTCATTGAATCGTACCAATACTTGGGGATTATGTTACAGTAGAATGTCTTAGCATAATAGGTATCCTTTGTACTTAAACAGAGGGAAGATACCTCGGAATAGTTTGCCAAATCTATTGTATTATGCTGGAGCGAGGGCGGGATTACATCCATATTATCAAGCGCAAAAGGTAGGAAGAGAAGCATTGCTGAGATGCCGAATACTGCATCCCACCTATTCTGTTTCAAGTAGTTGTATGCCAAGTATAGAAAACCTGCCAAGAATGCGCCGAACACTAGATAGTAGAGTGGGTTTGCAAGTTCATAGAAAGGTATGCCATTACCTCCTATGAAAAACCCAAAGAATCCCACAATGTATGAGAGTACTGCAAATAATGCGAGCAATAGGAGGATAATGCCTGCACCATAACCGAGATATTTAGGTATACCGTTCTCCCTTTGTGCAAGGTATGCCTCACCTGCAATTGCACAAATCGCAAGGCCGAGCACAAGACCCAGATGTGGTGTATATTTGACTTTCTGCAGCCCGATGAATGAGATAGAATATATGAAAATTGCCAAGAGGAGTATGAGCTTGCCATTCCTATATATGATGCTATAGATAAGAGAGAAGAACAAGAGTACATATACTACTGGGAGTGCATTGAGCGAGCCGTATTTTGAGATGAATGAGGATGTAATCCTGCTTATATCAAATGAGGCACCTGCAATACCGAAACGCGCGGATATATCATCACCGTGTAGGTTTTCTTCAGCAACGGTCTTTACGAGTGCGCTTGATGCTTCAAGCTCACCAACACCTGCCAACTGGAGGCCATAGTTGAGCACTGGAGCGCCGAGTGGGGTAATTAGGAATATCACTGCAATAAGGCCTAAACCACACAAAGCATATGCGCGGTTCTTGAGTGTGTGCAGGCGGTCTTTACCTATATCAAGAAGATGATAAACAAAGAAAGAGAATAGCGTGGCAAAGAATAGTATGAGCACTTCGCTGCTTAAGAAATTAGCAAGCGGGTTTTGTAAGCCCATATATTCATAGAATAGTATGTTTGAGAGGCCCACTGAGAGCGCTAATATAAGAGGAAGTTCATAATAGATCTTCTCGCGCTGGCCTCTCACAAAATCAATAGCTGCAGAAACTGCAATGAATGCTGCGCCCACCACGACGGGGATCATCCCGGCCTTTGAGCCGAGCATCGCGCCAAGTACACCTATTACTGCAAGGAGGTAGTACTTCTTATCCTCCTTGTATTTTAGAGCGAGGTAGATGAATAGGATCCCTGCAAGTGCTGCAAATATGCCCCAGGGAAGCTGTTCTGCAACACCTGCAAAGAATTTCTGGAATAGTATGGGCATGAAAGCAATCACGAATGCTGCGGATACGCCCATAAAGTTTGAGTATTCATCTTTGAATAGGAAGTATGCGAGGAATACGAGTAGTGCTGCAACTAGTGGAGGATAGATATTTGCAACAAGGGAATTTTCATACCTGTCATAATGGCCCGGGCCGAATGTGAGCATGTACCATACTGCGGTTAAGTATTGGGGTTCGGGCACAACACGGTGGCCAACCGGGTGCAGTTGGTAAGTTTCATTGCCATGTACGACTGTTTCAGTAGATGCATATACGAGGTTATCGCTGAGTGGAACCTGGCCTTGTGTGAGCAGGAACTCTGGGATCATCATATAGTAATATGGGTCAAACTCGTAGAAATAGGCTGAGAGCGATTGCAGATGAAGATAGAATGAAATGAGGAATAGTGCAAGCACTGCTATGGATGCTGGGGAGAATGTTGTGTGATAGGGCTGAAGGGATACGCGTTTTGTGAGTATGAGATAGAGTGAAATTGCAAGAGGGATCGCAAATGTGAGCAGAACAAGTGTGAGTGAGAAAGGCATAATGAAATTGAAGAGCCAAGCAAATAGTGGAATGATTATAATAGAGACAACAAGGGAGAGGAGGGATAATTCGATCAGGTTAAGCTTGCGGTCCTTCAGAATGAATTCCAGGATCGGGAGGAACAGCAGAACAAAAGCAATGAAGTTTATGATTGCCCCGGGTATAAATCCAAGCATGTTCATGAGGGGTTTTAAGGGAAATACATTTTATTAATTTAACAGGGCTTAATGCTTAGTGAAGTGATAAAATGCGTTTATTAGTAGCTATCGGGATTTTACTTGCAGCCATCTTGCTGTTTGGCTGTATTGGAGGCTCAAACACTGAAAGCGGAAAAACAGATGGAACTAGTGGTACATCTGGGGCAGGTGGCACTTCTGGCACATCTGGAACTAGTGGTACAAGTGGTGCATCAGGAACTAGTGGCACTTCTGGTACATCTGGAACTAGCGGCACTTCTGGGACTGGTGGAACAGGTATTGGAGGTTTCAACTTGGAGGTTGCACAGAAATGCGTAGTTAAGGATAAAACAACAGGTCAGATCACTACATACTATGTGGACGGAAAAGGAAATATGCGCGCAGAGGCAAATTATCAAAATGCCAATGTTGTTATCATAGTCAGGGATAATGTTGCATACATAAAGGCAACTGCAGATATGAAAGCAAACTCATTGTTCAAGGACTGCGACTGGTTCTCACAAAATGCAACAAATAATGAGGCCACTGGTGCGGAAGGGAATATAGATACAGACCTCAAAGCAATAGCTGAGGCGACAGCAAACTATGAGATGAGCTGTATACCCCAGCCGTTTGATACTGGACTTCTCTCAACACCGGGCAAGGTATGTGATATGCAGAAGATAATTGAGGAGGCCACAAAGAACCCGTGTGCATCTTTAACTGACCCTGAACAGAGGGCTGCATGCGAGCAGGCAATGGCCAACCAGTAAATTGCTGTGAGGTATAGTATGGATGAGAATAAGGGTGAGATGGGCGGCGCAATAAAAGAGGTATGGCCGCCCATTTCTCTTTTAGGTGGGGGCCAACAGAAGCCAATAGATATTGCGAGAAAGCTGAGAACGGAAAGAAAGTTTGACGAAGCAATCAAGATACTTCAAGAGCAGATTGAGAAGGGCGCTGATGCTGAGGAATGCTCATTGCTTCTCGCTGATATATTTGCGGATATGGGGGATTTTGAGAGGGCGGTTAAAGTACTGAATGAACTCATAAAGAGCAATCCCAAGAACAAGAATTACTACTTAAGAAGAAGCGTGTTCAGATTCAAGAGTGAGGATAGAGAGGGTGCACTTAAAGATGTGCTTAAAGCAAAAGAGATCGATCCTGCCGATTTGGGAGTTGTAAAAGCGCTCGTTGATGTGAATGCCTCTCTCGGCAATTATGAGGAAGCGCTGAAAGCGATTGATGAAATAAAGAACCTGAATTATATTGATAGCAGTGTACACGAACGCAAACGAAACCTGCTTAAATTGCTGAGAATGCGGGAGGAGGCGGACGCGTATAAATTCCTATTGGATGCGGTTAAAGCAAATGCAAAGGAGGATTCACTTCTCATTGCACAAAGCTTGTTTGAGAAGATTGGTGAGAAAAGGGATGCAGATTATTATGAGATTGGATGTGCATTGTACAGGAAGATGGGGATGCCTCACAAGGTGATTGAACTCGGGGAGGAGGCGCTCAAATCCAATAAAGCGAATGATAAGATGCTGAGAACGCTTGCATTTGCATATATGGACCTGCATAAATTTGAGAAGGCAATAAAACTGTTTGAGGAGATCGTGAAAAGAAATAAGGAGGACCCGGGAGTGTTTGCGGATTTTGCAATTGCAAAACTAAACAGCGGTGATCCTGAAGGTGCACTTAAAGAGATTGAGAAAGCGATCAAGTTGGATCCATACAGGGAGATATTCTATATGCATAAAGGTGATATTGTTGCACGCATAAACGGGGTTGAGCAGGCAATAGAGTTTTATGAGAAAGCCGTCAAAATGAACCCGCTTAACCAGGATGCGTACGACCGTCTTGAGAATGCGCATGCTGTCATCTACAGGCACGCAAAGAAGAGTGATGAGAGAATATTCAGATAGGAGAGTGCATAGCAAATGCTAATCGGAATCGTGGGGAAACCATCTACAGGGAAAAGCTCATTTTTCATGGCTGCAACGAGCGTGGCTGTCGAGAGGTCTGAGAGACCGTTCACCACAATAAAGCCAAACCATGCAATTGGGTATGTTGAGGTTGAATGTGTTGATAAAGAGTTTGGCGTACAGTGCAACCCGCGTAGCGGGTACTGCATTGATGGGAGACGGTTTGTGCCTGTAGAACTCTTGGATGTGGCAGGGTTAGTCCCGGGTGCACATGAAGGGAAAGGGCTGGGCAATAAGTTTCTTGATGACTTGAGGCAGGCGGATGTACTCATACATATTGTTGATGCGAGCGGGTCTACTAATGAAAATGGTGAGAAAGTTCAGGTAGGATCATACGACCCGGCTAATGATATAAGGTTTTTGGAAGAGGAGTTGGATTACTGGATACGCGGGATTATGGATAATAATTGGAATAAGTTATCGAAAGAGTCGCGTATGAAAGGAAATGAGGAGGCATTATTCGCACAGTTCACTGGGTTGAAGATCAGCAGGGATGCAATCGTGAGAACGCTTGCAGAGTTGGGGCTTAAAGAGAAACCGCTCGAGCAGTGGAGTGATGAAGAGAAGATGGAGTTTGCAAGGAAGATGAGAAGGACTGGGAAGCCAATACTTATAGCTGCTAATAAGTGTGATATGCCCGGGGCATACGAGAATTATGTGCGCCTCACAAAAGAGTTCCCTGATTATATTATCGTACCGTGTTCTGCTGAGGCCGAGATTGCACTTAAGAGTGCTGCCAAGAATAAGTTTATCAAGTATATACCCGGGGATAGCGATTTTGAGATCATAGGCAATGTAGATGAACAACAGAGAAAAGCGCTTGAATTTCTAAGAGCATATATAAGAAAAGCTGGTGGGACTGGGGTACAGAAAGCGCTTAATAAGGCTGTGTTTGACCTGCTGGGATATGTTGCAGTATTTCCGGGTGGTGCGACCAAGCTCGCAGATAGTGAAGGTAATGTACTGCCCGATGTATTTTTGTTCCCGCCTAAGAGTACTGCACTCGATTTTGCTGCAAGAATACATAAGGATATGGCGAAGAATTTCATACGCGCAATCAATGCAAGGACAAAGAGAGCACTGGGCGCAGATTATATTCTGCAACACAGGGATGTGTTAGAGATCGTGTTTGGGAGATAAAGTACGTGCGGGCACTTCCAGAAAATATGTGCCTGTTAGAATGGTTTTTTCATTCTGGTTTGTTTTCATTAGTGTGCTTGAGAGTATCTTATAATTTTCATCAAGTGCAAAAATCATTATAGGGAAGTAAACGTTTGACATGGTGAATGATACGGTTTGCCTTGTGTTGAATGAGAAAAGGATTGCTTCATCGGGTTTTAGGTCTGTTGGATCACGAAACATATAACCGAATGCACGCGAGAAAAAATTATCTGCAATGTATGCATTGTAAGTTTTGTTATTCAGTGTTAATGTGCGCGATTTCTTGTATGGATTAAAGAGATAAAAGAGAGGGAGAACTAAGTAGAACGGGAGTGAGGGAATAAATTTCTTGCCTTGGATGATGAATGCTATAGTGGTCACCGGTTTTTTCTGTAAAACAAATCGTACTTCTCATCTCTTAGGTATATAGTTCAGATCTTTTGATGCATCCTCAAATTTGAAATATTTATTGAATATCTCTCTTTTCTTTTCATCTTTGTCTATTATCTCTAGAATGCGATTAAATATCAAATCATAATTTATATTGAAAGAATTACCGAGAAATCCTCCTGTTGGCGGAAATCTTGTATACATGGAATGAAGAAGATCACAACTTACTTCGAATTTCGAAAGATTGTCAGAATATAAGCCATTTTCTATAACGCGCTGTATATCAATATAAAACATGACATTATTTTTGTACATCCTAATAATCAGGCCTATCGTGGCAGCTACTATATGTTTGTCTTTTTCTTCCATATCGGGCCTTGTTTTTTCTACTGCATAATTATAGAGCAAGTAAACTCCTTCAGAAGACTTTAAAACCGGATCAAGTTTCTTGATGATCTCGTTTACCTTTCGCTTTCTTTCATCAAGATTCTTAATCCCATAGTCTGAACCTATAAGCTGCTTGGATTCTTCAAAGATTTTTTCAATAGCAGAACGCTTACTCGCGCTTTCATTTTTATTTTCAATACTTATATGAGACATATTAATCCACCTATCAGAAGGAAGCTTTTCTGAAGAAAATAATAAACAGGTGCTGATCGCAATCGCGATTTTTTTTTAGTTTTATCAGCAAGTACCATATGATATCACCATTCTATTCATTCTTCACCCTTTTCTTTCCCAGCATAAAGGTCTTTGGTTTCTTCCTCCTTCTCACTAATGGCTTTGATTGGATGAAGTACCTTATTAATATTCTTAAATGATATCTTAAGAGCCTTTAGTGCAGGTCCCCCACCTTTAAAGGCACTACCTGTTGCTGCGAATAGCGTTCCGAAAAATGCAACCTCCGCATAGGTTGGTAAATCAGCATCAGCTTGAATACCAAAGGCTTTATTAAGAGAAAACAATGTAGCTACCTCAGAAGTAGGTTCTGAAATAATATGTGCAAGCTTCTCAACTTTGACTACATTTGATACCAATGGAGTAACTGCACTTGCAACAAAACCTGAAAGTATACTTGCATAAACAGCTACCGCTATTTCCCTTCTTCTTTCCGCTGCTGCAACTCCCTCAATACTATAGGTAAATACTTTTTCCAAATTCTTTATATCTTTTGTCGTAATCGGATTTCCTTTAGAAATTCTCTCAAGCGAATCAAGCGCATCACTCCATACACTTGCAACATATCCAGCATTTTCTTGCCCTACCCCGTGGAGCGTTCTGAAGAAATTCGTAGGATTTTGCTTTATACCAATTGCATTTATGAGTTCTTGCGCGAGAGTCTTTTGGATATTATCTAACTCTAAAGAAGAACGCCTGCCACTAGCAATCTCTAAATACTTGTTTGAAGCATTTTCAAAAATCTTTTGAAATGAGGAAAGATATTCTTTACCATCGTTACTTTCTATTTCGACAGAAGTTAAGGCATTATTCAATTTTGTTAATTCCATCTGTGCTGATAAAAGTGCTGCATTCGTACGCACACTATACTCTGCATAAGTTATTTCATCATTTAAATACTTAGACAACTGATTCTTCATTTCATTCTGTATATTCTCAACGCGCTTAATCGTCTCATCAATAAGTTTTATTTTTTGTGTCCCTTTATCAGCCACATATTCTAGTTCTTTCGCATTATAGGTCTTAATCCTTTCTTCATTCCCCCTTAGAACATTCTCCTTCATATAAATTAAGCTTTCATTGATTTCTCCAATCTGGTTTATAGGTCGAGCAGCAATCTTCCCCTCTGTCAGGCCTGAAAAGAAATGCTGAAGCGCCTTATCAACAAACTTCCTTTGATTTTCCTCGGTTCTTTCACGTAATTTGTCATATGTCTTTGAGACGAGTTCTAACCCACCTTCCTTGAATGCTTTCTGAAACTCTTGCATAGATTTTTGATAAACTGGGTTTTCCTCTAATTGCTGTCCTGGCATATGTATCACATTACATATCAACTTAACCTAATTTAAACCTTGCTACTACTCTAAATCTCTGGAATGATTGAACGGAAGTTATCATGCAGGATAGCCTGCGTCTTCGGGTCCTCAATAGAGGATAGTACTGAGTGTAAGTAATCTATTGCATACGCCTTATCGTGAGTGATCGCATCCAACAAGTCCATCCGCTCCTCCTCAGATTTACCACTCAGGAAATGAACCACCGCCTCTATCACATCAAGCATCACAATCATTTTTGGATCATCCTCAAAACGCTTGCGCATATCATCAAGGGCCTCTACCGCTTTGTCATATTCATCCATTGTTATGTATGAGAGGACTGCATATATACGTAGTTCCTGGGGTATGTTCGGGGAATCAGTATTCTGAATACACTCATCATGCGCTCCTTCAAAGAATTTGTAAACACCATAGTACGGTTTATTCTTTTCAGTAATCTTATACCAGTAGAGCCAACGTGAGAATTGAAGCTTAAACTCGCTGAAATTTCCATTCTGCAATGCTTCTCTGCATCTCTGTTCGTATACCTGCTCGCTTTCCTTGGGCATATAAGATAGATTGAGAGATTAAGGATTTAAATTAGGTTGTATAATGGGTAGATATGGAATTCTACACAGTTTTAAAAGAGAGACATTCGGTTAGAACGTTCAAAAGCGCAGAGGTGGAAAGCGGGAAAATAGAGAGAATTGTTGAGAGCGCAACACTCGCACCATCAGCCGGGAACCTGCAATCCTACAAGATCTATATAGTAAAGAAAGAGAGCGTAAAGGAGGAGATCGCACGAGCGTGCTATGACCAGGAGTTTATTGCTGAGGCACCCGTTGTCTTTGTATTCTCTGGGGATAGAGAACGTGCAGCAGGAAAGTATGAAGAGAGAGGGTATGAAATTTACGCTGTACAGGATGCAACCATTGCAGCAGCATACGCTCAATTGGCCGCAACTGCAGAAGGGCTTGGGAGTGTATGGGTGGGTGCTTTTGACCCGCTCGAGATTTCACGAATACTTAACCTGCCATCATATTTCGTGCCTGTTGCTGTGATACCTGTGGGATATCCTGCAGAAAAGCCATCACCACGCAAGAGACGGCCGTTAAAAGAAATAGTAAAAGAGATTAAATGAAGCTGAAACGCTTGCTCATCTTTGAGAGAAAACGAATGCTCAAAAAACTAAATAGAGAAATTAGATGAAGCTGAAACGCTTGCTCAATTCTTTGGAAAGTGAGAGCTCATCGAATGGATAGCCTGCGGTCTTCTCCTGTATCTCTGATATGAGTTCTGCAGGGTCAACTTTATACTGCTTGGAATCACCGCGCCTCCTCACAGTAACATTGCCGCTGGCCGCCTCCTCTTTACCAACAACAATAATGTACGGCACCCATTCCTTCTCGGCCTCACGTATACGTTTGGCAAGGCTCTCGTTGCGATCATCAAGGTCTGCACGCACCTTCCCCTTCATGCTGTGGAGGAGCGCACGCGCATACTCCATCTGATCCTCGGATACCGGGATGATACGAACCTGTGTAGGTGCAAGCCAGAGCGGATATTTGGGCACACCGCCTTTAGAGCGTATCATACCCTGCTTCTCCAGTATTGCATAGATCTGTCTCTCAACCGCACCGCTCACACTCGCATGCAGTATGTAGGGCCTCTTGCGCGTACCGTCCTGTGCAACATAAGAGATATCAAACCGCTCCGCATTCTCAACATCGATCTGCACAGTTGAAAGTGCAGTGCATTTATCGAGCGAATCGACGACATTAAACTCAAACTTTGTAATGAAATAAGCATACCTGCGGTCAAACATCTCAACGAGCATCGGCTTGCCTATGGTCTTTGCAATCTCTGCATACCACTCCTTATTCTGTTCATACCATTCCTTGAGAATTCTGAATGCAACTTCATAATCGCACTCTATATCAGACATCATCTTCTGTGAGATCTCCATCTGCTTGAAGAAATCCCTCTTAGCCTGCTCAAGGTCTGCAGTCAATGTGTGCATATCAGGCATTGTGAATGCACGCAGCCTACGCAGGCCCGCAACCTCACCGCTCTGCTCCCTCCTGAAACTGTATCGTGTAAGCTCAAACATCCTGAGCGGCAAAGATTTGTATGAGAATGTTGATGAGCTGGCAATGAGGAACTGACCGAAACATGCAGCAAACCTCAGGAAGAATTTCTTCTTATCCGAGGTTACAACGTACTGGCGTGATGGGAACCTGTTGAGATATTTCTCAAGTGCGGGGTGCTGATAATCATACATCAACGGTGTCTCAACCTCAACTGCACCTTCACGGATGCACGTATCCGTGACATGACGCTCGAGCAGCTTCTTCATGAGACGGCCCTTGGGCAACCAGCGTAGATTGCCTACATCACTGCCCGGCTCGGGTTGGACGAGCTCATGCTCCTTCATAAGTATGATATGCTCAGGGTCGCGCTCGTATACCCTGCTCTTCTTTATCTCATAATTGGCGAACACCTTGAGATTGCGATATTTAGTGAAATCAAATTTATCCACGGGCGTAAGCTTGCCGTCAGGCGTCATTATAAAGAACTCGCTCTTTGTCTGGGCTTCCTGTACAATAGATTGTGATACTGCCTCCTCCTTCCCGCTGACACGCTTGGAAAGCTCGCTGAGCGGATGGCCTTTAACGCGGAGTTCGAAGGATTTATACCAGCCAAACGGTGCGCGCTTAACATTGAACTGTTTCGATGTGAGTGCATCTGCAACCTTACGCGTAAAATCGAGTGCAATTGACGGGTTTGCCGGCTTATCTGTGAGATGAACATACGGGTACACAAGGATATTAGAGGTGTTAACCTTGCGCGCGTGCTCCTCAATCTGCGCGGACATTGAATCAACAGCAGACTCTGTATCGCCATCTTCTACAGCGAGGAATGCAACGAGCGCCTCTTTCATATCAATGCTTTCCATCTCTTTATTAAGCTGCTCTGCGCTCTCAATTGCCTTCTCAACTGGCTTCACCTTAACATAGTCAACATGCAACGCCAAAGTAATCATTTTATCGCCTCATTGAAGGGTTTTATAATCTAGCCGAATAATATTAATAAATATCCTCCCGCTAATTAAAAAGGAGTTAGATGGCCGGCTCGAGCAATGATCCCAAGGAGTATTACTATCGTGCAAACGACTACTACGAGAAGGGGAATTTTGATAAGGCGATAGAGAATTATAATACTGCAATACTGCTGAACCCGAACTTCCCTGAGGCATACTTCAACCGCGCCCTGTGCTACTACAATAAGAAAGATTATGATAAGGCGATAAAGGATTATACAAAAGCGGCCGAACTGGACTCTGACAATCCGGTTATTTACAACAATAAGGGAGATGCCCATTACAGAAAGCAGGAGTACAATAAGGCAATTATGGATTATGACAAGGCGATTTCCCTAAATAAGAACTATCTGAAAGCGTATTATAATAGGGGCCTGGCATATGCCGTGCTTGAGGATTATGATAAGGCAGTTGAAGATTTCACCAAAGTGATCGAGCTTGACCCCGATTTTGCTGAAGCGTATTACGTACGCGGGCTCGCCTATGAGTATCTCAACAATTATGATAAGGCAATTGATGATTACCAGAAAGCGCTCGATTTGAACCCGGACCTCCAAGAGGCATCTGCACATCTTGAAGCTGCAAAGAATAAGAAGGAGGGCGGAGGTGAAGGTGGGGAAGGGGCAGGCAAGGCCGACACTGTCAAACTCGTTCAGAGGCCGAGTGTGAACTTCTCACATGTTGCCGGGATGAAAAAGGTGAAAGACCAGTTCCTGGATTATATCGTGAGGCCATTGCAGAACCCGGAGCTTGCAAGAAAGTATGGAAAGTTGGGCGGTGGAGGTTTGCTGTTGTACGGGCCTCCGGGATGCGGGAAGACATTCATTGTTAAGGCAGCCGCAGGTGAGAGCGGTGTATCATTCATAAATGCAAAGTTGAGCGACCTGCTCGATATGTACGTTGGTAACACGGAGAAGAACATTCATAAGGTGTTTGAATCTGCAAGAAAGAATACGCCATCCATCCTGTTCATTGATGAACTGGAAGCGCTCGGTGGCAGAAGGGAAAAGATGGACCAGAGCGCCACACGCTCGGCAATCAACCAGCTCCTTTATGAGATGGATGGTGTTGAGGCGCACAATGAGAATGTGCTCGTGATCGGCGCGACTAACTCGCCGTGGTCGGTTGATACTGCATTGAGAAGGTCTGGCAGGTTCAGCAAGATGGTGTACATCCCGGAACCGGATGGTTCATCGCGCGCTGACCTGTTTAGGATATACCTCGCAAAAAGACCGCTTGGGAAGAACATACAATATGGCCGGCTCGCGCGGGCTACGGATGGATACTCCGCTGCGGATATCAAGCAGATTTGCGATGATGCCGCTGCAATCCCGTGGAAAGAGGCATTCCTGACCGGCAAGGAGAGGCCTGTTATGATGAAGGACCTGCTCAAGGTTATAAGGAGCAGCAAATCTACACTGCCTCCCTGGTATGCATCGGCCAATACCGAGATCGGAAAGCAGAAAGAGGTTGAAATTATAGACGGGAAGAAGCATGTGCGGGAGAAGGAGAGCAAACTCGGGCCAGAAGAACAGCAGCAGTTCAAGGAATTGCTCGAGGTTATTAAGCAAAGAAATCAGTGGTGGAACAAGGCATTCAACTGGATATGGCGGCAGATTGCGATCTGGATTATATAGCGTGCAGATTTAGGGGTTTTTGAATGAGAAATGTGCATTACCGTCTAGGTCATAGTATAACTGAAAACTACTTTGAGCTCGTTGAAAGAAAAGGGCTCGGGCATCCTGATTCTATCATTGATGGTGTGATGGAAGAGATAAGCAAGGAGCTGTGCAAGAGATACATTGAGGAGTTCGGCACTATCCTGCATCATAATGTGGACAAGGGGCTTATTGTTGGCGGGGAGGCACATGTAAAATTTGGTGGCGGCGAGATAATAAAGCCGGCGGAGATGATGCTTGCCGGAAGGGCGGTATATTCAGTTGAAGGCAGGGACATTAATGTTGAAGGCATTGCTATGGAGACCGCGCGTAGATATCTTGAGGAAAACTTCAGGCACCTTGATGTTGATGCAGATGTAATACTCACACCCAAAATGAGGATGGGGTCTGAGGGCCTGCTCAGGATATTCCCGGGCAAGGGCGAGGTTCCATTAGCTAACGACACAAGTTTTGGCACTGGGTTTGCGCCATACACCCCATTAGAGAGCATTGTGCTGGAGACAGAGGAATACCTGAACTCAAAGAGGTATAAGGATAGGAATGTGTTTCTAGGCGAGGATATCAAGGTAATGGGGTTTAGGGAAGGCGAGAGTGCAAAGGTTACGATTGCGGCGGCGTTTGTTTCAAAGCACATTGCGGATATGGGTGAGTATATAGACAGAAAGGAGAGGGTTGCGGAAGATGTACGAAAATTCATCTCAAATATATATGATGGTGATGTGGAGATTTTCATAAATACAGGGGATGATTATAAGAATGGATCGGTCTACATAACAAAGACCGGGCTGAGTATGGAGGCAGGTGATGACGGGGAGGTTGGAAGGGGGAATAGGTGCAACGGGTTGATTACGCCTTACAGGAAGATGTCCATTGAGGCAACTGCAGGTAAGAACCCTGTAAATCATATAGGAAAGATCTACAATGTGCTTGCAAATGAGCTCACAAAGGATATAATCACCCAGTATGATTTTGTTGAGTCGGCTACATTCAGCATTGTCTCACAGATTGGGAGGCCTATCAATGAACCCAAAGCGGCAGATCTGGAAGTTGTGCTTGCAAAAGGGTATACAATTGAGGAAGCCAAGCCTAAACTTGCGTATGTGGTTGAGGCCTGGATGGAGAATATCTCTGAGATTACCAATAGGATACTATACGGCAGGGCAAGGATATTTTGAATTGTGTGGGATGTATGGGCATTGATTTTTTATTCAGGGAAATGGAGCCGATGCGTGAAGTTATAGAGGATATGGCCCAGCATTTTAAGAGGATTGCAGGGGGAAACGAAAAGATTGTGGTAAAATATGATACGGATGGCGATGGGTTAAGCGGTGCACTCATTTTATACAGGATGTTTGAGAAGATGGGCAAAAAAGATGTAATCTATGTCCAGAGCCCTTCACCAGTATACAGAGTTGAAGATGCAATGTATGATGCGGGGAATTACAAGGATGCACATTTCATTTTCATAGATGGGGAGAATAATAATGATAGCGAGGATGGACTTAAGATTCTCAGGAAGAGCGCACGCTCAATTTCAATAATTGACCATCACATAAGCACAAGGAAAAAGGATGAGGGTGAGCGGGTTGTAACACCGGTGTGGCACGGGCTCGGGTATGAGTATACATCAGGGTTCCTGTGCTATGAAGTGGCCCGTCGTGTGTGCGATGCAGATTATGATATACTGTGGAAGGCATCTCTGTACTGCGATAAGAGCCCGTTGTGGACAGGGCACGATGAAGAGGTTGAAGAGGTAGGGCTTGTGCTTGATTACATAAGCACGGTTATGGACAGGGAGAAACATAGCATGGAATTCATCAATACACTCATAAATGACCGCGAGATGAGGCGGGCCGAATATCTCGTTGCAAAGGATGCTGTTGAAACTGCAACAAGATATGCGGTTGGTATTACGCAGGTGCACGAACTCAGCAATGGGATATTGATTGCACTCATTGAGGTTGGGAGGATCGTGGAGCCCGGCGAATTCCCGCCGAGAGGGAAGGTAACCGGGCGGGTGCACGATACGATATGTGCAAAAGATGAGTATAAGGATAAACCAGTGGTTACGATAGGATATACATCTGATTCATTAATGGTGCGCGCAAACAGGAAAGCGATGGAGAGGGGGTTTAACGGGAATGAGATTATTGAGAAACTCAAGGAGGAGCTTGGCAGTGTGGTGATTGCGGGTGGTGGGCATGCGGGTGCGGCTGCAATGAAATTCACACGCAGGTATGATAAGACAATAATTGAGCTCTTTGAAAGAAAAATATCACAATTGGGTGGGGGGAGCGTTTAAATTCTTATTGTGAGATTGTTTACAGAGAGGATGGATTTATATGAAACTGACATTTCTAGGCGGTGCAGGGGAAGTAGGCAGAAGCGGTGTGCTTGTTGAAACGAACGGCAAGAGATTTCTGATGGATTATGGGATTAAGGTAGAGGAATATGGGCCGGCTGAACTGCCGTTAGTACCGCACGGCCCTGTGCACGAAGTTGTAATTTCCCATGCGCACCTTGACCATGTAGGGTTCCTTCCTATGGTCTATGAAAAGCATATTGTACCGTGGTACGCCACACCACCCACCCACGCCCTTGCTGAACTGCTCATCAAAGATGCAATGAAAGTAAATAAAATAAATGGGTTTGAGAATCCGTTTACCGAGGAGAGTTTTGACCGGGCGATGGAGCATTTTGACCCTGTGGATTATGGTGAGAAGATACGCATGCGGTCCGGCCCTGAACTAACGATGCACGATGCAGGGCATATACTCGGGGCGGCTATATGCGAGTTTGAGATTGAAAAAAAGAAAGTGGTCTACACCGGTGATTTCAACCTGAGTGATACGAGGATGCATGAGGGCGCATCGTTTAGCGAGGATATCGATGTCTTGATTACTGAGAGCACATATTCTGAGAGGGAGCACTCGGATAGGGAAGGCGAGGAGAAAAAACTCGTTAAGAATGTTAAGAAAGCGCTGGATAGAGGGGGGACTGCGCTCGTACCTGTGTTTGCGGTTGGGAGGGCGCAGGAGGTCCTGCTCATACTTAATGAGAGTTTCCCGGATGTTCCCATTCTGCTTGAAGGAATGGCTGTGAAAGCCACTGATATCTACTTGAGATATCCGGAGTATATTAGAAATGCTAAAGGATTACATGATGCGATGCACAGGGCTATTGTTGTGAAGAACCCAAATCAGAGAAGGAAAGCAACAAAGGGAGGGGCAATTGTTGTTTCGCCAGCGGGCATGCTCAACGGTGGGAATGCATTATGGTATCTTGATAATCTGCCTGAGAACTCCTCAGTCACACTGACTGGTTACTGTGCGGAGGGCACAAATGGTTGGCTCCTGCTTAACAAGGGGTGCATACTGGATAAGGGAAAGGAAAAGAAGCTCAATTATTATGTGGAGCAGGTGGACCTGAGTGCGCATGCCGGTAGGGGCGATTTGTGGAAGCTTATCAAGAGAACATCGCCTGAGCTGATCGTATCAATGCACGGGGATAGCTGCTTCCAATTCGTTGATGAATTGGAGTTGGAGGGATTCTCGGCAATTGCACCAAGGATAGGTGAAACTATACCCATAGGGGAAAAAATAAGGTAAAGTTGAGCTGGGCAGGTTAAAGCTCTTGAAGTGGGAAAAACAAGTAAAGTCAGAGAATACAGAATTAAAGCTCGTTGAATGCGTATGTGCGCACCACTTCATCCTGTGAGTGCGAGAGTTTTCTTAATATCTTCTTTACAACTTCCCTGGATTCTGCGGTCTCAGCGCCCATTTTCTTAAGCTCTGAAATTGTGGCTTCTGGGTTCTTTGCGACTGCCTTGCATATCTCGGCATATTCGCTCGAAAGGAAGACTTCCATATCGCCTTTGCCTTTAAGAGAGTTTACCAGCCTGCGGATGTTTGCTGAATCGCGCCCCTTCACGCGGAATATCTCCATATCACCGTAAAAGAGCTTATTGCTGATGCTACCCTCGCCAAGGTCTGCATACACAGAAACCTCGCGCTCCTCTCTCGCTAGTATATTGCCAAGCAAAGGTATCCTAGCAAAAACGTTTTTCTTCCCCACTTTAACCACACACGTCTTCTTTTAGAACCGGAGAAGTATTTAAATGTTATTCCTCCATTTCTTAGTGGTGAGGAAAATGATACCTAGAAGAAGAAAAGGATGGCCGTTCGGATGGGATGATGAGTTCGATAATATATTTGAAAGCATGGAGGAGATGATGAGGGATCTTATGGAGAGGGCAGAGAAAGGTGAGATCAAACAGAGCGGGCCTTTTGTGTACGGGTTCTCTATGCGAGTCGGCCCCGATGGCAAGATTATAGTAGATGAGTTCGGGAACAAGGGAAAAGAGGGTGAGATAAGCGATGAGCGCGAGCCGGTCACCGATATCATTAATGATAAGAAAGAGATTGTGGTGATCTGCGAATTGCCGGGTGTGAACAAGGAAGATATTAAATTAACAGTTAACGAGGGAAGCATGAACATAAAGGTTGACACTGCTGAAAGGAAGTATAACAAGACGCTCAAGCTTCCTGCAAAGGTTGACCCGAAGAGTGCGACTGCCAACTATAAGAATGGTGTGCTTGAGGTAAGGCTCAAAAAAGTAGGGGAACAACAGGAGAGCGGCTACGATGTGAAGATTCATTAAGTATTTAAAGGTTGCCCTTAAAATAAAATGGAGGTGAAACGTTTATGAATAGGTATGGGATACTTGCACTGCTTGTGTTCGTGCTTGCAGTGAATATGGTTGCTGCTGATAATTTAAGTACAACACTGAGCAAAATGACAGAACAGCTAAAAGGTATACTGCCAGTGGTTGCACTGCTTATGATTGTTCTGGCAGGTGTTGTTTATGCTGCAGGACAGGTAATGGGTGCTGAAATGAGATCCAGAGCAACTGTGTGGGCACAAACACTGCTTATAGGTGCAATTATTGGATTGCTCATAGCAGGGTTGGCTGATCCGCTTGTTAAGTTGTTCAGTGGACAACAATTATTTACTACTTAGGCAATTGAGCTAACTCTTTTACTTATTTTTTCATTTTCATGTGATTCTTCATGGAACGCAGGTTTTGGATTTTACTATCAATTTGGGTGTTAATTGTATCTTTTCTGTTCTCTCTAACCTGGCCGCTTGGCGGTGATGAGGAACTATATGCACTTGCAATAAAAGATGTGCAAAAATATGGGGTAATGCCCTATGCAACATATTTCGGGAGCCCAATGTTTTGGAAACCCCCACTTATGTTTGCGGTTTATGGTATACTAACCGCGCCGTTTACAGAGATTATACCAGATTACATACTATTTAGGATACCTTCTTTCATATTTACCTGCTTAAGTGCTCTGCTTTTCTATCTGCTCATAATGGGGGATGTAAAAGAGGAGAAAAGAGGTTTTGCACTGTTCATATTTGTCATAACCATGCCGATATTTGGATTCGGTTCAAGAATACTCACAGATATAATGGCCTTCTTCTTTGTAATGCTCATGCTCTACTGCATAAAAATGCTTATAGACTCGGATGGGAAAAGCAATGCATTAGCAATTGTTATAGGTATATCACTCATTGGAATGGGGTTATCAAAATCACCTGTTATTGCATTCTTTGGATTCTTGCTTGCACTCGGTTATTTCTCACTTCGTGAGAAGAAAAATGCCGGGGCATTTGTAAGAATATGTGTTGCTGGAGTAGTTGCACTTGCAATTCTATGGATATTCCCTATATTAACAACACCTTCAAATGCAGGATATGCTTACTTCAGTTATGTGGCAGATACAAATAGAGTAGTTGTTCCTCAATTGGTTAAGTATACATCCATAACATTAGTACTTCATAGCATACTACAAGCAACACCTTTACTGCTCATTGCTGGTATTATTGCATTGTACACACTTCTTAAAACAAAAAAACCTGAGTTTTACAATGTATGGTGTGTTTCTTCTCTAATGCTGGTAGTGTTTGCTTTTGTATTACCATGGTATTTCATTTTCTTTGTACCTGCTATTGCAATTGTTATAGCAAGAACAGAGTGGGACTCAAACATCAAAAAAGCACTTTTGGCTATTATAATTTTCGTAACACTTGTGATAAGCATTGCATACTCAAATATGCTCAATGTAAGCGAGGATAGTGTGGAGATAAGCAAATTCATAGAAAAACTTGGTACGAATAAAACACTGCTTATCACAGTAGCATCCAGTGGTGGAAGCACATATACGGTAAGCAAACTTCCTTACTTCTGTATTGTAACCCCTAGAACAACAATGCATATCTATAATGAGAGTACTGAACAATTTGAATATGTTGGGATCAATGATAAGATATTCAATAATAGGGAAAACATAAGAGGGATTGTTTTTGATTACAATAATGAGAGTTATGTACCAAAGTTCTTGTATCAACAAAACGATACATTCTGGCTATACATCCCACCCGTTGCGAGAACAGTAAAAAACTTTGAGGGGGATTTTGATATAATAATTGCATACTCAGAATATTATGATGCTGTTAAGGAGGCACTGCCGGAATATGAAGAGATATACAGAACGAAAAATGGAGAGTACGGGGTACTCAAGAAGAAATGAGATTGCACTTTTTATAGGTGCATTCCTACTCTACTTAGCGATAGTGCTCATATTTCAGTACTGGTTTGTGGGGGATGAAGGGTACTATTCAGTAAGCATATATGAGGCACTAAAGAATGGGCCCAACCTTTACATTACTTTTCTCGGTGTGCCTGTATTCTGGAAACCTTTCCTGATGGTGGATGTGTACGCACTCATTGCAGGGCCTCTTTCAGGAATGCCTGCACAAATTGCGTACAGAATACCTTCCGTATTATTTTCTGCAATTAATGTAGTGCTCGTTTATGCACTTGCAAAAGAGTTTGTAGATGAAAAGAAAGCGCTCCTTACTAGCATAGTGTATGCACTCAATCCAATCATACTCATATTTGGGACAAAGATATTCATGGAAACACTCGCAATGACATTTATATTTGCAGGGATGTATGCAACGATTGCATTATGCAAAGGAAAACGCTGGACCTTGGGGGTTGCATTAGCAATCATTGGCGCAGCATTTTCAAAATCAACTACGATCGGCTTGATGGGGTTATTATTGTATGCTGCGTATGCATTCTTTGCGAACAGGAAGAAATTGGGCAGTGTAGCGGTTGCTGGGGCGGTTGCGGCCCTGGTAGTCTTCCTTGTACCATTCCTTACTCACTTCCCGGAGGCATTCTTCAGGCTCTACTGGGAGGATTTCTTCACGAGGAGGATAAACACGAACATCTATGGAGAGAATATATTTACGACTATGGCATCACTACTCTACCTGCTTCCAATCATATTGGTGAGTGCACAGGGGATTAAGGTAAAAGAGTGGAAAAACATGTTTTTACTGCTCTGGATTATTCCATTAATACCTATACTCATACTAACGCCATACAATTGGTATGCATACTACTTTGTATTTCCACTTGTGCTCATTGCGCTCAAAGGGATTTCTGATAATGTGTTGGATAAAGTGATGATCTTTATTCTTGTGCTTGTGGGTGCGTATATCGGATATTTGAATATTTATCAAGCAGCGGAAGAACCTGAGATGAAAACAATTGAATTCATCGCACACAACATAAGCAAGGAATCGTGCATCCTCTTCGCTGGTGCAATCAACCCCATGAGTTATTCTTACCTTGAGATAAATGGGTATAAATTCAATGTTGCAATTACAAATGTAATATTGGCAAATGGAACAACGAGGATCTATGATGCAAATATTTCTCAAGAGCAGTTGAACAAGTTAGTGAATGATTATGAAAATGCCAATTTTATTGAGGGCATTACTAAAAAGAAATACCTATTTGCGGAGTGGAATAGGTTTACCCCAGAGATTGCATTAAAGACTGAGAATTACAACTGCACTAAGTTTGATTATGTTATCGTGACCGACTATTATAGAAAGTACAATTTTACAGGGTATGAACTTGCGATGGAAGGAGATAGCATACGAATATGGAAATTAACGAGTGAAAAATAACTGCACTAATTGCGTGTGAGAAATTCGAGACCTGTTCGGCAGGGCATTGGAAATTAACGAGTGAAAAATAACTGCGCCAATTGGGTGAGAAATTCGAGACCTGTTCGGCAGGGCATTGGAAATTAACGAGTAAAAAATAACTGTGCCAATTGTGTAAGAAATTCGAGACGGGTTTTCAGGTCTAACTTGCTGCTCCCCTGCTCGCGCATGTGGAATATGATTGGGATTTCTTTTATGTGCGAGAATCTGCCTTTTGCAAGGATCTCAAGGAGGATCTTATAACCTATCGGGTTTATTCGTGGGAGAAGCGATAGAAACTTCCTGCGCTCGAGCATAAAGAACCCGCTGAGTGGGTCATATACATTGATATTGAAAATATGCCTGCATATGAATGTACCCACCTTTGAATCCATACGCTGGGGGTTCCCGATTTTTTTAATGAAGCGCGAGCCGATAACTAGCGAATCTGGATTCTTGGATATGAAGCAGTACATTTCAGGGATATATTTGGGGTCGTGCTGTAGATCCCCGTCCATTACGCATACATACTCCCCTCTTGCAAGCCTGAGCCCATCCACAACTGCTGATGAAAGCCCGAGTTTTTTATGGCGGTTTTTGTAAATGATACCTTTGGACTTCTTCTGAAGAGCGCGAATTATATCTTCCGTACCGTCAGTTGAGCCATCATCAATGAAAATGATTTCATACTTGATAGAGGGCCTTAATGAAAGAGAAAGCATCTGAACTAATGGCTTGATATTCTTGCTCTCATTATACACAGGGATTATTACGGAGATATCCACGGGTAGATATGAGTGTGCAATTCTTATAAAATCTCCGTGATAAATCAATTAGGTGTGAGTTTATGCAAAGGTATGGAATATTTATATTGGCACTAATGCTATTTGGTACCCTCCTCTCATTTGCGTGGACGGAGTACACGAATGTTATTGTTGCAAAACTTGTGCTGCTAGATTCTTATCCAATGTGTGCAGCACAGATTGAGGAGGGGGCAGCTGCCCCGCTAAAGGAGGAGGTTGTGGATCCTATACTAGGCGAACCAGTGAATATGCACTGCGATACATTAGCATGCCCTGCATATGACCCCCGCTACTGTCAAATGAATGCAAAGACGTGCCCAAGCGAGACGGTTGCGGGTGAAATAAAAAGCAGTGCAAAAACAGAATGCGACTGCGATCAGGCGAGAACATTGGCAAAGGCAATCACCTATTACATCGCAAAGTATGACCCAATGAACCTTATGATAAACGAGAAATGCCACACAGAGTTTGACCAAGCAGTTGAGGATGCAATGAGAAATGGAGGGAGTGAATGGAGCGTGAATTTTGAATGCAGTGCGCCCAATAAGACATTCACATTCAATTCAAAGAAGTTTGATGAGATGGTAGCCGGTGCCAAATCGTTTGCATTTGCAGAAGCATACAGCGGATCGCACCCATGGTTCTGTTACACGCTAGGGAAACCGAGCGAAAATCAAGGGAAACTTAAAGGGATTGGGGACATATGTACAAAGAATGAGGAATGCATGAGCGGCCACTGCAATAATAATGTGTGCTGCAATGCAGAGGTATGCTGCCCAGTACCCGGGATCAAGGGGTTCCCGTGCAACCAGGGTGAGAAATGTAATAGTGAATATACATGTGAACCCGTGAATGCAAAGAATGGCGAGAGATGCGATTATGATGAGGAATGCATGAGCGGGAACTGCAGGCCCGGGAGTGCAACATTTGCAAACAAGTACTGCTGCGAGAGCGGGAAGGATCACTGCTGTGCGACTGGTGCGGACTGCCTGAGTAATGAAGAGTGCAGGAATAATGTGTGCGTTGAAAAATTATTTGTGCCAAAGAATGAGACAAATGCCACTACAAACGGCACAGCAAAACCTGAAGGAGGGTTGTGCCCATCGATTGCTGTGCTTCTAATGTCCTTTGGAGGGCTCGCTATCCTTGGCAGTAAACTTGTGGGAAGAAGCTGACGCGAATGAACTTTGATGTTATATACTCATCTTCTGATGTGGCGGGAAGTAATATTGCAGAGAAACTAAAGGAGATGGGCGGGTTCAGGCCCAGGCAGATAGAAGGGAGTGTGCTTTTTGAGAAATTTGAGGATAAGAGCGGGCCCTACATTGTTTTGAGCAGGCATAGCAGTGCAAAGAGAGTGAGAGCGCTCACCTGCCATTTCCCGGGTAACTGGACTGGTGAGGCAAAGTATGGCGGCCGGCCTAGAGAGGTATGCATTGCACTTCCTGACCTGATGAAAAGCGTTGCAATGCACATACGCAGAAGAATCCATGAATTAGAGGGGTACGAATTTACATTGGAAGTTACACATCACGGGCCAACGGGCAATTTCCCCATGATGTTTGTTGAGATTGGAAGTTGTGAAGAGGATTGGGGGAATGAGAAGGCTGCGGAGATCATTGCAGATGCTGTGAGCAATGCACAAGGGGGGAGTGAAGGTGAAGTGGTTATGGGTGTAGGAGGGCCACATTATGCACCCGATTTTACGAGAGTTCTTGATAAATACAGGATAGGGCATATCATCCCGCAGTATGCTGTAGATGACCTTGCGTTTGAAACATTTAAGATGGGGCTTGAAAGGTGTACCGAGAAGGTTGAGAGAGTATTGATCGCTTGGAAAGGGTTAGATGCTGCTCAGAGAGAAAAGATCACAAGATTCTGTAATGAGTATGGGATTGAATTTATTAAGTACAAGTAAAATGCAAGTGGATAAGAGAATTGTTTAACAGAAGAAATCGGTAAGACGTTTCTGGCTGAGAATGCGGTCTTTCTGCATATATGTTGAGATATCATTGGAGATGAGCTGTTTTGCATACGAGAGCATATCCTCAAGTGAAGAGAATTTTGTTGGGCCTGCTTTGAACGCATTCCTCACATTCTCGCGCACCTGCCATACACCAACAGGTACCATATAGCCCGGCTCAATCTCGCGGATCACAATGGCACGCGCCTGCTTCCCGCGCTCAAATAGGTACTCGGCTACTGCATAACGCGATGCATAATACCCGCCGGCCTGCAACTCCGCATACTTTGTCCTCCCCTCGTGCGGCTCATACTCCATGGTGACATAACTCCCTTGTTCTGAGAGATTCCATGTGGTGCCGTGGGCCCACGCTTCATAATTCTCAAACTCCCAACGGCCGGGGATGAGCATTATCACATAGCGGTTGCTTAGATAGCTTGAATGATAGAGTTCATAATCACCTATCTCGGGCGCATTCCTGATGGATTCCATATATATCTTGGCAATCAGGTCATCAACAGCAGTTATGCTCCATCGGGTTGGGACGAGCCGTTTGCGTTCGTTCTCACCGAACACGCCAGCACTTAACGCGCGCATAAGATAGTAATTGTCATAACCGCGATAGAGCAATTCCTTGACTGCAACATCTGTTTTAACCCCCTCGGAAACGAGCGAATCAACGCGTTTCGGGATCTTCGCATTGCCTGCAATCGTATACCTCTCAAGCTGGCCGAGCGGCCCCATAGGAGGCGTCATAGGAGAAAATTCAACCTCTGGTTTTGGTGCATACTTGAACTTCAATTCCACATCCACGGGTTCTTGGGAGAGAACAATCTCCTGCATATCGCGGATATACTTATCTTTGGCGAGCACTTCCCGCTTGACTGCACTGCGGAATAGTTTTGAACGCTCTGTAATTATCTCGTTGAATGGCTTGCCGTACAATTTGCGCGGGTCATCTTCAACAAGTGTATCGCTTGCCATTGCACCAACTGCAACAACAGGATAGCCAACATGGCCAACGAATATGTTTGGGGGTGATGGGCCGAATATCTCGCTTTTCACTTCAGAGAAAATCTTATTCTGCACATGGATGCGCTGAAGTATTGGACAGTAATCAAGCCCGCATAATAGACGAGACCCTTTGCACGAAACACATAGATGTGCTGGAGGCAACATTAGATTTTATTTTAACCTGCATATTTTAATAGTTAGTGCTTTGG